>Ga0302326_10021217_pt1 | contig 13332 bp, 10 predicted proteins | sample Palsa_T0_3_FD_202264 | JGI IMG/M metagenome (GOLD analysis project Ga0302326, IMG submission 202264) | Peat permafrost microbial communities from Stordalen Mire near Abisko, Sweden - Palsa_T0_3 | ecosystem: Environmental > Terrestrial > Soil > Palsa > Peat permafrost | place: Sweden: Abisko... | reverse complement strand
CCGTTCCCGATCTCGGCCCCGAGTACGGCGCTGAAGTCTGGCGCCGCATTCAGCATCGTGTTCCGGCCCGCCGCCGCTGGCTGCCGTCGTTCGAGTGGCGCTGGGCCGCGGCCACTGCGGCCATGGCAGGCCTGTTGATTGCCGCCTTCGTGGCCGGCCGGCATTATCCGCGGCTCTACCCGCAGATAGCCAAACGGGCCAGCGCCCAAATCACCGCCGCAGCCGATCCACAAGCCGGCGAGCGCGTGCTGCTGGTGGCCGTTGGCGACTATCTGGAGCGGTCGCAAATGGTGCTCATCGAACTGGCCAATGCCGATCCCGATCCCCACGCCAAGCTCGATATCTCCTCCGAGCAGGAGCGCGCCGCCGGCCTGGTCAGTGAAAGCCGCCTCTACCGCCAGACCGCCGAGCACACCGGCGATACCGCAGTGGCCAACGTGCTTGACGAGCTCGACCGCGTGCTGCTCGATATCGCTCACGGGCCATCCGAAGTTTCGCCCGCCGAGCTGGACGATTTACGCCAGAAGCTCAAGGCCGAAGGCATTCTGTTCAAGATACGGGTGCTGGGCTCCAACGTCCGCACTCAAGAGAAGGAAAAACCGAACGCCACTGGCGGCCGGCAAACACTTTAAGTAAGTAAGAGGGTAAAACGACATGAACTCACGACCATTCATTTTGATTTCGGCTTTTCTTGCCACCGCGGCATTAGCGGCGGCGCAATGGGAGACGCCACCCGCCGCTCCCATGCCCGCAGCCGCCCCAGTTGCACGGGCTGCTCGGGCGCCACGCATGCCGGCGGCCGCGCCGGCAGCCCCATTCGCGCTAGCGGATCCAACTCCTGCCACGCCAGCCGCCGCGCCGGCAGCGCCATTCGAGCAAGACCCTCCAGTCCCGCCTACGCCGCCAGTCGCGCAAGCCGCTCCAGTCCCACCCACCCCACCGGCAGCGCCGAGACCAATGCGGCTGTTGCAAGGGCAGGCGGCCGGCGGATTCCAGCTGGATGGCGGCTTCCAGATGGATTTCCAAATGGATCAGGATCAGGTCCGCGACTTGGCGCAACAAGCGCGCGAACAAGCCCGCGAGGCCGCCGAGCAGGCCCGTGAACAATCCCGCGAGATCAACGAGCAGGTGCGCGAACAAGCCCGCGAGATGGCCGAGCAGGCGCGCAGGCAGGTCGGCAATTTCAACTACGACGCGTTTCGCGCCCCCTTGGCGTTGGGGCAAATCAAGATGGATGGTCCCCGGGCCAACATGATTCGCAACGACAACACTCTCTACGGCCGCGGCCTAACCGCGCTCGACGACCATCACTACGCTCAGGCTCTCGACGACTTCACCGAAATCGTCAGCCGCGGCGGACCCAAGGCCGATGGCGCCATCTACTGGAAGGCCTACACTCTCAACAAGCTTGGACGCCGCGACGAAGCTACCGCCGCCATCGCCCAGCTCCGCACCGCCTACGCCAGCAGCCGTTGGCTGGAGGACGCCAAAGCGCTCGAGCTGGAAGTCAAGCAGGCATCCGGCAAGCCAGTCTCGCCGGAGAGCGAAGCCGACGACGATCTGAAGCTCATGGCTCTCAACGGCCTGTCGCAATCCGATCCGGAGCGCACCTATCCCCTGATCGAGAAGCTTCTGAAAGGCCCGGCGTCGCCCAAGCTCAAGAAGAAGGCCATCTACGTCCTGGCTACCAACAGTTCTCCCCGCGCCCAGCAGTTGCTCGAACAGATCGCGCGCGGCAACGGCAACCCCGATCTTCAATTGACGGCCATCCGGTACATGGTCGAGAACAAGCAGCAACCGAACCGGTCGCAGGTTCTGATGGAGATCTACGCTTCCACCAGCGATGCGGCGGTAAAGCGCGAGATTCTGAACGCGTTCCAGAATAGCCACGACTCCGACCACCTGCTGCAGATTTTCAAATCGGAGAAGGATTCCGGATTGCGCAGCGACGCCCTTGGCGGACTGGGCGAAAATACCGGCAACGCCGAGTTGTGGCAGCTCTTGCAGGGCGAAACGTCGTCCGAAGGCAGAATTCAGATCATCAACGCGATGTATCGGGGCGGCAACACGGACAAGCTCACCGAAGTGGCCCGCACCGACAAAGACCCCAAAGTGCGCATGGCGGCTATCAATGTACTCGCTTCATACCGGGCGCAAAATATGGGCGAGACCATGGCTGCTCTCTACGCATCCGAGCAGGACCCGCAGGTGAAGCGCTCCATCATCAACCACCTCGCAAACCAGCGGAATGCCAAAGGGCTGGTTGACATATTCCGCAAGGAATCGAACATCGACCTCAAGAAAGATATCCTGCAGCGGCTCCAGAACATGCATACGGCCGAGGCCAACGAGCTCTTTCTGGAGATCCTGAAATGACGCGGGCGCTCTGCCTGCTGGCCGCGGCCGTCTGTCTAGTAGCCGCGGCGCTCCCGCTGGCGGCCCAGCCCAAGCTGCTGGTCAACGCCAACCTGGACACGCACTCCGCCGGCGCCGGTCTGGAAGCAGCCTTCAAGCCGCTGCTCACCGCTTCTCCACAGCCGTCGTGGATCGGCTGGGCGGTTCCCTCGGTCCGCAGCTATAACATGGGATGCGAGTATGTCTTCCGCGATGGCCAGGCGACGTCCGGCCAGGGCGTGGTGCATCTGGAACCGCCCGATCACGCGATCATCATGATGCGCGTCGATCAAAACGCTGTCAGCCGCATCCGCTACGTTTCGCCCGATTGCGAAATCGACGCCGGCGGCGTTCCGATGCACTGGATTACCGACGTACAACCGGCACAGAGCGTGGCCCTGCTCGCGACTCTGGTGAGCGAGCGGGAACCGGGCAGCTCGAGCGCCATGGGCGCCATCGCCATGCACGCCGATGCTTCGGCCGATCAGACCCTCGACCGTCTGGCCGGCGCGCAGCAGCCGTTATCCATCCGGCAGCGGGCCGTTTCTTTGCTGGCATCCGAGCGCGGCCATCACGGCTTCGAAATGGTCAAGGATCTTATCGCGAACGATACTGACGAGCGCGTCAAAGAGCGCGCCGTGCAGGCCCTAGGTAACAGCAAGGACCCCGCTGCGCTCGATCTGCTGCTGGAAACCGCGCGCCGCAACAGCAACCCGAAGCTGCGCTCGCAGGCGCTTAGCGCCCTGGTGCGCCGTCCCGAGCCGAAGATCCTCGATACGCTCAAGGCAGCCATTGACGACCCCGACGTCACCGTCCAGCGCCGCGCCATCTCAACCCTGAATTCGCTGCCCGACGGCGAGGGCATTCCGCTGCTGATTCAAGTGATCAAGACCACCAAAAACGCCGAAGTGCGCAAGCAGGCGATGAACACGTTGCAAGGCTCGCGCGATCCGCGCGCCCTAGCCTTCTTCGAAGACGTCCTCCGCTAAGCTTTGTGGGGCAGCCAATCCTGGCTGCAGCCGGCTTTCAGCCGGCTCTTTTCGCCGCGTGAGGCGAGTAGGACAGACCAGGAAGTCTGTCTACCGCCCCTTATACACAATCCCGCCCTTCATCACGAACAGCATTTTATCCAGCGCCGCGATATCCGCCGTCGGGTCCCCCGCCACCGCCACAATATCCGCAAACTTCCCCGCCTCAATCGACCCAAACCGCTCCTGCTGCTCCAGCACCGTCGCCCCGCCCAGCGTCGCCGCTTGTATCGCCTGCATCGGCGTCATGCCCCACTTCACCATCAGCGCAAAATCCCCCGTCTGCGTCTCCGTCCACGCATACCCGCCGATATCCGTGCCGTAGACAATCTTCACGCCCTTTTCCACCGCCCGCTTGAAATTCGCCGCGCGAAACTGGCTCAGTTCCGAATTCGCATTGCGCCCGCCGCGCCCATAGATGTACAGCGTTGGGCACCAGTACGTCCCCTGGCGGATCATCAGATCGATCAGCGCCTCGTCCACCCCATTGCCATGCTCGATCGAATCCACGCCCGCCTTCACCGCCTGTTCGATAGCCTCGCGGCCGCCCGCGTGCGCCGCCACTCTGTGGCCCAGCCGGTGCGCCTCATCCACTATGGCCTTGGCTTCGTCGTCCCTGAAATTCGGGCGCGAATGCACGCCCCCGTCGCGGAACTGCGTGCCGCCGTCGGCATAGAACTTGATCCAATCCGCGCCGTACTTGATCTGCTCGCGCACGGCCTTGCGGATCTCGTCCGGCCCATCCACGAACTGCGTCCCCGTGGGCATATTCTGCAGCTCCCACGAAAAGCGCGTCGGGTTGTACATGCCCGTCGGCGCCAGTGACCGCGTCGCCACGAACATCCGCGGCCCCGGAATCACGCCGCGGTTGATCGCCGTCTTCACGTCGACATCGGCATACATCGCGCCCTCGGTCTCCAGATCGCGAATCGCCGTGAACCCGTTGTTCAGCGCGATCTGCGCCGAAACCGTCGCGCGAATCGCCCGGTACGCAATCGATTCCTTGACCAGTTGCTCGTCGTAATCGCCGGGCGTCGGATGCGCCTGCAACAGCACGTGCGTGTGATTGTCGATCAACCCCGGCAGCACCGTGGCGTCGCTCAGGTCGATGGTGCGCGCTCCCGCCGGAGCTGCGATATCCGGCCCCACCTGCACGATCCTGTCGCCTTGTATCAGGATATTCTGGTTCGCGAGCACGCGCCCCGCGCGTACGTCCACCAGTTTCCCGGCCTTGATGAGGATCTTCTCTTGTGATTGGGGCGCCTGCTGTTGGCGCTGTGCGAAGGATGGCGCGGAAGATGGAACAAGCCAGAATATCAAAAGAGCGGGCAGGCAAAGGTAACGCATAGCCCACTATTGTATGCGAACCTACATCAAGCGGGGGCGGTTCTGTTCGTTGAGGACAAGCCCGTCGAAAATAGCCAGTACCTGTTTCCGGTATTCGTAGATGCGCTGCAGGTTTTGCAGGAAATTGGCTTCGAAATCCCTGGCGCGCATCCACTTGTCGAGCATGCCCGCAGGCACATCGATATCCTGGCGGAGATCCTCTACATCGTGGCCACGCAAAAACAGGCCGTAAAAGAACGCCGCCTCCCGTTGGGGCGCTAAGGGGTCGAAATCGTCTCTCGCCGTCATAAGACGTCTCAGCGAAAATGTCAGTATAACGGCGAGCGCAAGCCTATGGCAAGTCCATTTCTTTCGCGTTACGATTTCAGACCTTGGTAATCTTAACTATTTGGAGGATTCGCACCTTGCCAACCTTGATTCCCACCCCCACCCGGGTCGAAGCCGCCGGCAATAAGCGCAAGCTCATCGACGAATACGTCGGCCGCGTGAACTCCGGGACCTCGGCCGCCAGCATCGCGCACATGCGCAGTCCGGGAGGGTGGCAGGAGCCCGGTCAAACACCCGAGTTTGACGAATTCACGTTGGTTTTAAAAGGGATTCTACACGTGGAACATAGCGGCGGATCAATGGACGTCCGTCCCGGCCAAGCCGTGATTGCGCACCAGGGCGAGTGGGTCCGCTACAGCACCCCGGAACCAGACGGCGCCGAATACATCGCGGTCTGCCTTCCCGCCTTCTCGATGGAAGCCGTTCACCGCGACGCTTGATCCGCCCTCTGTAGCGCGGACCCCTGGTCCGCGCGGGTCCCCTGGACTCGCTCTTCGCCCAGCCAAATCAGCACGATGCGATACCGAGAGGCCGCGGACCGCCCTGGGCCCCGGCCCGTGTTGTGGGGCGGCCAATCCTGGCTGCAGCCGCCTTTCAGGCGGCCCCCTTCGCCCCAGCACCCGTCAGTTTCAACCGCAAGAGACGCTCTCGAAGCGATCGTCCCCCGCTCCTATGAACGCGTTTCGAATTGAGTCGAGACCGGATGTGGCTGGCCCGTTATCCCGCCCGCATTCCATTCAATCGCGCGCCGCGCCTCGACTCCTGGCTCGCTCCGCTCCCAATCCCGCAATGACATCCAAGGCGAAGCCCTTACCTAAGCCTGAGCGACCGTGGGGATTTCGGCCAGCGCCGTCCTTTCCCCCGATGCGCGCGTGCGGAATTCGTATCGCTCGATGCGAACCGCGGCAACTTCCGCTTCCGACCGAATCACGCGCCCTATTGCCACAAATTTCAACGGACAGGAGCCGTCGAGCTTCGCTGGCCAGTGTACCGATAACTCGACCGTCCGGCCGAGTGGCAGTTGTTGTTCGGTGGTGAACAACACCCCACCGCTGCCAATGTTTAAAGTTTTCCCCGTGCCGCTTACCCGGGACAATTTATGCATAACCCGGTAGCGCAACTCCTCGCAAACGGGAAACCGTGTGGTGCGCCTCCGATTAGCGGCGCCTCCGGGTGTTACTGTCACCTCGTACCTACGCAGTCCCATGATGTTGTTCATTGTGCTGGCGCCAGAGGCGTCATTCAATAGCCCGAAAGCTTCATTAAACTAAGGCATACCCGGTACTTTGGTATGCTTACTCCTGCAACTTTTCAACTAATCCTTTTGTTATCCTGACGTAATGGACAGCGACCAGTTCCGGCTGCTTTTTGAACAGGTGCGCAGCGGCTTGGTCGATATCGACTCGGCAGTGAACCGGGTACGGAATCTTCCTTTCGAAGACCTCGGCTTCGCCAAGATCGATCATCATCGCGCCCTCCGCCACGGCATGCCGGAAGTCGTCTTCGCCAAGGGTAAGACGCCTGGTCAGGTCGCGTCCATAGCCGAAAAATTGCTGGACAACTCACCCAACGTTCTGATAACTCGCGCCGACGCAGAATGCGCGCGTGTTGTGACGGAGAAGTTCGACGCTGCCGAATACTTCCCCCTCTCGGGAGTGGTGCGCTTCTGGCGTAACCGCACTCTGCGCGGCAAAGGCAAAATCGCCGTCGTCTCCGCCGGCACCAGCGACATTCCCGTGGCGGAAGAAGCGCAAATCACCGCCGAAACGATGGGGAATGAAGTCGAGGTCATCTACGATATCGGCGTGGCCGGCATCCATCGGCTCATGCACAACCGCGAGCGGCTGACTCAGGCCCGCGTCGTGGTTGTCTGCGCCGGCATGGAGGGCGCGCTGCCCAGCGTAGTCGGCGGCCTGGTCTCGTGCCCCGTGATCGCCGTCCCCACCAGCGTCGGCTACGGCGCCAGCTTCAATGGACTGGCGGCGCTCCTCGGCATGCTCAACAGTTGCGCCAGCAATGTGACCGTGGTCAATATTGACAACGGCTTCGGCGCCGGTTACGTCGCCAGCCTCATCAACCAGCTTTAGGAAGGTCCAAGCCCGCTCCGGGCGCGATCCGAATGCCGCCCGGTTCCAGCGCTTTCATCCCCGATCGGTTCCCGGTCGCCAGCCTCATCCAGTCCCCGTTTCGGTAACGCCGGCGGTCTTGCCGCCGGTGTTCTTGGCTGACAGCGCCAGCTCCCGCACATCGACCGGCCCGATCAGTTCCCGGTCGAAAGCCTCATCCAGTCCCCGTTTCGGTAACGCCGGCGGTCTTGCCGCCGGTGTTCTTGGGTGACAGCGCCAGTTCCCGCGCATCGACTGGCCCGATCGGTTCCCGCTCCCACCAGCCCTCACCAACCAGCTTTCAGAAAGTACAAGCCCGCTCCGGCCGCGATCAGAATGCCGCCCAGTTCCAGCGCGTTGATCGGCCCAATCGGCTCTATCTGATTGCGGAGCGCGGCCATCACCAGCAATATCAGTGGTGGAATACCCAGGCCCACAGCGGCCACGGTTCCACCGGGAATGCGAAAGGGCCGCGGCAATTGCGGTTCGCGAATGCGCAGCGCGGCCAGCGCGGCGAACTGCAGCAGAATACTCAGCCCCGTAAGCAGGACGTCCAGCACAATCAGCTTCACGAAGCTCAAGGTCAGACAAAGCGCCCACGCCACAGCGCACACGACGGTCGATACCCACGGTGCGCCCGCCGCGTTCTTCCTCGTGAAGGCCTTCGGCAGATAACCGTCTTCCGCCAGCACTACCGGCAGCCGGGCCAGCGTGAGCGTCAGCGCATTCAGCGCCCCAAAAGACGCAACCATTCCTGCCACTGTAATGGACAGCGCCAGCGCTGCCCCCATTGCGCCTGGAATCACCGCGCCCGCCATCTCGGCCCATCCACCCGTCGACCAGCGGTTTGGATCAAGCCCCGTCGCGCCCATCGCCGCCACCGGCAGTACGTAAGTCAGCGCGATCAGCGTTACCGATGCCGCCATCGCCAGCGGATAGGTGCGTTGCGGCCGGTCCACGTCGTTGGCGATCGTAGAGGTGTTATCCCAGCCCATGTAGTTCCACATCGCCACCAGAATCCCGCCCAGTATGTCCGCATTGCGCAGGGCGACATGTTGTACGGCCGGATGCGCGGCCTCGCCTGCCGCCCGGTGAAACAGCGCGAGCACCGTAAGCACTGCAAACGGAGCCAGCAGCAGCACGCCCAGCGCGACCGAGCTTTCGCCCACCACCTTCACTCCGAGCAGGTTCCAAAGCGCGGCCAGCGCAATCAGCCCCGCGCCGATGGCGAAGCTCCTCCATCCCGACGTCACAGCCGGCGCGAAATGGCCCAGATAGCTGACGAACAGCGTCGGATAGATCGCCATATCGAAGATACTTCCCACTAATGAGAGCCACGCCTCCTGAAAGCCCCAGAAGCGCCCTAACCCGCGCGTCACATAGATGTAATACCCGCCCTCTTCAGGAAACGCGCTGGCCATTTCCGCCACCATCAGCGCGGTAGGCATAGCCCAGATCACTGGAGTAATCAGCAGAATCAGAATGGCGCCCGCATAGCCGGACTTAGAGATGATATCCTCCAGCCCGAACGGCCCGCCGGACACAATGAAGTAAGTCGCCGCCACCAGCGGCACAAGCGTCAGCTTACCGGATTGTGGGGCAGCCAATCCTGGCTGCAGCCGCCTTTCAGGCGGCTCTTTCGGCCCATGCGCGAGTCTTCGCGCCAGCAGCGTGAACCAACACATCCTCGCCACCTACTGGAGCCCCAATAGCCTTATCGCATTGCCGCCGAAAATACCGCCCCGGTCCGCATCCGACACCGGCAGCCCGCGCACAGTTTCCAGCATCTTCGGGATGCTCCCGATCTGGTGCGGATAATCGCTGCCCGCCAGAATATGGTCCGCGCCCGCGAACGCGATCGCCAGCTCCACAGCCTTGAGGTCGAAATTAACCGTGTCATAGTAAAACTTCTTCAAGTACTCAGTCGGCGGCTTCGGAATATTGGCGCGGCACTCGCTAAACGCCTCGAATCCCCGGTCCAGCCGCTCGGCCAGGTAAGGAATGGCGCCGCCCATGTGGCACAGCGCCCAACGGATTCGCGGAAAGCGCTCGGCCACTCCGCTGAACACGATCTTCGCCGCCGCCAGCGTCGTATCGCACAGGAAGCCCACCAGCGGCATCAGCCAATAATCCGTCATGGCCTCCACACCCACCGGATGCGTCGGATGGATATACAACACCGCGCCCAGGTCGTTCGCCGCTTCATAGAGGGGCCAGAAACGCCGGTCGTCCAGTCCCACGCCGTTCATGTTGCTGAACAACATCGCGCCGGCCATGTGCAGTTCGCGGCACGCGCGCCGCAGCTCCTTCACCGAGGCCTCGGGCACGTTCAACGGCAACGTGGCCAGCGCCGCGAACCGCCCGCCCTTCGAAGCCACCACGTCCGCGAACGCATCATTCGCCAGCGCCGCGAATCGAATCGCAGTCTCCGGCGATTCCACATGCGTGCCGGGTGTAGTCAGCGTGATCATCTGGGTATCTACGCCGTAATCCTTCAGCACCTGTTCGCGATAATCGATATCGCGATGCCCCGGCACGCAAATGTTGTAATCGCCCGGATAGTAAATCAGCGGATTGCCATCAGCGTCAACCGATACCTCCACCGCGCTCGGCCCATTGCGCACCGCGTCCAGGTAAGCCGGCGGATAGTAGTGGTTATGAAAGTCGACGATGCGCATGAGATCTGATCGAGAAGAGGTAGACAGGCAATCCTAGCACGACCAGCCCAAGCCCGGACGCAGCCTGCACCGGGTCGGCGGCGATCTGTATTCCCGCCACCACCAGCGCCGCAACGCCGAACGCCACCGGCACAAATGGAAAGCCCCACGCCCGGTACGCCGGCTTGTACCCCGCTCGCCGGTGAAGCCGCAACAGCCCCACTGTCATCATCGCGAAGAACAGCCACTCGGTATAGACCACCCGCGTGAACAACGCACGGTAAGTGCCCGTAGCCACGCGCGCACGACCACACCGCTTGCAGCAGGATGGCCCAATACGGCGTGTGATAGCGCGGATGAATGCGCGCCAGCCAGGCGAACGCCAATCCCTCTTCCGCCATCGCAAAGTAAGTGCGCGGCCCCGCCAGAATCACTCCGTTAAGCACGCCACCACCGAGAGAATCACCAGCGCGGATATCACCGCCGCGCCGCGCGCCCCGGCCACCGCAAACGCCGCATCGGCGGCGACCCGCGTGGACGCTGTCACTCGCGCCAACGGCAGTAAGTAAAGGTAAGTCGCATTCAGGGCCAGATAACACACAGTCACAATCGCCACCCCAATCAGCAGCGCCTTCGGTATGGTCTTCCGCGGATCGCGCATCTCACCCGCCGTGTATGTCACCATGTGCCATCCGCCAAACGCGAACAGCGCCGCGCTCACGCCCAGCACGAATTCGCGGAACCCCGTACCGGCCGCCGCTGACCCGATCGGCGCGGACGCCCGATGCCCAAAGAGCAGCGCCATAATCAGAAGCAGCGCGATGGCCGCCAGTTTCGCCGCCGTGACTCCCGTCTGCAGCACCACCGACGACGCGGCGATAATTCCCGAGTGAGCGATCCAGAACATCGCCCAGCCCCAAAGAAATCCCCGCTCCGCGCACACCAGCGATCCGAACAGAGTCAGTACGCCCGCCGCCATCCAGACGGAAAGCACGCCCGCCACCATGGCGGTAGCTTGAATCAGCCCGATCGGTCTTTCGAGGTTAGTCATATGTGGGGCAGCCAATCCTGGCTGCAGCCGGCTTTCAGCCGGCTCTCTTCACTCACCACCGCGCCGCAATGCCGTGAAGCACAGCATAGCCGAGGTTCCCCGCCGAATACCACAAGCAGACTCCTCGTCGAGAAGCCTCAGGTGGGGTGTGCCCATGGCCTGCCCATGAAGCGCGTGCCTGCACCAGACATAGATCTCGAAACGCCGCTTGAAACCAGCTTCCCGTGGCCGGCGACTCGTGATCAGCCTGCCTCAACCATTTGTCCGAGATAGGTTCTTCAACCTTGTTGCTGGCGGTACGACGCTCCATGGAAAACTGCTCAGCTACTCAAGGTTTGATGGACCCGAGTTCGAGGATATAGCCGTCTTCGTTCCGCCGCTCAAGAATCACATCGACTCCGAGCTCCAGAGCAGAATTCAGTTCAACTCGGGTGAGACCATGAAGTGATTCTCCCGGACACGAGCTCACAGGTCACATACGTCACGAAATCCTGGCTACGATTGCGGCCGATGTCAGCTGACCAATTGAAGCATACGATGCCGCTTTCCAGTAGCCGCGCTCAACCAATCACACGAAGTAATAAATCTTTTCTCTCATGGATACAATAACTTGCCTTCCAAATCACTCTAACTGCCAGTTCGCACATACTAATCTAGAATCGGTAAACATATGTCCCCGCTTAGCAGACCTCAATCATCCAAAGTTACGGCGCCCTCACTAAACGGTCGTCCACTCGCGCCGAAAAGGTCCGATTCCCGGAAAACCCTGTCATCATCCACGCCCGTCGACGAAGTCGAATTCAGCATGATCGAGGAAAGTGCGCCGCCCCCTGACGCCATCGGATACCCGAATGTTCGACTTCACACGCCGCGCTACCCTTTGATGATGCCTCGAACAGTGAATTTACCAAACGACCCCAGTCCCATTTCCGAACACTGGTGGGACAGGCCTCCCGGCCTATCGCCCTCGGTTGTCCGTCGCAGAGCCACTTCGCCAGCCCGCTCGCCCCGTCTTAACCCCAGGCCCGCGACTTCCCGCCCCCGTCCGGGTTCCATTTTATTAGCAACGATTTTCAGAGCTATCCTTGTCTTAGATAAGTAGTAGAAACACTTGGCTGGAGGAGACGCAATGGACGAACAGAAACCCTGCTGCCCCGGACCCCGTTACCTCACCGCATTTGGCCGCCGCAGCTTCATTCAGGCCGGCCTCCTGGGCGGTATGGGCCTGAGCCTGCCGGACTTACTCCGTTTCACCGCCAAGGCGTCCGATGGCAGCCCGCGCGTCGCCGGTGGCGGCGTGGCCCGTCCCGAAGGCAAAGCCAAGAGTATTATTCAGATCATTTTGCCCGGCGGATTGGCCGCTCAGGAGTCTTGGGACCCGAAGCCCGAGGCCCCCATCGAGTACCGCGGGCCGCTGGGCGTGGTCAAAACCAAGATCCCCGGCGTCGTCTTCAGCGAAAATCTGTCTCATTCGGCCCAAATCGCCGACAAAATCACCGTGATCCGCTCCATCACCGGTCGCATTCCCGATCACGCCCAGGCTACCTATCAGATGTTCACGGGCTATCTGCCCACGCCGGCCATTCAGCATCCCAGCCTCGGCGCCGTGGTTTCCGAGGAGTTCGGTCCGCGCAACAGTCTGCCGGCTTACGTCGCCGTTCCCAACGTGCCCTTGCAGGGCGGAACCGGATACCTCAGCTCCAAATTCGGCGCCTTTGAACTGGGCGCGGACCCCGGCCAGAAGAATTTCCAGGTGCGTGACATCTCCCTTCCCAAGGGCATCACCGACGAACGCTTCGACCGCCGCCGTACAGCGCGCGAGGCTCTCGAAGATCACTTCCGGCAGCTCGAATCGAATCCCGCCGAGCTCGACGCCATGGGCGAGTTCTATCAACAGGCCTACAAGCTGATCAGTTCGCCGCAGGCGCGCAAGGCGTTTTCCTTGGATGGCGAGCCCGATTCCATGACCAAGCTCTACGGCGAATACAAGAGCCCGCACGGCGGCAATATTATCGGCGTAGGCCGTCAGTTTATGTTGGCGCGGCGGTTGGTGGAAGCGGGCGTGCGGCTGGTCACCGTGATGTACGGCGGCACGGACGGGTGGGATAACCACCAGCGCATCAAAGAGGCGGTATCGAATGGAATGCCGGCCTTCGACCATGCGTTCGCCGGTCTGATTGCCGATCTCGATCAGCGCGGCTTGCTCGATTCCACTCTGGTGATGGTGACCTCGGAGTTTGGGCGCACGCCGAAAGTCAACGAGGGCGCAGGCCGCGACCACTGGGCGCGCGTCTACTCGCTGGTGATGGCAGGCGGCGGCATCACGCGCGGCCAGATTTACGGCGCCAGCAGCGCCACCGCCAGCGAGCCCGATCGCGACGCCGTAACCGTCGAAGATTTCCTGGCGACCGCATATCACCAGG
>Ga0302326_10021215_pt1 | contig 13333 bp, 15 predicted proteins | sample Palsa_T0_3_FD_202264 | JGI IMG/M metagenome (GOLD analysis project Ga0302326, IMG submission 202264) | Peat permafrost microbial communities from Stordalen Mire near Abisko, Sweden - Palsa_T0_3 | ecosystem: Environmental > Terrestrial > Soil > Palsa > Peat permafrost | place: Sweden: Abisko... | reverse complement strand
CCAAACGCCGCGATTTCGCCGGCTTTGTTTAGGGTTAGGCGTTCGATCTGGGCCGGTGCGCGTGATAAACTTTATCCATGACGTTCAAAACACTCGCCCCGATCCTCACGACAGACGACATGGATCGATCGGTCCGCTTCTATGTCGATGTGCTCGGCTTCACCTGCGGCATGCAGACCCCTGGCTATTCGAGTTTATATCGTGACGGTGTACGCATCATGCTGGGAGCACCGAATGCGCAGCGGGAATGGAGAGGTCCGAATTTCACCGGCCAGCTCTATATCGGGCTGGAGACTGCCGTAGACGTGGACGCGCTATGGGTTAGCGTGAAGGACCGCGCCGACGTCACCTACGCGGTTGAGGATTTCGATTATGGCGCGCATGAGTTCGGTATTCGCGACGACAACGGATACTCGCTGGCATTCGGCGCACCATCGAAGACAACTTCGTGAAGGTCGCTGTGAGTCTGCGCCGCCGCTATCTGCGCGCTCCTCATTCATCTGTTTCGGATGGAACCGGCGTGCGGCCGGAGGGCGCGCGCCAGGGCTGCACCCGCTGCGGCGCAAACCTCGGCCCCGAAAGCTCCGCAAAGAGTTACGTTGCGTGCGCTCGCGATCATCGCGTGGAAATTTCCAGCCGATACGACCGTGCCGGCACGGGATAGGAGTAGAACATCTCGTAGTGCGCGTCTCCCAGGTCGTCGACGCGCGCCGTGAGAACGGTGTGCGCGGCGAGGCGTGCCCGGACGTAGGCATCGAAATTCGAGTATTGACCAAACGTCCCCGGCCCCGCAAAGCCTTCTGTATGCGCGCCGACGAGCTTTGCCGTAAGGCCGTAACCCAATACGTTGGACCCAATCGGGTGCTCGATCGAGATCGTGCCTTGAAGTACCGGTTCGTAATCAACCCGCTCCGCAACGCCGCTGCTGACCTGAGTTGCCGTCGGGAGATCGGTGAGGCTGAATTGCGTGACGAACTGCCGCGCGAGCGTGGGGGCGATACTGAGTGTGGCGCCTTGAAAGTGCGCCCGCCCGGCATTGACGGGGATGAATTGCGCATTGTCGGTGATGAGATTGCTCGAGGTCCGATCGAAGATCGTCAGTGTCGGCGCGAGCGGTCCATGATCGCTGGAAACAACGAGATTGAGGTTGCGATCGCGTTCGGGCAGGAGATTCGGGTTCGAATACTGGGGGTAGTACAGATCAACGAGCGTTGGCACGATAAATGATGAGGCGGCGTTCAGCGCGACCCGCGCGGGACCGACCGGAAGCAGGAAGCCGGCTGCGGGCTCGAGTGTGCCGCCGGCGGGCGGGTCGTTTTCCGCCCGAAGTCCCGCGTACACTTTGCCTGTGGGACCAATGCCGACGGCCTGCTGCGCGTAGATTGCGCTTTGCGATTGGGCGGCTGCGAATGAGGGCGGCGGTCCAAATGGGCCGAGCACGTCGAGGGCGCTCTCGCGCGAAAGATCGATGCCGGCGACCAAGGCGGTTCGATCGTTCTCGAGGACGGTTTCTTGAAGGGCGGCATTGGTCCGGGCGTCGACGATCGAGTCCTCCGGTCCCGAAGCGTTGTCGTCATTGTCGAAGAGGGCTTGACGAAAGCCCGAGACCGTCAGCGCGGTGATAAACTTCCCGTCGGTCCGCGCAATCTTCGCGAACAGATCGTTTCGATTCGACGATTCGATTTCGGTCGGTGTCAGCTCGCTGAAGCCGTCCGACAACGCGACGGCTCCGGGCACGCCGAGGTCGAGTTGCGAGAATCGCGCAGTCGCGCGCAGCGAGTAGGGTCCAGTCGATTGCGCGTAGTCAATCGATCCATCGCTCTGCAGCGCCTGCGCATTGTCGCGCACGCCGCCCGGCAAACCGTTCTGGCCGACGTAGGGATAGGCGTTTGTCGCAATGTGGCGCTCAAATGAAACGCCGATCGTGCCGTTCCCGGTCGAGACGCGCACGGCGCGATCGCCGAACGACCCGTACGATGCGAAGAGATACGTTGACCGTGGAACGGAGGTGATGATATTGATGACGCCGCCGGCGCCGCCCGAGCCATACAACGTCGAGCCGCCGCTCTCAACGACTTCGATGCGGTCGACATCGTTACTCGAGAGCGTTCCCAGATCGATCGATCCCTCCGAGCCGTTTGTTATCGGCAGGCCGTTGAGCAAAACGATGCTTCGATTGCTGCCGAGCGTACCGAAGCTGGCCTCCGCACCAAATGCACCGTACTGGAAGAACGTCATACCCGGCACGTTGCGAATCGCATCCGCGATCGTCTGATCTCCCTGCGCTTCGATTTGAGCCCGAGTCACGACGTACGTCGTCTGCGGCGTGGAAGATAGCGGCGTCGCTTTGCGTTCCGCGGTCGTGACGACCGTCCCGATCGTGCGCAGCGGCGTCGCGGTCGGCGTCGGCGCCGGTCCCGGGTCTGCCGAGGCGGCTGGTAAAGGCGTTGCAAGTGCGATGAGGACCGCGGCTTGGGCGATGAACATGGGTGTCGCAATTCCAATCAAAATAGAGAAGAGAAGAAGTAACGAAAGCGGGCGACGTTATGCGCGATCGAGCACGCCGCGCCGCTGCGCGTAGCGGCTCGCGGCGACCACGTCCCACACGTTGAGATCGTCGATCAGCTTATCCGCTGGCGCGAATGCAATGCAGCGCGCACGAGCCTTGCGCGCCAACGACGCATACGGAGAAAGGTCTGGCGGCGTCGACGACGCGCTCGCGGGAACCGAAAGCATAGCCCCTACTTTCTTGCGAAGTAGTATGCACGAACGGCCCGCTCCAATATCCTGACTCACGGATCATTGCCATGTGTTCGGCGCCTTCCCGCTTGCGCAGTGACGTCGAACGGCTTCCCGTTTACAGTGGCGCGACCGTCCCAGATTTGCACTGGGTTCCTGGGCGCGGGCAACCGCGGACTTATGGAAGCGCACGTAAGTCCCTGCTTGTCCGGCCCCCGTGTACGAAAAGCCACGGGCAGGAACACGTCCGATAGACGTGAAGCTCGCGGCAAACTTCAAAACGTTCGCAGCGCACGGGAAGTCGGGAAACGAGCCGACGCGGGCGCGCCACTGTATGCGGGGACCGTCGACGCCCGAGCAAGCCATTGTCTCACGTGAGATGAGAAGGCAGCGTCGGAGGGAGGATCCGCGAGCCAGGAGACCGGCTGCGAACGATCGTGGTGACTCTTCGCGAGAGAGAGGCTCCGTCCCATGACCATCGCGTCGACACGATCCGGTGATGCTCCCCGTTCAGTGCCGGCAACGCCGAGAATCCCGCGCATCGCCGCTGCATGTGTCGACGGTGCGTGAAGACAGACTCGCCGCGCATCGGGTGCCACGGCTTGGTGATACGCGCCGCGATGACGGGCCGAAAATCGACGCACACGAAAGCCACCCTACTTCACGCGACGGAGCGGATGAGGACCAATGAGCGATAATTCCCGGGGGATCCAGCGGCAGGCATCCGTATCGACGCGTAAGGGAGATGCCGGGCTAACACGCCTTGGCGGCGGCGGGCAAATCTCAAAGGCCGACGCACGGGTTGAAGCGTACGGCGCCATTGACGAACTCAACACGGTCATCGGGCTTGCGCGTTCGCGTTGCGATGACGCCGAAATCTGCCGCGAGATTCGATCGATCCAGCGGGATCTGTTCGTGGTCGGCTCGGCTGTTTCGACCCGGTCGGAAGCGAAAAAACAGATCCCCGAGATTTCCAAAGAGATGGTGCTGCGGCTCGACGAGCTCGTCGAGCGTTTTGAAGCGGAGCCCAATGTGCTCCGCGATTGGTCGATTCCCGGCGAATTCGAGGAGTCGGCGCCGTTCGACGTTGCGCGGGCAATTTGCCGCCGTGCCGAACGCGCGAACGTGCGTTACGTGACGGGCGGCGGGATCGTGCAACCGACGGTTCTCGAGTACCTCAATCGCCTCAGCGACGTGCTATGGCTGTGCGCACGCGTCATCGAAGCACGTCACGGCATCGATGCGCGCCTGCGTGATGACAACCACCCTGGTCCGCCGTGGTCGCGCGCGTGGTAAGCGATTGGGAGCGCGCTCTTTCAGCTCGCGAAGTTAGGGACGGCGGCAGCGGCTCGATTAGCGGTCGTGTACGCGCGATCATGGTGCTCGGAACCGCCTCGCATGTCGGCAAGTCGCTGATCACCGCGGCGCTCTGCCGTATCCTCGCCGACGACGGTTATCGCGTGGCACCGTTTAAGGCGCAAAACATGTCGCTCAATTCGGCCGTCACCCCGGACGGCCGGGAAATCGGCCGCGCCCAGGCAATGCAGGCCGAAGCGGCCCGTATCGCGCCGACCGTCGAAATGAACCCGCTGCTGCTCAAGCCGACCAGTGACGTCGGATCGCAAATCGTGCTGCTCGGACGCGTGCATGGCGTTGCGCGCGCGGACGAATACCATCGGCGCCGGGTCCAAGAGCTTTTTCCAATTGTCGTCGACGCGTACCGCAGCCTCGCTGCGCGGCATGACGTTATCGTGCTCGAAGGCGCCGGCAGCCCGGCCGAGATCAATCTGAAGGCGACCGACATCGTCAATATGCGCATGGCCGAGGCCGCGGACGCTACCTGTTTGCTCGTCGGTGACATCGACCGCGGCGGCGTTTTCGCGTCGCTGCTGGGAACGATGGCGCTGCTCGAACCCGCTGAGCGTGCCCGCGTTCGCGGCTTTGCGATCAATAAATTCCGCGGAGACCCCGCGCTGTTGGCGCCGGGCGTCGCCGAGATCGCGCAACGGATCGGCGTCCCGTCGCTGGGCGTCGTGCCATGGCTTTCCGACGTTGGACTTGACGAGGAAGACAGCGTATCACTTGCCGAGTCGCCGCGGGTCGCCGGCCGCTGTTGGTCTGCTTCCACAACGTCGACGCGACCGCTGCGTATCGCGGTCGTTGCACTCCCGTATCTGGCGAACGCGACGGATTTTGCCGCGCTTGCGGCTGAACCCAGCGTCGACCTCGCCTACGCTGAGCGGGTCGAGGACCTCACGAGCGCAGACGTCGTGGTCGTTCCCGGAACAAAAGACACGCTCGGAGCGTTGCGTTGGCTCGACAACGGCGTCGGTTCGGCGATTCGCGCGTTCGCGGCTCGCGGTCCGGTGCTCGGAATCTGCGGCGGATATCAAATCCTTGGGCTTGAGGTCACGGACCCCTACGGTGTTGAAGGCGGCGGAAGCCACGCCGGCCTTGGTCTGCTTCCGGTTTGCACAGAACTTGCACGCGAGAAGATTACCCGCACAGTGCGCGTGCGTCCTCGGGCAAGTGCGTTCTTTGCGGCGGACAGCGGACTTGAGGGAGTCGGCTACGAGATCCACATGGGGCGCACGACCTATGCTGACGATGGCCGCTGTTTCGCCGATCTTCTCTACGAAGACGGCCACGTTGCGGACGGAGCCGTCTCGTGCGACGAAGCGATCGCCGGGACATACGTACATGGACTGTTCGCGGTCGATGCATTGCGCTGGGCCTTCATACGAACCGCACGCGCCCGCGCCGGCCTTGAGCCGCCTGGGCAACTCGTCGCGCACGGCGCGGAACGCGAGTCGAAGTTCGATCGACTCGCCGCGCATGTTCGCGCCGCTCTTGATATCTCAGCTCTGCTAGAAGCGCAGCCTGCGGTACCGGGTGGATGACGAGCGCACGATACATGCGTTCTTTGACGCATCGTTGCCCTACGGTGGCCATGTCGCGCGTGCCCGTGACGTAACAAAAGACCTAGAGAATGTGCGGTGTGATGTAGAAGACCACCTCATCGCGCGTATGCGCACGCTGGCGATTTCGAAACACGCTGCCCAGCACGGGAATGTCGCCGAGAAACGGCAGCTTCGTCACCGTATCGGAATCGATGTCGGAAAACAAGCCGCCCAGCACGATCGTCTCGCCGTCGCGCACCCGCAGGGTTGAATCGACCCGGCGATTTGCTACGATTGGAAACGCGTTGTTGAACCCCATGATTTGGGAGTACTCCGGATGCAGTTCAGCGGTAATCGAGCCGTCGTCGCCGATCGTCGGTGTGAGGCGGAGTTTTACCCCGATATCGATGTTCGTGACGGTCGGATAACCGGTCTGCAAATTCGTGGTGACAACAGGGTAGGTCTCGCCGACGAGCAGTGTGGCCTCTTTGTTGTTGAGAGTTGCAATCCGCGGCTGCGCGAGAATCGAGGCGCGCCCGGTCTGCACGAGTGCGTTGAGCTGGGCATTGATGACGAGCGAACTGCGCGTGAGCAGATACGGGATTTGGGCCAGCGCGCCGGAGCCGTACCCTTGACCGCCAACGGTTATGCCGACGTTGCTCGAGTCGATTTGCGGTGCGAGATCGGCGACCCGAACCTCGAACATCACCTGTTTTCCCGGGTTGTCGATGCTCGCGAGCAGCGCGTGTGCCGAGGCCTGAATCTCGGCGTTGCCGGTGACGACGACGACGTTCTGGCGATCGTCCGCAACGAGTGCATCGTCCGGCAGCGAACCCTTGAGCGCTTTAACGGCATCGCTGGCCTTGATGTTGCGCAGCGGAAACGTTTTGAGTGCCGTCGATCCGCCGTTGCTGTTCGCCGGGGCGTCCAACGCCGCGATCAGACGGCGCGCGCGTTGGATCGTGGTTGCGCTCCCGCTCACGATGATCGAAGCGGTCCGCTTGTCGCATACGACGACTGTTCCGAGCGGCAGCGCATCGCTGATCGCCGCTTTGAGTTCGTCGGGCTTCGCGTGCCCGAGCGCAAACACCGCGGTCTGGGTTCCCGTCGGGGATTCGTCGTCGGGATAGCGGCGATTCATTGCGGCCGCGTCGCCGACGATGATGATCCGGCCGTCGCGGTGCGCTTGCAGACCGTACGCCTGCGCGATCGTCGCGAGCGCTTCGTCGAAACTGACATCGTGCAGGCGCAGCGTGACGTGAACGGGCTTGATCGAGCCGTCGGGCACGAGGTTGATTCCGGATTGCATCGCGAGCAGTCGAATCACGTCGCTGAGATCGGTATCGCGGGCGTCGATCGAAAGCCGCTGCGCATTGGCGCCCGACGGCGCGGACAACAAGAGCGTGAGAGCCAACGCGAGCGCAACGGTACGCTTCATCAGAGCTGTCCCGCCGGATCGACGGTGAGGCGTTGACCGTTTTGCAGCCGAACGCCGTCGAACTCGATCGAAATGATCGCAAAGCCGTCGATGCGGTCGCCGACGCCTTTGATGAGATGCATGCCGCCGGTTTCGAGCATCGCATACGGATGCGCGCCGGTCACGATCGCGCTCACGCGCGGCGCGGCGTCGCTCGAGTTGGGCGACGTGCCCGGCACGGCTGGGATCGTGTCGCTCGAAAGATTGCTCGGAAGCGGTCCGAGCGCCCCTTGGCCGCCGGACGCTCGCGCGACTTCGGCGGACGCCGGCGCAACAGATGCGATCGGTTCGGTAAACGGGTCGCGCTGGATCGCCACGACGGGGCCGGTTCGATCTGCTGCCGTGACCGCGAGCGGTGGCGGCTGCACATGCACGTCCTCAATCGAACTGCGTACTCCGACCGGAGCGAGCGCGAGTATTCCGACAACGCACAACGCGGAGAGCGCGACGATCGCGCCGCGGCTAAAGGGGTCGAGCATGATTCGTTGATTCCTCCGGGACTGGTGTGCGCGGCGTAGGCGGTGAAGTATCGTCGGCCAGACGCTGCAGAACGACATGCAGGCGTGCCGTGAGCGGGGCGCTGTCGCCGGTCGCCGACATGTTCCGCTCGATCGCGGCAATCTCGATTTGCATCGTGACCGGCGCGCGCGCGAGTTCGCGGATCGTCGCGAGCAGACTGGGATACGTGCCGCTCAGCGTGAGTTCGAGCGGAATTTCCTCGAATGCGACGCTGCCTGAGCCGGGCGGCGAAACGGCGGCCGTCGTCGGGCGCTCATCGATTTGGACGAGGTTGACGCGCTGCGCCGCGGCGATGCGCGTTACCGCGTGAATGAAGCGGGCGACCGCGACAGGTCGATCGGCTCGCAGCGCCAGAATGCTCAGCCGGTCTTCGATCGCGCGCGTTTCACGTTCGAGCAGCGGCTGTGTGGCGAGGATCTCGGCGTCCGCGAGCATCACCGCTGAAAGGCGGCCGGTAAGCCGATGCTGGTTGTCGATCGCTGCGCCGAGCAGCCCGAAGGCGAGGTAAAATCCTGCGCACAGTGCGACGACACACGGCGACCAAAGGAGCGCGCTGTCGCTGCGGCTCCCGAATAGCTGGGCGCGCTTCACCGTTGGGTTTGCAGCCGCAGGCTAAAGTGCACCCGCTGTGGTCCTGGGCGGCCGTTAACCCGCAGCGAAACGAGCTGCGGAATTTCCGTCGGGTTGCCGGTATCGAGCGCGAGCATCGCGGTTCCCACCGCCGAGGCGCGATCGGCCGTGCCCTCGAGCGAATACACGCCGTTCGCGTATTGCAGAACGTCAAGCCAGGCATGCGCGGGCAGATGGTTGCCGATCCACGTCAACTCGTTGGCGTGCAGGAAGCTCGCCCGCCGGATCTCGGTGACTCGGGCGTCCAGCTGCCGCTCGCCGAGCAGCCGACCCCGCCATGCTGCGACGGCGGCGAGTGCCGGCGCGTCGATACCTAGACGCAGCGATGCGGCGGTGTAGGCATGCTGCGCGGCCTGGAGACGCGCAACCTGCACCGCACTCAATACTGCCGTCAAGCAGAGCGTTGCGGCGAACGCCGCCAGCGGACCGCGGATCCGATTGTCGATCGCAAGGGTGGTCCATCCCCCGCCCGGCGGCGTACCGCGGGATTTGGTGAGATAGTTGAAGCGAATCACGGCGCGGCCCACAGCGCGAGCCCGTAGGCAAGACACCAGTCCGGTGATGCTGCGCGCACGACATCCGGCGGAAGCGTCCTGGAAACGCCGGGATCGAGCGTTCCGGGGCCGACGCGAACGGCCGCCGCGCGTTCGATCATCGAGGTCAACTCGCTCAACCGCGAGCCGTTGCCAACCAGTGCGATGGTGCGCACGTCGCCCAACCCGTCGGCGCGGAAATCGACGAGCGCGTGGGCGACGTCGGCAACGAGGAGGTCGAGCGTGGCTTCGCCTGAGCCGGCAATGCCGTAACTGTGTTTGCGCCGCTCGGCCGTCGCGTCATCGGTGCCGAACCCCAGGGCCACAGCCTGGGTGAAGGCCGCGCCGCCCGTCGCGAAACGCCGGCTGACCGGAAATCGGCCGGCAAAGATATGGAGCCGCGAATCGTTCAGGCCGACGTCGAGCACCGCGTCGACGTCCGGTAGGGCACGTTGAAAGGCGAACGCGTTGTTGTCGACGGCAGCGACGCGCAGCTTCGCCGCGTGGGCAACCGTCACGAGCGAGCTGATCACGTCCTTGTGAACCACGCCGATCATCGCATCTCCATCGGTTCCGACCGAGACGACGCGGACGACCGCTTCCCGGATCGGATAATCGACGAACTGAGTGGCCTCGAAGCGCGCGGCGCGCTCGTGCTCACCGCGGTGCATCGCTGGGAAGCGGATGTTGCGCAGTAACGCGCGGGGTTCACCCAGCCCAAAAACGCAGCGGCGCTCATGCGTGCGAAGTTCGGCGACCGCTTCGGCCAAAGCGGCCGTCGGATCGTTATCGTGTTGGCGCGTCGCGACCGCGATGAGTTCGGGCCGGCCGTCGATGTCGCGATGCGCAAGGGCGACGCGAATGCGTGCCGCACCAAGATCGATGCCCAGCGGCAGCGTCCGCGGTCGAGGCCGCATCGGTTTCACCAGCTCCCGCTGAGCGCGCCGGCGGTTAAGCCGATCGCGGCGCCGCCGGCAAGGAACGGCCCAAAGCGAACGGCGTCCGAACGCTTCGCGCGGCCTGAAGCGATCATGACCACGGCATACAAGGCGCCCAGCACGAACGCACTGCCGATCGCGACGAGCGCGATCCCAAGCCCGTAGCCGAGCGCGATCGCGCCGCCCAGCTTGACATCGCCAAGGCCAATGCCGCGCCGGCCCGTCACCAGATAGAGCCCGGTTAGGGCGCCGGCGACGACGGCTGCCGCGAGCACGCCGTCGGCGAGTCGGCCCGCCAGCGCGCCGGCCACGCAGCCAACCACGATCATCGTGCATGATAGGGCGTCGAAAATGAATCCCGTGCGCGCGTCGACGAGCGCGCAGACGATTGCTCCGACGAGACTTGCCGCCGCGACAAGGGCAGCTTCGGGCCTTACAATCGCGTGAACGCCAAGGGCCGCGCAGCCGCACAGCAGGATGACCCAATGGGGAAATTGGCCCAGCGCCAGCGCGCGCCGGCGTGCGACGCGGGCAGCGATGAGCCAGAGCGCGGCGGCATAGGCGCAGCCGGCGGCAAAGATCAATGCCTCCGTCATCGCAGCCGCGCGAGCGCAACGCGTGCGGGGCTAAACGCCGGATCGTCGAGCAGCGCTCGTCCGAAGAAATGCCGAGCGCCCGCGACGTCGCCCAGCCGCAAGGCGATGCGTCCGGCAAGGTGATCGTATCGGGCATCGCGTCCGGCGGCTCCGGCACGGCCGAAATCGGCTTCCGCAGCGTTCCAGCGTCGAAGCCGTTGCTCGGCCAGACCGCGATCGGCAAGTAACGCCGGGTCGCTCGGAATCTGCAGAAGTGCGGTCGATGCTACCGCGATCGCGGCTTCGGCGTCGCCCGGCGCGCGGCGCATGCCCAAATAAAATGCGAGCCGGTCGGCCGCCCGCAGCGAATGAGGATCGATCGCCAGCGCGCGGGTGTAATAGCGTACGGCCCCGGTTCGATCGCCGTTGCGAACTGCGTCGTCGCCGCGGGTCACGAGTGCCGTTCCCAGCTGACCGCGGAAGAGGCCGCCGGCCAGCACCAGCGCGACACCGGCAATCGCAAACCGCCGCCAAAGGGGGATCGGGTTCATGCCAAAACGCCGTAATAAGCGCCCAGCGTCAACATCAATGCTGCGCCGACAATCGCCGGAGCTTGATCCATGAGGCGCGGCGGCAGAATCCGCGCGGCGACCGGGCCGATGTTGCCGGCAAAGAAGAGCGGCAGCGCGTGGCCGGCGGCATAGCTGAAAAGCAGGATGACGCCGGTGACGGGGCTACCGATGGCCGTCGACGTCGCGACGACTGCGGCGACGATCGGCGTGCAGCAAGGCGAGAGAACGAACGCGCTCGCCGCACCAAGCAGAAAGATCGCTCCGAGCGAACGCTCCGGGCCGGGTGCCGGAGTGGTGTCCGCGCAGACGTGATCGCCCGCCTGATGCGGAACTGCGCGAACGAGCGTGACGCAGCCGCCGAGAATGAGACCCAGGGCGAGGACCAGGTAGATACTACTTGACACCGACCACAGCGTTCCCAGCAGCCCGGCGACGAAGCCGAGGGCGACAAATGCGCACACGAGGCCAAGCACGAACGCGAGGGTTGGTCGGATCGGACGCCGTGCGCCGTTGACGATCGCCGCGATGGCGATGTAGCGTGGCGCCATGCACGGACCGATGCTCGTCACCGCTCCGGCGAGGAACACCAGTCCGACCGCCGCCGGCGAGCCTGACGTGAGAGCGAACATCGCTGCCGCGACCGGATCGATCATTTCGCCAACAAGCCCGTCCCGGATTCGTATTCGATCGTTTTCGTGCAGCCTTGCGCGCCGCACAATCCCGCCGAGCCTGTTCCGCTGCCGTTGTCCTTATTGAGCTTCGCTAATGTCGACGCTGCGTGTGTGCCTGGACAAGCGATGAGGTAACTTTGGCCATCGCCCGTCGGCTGGGTGAAGGTATATTTTCCGGGCGTGACTCCCGCATCGGCCGGATCGCGCGGCGTGTTGTTCAGATACGTGACCGTCGTCGTATTGAGCGCGTCGGGAACATTGCCCGGGTCCGGGTAACGTTGATTATCGGCATAGTACAACTCCATCGCCGTTGCGATCGCGCGCAGGTTCGATTCGCATGCCGAAGTCTGCGCTTGCGCACGCGCATTCACGAAATTCGGGATAAGAATCCCCGCTAAGATGGCGATGATTGCGACAACGATCATCAACTCGATGAGTGTGAAACCGCTTTCGCCGGCATGGCGGTCGCCCGGTTTCCGTACATGCTGCTGTGTCGTCGGACGCATGGCTGCAGGACCCGCTGTTCCCGGATGATGCAAAACTATGCCACCTGCTGTTGTATTTTACCGAGTGCCTTCTTAATGAGCTTCGACACCTGGCTCTGCGAAAGTCCCAGCCGCTGACCGATTTCAGCTTGCGATAAGCCCGCGGCGAACGATCCCAGCACGGCCAACCGTTCGCGTTCGGCCAGGTCGTCGATCGCGGTGCGCAGCGACAATCGGTCGTCGATCCCCACCGAGGAAATCCCGGCCGCTAATTCGCCGGTCGGCGAACCGGTGTACGCCTCGAGCGAGACGACCGCACCGCCCCGCCGAATCAGCCGTATCTCATCGACCACGGCGATATCGATGCAGAGTTCCGCCGCGAGTTCCGTGGGCGTAGGGGTGCGGCCGAAGCGAACCGCGAGCATCTCGCTCACGAGCGCAAAGCGCCTTTCGAGCGCGCGCAGGCGGCGCGGTATTCGGATGAGGCGTTCGTGATCGCGCACGTAGTGCATGAGCTCTCCAACAATGAGCAGCCACGCATACGCCTCGAACGGTGTTCGCAGCTGCGGATCGTAATGGTCGACGGCCTTGAGCAGGCCGATCGCCCCGACTTGGGTGAGATCGGCACGATCGACGCCGGCACGATGAAATTTCTTGGCGCCGCGAACGCAAAGGTACCAGTGCGCGGCGACGAGTTCGTCCCGATTTCGCGGGGTGCGGGCATCAAGGTAGGTAGCCAGTGTCGTTTCCGGTGTCATTTCGATACGCTTCCAATGAGCGAATAGAGCGGCAAGAAAATTGAGAAGACGATGAACCCGACGATACCGCCGAGTACGATGATGAGAGCCGGCTCGACGACGGCTCCCAGCGTCGCGATCGCCGCGTCGACGTCGCTTTCATAATATTCGGCGAGTTTGAGCAGCAGTTCGTCGAGCATCCCAGTTTCTTCGCCGGCGCGCACGAGCGCTAAGAAGAGCGGATCGAAGAGCCGGCTTTCTTCCAGCGCCCGCGCCAATGTCTCGCCTTCGCGCAAGTCCGCGCTTACGCGCTTGAACGCGCGCGCATAACTCGCGCTGCCCGTCACCGGGACGATCGCATCGATTGCCGACACGAGCTCGATTCCTGAGCGCAGCAGCGTTGCGAGCATGCGCGCGACCCGAGCCGTTATCGCCTTGTGCAGGAGTGGACCGACGACGGGAGTGCGTAAGCGCATACCGTCGATGACGAGCGCACCGGCCGGACTGAGCGAAAATCGGTAGAATGATAGCGCGGCGAGCGCCAGCGCAGCGCCGCC
>Ga0302326_10021214_pt1 | contig 13333 bp, 9 predicted proteins | sample Palsa_T0_3_FD_202264 | JGI IMG/M metagenome (GOLD analysis project Ga0302326, IMG submission 202264) | Peat permafrost microbial communities from Stordalen Mire near Abisko, Sweden - Palsa_T0_3 | ecosystem: Environmental > Terrestrial > Soil > Palsa > Peat permafrost | place: Sweden: Abisko... | reverse complement strand
CGCGAGAAGCTCATAGGCCGCGGGTGCCGCATCGAAGGCGAATCGGTGTGTGATCAAAGCGCGTACATCGAGCGCGCGCGAGTTCATCATCTCGAGAATCGCCTGAAAATTGCGCTGCTCGGTCCAGCGCACGAAGCCCAGAGGATAATCGGTGCCCTCCTCCTCGTACTGCGGGTCATAGCGTCCCGGACCGTAGGAACACGACACTTGAAACGAGAGCTCCTTCTGGTAGAAGTCCGATCGATCAAGCTCAAGCCCAGTGACTCCCACGAGCACGATTCGGCCGCGCTGGCGGCACATGCGCGCGCCCTGCGATACCGGATCGTTGCTGCGGGTCGAGGCCGTGATGAGGACTCCGTCCACGCCTGCGCCGCCGGAGAAGGCATCGGCCACCGCCAATGGATCCTCGCCGCGCTCGAGTGCGACCACATCCGCGCCGAAGCGCCGCGCAAGCGCGGTCTTGGTGGGATCCGGATCGATGCCAAGAACGCGGCAGCCATTGGCACGCAAGAGCTGCACCGTGAGGAGCCCGAGGAGACCCAGACCGGTGACGACGAAGCGCTCACCCAAAGTGGGAGCCGTCAGGCGCACGCCCTGCAGGGCAATGGCACCCAGCACCGTAAACACCGCCTCATCGTCGGCAACATCATCGGGAATGCGCGCGCACAAATTGCGCGCTACCGCAACAAGTTCCGCGTGCGGGCCATTCGAGACTACGCGATCGCCGACGGCGAAGCCGCGCACTTCGGCACCGACCTCGGCGACCCGGCCAACATTGCAGTAGCCGAGCGCCATCATCTGATCAAGCTTGCCGCGCACGGCGTCCAGAGTCGGCAGCACGCCGTCGGTGCGCACCTTGTCGAGCACCTGGCGCACTTTCTCGGGCTGCTGGAGCGCCTTGTCGATCCAACCGGCGCGCCCGAATTCAACGAGCATGCGTTCGGTTCCCGCCGAGATCAGCGAATGCGTCGTGCGCACCAGTAAGCCGCCGCGCGCGGCTGCGCTTGCTGGCACTTCGGCGAGTACCGTGCGTCCGTCAGCGAGCGATTGCAGGACCTGGCGCATCTTCAGGCTCGACCTGTGCGGACCATCGTGTCCCGTCTTGAGTGTGTGCGGTTCATTTGGTGGCGCGAATGAGCATAAAGAGCCCGTGACCGGCTGCAAACCTGCGCAAGAGGGCACGCGGCCATATGCGGCGCGCGAGCGACAGCAGCGCACCGCGATGGCGTTGCCCTGCAGCGGACTCCAGCAAATCTCCGTGCGTCAATACCGTTTGAACCTCCACGGTGTTAAAGGCGGCGAACAGGCGTCTCGCGCCGGCCACCGAATAGGCCTTGGTGCCGGGGCTTTCAAGGTAGCGTGCGTAGATATCCGCAAGCGACATCCAGGGGCGCAGCCCGAGGAGCGCATAGCGCACCCACAGCATGTATCCCACCACGCTCCATGTGTGATAGATCATGATCTTCGCAGTGCCACCGCTCTTCAGGACTCTATAGATCTCGGCGACGGCTCTGCCCGTATTCGGGCTGTGGTGGATCACGCCCCAGGAATAGACGAGGTCAAAGGATGCGTCGTCGAAGGACAGCTGCTCCGCATCGCCTTGTTTGAGCTGCGACGCCAAACCGAATAGTTCCAAACGCCGTCGCGCGTGCGCTACGGCCCGCTCGGTGAGATCGATTCCCGTCAGGTCTGCGCCCGCTTCAGCGAATCTCTGGTGGTCCGCGCCAAGGCCAATGCCGATCTCGAGCACTCGTTGCCCGCGTGCGCTTTCGAACGCGGCAAAACGCTCGATGTAGGGCTCGAGCTCATACCGTTGGCGCGCCTGCTCGAGATACCCTGCGCGCCCGGCGGCGTGCAAATAGAGCTCCTCGCCGCAGGAGGCGCGCTCCCAGAAGTCCTGCACGGCCTGTTTGTCAGCGTGTATGAGAGTCTCCTCGTGCATGTCAAAGATCAACGAATCTGCGGCACCACAGCTCAAAGCACATGAGCGCGAATATGGTGTAGCTCGCGTCGATGGCGCCGGCGCGATCGAGTTCAATCAGCCGCCGCACCGCAAGAGGATCGAAAAAGCCGCGACGCCGCAGTACCGCCGCGTCGAGCGTATCATTCACCTTGGAGCGCAGCTCCGCCCGCAGCCAGCGCCGCAGCGGTGCACCAAAGCCGCTCTTTGGCCGGTAGATCACCGCGTGCGGCAGAAACGGCTGCATCGCCTGCTTGAAGATCGCCTTGCCGACCCGGCCGCGCTGCTTCAAGTGTGCCGGCACATGGGCGGCAAACTTGACGACATCAATATCCAGAAGCGGCACGCGGACCTCAACGCCGACGGCCATCCCGGCGCGATCCGTATAGTTCAAATTATGGTCCGCCAGGAAGTGGCGCGTATCCAGAAAAAGCATGCGCTGCAGCGGATTGTGCTCCTCAGGAATGAGGTGCAGACTCTCCAGCAGCGGTTCGGCGGTATCCGTGTTTGCCACCTTCTGGGAAAAATCCGCCGTGTACAAGGCGCGACGCACCTGCTCGGTACTCCACCAATAATACGACACCAGGCGTCGTGACGGGCTCTCGCCAGCGTAGGCGAACATCTTCGCCATGCGCCGCAAATGCACGTTCGACTGGCCCCGGCCCCGGCCGCTGGCGTTCGCCGCGGCGAGCCTTTGAACGCCGCAGCGTACGCCGCGTGGCAACCAGGCCCAACGTTTCTCGAAACACAATGCCCAATGGCGGCGATAGCCGCTGAAGATGTCATCGCCGCCGGCGCCGGACAGGAGCACCGGGATGCCCATCGCCCGGGCCCGCTCGGCGATCAGTAACGCGTTGATGGGCGCCGGGTCTGCCTGCGGCTCATCGAGCAAGTTCACCATCTCTTCGAGCCGGTCAATGGAATTCGGCTCAACGAGCACCTCCTCCAGATCCACGCCCAGGTGGCGGGCAACCTGGCGAGCGTAGGGCAGATCCGCAGGATTGCCCTCCGTATCCACGCCATCGGCAAAGCGAATGGAAAAGCATGTGATGGGCCGATCGGGCCATTCCCGGCGCATCATCGCGACAATCGAGCTCGAATCTAAGCCCCCGGAGAGAAACGCGCCCACCGGCACGTCCGCGATCAGCTGCCGTCGCACCGCGTTTGCTACGCGCGCACCTAAGTCCTCGGCAATCTGCGCGCCCGGCCGCATATCCATGACTCCATCATAAGGAGGGATGTAGTAGCGCCAATGCCGCCGCACCCGGCCTTGCTGAACGATGAGGGCGGCACCCGGTTCGAGCTTACGCACACCGGCGAGCATGGTGCGCGGTGCGGGTGTCCATAGATATGCAAGCATCTGGTGAAGAGCGACGGGATCGACATCGCGCGATAACCCCGCATCGCAAATCAGCGCCTTGATTTCAGACCCAAAGAGAAATCCTCCCTGCGACTCGGCATAGTAGAGCGGCTTGACGCCCAGTTGATCGCGGGCCAGAAACAGTGCGCCGCGCTCCATACCGTCCGGTCGACCCGCATCGCGAGCGTCGTGGATCGCAAAGGCAAAAATGCCGTTCAGGTGGTTCAGCATCTCAAGGCCGTCGCGCTCGTACAGATGCAGCAGCACTTCCGAGTCCGTCTCAGTGGTGAATCTGTGGCCCGCAGCGGCGAGCTCGGCGCGCAACTCCCGATAATTGTAGATCTCCCCGTTGTACACGAGCGTCAGTCCCGCGCGCATGCCGCCGCCGGCGTCTGGAACGACCGTCATCGGTTGCAGTCCGGCGCGTGACAAATCGATGATGGCCAGGCGCCGGTGACCGAGGCCCGTCGGCGCCTGACCATCAATCCGGAGCATCACGGTGCCCTCGCCGTCCGGACCACGATGCGCCACGGCATCCGTCATGCGCTGCAAGAGTTCGTGGTGGAACGAGCCCTGGAAACCGACAATGCCGCACATTGCGTTGGCCCGTTACTTAAAGACCGAATGGAAGAGGCGACACTTTGGCCCGCAGCACAACCCCGTGCGGCGTGTATTCGGCTTCGATGTCTTCAAGCCCCGCATCAACCGCCCACCCCCGAAATGTTGTCAGCGTCGCAGGCCTGTCGTAGCGGGGTGCCAACATGTCAAACGTATCAAGATACGACCACTCCTTGAGCATCTCGCCCTCGAGCCCGAGAAAACTGTAATCCGCAACCAGCAAGCGCCAGTTGATGGCGTAGCCCTTCGGCAGCTTGCGGATGATCCGGGCGAGCGGCCACATGAAATCAACCCAGGTCCTGACCAGCGCATAGAGGCGATCGGGATTCATCCGCCGCGTCAGAGGCCGCACCCAATATTTGGTCTGCAACACGGTGCGCACGAGCGAGACCTTGTAGATGTCTGCGCATAAAGCACCGCCGGCTCGCAGCATGGCGGGGAGCGCCTCAAAGGCGCGCCGGGGACTCGGGGTATGCTGCAGCATCCCGAAACAGAACAGGCGGTCGAATGTGCCCGGCCGAAACGGCATCGCAAACACATCAGCCTGAAGAATGAGGACGTTGCGGCGCGCACCGTTCGATGCAAAGTTCGCATCGACCGCGTAGCTGAAATCGAGCGATACGACGGTCGCGCCCGTGTTCGCCGCCTGCTCGGTAAAGCGCCCTGAGCCGCTCCCGACTTCGAGAATCCTTTGGCCCGGCTGCTCGCGCGGCCAATGCGTCTGCTGCAGAAACCGCTGTTGGGAGACTCTAAGCCCGGAGTAACTGTCGTACTGGGTGCGTGCGTGCTGGGTCCATTCAAGACCGAATCCGGACGCATAATTCTCGCGCGGCACAAAGCGCGGCACGCCACCGATCACCGGGTACTCGGTCTTGCAAGCCACACAACCGAGCGCACCCTCGATCAGGGCCTCATCGGCGAGCGCCCGCTCGCTCCGCACACAGTGCAAGTCACCATGGCAGCGCGGGCATGCCAAGAGGTGCAGGTGCTCAAGGTACATCCTGCGCGCCTCCTGTTCGCCGTTCGCCGCTCCCTGCATCGCGCAAGTGCACAGCCATCACGCCAGGTACTCTTTGGACCACAGCGCAAGCTGCAAGAGCTTCCACAAGAGAAAACCACGATCACGCCGACCGGCACGATGCTCCTGCAAGGCGGTGTCAATGCGGCCGCGGTCCATTTCAAATCGGCTCACGAAATTCGCATCGAGGAGCGCCGCACGCGCAAAACCGTGTAGCGCACCCCGCAGCCACTCCTCGTAGGGCACACCGAAGCCCGTCTTCGGCGCGTCGAGTACGTCACCAGGAAGCCGCCCGCGCATGGCATCCCGCAGCGCGATCTTCTTCTGGGTGCCACGGACTTTGAAGGCCGCCGGCAATCCCACCGCCATCGAGGCCACGCGCTCATCGAGCAACGGCACTCGAGCCTCGACACCGTGGGCCATCGTCGCGCGGTCGACTTTCGTCAGGAACTGTGAGGGTAACTGCAGCGTGATGTCGGTGAGGAGCATCTGTTGTACTGGATCCTGCGCTCGAAAGCGGCTGGCGCAGCGATGAAAAGCGGAAAACGGGTCAGCCTTCGCCGCAAGACGAGTGCGCGCCGCAGGCACTAACATCGCTTCCGGCGGATCACGCAGCGTCTCAACCGTGAGCAACAACGCCATGCGCATGGCCGCGTCGCCTTGGGCCGCCGCCGCGCCAAGCCGCGCGAGGCGCGCGCTCGTGCTACCGGGGATGGCGTGCAGCAGCGTCTCGAGGAGCTGCGGCCACATGCGCCAAAGCGTCGCATGCCGCAGAATGGCGTAGCGACGATAACCGGCGAACATTTCATCGCCCCCATCGCCCTGCAACACAACCTTGACCGCACCATTCAATGCTTGGGCCAAGAGGTACAGAGGAATGTTCGCCGCATCGGCGAAGGGTTCGTCATGAGACTTCACCAGCGCCGCAATCACCTCCTCCAGTGTCCCTGCGCGCACCAGCATTTCGTGATGATCAAGGGCCAGGAGTTTCGCCACACGCCGCGCCTTGGGGAGTTCGTTGATTCCATGCTCATAGTCGAAGCCCACGGCATAACTCGCCAGGCGGCGCCCGCTCGCAAGCGCCGCCGAGGCCGCAATGCTCGAGGAATCAACGCCGCCACTGAGAAAGATGCCGACCGGTACGTCGCTGACCAGCTGTCGCGCCACCGCGCTGTCGAGCGCGACGCGCACGGCGGACGCCGCCTCGTGCACATCCGCAAGCTGCGCCGGGTGCGCAAGCCAATTCTCGATCCGCCACCACGGTTCGATCCGGCTGCGGCCCTCCTCAACGACGAGACGATGTCCCGGCTCGAGCGCCCGTACCGCGCGATACATTGTGCGATCTTCAAACGCATTGCCGTACCAGAGGTACTCGGCGAGGCTTTGATCATCGATGCTGCGATCGAGCTCCTCGCCTGCAAGCACGGCCTTGATCTCGGATCCAAAGACGAGCCGGCCGTTGTTCCAGGCATAGAAAAGCGGCTTGACGCCGAGCCGATCGCGCATCAGCACCAGCCGCCGCCGTGCGGCGTCCCACAACGCAAAGGCAAATATTCCCTCGAGACGCGCAAGACCTTCGAGGCCCCATGCATCGTAGACCTGCAGGATGACTTCCGTGTCCGAGTGCCCGCGGAACACTCGCCCCTCTGCCTCAAGCTCGCTGCGCAGATCGCGAAAGTTGTAACACTCGCCGTTATGTACGAGCGTCGTCGCTCCAAGATGCATCGGCTGCGCGCCCGTGGATGACAGATCGATAATGCTCAAGCGCCGATGCCCGAGCGCTACACCGTCACCGACAAAGGTCCCCTGCGCATCCGGTCCGCGGTGCGCGACGGTTTCCCCCATGCGTCGCACACGGCGATCAAGGTCCTCGCCGGTATACGATGCTCCGAATAGTCCGCAGATGCCGCACATCGGCCCAGTCACTCCGTATTTAATCTGTCGGCAGTTGCGCCGCCCTGGATCCCTCGAGGGCAACCCTGAGATTGCGCTTCCGCAGGTTCGAGGGGCGTCGTCGTCGGCATGTGCCGCGTTATGGGAGATTCAGATTCGCGCCAGCATTATCGCGAGCTCAACCGCTCAAGTGAGTCCTCTCGAGAGCCTAGCCCGCGAAGGCAATCAGCCAGGTGCGAACGGCGAGATCTGTCGTCAAGATCGGCGCAGCAGGCGATGCCTGCACATCCCCTGCATGCAGGATCAGGACGCACTCTCCAGCGACACGTTCCTGCCGCACGTGCGATACGCGAGGGCCACGAGCTGATCGGCGGCGCGCTCGGCACTGAATCTGTCCTTTGCAATATGCCAGCCCGCGCGCCCCATTCGCTCGCGCAGCGGCGCATCCAACAGAAGCTTGCGCAGCGCTTGGGCGAGGCGATCAATGTTGCGCGGCGGGATCAGGATGCCATTGACGCCGTCGGACACGACATCGACCACCGCGCCGACATCCGTCGCGACCACGGGTAGTCCCGTTGCCATGGCTTCGATGATGGCATTGGGCATGCCCTCCATATAACTGGGAAGTACCAGAAGGTGGGCGCGGCGCAATCTCTGGACCTTCGCGTCGGAATCAATCCATCCCAGGAGCTCAACCACGCTCCCCAATCGCGGATCACTGAGCTTACGTCGGGTCTCCGCCATGGCGGATCCGTCGCCAGCAATGATCACCTTGAAGGCAGGCACTTCTCCCGCCTCGGACAGGAGCTGCGCGCATTCGAGCAGTTCGAATATACCTTTTTCCTGGTCGACCCAGCCGAGAAAGAGCGCTTCCAGAGGCAGCTCGCACCCGTATTCTCGGGCGGCACCAATATTCAAAAGTTGCGTCGTTGCGGTCCAATTGAAGATGATCGGACAACGCTCGAGCCCAAGTCCCACTTGGTACGCGAAGAACCTCTGATAGGCATTTCCCTGGCACAGCATCATGGTCGGAATGCGAAAACACAGGCGCAATAGCAGCGCACGCAGGGGCGAGGCCTGGTAGTGGTCCACGAGCGCTGCCCCCCGCGGAAACATCAGTGTTTTAATGCCAAATAGCCGCGCGATGGCGGCCATCAGCGATTTTTCGATGAAACTCGGCCCAGGAGAGGCAAAGAGCAAGATCACATCCAGATTGGAGCGCACACAGTGCTTGGTCATTCGCACGATCCGCAAGGCCGCTGGCAGGAGTCGCCGCAGATAAGGCGGCGGAGGTACTGACGGAGAGGACGAGTCCAGAAGAATGAGGTCCATGCGCCGCGGCAGGGAGGATGCGAGCAACACCCTGCAGGAGGTGAGAATCCCGCCGTGCTCGCGAGTGCTCTCCGGGGGGAAGGCTCCTACGATCAGCATCCGCAATTTTCGTTCAACCACAACTGTTCCGCGCAAAGTCAGAGGCTTCTTTTTACGCAGCCGCACTCGCGGAACCATGCTGATACAACGGATGCCGCTTCAGGGTCAGCGCCGGTTTCTCGACCAGGCGCCACGATGCATACGCCACAGCGATCGTCAATGCGATAGCGAGCGCAACGCTGCTCCAGCGCGCCGCCAAGCCCATTACGATCAGCACATTGATGACGGGCTCGTGGTAAATGTACACGCCGTAGGACACATCGTTCCTGCGCAATAACCGGTCGCTCAGGGTTTGAGCGGAAAAGGCTGAGGTGAACGTCAAAATGCTCAAGGCAATGAAGAGCAGAGGATTCAATGAATTCCCAAAACCCCAGCCGAAAACATGGCTCGCCAGGAATCCGATTGCACAATAGGCGACAAGCACCGGCAGGAATCTCCCGGCAAGCCAGCCGCGCAGCACTTCGAAATTCCTCTGAAAGAGCACGCCGATGAGGAACATGTAGAACCACGGCGCAAAGGACACGCCGACGAGCTTGTACCAAAAGGGTCTCGAGTGAAACGCTGCGGCGTGCATGAATGCCTGATTGACCAGCACGAATCCGAGGATGAGTCCACCAAGGATTAGATTAAACCGGCGCCTGGAGAGGCGCTGCCAGCGCAGGAGGCCATACATCAAAGGCACGAGCACGTAGAACTGCAATTCTACCGTGATCGTCCATGTGCTGCCGTCGAGAACGCCTACTCCGTAGTGCCTCATGAAGTCCGGATTGTAGAACTGGGCGATCGACAACTGAGCGCCAGCCCAGACGAGCATGGCAGTGGGCGAGAAATCCACTCTTGCAAAGTAGCCGGTGAACCATACCGATACGAGTGAGACCAGGAAGCACACCGCAAGTCCCGGATAAATGCGCAGGAAGCGGTTGAGTGCGTATTCCCGCACTACCGAATTCTTCTCAAATGACTTGCTGATCAGAAAGCCGCTGATGAAGAAGAAAATCGGCACACCGGGGAACCAATCTGCAATCGCGCGCCAGGGCGCCGCCGCTGCCGCGATACCCAAACCCGCAATCGCGTGAATGAGGGCAACCTGCAGTGCGGCCGCGAGCCTGATGAGATCGAAATTATTCGTCTTCGGCAATTTGATCGTCGCGAAGCAGGCGCTTTCTCATGCGTGCGAATTCTGCGGCACTAATTGGGAACATCGACGCCACCCTGCATGATCTGCAGCCAGTGTGCGCCATCGAAGCACAGGACCACCGAGCGATTGTGTCCGTTGGCGGGATTCGTCCAGGGCGACATCTTGAAAATTGCATTCCATGCCACTTTACCCAAAGTGCCACCCGAGGCATTACGCAGTGTGATCGTAATTGTCTTGTCGAGGACGGGATTGATCGGCGCATTGATCGCAAAGTCGGCGTTGCTCGTCGCTGTAATGTCGTACTGCTCGCTACCAGTCGCATCAATCGCAATCGCGGCGCCGAAGGCGACGATACGCCGTTTAACAGTGATGCCGTCCCAGGAACCGCGCGATGTGGCGATCCCGCCGGGACTCTGAATCACATTGCCGTGCGCGCCATCGGTGCCAGCGTGGGCGTAGGCAACTCCTGCGCCATGGACACCACCGACGTAGTTGTCGCGGCAAATCACGTTCGCGCAGCGCGCGCCCAACTGCACCGCATTGCCTTGAGTCGTCTCCGGCACGCCATCATGGGCAGGCTCGAAACCGATACGGTTATTTTCAATCAGGAAACCGGCGCAGTTGTCCAGTTGTATGGCCGGATAGATGCCCGCGCGTTCGCTGCCGTTGCCGGCAATGAAGCAATTGCGAATTTCACCCATCTTCTGCCGCGGCGGATCCCAGATCGCCGCACCAATATCAAGCTGCATTCCCTGCTGCGTGCAACCGATCACGTCAACTGTGTTGACGAGCAGTCGCGTGCAGTCGTCGCCTTGCACAATACCGCGCTGAAAGCCGCTGACGCGGCCATTACGGATATCAGCCTTCGCCGCCGACGCATAGATACCCCAGCCACTCGCGGATCCCTCCAATGCAAATCCGTCGAGCGAGTAGTCCCCAAGATCGGTCTGCACTGCGGCCGAGAGCTTAGCTGCCGCCAAGTAGCCGTTGGCCGCAAGCTGCGCGCCCCCGAGCGTCATCGCTGTTCCTACAAGATCGTGCGCGACAATGTTGCGCAGCGCAATCGTGTGTTTGGCGCCGGCTGCATCGACGCCGGACCACGGCCTATAAAAGAGTGACTCGCCCGATGTGCCGTTGAACGCGGCTACCGCGCCACTGACATACAGGCCATCGATGAGACAGTTATAAGCGCCTGCGAGCGTTACCGCGGCGCTTATGCGCCGTTGCAGGTTTGTGACGTTGATGTTGCTGAATCGCATGTTATGCGCATGCGAGGTTTGCCGCAGATTTGTCTGCCCGCCGGTCGCCCAGCCGAACTCGTAATAGATTCCGCCGCTCAGCAGTGATTGCCCGTCGATCCAGACGTTTTCGATGATGACCCCGGCAAGCCCACCGGTCATTTCAATCGCATTGCCGTTCGCAACACTCGAAGTAATCCGCAGGTTGCGAAGTGTGATGTTGCCCATGGGTGACTTCAACTGGCTGTCAAACGCTGGGCTGAAATAAATACTGTCCGTGCCCCGATTACCGATATGAATGGCGCTGCCGGCGCTCGTCGCTACCGTGCGCATGTCGTACTTGACGACGATCGAGCCGTTCTCGATGCAGAAATTGCGCACGGCAAAAATGAATCCGGAATTGGTGTCCGCCGCAACCGCCTCCTTCGCAAACTCGAGCGTGCTCGCCTGCAGATCGACATGAATGTCGTCATGGAACGGAATGACGTCATTCAAGTAATAGACGTCCGCACCGCTTGCGTTTGGAAAGCAAATCCGGCCGGTAAATGTCCCGCTTGGCAAAACGAGCGCACGCAGCGCTCGCACGTTGGCACTCGCGGCGCGCGGATCATTTGCCGTCACGCCGTAGCGACGCACATCGCCCGGGGGGTATTGGTATGCCACGGGCACGATGTTCGCGGTCGCTTCTGTGCGGGTCTGGGCGTACGGCACACCACCGGTAGTGCCGGCATCGCGGCTCGCGGCGGCTCGTGCGCCGAGGGGGCCGGCGGCTCCTGCCAATCCAAGGGCGCCGGACAGTAACTTGCGCCGCGTGCTCATTAGAATTGCGCCGTTCCTCGGGATACGCCGGCGTGCCCTGCGATCAGGCTCACGAAGAGTCTTTCATAGCTGTCGAGCATCTTGGCGACGCCCAAGTGAGCCTCGGCGTAGCTTCTGGCATTGCGCGACAGAGCAAGCCAGCCGTCTGCGTCGAGTGCGGCGACCTTCTCAATGCTCGCGGCAATGCTAAGCGGATCATTCGGGTTGAAGAGAAAACCGCGCACGCCTTCTGCGACGAGCCGCGAATGGTCACACACGTCGGATATCAGCACTGGCAGGCCCGCGGCTAATGCCTCGCAGGCGGCGTTGGGCAGACCCTCATAGAGCGACGGATGAATGAGCGCGTCATGCCGCCGCAGTAGCGAGGGCATGTCGCGCTGCTCTCCCAGCCAATGCCAGCGCGCGGCAATCTCCGGGTGGCTTTGCAGCAGCTCGTTGACTTGCGCGACATAGCGCTGATCGCTGCCACTCATTTCCTGTATGCCGGCCCAACTGAGCTGCGGCGCGTAGCCGTGCTTGCTGTAAAAGCGCTGCAGCGCTGCGATCAAGTTCAGCGGATTCTTTTGCGCGCAAACTCTGCCCACGGCCAACAAGCGCAGATTCGCGCCCCCGGCGGGGGCATCTCGCGCCGGGGTGAGCGCCTCGAGATCAAGGCCGTTGTAGATGCAGGACACCTTGGCGCGCAACCATCTTTTTCTGCGCAGCCATGCAGCATGGGTCTCACTATTGGTCACCACGTGATCCGCAAGAACGTGCAACCCGCGCCTGCCGTTGGCTGCCAGTGTTGAGTGATCATCGTGATAACTGCAGCGCTCGGACACCACGAGACGCGTCTGCCGCGACGCGAGGCTCGCAAGCTCTGCGTATATATTCGGATTATTCAGAAATGAGATCGCAAGATCAAAATCTCGGCTGCGTAGCAACGACATGATGGCGCCGACGACACCCAAGGAAAACCCTCTGCCTTTGCGATAGCCGTGCACGGCAATGCCCTGGTCCAGGACTCGGCGCAGAAAGTAATCGTGCTGCGGAAAATACGAGAATGACTCCACCGTATGTCCCCGCTGCGCAAGGCCGCAGGCGAGTTCAACGATCTGCCGCTGCGCTCCGCCCAAGCCCAGATGGTCTATGACCAGCAACAGCCTCATAGGTTAGCGGGCGGGAAATGTGTTTCGCCTGCCACAGTCGCGCGACGATCTACCAAGGGCGCGGAAACACTCGCAACAGTTCCCGAGCCTTGTCGATCCGGTAGGCCGCGCGGTCATACTTGGGTGTCTGTGCCAACGCCTTCTCCGCGTATTCCTCGACACTCATCAAGGTGCGCGCCGGCACTCCGCCGGCAACCGTGTTCGGCGCTGCATCCGCGGCCACCACCGATTCGGCGGCCACCACCACATTGGGTCCGATCGACACCCCAGGCATGATGGTCACGCCTGATCCGATGAAACAGTTGTCATAAATCACGATGCGGCCGAACTTGATGACTTCGCTATATTTGGGGAGATCGCGGAATACCCAGGTGCCGCCATCGTGGTTGATAAACGTGACGCGCGATGAAATCGTGACATGTCTGCCGATGCTGATCAGATAAGGCTCCGATCCGAAATTCGGCAAGCCCATCAGGCGACAGTCATCAGCGATCTGCAGCCCCTGCTTGATATAACGGCGCAGGCGCCAGCGGATATAGCTCGATTCAATCATCGTAGATCAGCGTGTCGCTGTGTTGCAGCAGATGACGCTACTGCGCTGCATGACCGAAGCGCCGCCATCGCCACCAGAAATATTCGTGATACAGCCGCTCGGCGAGCGATCTGCCGGAATCGCGCAGCCGGATATCCTTGAAGTCGGTGAATCGCCC
>Ga0302326_10021210_pt1 | contig 13335 bp, 6 predicted proteins | sample Palsa_T0_3_FD_202264 | JGI IMG/M metagenome (GOLD analysis project Ga0302326, IMG submission 202264) | Peat permafrost microbial communities from Stordalen Mire near Abisko, Sweden - Palsa_T0_3 | ecosystem: Environmental > Terrestrial > Soil > Palsa > Peat permafrost | place: Sweden: Abisko... | reverse complement strand
ACTTCGGGTGCGCTTCCTTCGCGCCTACCTTCACGCCGGACGGCGAACAGAAGCTGTTTGCCGTCCGGCGTGAAGGTAGGCGCGAAGGAAGCGCACCCGAAGTTTGTGATCTGTTTGACATCCTTTCCATCGGCGTCGGCCACGAACAGTTCCATCTTCATCGGGCTCGTCAGGTTGTCGCGCAGCAGATCGGCATACCGCTGCCTGGTTTCAGGCGTCGACGGGTGGCCGGCGCGCCAGGCTATCTTCTTTCCATCCCGTGAAAACACGGGTCCCCCGTCGTAGCCATAAGATTTCGTGATCTGTTTTTTCCCGGAACCGTCGAGACCCATTTCCCAGAGATCCAGATCGCCGGACGCCATGGACGTGTAGATAATCTTCTTCGTCTTATTGTTGACGGTGGCTTCAGCGTCATATCCGGGGGCGTCGGTCAGGCGCTTTATGCCGGAGCCATCCGCTTTGGCTGTGAAAATGTCATAGCTCGGATATACAGCCCACACATAGCCCTTGGAGTGGTCGGCGTCCGGCGGGCAGGCATCGCCGGCAAGATGCGTGGAAGCATAGAGGATATGTTCGTTGTCGGGAAGGAAATAGCCGCAGGTGGTGCGGCCCTTGCCTGTCGAAACCATGTGTTGATCGGAGCCATCGGCGTTCATCACGAAGATCTGGTCGCACTTCAGATCGCCGCGAGTCGACTGGAAGATCAGGCGCTTGCCATCGGGGGACCAATAGGCTTCGGCGTTTTGCCCGCCGGAGGTCAACTGACGGACACCCGAGAAGAAACTGTCCCCAAGATTGCCTGCGGAAGCGAGGCTGCAAACGATCAGGCCCACAAGGGCGACACGGTTTTGCCAATACATAGCTCTCAATATAACGAAGTCCGATTTTCGAACTGCCGGACGTAGGGTTAAGGGGGTCCGGGAAGGTCAGCCTGACGTAAAGTTCCGGAACGCCGGGCGGAATGCTCTCACCCCGTAAAGGGGATTCGAGGCCCGGCGGCAAGCCAGAAGGCTTGGCCCTACGCTTATTGCTGTTTGATGTACTTCTTTACGCCCTTCTGGCCGACCTCCGCGCCGTACACAATCCCGGCCTCGTCCACCGCGACACCTTCCGCTCCGCTGGTGGAGGCGTTTTCGGGATCCGGAAACGTGTCGGGAATGAAGGCGGTCACAATGCCGTCTTTCAGACTGCCAACCCGGATGGCCCGCTTCCATCCCGGATGATGTCCGTATCCGTCGCGTTCGCGCGATTCGGAATCTGCTACATAGATCGTGTCGTTCCTGTCGATCCAGATGCCGCTCGGACGGCCGAACTGCCGGAATTCTTCGATATAGTTTCCGTCCCGATCGAAGACCTGTATCCGGTCATTGCCTCGGTCGCCGACGAACAGGCGGCCTCTCGAATCGAACGCGAGAGTGTGCGGCATTTCGAACTGGCCCGGTCCACTACCGTGGCCGCCCCACTGTTTGATGAAAGTACCGTCTTTCGAGAACTTCTGGATGCGGGCGTTGCCGGTACCGATGTTATGGCCTTCGGAGACGAAAATATCCCCGTTCGCCGCCACGATGACGGCGTTGGGCTGGTCGAACAGACCGGGCTCTTTTCCCGCCACGCCCGCCTTTCCGAGCTTCATGAGCACGTCGCCGTTCGCATTGAACTTCACCACCTGCTGGCCGAGTTCGTCCACTACCCAGACGTTGTTTTCGCCATCGACAAAGATTCCGTGCGGAAAGATGAACATCCCCGCGCCAAAGCTTCTCAGCAGCTTGCCGGCCGGGTCGAATTCGAGCACGGGCGCGTCGGTTTTCCCGGCACAGCTATTGGCCCCGCAGCGCTCGGCAATCCAGATGTGCCCGTTGGCGGCCACGAACACAGCGCTGGTCGAGCCCCAGGATCTGCCCGGCGGCAGCTTGAAGTAGTTCTCGACAGTCCGATAGGGATTGGGTATTTCTTTGGCCGGTTCGACGCGGATCTGGCGCAGCGCGTCGGGCTGAGCGGGCATTTCGCTTGCCCCGGCAGGGAACCGGTTGAACCGTAAGATATAGGCGGCGATGTCGGTATTGACTTCGCGGCTCAGCGTACCCGGCGCTCCGAAAGGCATGGTGGTGCGAATGCGTTCGACGAAAGCGCCGGCCGTTTTTCCATTCCAGTTCGCGAGAAATTCGCCGCCCGCGAGTGCCGGAGCCGTTTCGCCGCCGCTGAGCGCCGCGCCATGACAGGACGCGCAGTTCCTGTTGTAGAGCGCCGTGCCGCGATCGGCTTGCCGATCGGCATAGACTCCATCCCAGACTGAGCGCGAGACCTGCTGTGTCGATGCGCCGCCTTCGGGCAGCGTGAAGGCGATATACTCGCCCGAATAAGCGCCGCCGCTTACGGCCACGACGATGAATTGTTTACCGTTCGCCATGTAAGTCATTGGCGAACCGCTTTGAGGCGCCGGCATCCAGACGGCGCCCACTTCCTTACCGCTCCGCTTGTCATAAGCGCGCAGCATCGCGCCGTGCGGGTGGTCGGCGGTGGTTGTCACCTGTCCGTCTCCGGCGATCACCAGAGACCTGGTTACCAGCGTTCCGATGTTGTATCCCGATTGGCCGGTACGCGGAATGTTAAGGCCCTTCAACGCGGGATGGTTGCGGATGGCATCGGGCGTCTCGCCATGCGGAGTCTGCCAGAGGATATCGCCGGTATCGAGACTGATGGCAGAGATCGTGCTGTAGGGCGGCTTCAGCAGAGGCAGACCCTGCACGTTCAGAGCAGCGCCGCCACCACCTCCGCGGCCGGCGGCCGGCGCGGGGGCCCGTTCCATCGGCGAATCGGCTCCGGCATTCTCGCCCGGTCCGCGCGCGATGCGCACTTCCTGCCCGGCGGTCCCCATCACGTACTTCATATCGGAGATGTCTTTGCTCGGTGTGGGAACCACGCCGATCGGAGTGACGCACGCATTGCACGCGTACACATAAACGACGTGTGTTTCGGGATCGAATGAGGCGCCAGGCCAGTTGGTGCCGCCACTGGCGGTTCCGGCCGTCAGTGTTGCCAACGGGCCCGGCAACTCACTCGCCACCGGCGGCGTGAATACGGGTCCGAGTTTGTACTTTGAGACCAGTTGCAGCGCCTCGGCATGCAACGCGGGAGTGAAGTCGATCAGAACGTCGCTCGTAACCCCGTTGCGGCTGTAGGCTGGCGGCCGGGAAGGGAACGGCTGGGTTGGAGAATACCACTCTCCCGGCACGCCGCCCTTTTCCACGGGCTTCTCTTCGATCGGCCAGACGGGTTTGCCAGTGACCCGATCGAACACGTACAAAAAGCCCTGCTTGGTGGGCTGCGCCACGGCTTCGATCGGCTGGCCGTCGACTTTGATATCGATCAGCAGTGGTGCGGACGAAATGTCCATGTCCCACAGGGGGTGGTGGACGAGCTGGTAATGCCATTTGCGCTTTCCGGTCTTCAGGTCGACGCAGACCAGGCTTTCGCCGAACAGGTTGTTTCCCGGACGATGTCCGCCGTAGTAATCGCCTGTCGGCGATTCGATCGGCAGGTAGGCGAGACCGAGCTTCTGGTCGACAGTAATCTGCGTCCAGAGGCCGGTATTGCCGGTGTGTTCGGCCGATCCGTCGAGCCAGGTGTCGTAGCCGAACTCGCCTTTGCGCGGAATAGTATGGAAGATCCAAAGGCGTTTTCCGGTGCGTGCGTCGAAGGCGCGCACGTAGCCCCGGTTGTTGTTCATCGTCTTTGGCGTCATGCCTTCGCGGAACGCCGCCCCTATGAGGATGGCGTTGCCTGCTACCACAGGCGCGGATTGCAGCCCAACCTCGCCCATGATCAGGTCGGGCTGAATCTTCTGATCCATGGTGAGCTTCAGATCGACCGCGCCTTTATTGCCGAAGCCCGGTACCGGCGCACCTGTCTTTGCGTTGAGCGCGATCAGGCGATAGCCCGGCGTAACGTACAAAATGCGCTCTTCTTTGCCGTCGGTCCAGTAAGCGAGGCCACGTCCCGATAACTGCCGCGGGGCGGCGGCTCCGCGCGCACCTTCGTGCTCGCCGTGGACCCACAGGAGTTCGCCGGTTGCGGCGTCGAGGGCGATGGCTGCCCGCCGCGATCCCGCCGTGGCATAGAGCACCCCGTTCACCATCAACGGCGTACCTTCGAGCTTGAACTCGGGACGGTTCCCGATGTTATCCGTCCTGAACCGCCAGGCTACTTCGAGCCGGCTGAAGTTCGAAGCGTCGATCTGGTCGAGAGGCCGATACCTGCTGCCGGCGAGATCGGCGGCGTAAGTGGGCCATTCACCGTCTTTCTGAGCCCCAGGCATCAGGCTGGAAAGGAAGAGGGCGAGCAGCACGACGGTTTGACGCATGACCTAGCATCTTATCTGAAATCGTCGATGCGGTGTCTACGGCTGCTCGGCACGTGTAGACTGCGCGGGTCCCTCGCCGGCGATCTCAATTACGCAGTCCGCCTCTTTGGCGCCGTCATAGTGAATCTGTTTGCCAAAATGCGTAACGAAGGTTCCGGTGGGGAGCGGGACCATGCCGTCGGGGTCGTATTTCGGGCCGGTGTTCACCCACCAGGTTCCGGAAATGACAGTTATGAACCGGTCGTTGGGATGAAAATGAGGGCGGCTGTTGTGGTGGGCGTACCATTTCTCCAGGATCACGTAGAGGCCGGGTTTAGCGGGATCCCCTGCCAAGACCGCTATTGCGTTGCCGGCCGTCTTGTTCTCGGCCCAGGTGATTTGAGCCGGAAGTTTATAAGTGAGTGCCTTCGGGTCGAGATCTGTCGCTCTGACAGGTGCGAGCCAGATCAGCATTGCGGCCATCGGAACCGCATATCGGGATTTGAGAGTGAGCATGTTCTTTCGCTCCTTGAGTCATATACTATCCTGATCCCGGCCGTTTCGAAATGTACGCACCCATGTGGAAACCAATGCGAAGATCACATCTCCGATGTCTCACTCGTCGTCATCTAATATCGGGCGCGGCACTGACGTTGACGAACTGCCGGCGCCCGGATCGAAAGACGCTCGCCGTCATCCCGAAGGCGAACGCGGACCTGTTCTTCCTCACGATCCATGCCGGGGCCACCAAGGCCGCCCAGGACATGACGATCTCGATGATCTGGAATGGCCCGGACCACGAGACCGATTACAGCCGGCAGATCCAGATTGTGGATTCGATGATCGCGCGGAGTGTGGACGGCATTGCCATTTCCGCCACGGATGACAAGGCGCTGATCGGTCCGTTGCAGCGCGCCATTAAGGCCGGAATACCGGTCACCATCTTCGATTCGGCCGTTAACATCGAAAACTACGTCAGTCTGATCGCCACCGATAATTATGGCGCCGGTGTCACTGCCGCGCGATCGATGGCCGCGCTCCGCCCGGAAGGAGGGAGAATCGCGATGCTCATGCAGAAGCCGGGCGGTACGTCAACCGAGCTGCGCGAGCGCGGATTCGCGGAAACCATCGCGAAAGATTATCCACAACTTGAGATCGTTGCGCGGCAGTACGGCATGGGTGACCGCGAAAAATCTATGGCCATTGCGGAGAACATTCTGACAGCGCACCCGAATCTCGGCGGAGTCTTCGCATCGAGCGAAGCGTGTTCCATCGGCGCTATCCGGGCCATCCGGGCACGCCGTTTGTCTGGCGCCATAAAGTTGATCACGTTCGATGTCAGCGATATTCATATCGAGGCTCTGCGCGACGGGACGGCTCACGTGATGATGGTGCAGGATGCATTTCGGATAGGTTATGAGGCCGTGAAGTCTCTCGCGGAAAAGCTCAGCGGACACGTTCCGGCGCGGCGCATGGACATACCTGCGCGTGTGCTGGTAAACGCGGATCTCGACAAGCCCGAAGTGCGCGCGCTCATAAAACCGAACTAGCCGCCCAACACAGATCAGAGCTTGATCTGGGGTGTCGGCTATCCTGCCCGCCGACCAGCTTTCCAGCTGCTCGAGCCGCCTGAAAAGGCGGCTGCGGCCACGATTGGCCGCCCCACGAAGAGAAGTATGCGGCGACCGCGAAGCGGAGCGTTCACCCAATCGCGCCGGCAACGGCCAGTCGTGTGCCACACAACGCTCATTCAGGCCGGAAGACCGTGGTCGGCGCGATGATCGTGCTCGCCCCGCTGCCGTATCCGCCGACACCTTGTATCGGGGATTCCGGACCGACAGCGACGGCTCTCACGACTTTCAGAACGTCAGAACTGGCGAGACCAGTCCGAAGGCGGTGGAGCCTTATCTGAAAGGGGCCATGTTGGTTCGTGTCACGATGAAGGCTCGAACGTCCGCCCTCTTCCCTAAAAAAGTCGGCACAATTACCGCCGCGCCATCATACCCACCACCACGGCGATGAACAGGACAAACGCCACCAGAACCACGAGAACGCCGCAGATAACGTGCGGACGCGATAACTCTCCTGACGGGCGCTTCCAGCGGCGATGGGAGCCGGAGAATTTGGGAGTATCGTGGGCTTCCATACGGACGTGTCTGCAACCTAATGGCCACAGGTAGCAGAAGCTTCAATACCGGCGATCTATCCTTCGGTCAGGCCTTCTGCGTGTGTCTGAGCCACTCTCCTGTCGTCTTCGGCTCGTGCCAACGACGGTTCAGTTACAAGAGACATCCGAACCCTACGCCAGAACTTCCTTCACAACATTCCCTTTCACATCGGTCAACCGAAAATGCCGACCCTGAAACTTATACGTCAGCTTCGTATGATCGATGCCAAGAGTCCGCAAAATAGTCGCATGCAGGTCATGCACATCCACCGGATCGCGCACGATGTTATAGCAGAAGTCATCCGTTTCGCCAAAGGTCAAACCGGGCTTCACCCCACCACCCGCCAGCCAGATCGTGAAGCACCGGGGATGATGGTCGCGCCCGTAATCGTCGGCGGTCAGTTTGCCCTGCGAATACACCGTACGCCCGAACTCTCCACCCCAGACCACGAGCGTATCTTCCAGCAGCCCGCGCTCTTTCAAATCCTGCACCAGCGCGGCTGACGGCTGGTCGGTATCGAGCGCCTGCCCGCGAATCTGCTTCGGAAGATTAGTGTGCTGGTCCCAACCGCGATGGAAAAGCTGGATAAACCGGACACCGCGTTCCGCCAGCCTCCGCGCCAGCAAACAGTTCGCGGCGAAACTACCGGGTCTACGCGAATCGGGGCCATAAAGCTGAAAAGTCCGTTCCGATTCCTTCGAAAGGTCGGTCAGTTCCGGCACCGATGCCTGCATCTTATACGCCATCTCATACTGCGAAATACGCGTCGAAATTTCGGAATCGCCGTACTCCCCCAGATTCACCTGGTTCAATGAAGCGAGATCGTCCAGAAAACGACGCCGCATTGCGCCGTCGATACCGGGCGGGTTCGAAAGGTACAGCACGGGATCGGCGCCCGACCGGAACTTCACCCCCTGGTACTGGCTCGGCAGGAACCCGCTTCCCCACAGGCGGTCGTAAAGCGGCTGGTCGGCCTGATTGCCGGACCCTTGCGAGATCATCACCACAAAGGCCGGCAGTTCCTTGTTCTCGCTGCCCAGCCCGTACGCCAGCCAGGACCCGATGCTCGGGCGCCCCGCCAGCTGGAAACCCGTCTGACAGAATGTGACGGCGGGGTCGTGATTAATCTGCTCCGTGTTCATCGATTTGATGAAGCAAAGATCGTCCACCACGCGCGACATATGTGGCATCAGCTCGCTCACCCAGGCGCCGGACTTTCCATACTGCGCGAATTTGAACAACGACGGTGCAATCGGGAAACTCGTCTGCGTGGACGTCATCCCGGTGAGGCGCTGCCCCTGGCGCACGGAATCCGGTAATTCGGTGGCGCGAAGATCGGTTAACTTCGGCTTGTAGTCGAAGAGTTCCATCTGCGAAGGCGCGCCGGACTGAAATAAATAGATGACGCGCTTCGCCGTGGGCGGAAATTGAGGCGTGGTCTGGGCGTCGAGAAGTGACGCCAGCGCCGCCGTGCCCGCCGCCGTCTTCAATAGTTCACGCCGTGAAATCATTGCCGTGTCACCGTTTCATCGAGGTTGAGGATGAGACTCGCCACCGCCGCGTAAGCCGCGAGCTCGTTTTGGTCCAGCGACGCGTCGCGCGCCGTGCTGCCTTGCTCAAGTAGTTTTTGCCCGGCCGCAGGATCGGTCCGGAAGCGGTCTGTGTCGTACCGGTAGCTGTTCAGAAGGATAGCCCGTTCGCGGTCGTTCGGCAGCCGCGCCGTGGCCAGCCGGAACGCGAATGCGATGCGGTCTTCCGGAGCCGTCCCGCCCTCCTTCATCATTCGTTGCGCGAGCATTCGGGAAGCCTCAACGAACGTCACGTCGTTCATCAGATCGAGCGCCTGAAGCGGAGTGTTGGTCCGTGTCTCGCGCACGGTGCATGCCTCACGCCCGGCGGAATCGAAATTGACCATCATCGGCGGCGGCGATGCGCGCTTCCAGAACGTGTAAAGGCTGCGGCGATACAGCCCGTCCCCGGTATCGGGCTTATAGTCGTCGCCGCCTGAGAGCTCTTTCCACAGACCCGCAGGCTGATAAGGCTTCACCGAAGGCCCGCCCAGCTTTTCGACCAGCAAGCCGGAGACAGCCAGCGCCTGATCGCGCACTGCTTCGGCGGGAAGGCGGAAACGCGGTCCGCGCGCCAGCAAGCGGTTCTCAGGGTCACGCTGCAGCAAATCCGATGGCGCTTTCGACGACTGTCGATAGGTGGCGCTCATCACGATGGTCTTCTGCAGGGCCTTCATGTCCCACCCGGTGCGCACGAATTCTGTCGCCAGCCAGTCCAGCAATTCCGGATTGGTGGGCCATTCGCCCTGCGAGCCGAAATCTTCCACGGTCTTCACGATGCCGTTGCCGAAATACATCTGCCAGAACCGGTTCACAGCCACGCGCGCTGTCAGCGGATTGGCTGGATCCACCAGCCAGCGCGCCAGGCCCAGCCGGTTATTCTCCGCGCCTTTCGGGAGTGGCGGCAGAATGGCCGGAACGCCCCGGTCCACTTTATCGCCCGGATGATCGTAAGCGCCGCGCTTCAGCAGAAACGTATCGCGCGGCGCAGGCATTTCCTGCATCACCATCACGGTGGGCAGCTTGTCGTAGAAACCCTCGCGCTCGTCGCGCGCATTGAGCAGAGCGTTCCATGCTTCCTGTACGGGCGCGGGCGCGAACCGATCGAGATAGCAGAGACGAAGTTTCTCGCGCTGCGCGGGAGTTCGTTTTGCGGGATCGATGGCGGCAATTTCTCCGATACTCTCCGGCGTGGCGAGCACCGCAACGGTATCCGGAGGCAGCACTGTCCTGTAGATCCGCACATCGCCGATACTGCCGTGCAGCCCTTTGCCGATTCGCAAGGGTTCTTTGATGGCGAAGTTCTGATTCCCCTGATCCAGATTCACTTTCAGTTCGCGCGCTACGCCATCTACGTAAATCTTCACCCCTTCGGCGAATCGCGAACCGTCGTAAGTCACCGCTACGTGATGCCAACGGTTCAGATCAATTGGATCCTTCGTTTCCACGCGAATCGAATCGTCCAGCCAGCGCAGCACGAAGTTCGCCTGCACTTTGCCGTCTTTCAGGACCAGCGTATAGCCCGGCGCTTCCGGCTCGTCTTTGGCGCGACCTATAATGACGCCATCGGCCGAAGCCGCGTTGACCCGCGCCGCCAGCGTGAATTTGTCATAGAAACCGAAGTTCGCAACGTCGCCTTCATCGAGGAACGACGTGCCGTCGAACTTCGCCGGTTCCTCCGCAAAGGAAGCCGTGAGCGCATGCGATTCAGCCCATTGCGTCTGCACGGGAATAGTCTTTTCCCACGCCCGCTGGCCTCGCATGGTTTCCGCATTCAGCAGGCTGAACTTCTTCTCCGCTTCGCCAATCTTCGCATCGAGCCCCGCCAGTTCCACCTGCTCGGCGCTGGTGGGCGCTTTGATCATCGGTGGCGAATTCCCGTACTTCTGCGCATTGCCCCGTTCCGGAATATTGTCGAAATATGCGTAGAGCTGATAGAACTCTTTCTGCGTAATGGGGTCGTATTTATGATCGTGACAGCGCGCGCAACCCACGGTCAGGCCAAGGAAAACGGTGGAGGTCGTATCGACACGATCCACCACATATTCCACCGCGTATTCCTCAGGCACGATGCCGCCCTCGCCGTTGCCCCGGTGATTCCGGTTGAAGCCTGAGGCGATCCGCTGATCGAGCGTCGCGTTCGGCAGCATGTCGCCGGCAACCTGCTCCACCGTAAACTCGTCGTACGGCATGTTGCGGTTGAAGGCATCGATCACCCAGTCGCGCCAGCGCCACATATAGCGTTCGCCATCGGTCTGATACCCGTTGGTGTCCGCATAGCGAGCGGCGTCCAGCCACCGGATGGCCATGCGCTCTCCGTAACGCGGTGACGCGAGCAGCCGGTCCACAACCTTTTCATAAGCGTTCGGCGAGGTATCGCGGAGGAACGCGTCGATTTCAGGAAGCGTGGGCGGCAGACCCGTCAGGTCAAGCGTCACGCGGCGAATCAGAGTGGCGCGGTCGGCTTCGGGTGCGGGCTTCAGCCCCTCGCGCTCGAGACGCGCACGCACGAAAGTATCGATTCCATCACCGGGCGCTCCCGGGCGCTGCGGGGGATTGAAAGACCAGTGCTTCTCCCACACCGCGCCCTGCGCGATCCATCGTTCAATGAGATCGATCTCGCCCGGACCCAGCGGCGGTCCGGTAAACGCCGGAGGCATGCGCATCGGCTTATCCCCGGCGGAAATGCGTGCGACGATCTGGGGCAGGTACTGCTTCGCGCTTTGCTCGGAATCGAGGCGAAGCTTCGATGGGCGGTTCGTGACCGACGGCCCGTGGCAGGTATAGCAACGATCGGAAAAAATGGGCCGGATATCGCGGTTGAACTGGACTGTCTGCGCCGTCCCGTTCATGGCGCAGCACGCGAGAGCGATTGGAAGCCACCGGGACATCTTCTTGTTTGACACAATATCACTTCAGGGAATACCGGGTAAGCTCACAGTGCTATTCGACCCGATATCTGGCCGCGGTCTTTTCATTCAGCCGGATACCTAGACCCGGCCGCGGCGTCAGATTAAGGTATCCCTTTTCCATCTGCTCGGGAGGGTCGATCAGTTCCGGCCGCCATGGCGCCTCCCCATAGGAAAATTCCAGAATGAGGAAGTTCGGCATGCCCGCGCAGACGTGGGCCGCGGCGACATTCCCCACGGGGCTCGCCGGTCCGTGCGGCGAGACCTTCAAGCCCGCCGCTTCCGCCAGGCTGGCGACTTTCTTCAGTTCGAGCATGCCTCCGCAATACTTCACATCTGGCATGGCGATATCGACGGATCCGGCGATGAGGTACGGCAGAAATCCTTTCGCCCCGTAAATCACCTCGCCACCGGCGGTAAGCATGGGCGCCGCATGCCGGATGGCCGGCAGATCGGGCACACGCGTTACCTCCTCCAGCCAAAACAGTTTGAGTTGCTCGACCCGGTTCAGCAACTTCAGCCCGCGGGCCAGATCGAACTTGCTGTGTGCATCGAGCAGCAGATCGCGAGCTGGACCCAGCACCGCGCGGACCGCAGTGGCCCGGTCGATTCCCAGTTGAGTGATCCGCTCAACCTTCGCGGAGTCCGACAGGTCGGCCGGCATGTCATCCCACGGCGCCAGTTTCACGGCGTCGAAACCCGCCTCGACGGCCCGTTGCGCCATGGCCGCGAATCCCGCCGGGGTGCGCGGGTCGGTGGAGCGGTTGATGTTGGCGTAATTCCGGATCGTGGTTCGCAAAGCGCCTCCGAACAGGTCGTACACCGGGACATTCAGCGCCTGTCCGGCGATGTCCCAGCAGCACTGCTCCAGAGCGCTCAACGCGCATGCCGCACTGGTTCCGCCGGTTGCCGTCTCCCGCGCGCAGGCAGACCGAAGCCACTCGATGTCGAAGACGCCGCGTCCCTTCAGCCTCTCGGCGAACTGGCGAAGGTACCGCACCGTCGCCGCGTCCGTGGCGCCGTGTGACGCCTCCCCGATTCCGGTGAGGCCTTCGCTCGTGCCAAGTCTGACGAGAATCCAGTTCCCGCGAGCGTTCACGTGGACCGGGAAGATCTCAACTCCGGCGACAACGATTCTGGCAGCGTCCGGCCGCGCCGAGGCGGAAATCGCTGCCATTCCAAAGGGGAGCGTGCGCAGACACTGGCGTCGCGTCATTACCTACCAAGATTTTCGTACCACTTCAGATTAGCGGTGGAGGACCCGATGCAGACCACGTCCAGGCGTCCGTCTCCATTGATATCCGCCTTAACGCATCCGGAGCCTGCCATGGCGCCGTCATCGATGACGTGGTGTTCCCAATTTTCACCTTTGTCGTCCTGCGCGTAAAAGATGTGAACGCTCTTGCCCTTCCCGCGGTCGCCCGTCACGATATCGTCCAGACCGTCGCCGTTGAAATCGCCCACCACGACCTCGTGCCCTTCCACCATATCGGAAAAGATGACCTTGCGCTGCCACGCGTGGGCGCTGTCTTCGGTGTATACAACAACCTCATTCCCATGCCACGGTTCCACGGCCCCCAGAAACCGGCGATTCCCCAGATGCCCGACGGCGACATCGCTCGTGCCTTTGCGCGGCGGATCTTCTTGATGGCCTTTCGAGAGATTCTCATGTGTCCAGCGCAAATTATCGCCTTGGCCGGTGGCCGAATGCAGCACGATTCCGTCAAAACCGGTGGTGAGCAGTTGCTCGCGGCTGCCGTCAATCCAGTTGACTGGCCGCACGCGGTGCAGAATGCCATAGAGCCCGTCATCGATGGTGAGCCGCTTCCAGACACCCTGGCGGTAATAGAGAAGAGGGACGTTGTCCTCATACTTCGGCGCCAGCGCCTTCGTGCCGATCAGCGGCGCATTGATGAGTTCCTTCTTGCCATCCCCGTCCACGTCCGCCCACGCAATATGGTGCGACGTCGGGATCTCGTCGATTTTTGTGGCTTTCCATAAATTGCGCGGATCCCCGTCGTGGCGGAGCAGCCAGACGATTCCCTGGCTCTTCGCTGCGACCATGCTGAATCCGGTTTCGACCGCAATCGCAGGGATGCCGTCGCCATCGATATCGGCCGGAGCCATGTTCACAGGGACCGACACATCTTTAATCAATACATGCCGCTCCCAGCCGGGATTTTCATACCAGGCAAGTTCAGAAGATTGCTGCGTCAGAGCGATGACGTCGGGTTTTCCGTCGCGATTAAGATCGGCCACAAGTACCGAGTACCCGCCCGGAATCTTCGCTTCGATTACGTGTTCACGAAATCTCACCGGCCCGTGAAGGCCGTCGGCCAGGAGCACTGCCG
>Ga0302326_10021208_pt1 | contig 13335 bp, 14 predicted proteins | sample Palsa_T0_3_FD_202264 | JGI IMG/M metagenome (GOLD analysis project Ga0302326, IMG submission 202264) | Peat permafrost microbial communities from Stordalen Mire near Abisko, Sweden - Palsa_T0_3 | ecosystem: Environmental > Terrestrial > Soil > Palsa > Peat permafrost | place: Sweden: Abisko... | reverse complement strand
TGCACCATCGCGCGCATCAGCGCATCGAGACTCTCCGCCTGACTCTTGCGCTCGGCCGCCGCGGCGAGCAGATAGCGCGCGACGTGCTCCATCTCCTCGGCGAGCAGCGCTGCCCCGTAGATCTCGAGCACCCGCAGCACGCCTTGCACCTGGTGCAGCTCGCGCGCGCAGCGCTCCAGGAGCGCGAAATTCTCCGGCTGCTCAACGTAACTTTCGAGCGCCGTGCGCGCATCCGCGAGCGTCGCGTTCAGCTCACGGCCAACGAACTCGAGAGTTTGAGAGGCGACGTCAGCCATGACTTAAGGCTTAAGAGCCCCCGACTGCCGGTCGCAAACTGCGCGTCTGCTTGCTCTCCTCGGCAACTTTGAAGCTTCCGCTCGCAGGAATCGGCTGCTCAGGCACGGGAGCGCCCGGCAGACGAAAACCGGATGCCGACTTGCGCAGTCCCGATGACAGGTCCGCAAGCTTTGCGATCGCACCGGAGGTCGCGCTGGTGGAGTCCGCTGTCTGCGCGCTGATTTCCTTCAGGACCTGCATGTTGCGCGCGATGTTCTGCGCGGCGGTCGTCTGCTGGCGGGCGCTCGCGGAGATGTTCTGCACGAGGCTTGCGATCTGGTTCGAGACCTGTTCGATCTCCTCAAGCGCGGCGCCCGCGTTCTCGGCGAGCAGCGCACCGCCGACGACGTCGGTCGTGCTGCGCTCCATCGACACCACGGCCTCGTTGGTGTCGGTCTGGATGGTGCGCACCAGGACCTCGATCTGCTTGGTGGCGTTGGCGGCGCGCTCCGCCAGGCGCTGCACTTCGTCGGCGACCACCGCAAAACCGCGACCGGCCTCCCCGGCCATCGAGGCCTGAATGGAGGCATTCAACGCCAGAATGTTGGTCTGCTCGGCGATGTCATTGATGAGCTCGACGATATTGCCGATCTCCTGCGAGCTCTCGCCCAGGCGCTTGATGCGCTTGGAGGTCTCCTGGATCGTTTCGCGGATGGCGTTCATGCCATCGATCGTGCGGCGCACCGCATCTCCGCCCTTATGAGCGACTTCCACCGAATGGCGCGCGACGTCCGCGGCGCGCTCGGCGTTGCCCGAGACCTCCTCGGTCGAGGAGGCCATGCCGCCCGCAGATTCGGTCGCGGAGGCGATCTGCTTGGATTGCGCGCTGCTCGCCTTCGCCAGATGTTGCGCGAGCGCCTGCGTCTGACGCGTGGCGCTGTCCACCTGGATGGAGGAATGATTGATGGTCGTCACGAGCCCGCGCAGCGCATCGACCGCGTAGTTGATGGAGTCCGCGATCGCCCCGGTGATGTCCTCGGTGACCGTCGCCTGCACGGTGAGATCGCCATCGGCGAGACTCGAGAGTTCATCGAGGATGCGCAGGATCGCCTGCTGGCTGCGATCGTTTTCCGTGCGCTGCAGATCGACCGCGAGCCGCTGGCGGTTCGCCGACACCCTGCGATCGCGCACGCCGACCCAGACGACGCCGAGCGCGATGAGCGCGCCGCCGGCCGGCACGATCGGCACCCACCACAAGACGGCGTACTGCGGGGCCACCCCGTGGGCGAGGAGACAGCAGACCGCCGCGCTCGCGATGAGCGCGATCGCCAGAGCGAGCGATGCCTCAAGCGAGCGTTTCAAGCGGCCGCCTCCGTGAAGCTTGCGCTCTCAAGCATCTGCCGCAAAGACAGCACCGGCCACTGCTCCGAGCCGCGCCGGAACGCGCCGGCAAGATAGCGGTCGCACTGCGCGAGTGTCTGCGGCGCATCTCCCGAGAACTCCGATTCGGCGAATCTCCTGAAACCCAATACCTCATCGACCACGAGTCCTGCGGGAATATCGCGATGATTGACGACCAGGATGCGCGTGTTGCGCGTCAGCACCGTGGCACTGCCACCCAGAAACTGCCGCAGATCGATCACGGCGAGAAGATGGCCACGGACATTCGCGAGTCCCTTGACCCACGGCTTGGCCCCCGGCACGCGGGTAAGGCTCGCCGGGACGCTCGAGACTTCGCGCGTTTCCTCGCGTGCGACCAGGTACAGCTCCCCCGCCATGCGCAGGGCGACTCCAACCCACTCGCGCCCGACCACGCTCTCCTGGCTGACTTCCGCGGACACCGCGCGGCCGCGCCGCTCAAGCTCGGCCAGCAATTCGTAGGGCCGGTCTCGCAGTGATTTGAGAACCACATCCGCCATCTGCGTGCCACTCATTCAGGCTGCAAGCGTCGCCTGCGCTTTGGCAACGAGCTGATCCGGCGATACCGGTTTCACCATGTAGTCGACGGCGCCCTGGCGCAGGCCCCAGATCCGATCCGTCTCCTGCCCTTTGGAGGTGACCATGATGATCGGAATCGTGCGTGTCTTCGGATCGTTCGCGAGCGCCCGGGTCGCCTGATAGCCGTTCATTCCGGGCATGACGATGTCCATGAAGATCAGATCGGGACTCATCTCGCGCGCAAGGCGGATCCCTTCAGCGCCGTCGGCGGCGGCTGCGGTCTGGAAGCCGTGACGCTCGAGCGCCTTCTGCATGACATGCATCTCGGTCGGCGAATCGTCCACGATGAGTATCAGCGCCATGACTTTTTACCTTCCGATGTGCGACTCGATCGCGTTCAGGAGCTCGTCCTTTGTAAAAGGCTTCGTAAGATAGTGCTCGGAGCCGACAATGCGTCCGCGCGCGCGATCGAACAAGCCGTCCTTGGAAGACAGCATTATCACCGGGATCGCACGGAAAACCTTGTTGTGCTTGATCAACGAGCAGGTCTGATAGCCGTCGAGACGCGGCATCATGATATCTACGAAAACGATGTCGGGCTGATGATCCGCGATCTTCGCGAGCGCATCAAATCCATCGACCGCGGTGAAGACCTCGCACCCCTCCTTGGCGAGCAGCGTTTCAGCCGTACGGCGGATCGTTTTGCTATCGTCGATGACCAGTACCTTAAGGCCCTGGAGCTTCGAATTGGTGCCGGTCACGGTGCTAAGAACTCCTGCCACGAACGGATCGCGGGGTGTCGGTGGGACCATCCTGGTGCATCCGAGTTTTTAACATATCGGTATACCCCCCGCCATGCCACGCTCGTCACGTTTTTGCGACTCCATCCGGGTTTGGCCCGCAGTTTTTAGCGGTGCGGACATATTCGGCAGCCGATAAGCATAATCCGCAGGCCGGGTTACCATCGTCCATCATGAGCACACAACCTCGCCTCGTCGTCGTCATGGATCCCATCGCGGACATCAAGTATGCGAAGGATTCCACCCTTGCGATGTTGCTGGCCGCCGCGGCCCGGGGCTTTACCCTGTTCTACGCCGAGCAGCGCGATCTGGCGTTGCGCGACGGCGTAGCCTACGCGCGCCTGCGAGCGCTCACGGTACGCGCGGATCCTCGCGACTGGTTCACCCTGGCAGAGCCGCAGGTTGCGCCGCTTGGCGACTTTGACTGCATTCTCATGCGCAAAGATCCGCCTTTCGACATGGAATACGTCTACACGACCTACATTCTCGAGCGCGCCGAGGACCAAGGTGCCCTGGTCGTCAATCGCCCCCGCGGCCTGCGCGACATGAACGAGAAGGTCTACACGGCCTGGTTTCCGCAGTGCTGCGCGCCTACGCTGATCACGCGCGATATGGGCGACATGGCCGCATTTCTGCGCGAGCACGGCAAGATCGTCTGCAAACCGCTCGATGGCATGGGCGGCCGCTCGATCTTCGCGATCGAGAGCGGCGATAAGAATACGCCCGTCATCTTTGAGACCCTGAGCGACTATGGCGAGCGCTTTGTCGTCGTACAGCGCTACCTGCCCGAGATCGTGACGAGCGGCGATTCGCGCATCCTCCTGATCGACGGTGAGGCTCACCCGCAGGCACTCGCGCGCATCCCCTTGGCGACCGACAACCGCGGCAATCTCGCCGCCGGCGCCACGGGCGTCGGCCGTGAGCTTACCGAGCGTGACCGCTGGCTTGCGGGGCAGATCGGGCCTGCGCTTGCGAAGGCGGGGATGCTCGTCGTGGGCCTGGATGTGATCGGGGGCTTCGTCACCGAGATTAATGTCACAAGCCCGACCGGCCTGCGCGAGCTCGACAAGCAATTTGGCAGCGATATCGGCGCCACGCTCATGCAGGCGATCGAGCGACGCCTGGGCTCGCGCTGACGGGCTTGCGAAGTTCGACACGAATTGCGCAGCGCGGCCCGCTTTATAATCAAAGGCGGACGAGGGCAGCGCGCAGGTACAGTCAGCCGTGACATCCAGAGCTTTGGCAGTACGCGAGGGGGTCGCGCCGGTGCGGGACCGCCTGCTCGTCACCTTCTTTTTTGCCGCGCTCGTGCATGCGCTGCTCATCTTGGGCCTCACCTTCAGCGCAGCGGCGGATGAGAGCGGACCGCCGCCGGGCCTGCAGGTGCTGCTCGTCTCGGACGAGGTGCCCGAGTCGAGCTCCAACGACACGGCGACCTATCTTGCACAGCGCACCCAGCGCGGCTCGGGCAATACGCTCCTGCACGTCGCGCCTCGCAACCGCGCAGGCTCGGTGCCGGTGCCCGAAGCGGCGGGCGTCGCCGATGGCACCGCCCTTGCAACGCAAGGCGCGCCAGCGAGCTCCCAGGATGAACGCGTGCTCACGAGCACCGCATGGAACCCGCAGGTGCGCTACTTCACCGAAGTCGACGCCGATGCGGGCACGGGTGAGCAAAGGCCCGTGCGCATGGATGCGCGGCCTGCCGAAGAGGTGGGCCCCGAGGGCGACGAGGGTCCCGCGCAGCTCACCGGGCCCAAGCGCGATGAGCTGTGGATTACGCCTGATTCGCGCGCCGCGAATCTTGCGCCGTACCTCGACGCCTGGCGCCATAAGGTCGAGCGCATCGGGACTTTGAACTATCCGTCGGCTGCGCGCCGCGCGGGGATCACCGCGAGCCCGATTCTTGAAGTCGCGATCGACGCCAATGGCAATCTTGAAAAAGCGAGCATCCGGCAGTCAAGCGGCGACTCAGGGCTTGACCAGGCATCCTTGGACATCCTGAAGCTTGCGAGCCCCTTTGATCCCTTCCCACCGGAGCTTGAGCGTCAATACCATGTGCTGCGCTTCGCCTATGAGTGGCAGTTCGTGGGCGGCCGCGTCCAAGCTGGCGGCGTTTCCGCGGTTCCTTGAGCGTGCCGTCACTCATGTCCATACTCAGTGGTGTGGCCGAGTCGACCTTCACCAATCATCTTCTCATCGCGATGCCCTCGCTGAGCGACCCCAATTTCTCGCAGGCGGTCACTCTGGTGTGCGAACACACGGATAAGGGCGCGCTCGGCATCGTGCTCAACAAGCCCCTGCCGATGCGTCTGTCGGACGTGCTCACGCAAATGCAGCTTGAGCCCTCGAGCGAAGAAATCGCGGCGCAACCGGTGCTGCGCGGCGGTCCCGTGCATACCGACCGGGGCTTCGTGCTGCATCGTCCGGGCGGCGAGTGGGATCACACGCACAAGGTGTCCGATTCCATCCAGGTCACCACCTCGCGCGATATTCTTGCGGCCATGGCCAAAGGCGCAGGTCCGACGGACGCGTTCATCGCGCTGGGGTATGCGGGCTGGGACTCCGGCCAGCTCGAGCGTGAGATGGCCGACAACGCCTGGTTCTCCATGCCGGTCGATGCGCGCGTGGTCTTTGATCTGCCGTTCGAGGATCGTTGGCTTTCTGCCTGGCGTTTCCTCGGTATTGACGTCGACAAACTGAGTCTCGTCGCGGGCCATGCGTAATGAGGTTCGCGCAGTCATCGCTTTTGATTTTGGTTTGAAGCGTATTGGGATCGCCGCCGGCGATACGCTCACAAGAACCGCCGCGCCGCGTCCAGCCATCCACGTCACCGCGACCGGTCCAAACTGGGAAGCCATCAGCCGCGAGATCCGCGCACTTGGCCCTGCGCGCCTGGTATTGGGAGCCCCGTATAATGTGGACGGTACGCCAGGCGCACTGGCCGCCGCGGCCGACACATTTGCAGGCGAGCTCACACGGCGCTTCGGCCTGCAGGTCGAACGCGTCGATGAGCGCTTCTCCTCCATCGAGGCGAGCGCACAGCTGAAAGCGCAGCGCGCCAGCGGACAGCGGCGGCGCATCCGCCGCGAGGACATCGACAGCGCCGCGGCGGCCGTGATTCTCGAACGCTGGCTCGCGGGCGAAGGGGAGGGAAAATGAACGACAACGACGCCGTCGAGCAGCTGCGCGCCGATGGTGGGTTGCGGCACCTGCTGACGCTCGAGGGCCTGCCGCGCCGCCTGCTCGAGGAACTCCTCGAGCGCGCGCAAAGCTTCGTGCGCGCCCCGGGCGAGCGTTATCCGGCGAGCCAGATTTTGGCCGGCATCACGGTCGCCAATCTCTTCACCGAGCCTTCCACCCGCACCCGCGTGTCCTTTGAGTTGGCCGCCAAGCGCTTGGGCGCCCAGGTCGTCAATCTCGAAGTGCAGCTCTCCTCGCGCGCCAAGGGTGAGAGCATGCTCGACACCGTGTACACGCTCGAAGCGCTGCACGCCGACGTGCTCGTGATCCGTGAAGCCGAGGTCGGCGTGCTCGGCCTCGTCGCGCGCCACATCGCACCGCAGGTGAGCGTTCTGTCCGCCGGCGAAGCGCACATCGCCCATCCGACCCAGGGACTCCTCGATGCGCTGACCGTGCGCCAGAAGAAGCGGCACTTTGAGCCTTTAAGCATCGCCATCGTCGGCGACATCCGCCATTCACGCGTCGCGCGCTCGGCCTATCACGCGTTTCGCACCCTGGGCGTGAGCGACCTGCGCATCGTCGCCCCGCCCGCCTTCATGCCCGAAGAGGATGAATTCGCAGGCGCCACGCGCTACGGCTCGCTCAAGACGGGGTTGAAGGATGCCGACGTCGTCATGATGCTGCGCATTCAGAAAGAACGCATGACGCAGGCGTCGCTACCGGATGGGGATCGCTACTTCGCCAAATTCGGCCTGACGCCCGAGCGTCTCGCGCTCGCCAAGCCCGATGCGATCGTGATGCACCCGCAGCCGATGAATCGCGGCATCGAGATCGCATCCGATGTCGCTGATGGGGCGCAGTCGGTGATCCGCGAGCAGGTGCGAAACGGCGTCGCGGTGCGCATGGCGGTGCTCACCGCCGTGGTCATCCCGCAAAGTGCGCACGCGTGACGGCAAGCTCGCGCGGCAGCATTTTCCTCGAGGAGGGCCGCGTTGTGGAGCACAGCGCATTTGACGCCGAGCAGTTCATCATCCGCATCGAGGCGCCCAAGTGCGCGCGGCACGCCGAGCCTGGAAGCTTCGCTCATATCACCTGTCACGAGAGCATTCCCATGCGTCGGCCGCTGTCGCTCATGCGCGCCGATGCGCGCGCCGGCTGGGTCGACATCCTCTACAAGGTCGCAGGCGCAGGCTTGCACGCTCTCGCACAGCGGCGGGCAGGCGATATTTTGAGCATCCTCGGGCCCATCGGCCGCGGCTTTACGCCACATGCCGCCCGGCCGCGCACGCTGCTCCTGGGTGGCGGCGTCGGGATTCCGCCGATGGTGTTTCTCGCCGAGCGCCTGAAGGAGCGTAAGGATGCCGCCTGGCGGCCACTCGTCCTCATGGGCTCGGAGATTCCGTTTCCGTTTCGCACCGGACGCTCAAAGAACCTCGTCGACGGAATTGCCGACAGCCATCATGCCTGCATGCCGCTCATCGATGATTGGGGCATCGCAAGCCGCCTTGCGAGCCGTTCCGGCTTTGCCGGATGCTTCAACGGGTTTGTGACTGAGCTTGCCGAAGTGTGGCTCAAGACATTGAGACCCGATGAGTTGGCTGAGGTCGAGATCTTTGCCTGCGGTCCGACGCCCATGCTCGCAGCGACAGCCAACCTCGCGCGGCGCTATGCAGTCCCCTGCCAGGTGTCGCTCGAGGAATTCATGGCCTGCGCAGTCGGTGGTTGTGCCGGCTGCACAGTGCTGGTAGAGACGCTCAAGGGGCCTGCCATGAAGCGCGTCTGCGTCGATGGGCCGGTGTTCGACGCCTACACGGTATTTCCGCCGGCAAATTGACGTGCAGACGTGCACCTGATGCCGCCACTCAGATATCGGTGCTGATAAGATCTCACCAGGAGTAATCCCGCCGGTGTCTGAGCCCTTGCACGCGGTATTCCTGAGTTACGCCTCACAGGATCAGGCGGCAGCGCAGCGAATTTGCGAAGCTCTGCGCGCCGCCGGCATTGAGGTCTGGTTCGATCAGAGCGAACTGCGAGGCGGGGATATTTGGGATCAGAAAATCCGGCGCGAGATCCGCGACTGCGCTCTGTTCATTCCAATAGTCTCCCAGCATACCCAGGAGCGGCTCGAAGGCTATTTTCGGCGCGAGTGGAAACTCGCCATCGAGCGAACCCATGACATGGCCGAGCAGAAGCACTTCCTTGTGCCGGTCGTCGTCGACAGTACCGGTGACAGAGAAGCGATAGTCCCGGACCTCTTCCGGGCGGTGCAGTGGACGCGCCTGCCCCAGGGCGAGACGCCCTCCGCATTCGTCGACCGCGTTAGGCGTCTGTTGTCGCCCGAGGCATCATCGACGATCCGATCGTCCGAGAGCCGCGACCGAGGGGCCGGTGCAACCAAACAGACGTCGGCGCCGGCCGTCTGGCCGCTTAAAAAGGGATTGCTGGCGGCACTCGTCGTATTGATCGCGGCGGCGGCGTACTTTGCCATCGAGAGGTCCCGGACCTGGAAATCTGCTGCGTCGTCCCCGACTGTTGCGGCCGGCGTCGCCGCCTTCAGTCCTCCGCCGCATTCGGTTGCGGTGCTGCCTTTCATCAATATGAGCGGGGACAAAGAGCAGGAGTACTTCTCCGAGGGATTGACTGAAGAACTCCTCAATTCCCTGGCTGAGATTAACGGGCTGCAAGTCGCCGCCCGCACCTCGGCGTTCTCCTTCGAGGGCAAGGGCACCGACATCGGCACGATCGCGCGCAAGCTCAACGTCGGCGCGGTGCTCGAAGGCAGCGTGCGACGCTCGGGCAACACGGTGCGCGTCACCACGCAGTTGATCAATGCGCTCACGGGCTTTAACTTGTGGTCGGATACGTACGACCGGGACTTGGGCGATGTGCTGAAACTGCAGACTGAGATCGCCACTGCAGTCGCAGGAGCCCTCAAAGTCGCGCTGCTCGGGGACATTGCTAGCAAGATCGAGCTCGGCGGCACGCGCAACTCTGCGGCCTTCGATGCGTACCTGAAAGGCGCGCAGGCGCTGAATAATTCCGTACCGAACGTGAAGCTCTTGCAAAACGCGCTGGCATCATTCACTGAAGCGCTCGGTCTGGATGCGAATTACGCCCTTGCCTTGACCGGTCGATCGATGGCTCGTATCGACGAGAGCGCGTATTTCGCGACGGGACCGGCGATCCGGGAAGGCTTTGATAAAGCGCTCGCCGATGCACGGCACGCACTCGCGCTTGCCCCTGAGCTGCCTGAGGGGCAGATGGCGCTGGCGCGGATATTCATGTGGGGGTCCTTCGATTTCACGCAGGCAAGTGAAGCGTGGGAGCGTCGCGCTGTCGCTCGCGCCGGGTGATGCACGGATACTGCGCGAGTACGGCCTGTTTGCCGTGGGTTCGGGCCGAACGGATGCGGGACTGGCGGCCGCGCGCCGCGCGGTCGTGTTGGACCCGCTTGGGGCCCGCAGCCATTTTACGCTCGGTGAAACGTTACTTCTTGCCCATCATTACCCGGAGTCGGTGACGGCTTTCAACGAGGCTCTGGCGCTCGAGCCCGACAGTGGTGATGCGTACGGCTGGCGCGGCCTTGCCTACTACGCGCTCGGCGATTTTGACAGAGCGCGCGCATCGTGCGAAGGCAAGTCCGACGCCTGGGAAGGCCTGTGGTGCCTGGCGATGGTATACGACAAGCTGGAACGGCACGCCGATGCGGAAGCTGCCCTTGCGAAATTGTCGGCAGCTTTCCCCGAGCCCCCCGCCTATCAGGACGCCGAGATTTATGCGCAGTGGGGCAATCGGGCAAAAGCGCTCGAATGGCTCGAAAAAGCACTGCAGGTACATGACCCGGGTCTCACGATACTCAGAGTGGACCCGTTTCTCGACCCGCTGCGCAAAGAACCACGATTCCTGGCGGTCATGCGGGAATTGAAGTTTTCAACCTGATTACGGTTGATCGCGCTCGAAGCATTGGCATTGCTTGATTGCAGTCATTCGAGCGTCCGCCCTCGCAAGACTTACCGGCTGTTGTCAGTTGGCCGCTCTCGGCCGCGCTGACACGCCGAAGTCGAGATCGGTTCGACAGCCAACACCGCGCTGGCCGAGACGCCCAACGGCCTGCCATGAAGCGCGTCTGCTTCGATGGGCCGGTGTTCTACGCCTACACGGTGTTTCCACCGGCCCATTGATGTCTAATCGATGCCAGTATTCAAATATCAATGCAGCAGATTCAGCGTGTTGCTCGCATCGTCAACGAAGTAGACTCCCCGCGCGGGTCCGAACACCAGGCCAAACAGAGCGCCGGCGCCGGGAGGCGAGCCCGTGTCATCGATGAGGGTCTTCGCAACCTGCCTGCCATCGCTGCTGATTTCGGTGATGAAGCCATCCGCCCCATTGACCGTCAACAGATGACCGCTGCCGGCTGCAACGATGAGGCCCAAAGGTGCATTCAAACTACCGCCGGCCGAGAAAGGCGTGCCGGGGCCGTCCGCCGTGCTGCGACGCAGCGGCGAGCCGATCGCCGTGATTCGGTTGTTCAACGTGTCGGCGACATAGAGCTCGCAATCGTCATGGTCGCTTGCGCAGCCCGCACTTAGAGCGACTCCCGTCGGTCCAATCACCAAAGCCGCAGGATCCGTGCGTTCTGGGAAACCCGAGCCTATCAATGTGAGCGACTCAAGCACAGGCATCGGCCCCACGAGCTTGAGATTGATCCGTACGACGGTGCCTTCCTTGACGACCTCGCCATTGGCGGCGACGGTGCCATTCAGCACGTTCGTGACAAAGAGCGCCGCCTCCCCAGGGCGCTCAACAGCCGTCATGTCCCACGGACCGTTGATGAGCGAACCGAAAATCGTCTCAACGGGCTTTCCGACGCTATTGAGTACGATGAGGCAGCCGGCCTGCGCCGTTGCCGAAGTGCCATCGCTCGTCGGCAGGCTGCCGACAATAACCCAGCCTTGGTTCAACACCACGAGCGCCGTCGTAAGTCCGACGCCTCCCGGACAGCTGCCCGGCAAAGACGTCGCAGGCAACGTCGCGAATACCGTTTGCGCCCCGTTGGGGGACATATCAACGATGGTTGTGCCGGTGCCTTGCAGGTTGCTTGCGTTGTTGAAGTTGCTGATCAGGATGTGGCCGCTGTGGAGCCTGCCTACCGAATACTTCACCTCGGCCATCCCGTAAGGATTGACATCCCCGATCGCCGGCACGGTGGATCCTAAGACCTTGATGGTTTTAAATCCTTTGAGGATCGAATCGTCACTATCGGTGGCGCAAGCGGCCTGATGAACGCCGCCAAGCGCCAAACCCAGAATTACGCAGCTTGAAAATGCCAATGATTTGAATTTGTTCTTCATCGTATATCGTCCCTATTCGTATGGTGACCCCACGATGTCGCGCGCGACGGTGTTGGAGTTATGGCGCGAACGACAGCGACCGAAACATGCCTGGGTGTGTTCCGGCGCGGAAGCAAAAGGTTCACTGCGCGGGCGGGCGTGCCTGCCCGCACTGCAACATCTGCCCGATGATGGATCGGGTGCCCGCGACAACTGGCGACGCGTCAAGTGGATCTTGGCTTCGAGGATCATCCGTGAGTCCGCATTCGCGAGCGCGACGGACCCATTACTCGACCCGCTGTGCAAGGAGCCGCGGTTCCAGGCGATCACGGGAAATTGAAATTTCCGAACTGAATACCACCAAACGCGCTCGAAACATTGGCATCGCTTGATTGCAGTTATTCGAGCGTCGCTCTCGCAAGACTTACCGGCTGTCGTCACTGGCCGCTTTTGGCCCCGTCTCGGTCACTCGCGAGGGACCGCTTTCAGGCACCGAAATTGGAAAGTTGCCGCTGCTGCCCGGCAAAGGCATGCTGAGAGGGGCGCACTGTGCTGCCAAGAGCCGGCAGAAGATGGCCAGAGAAAAACTGGCTCAGCGAAAAGCGACGCACACTGTGGTCCAAGATCAAGCGTCACAAGCTCAGCGAGTGGTCACTCGCGTACGTCGCGTTCGGCTACGTAACGCTTCACGGCGCCGAGATGCCGGAGGAAGCCTTCAACTGGTCGGAGATCGTGCGTGCGCACTAGGGAATTTTCGTATGCCGAATCTAGCTCGTCTGCACGCCCGACGACCGTGAAGACCGTATCCTGGAGAAAGCTGCTGCGAAAGCTCTTCTTCGTTGCCGTCTGCGCAAATTGTGTTGTGTCGGTGGTGCCAGCAGATGACAGCGGCTCCCCCACCTACGGCAGGCGGGGATTGGACACGGCCGGAATCGATAGGTCGACAAAGCCTGGTGATGATTTCTACCAATATGCCGGCGGAGCATGGCTCGCCCACGCCAGTATACCGGCCGACAAGCCTGAAGTGAGTCTCTGGCGTGAGTTGACTGCGAAAACGGAGATGCGACTGCATGACTTGCTGGAGACCAGTGCGCGTACGGCGGCCCATCGACCGCAAGATCTCAACGGAAAAATCGGTGCGTTCTACAGGTCGTTCATGGATGAGCAGAGAGTCGAGCAGCTTGGAGGCAGACCTATAGAGCCTGAGCTCACAGCTATCCGCCAAGCGCGCACGCGGGAAACGATTGCTGCGCTAATGGGCAGGACCAACAGCGACTACGAGGATTCCCTCTTTAGCATCGCCATTGACGTGGATCTGCGAGATTCAAAGCGGTACGTAGTTTATTTGTCGCAGGGCGTCGGATATCTGTCCCCCATCCAGAGCGGCCTCGGACTACCCGATCGCGACTACTATCTTGCGTCGCGTTTCAAGCAGAAGAAGGCCGTTTATCAGACCTATGTGGAGCAGCTACTGAGGATGCTGGATTGGCCAGCCCCGGCCTTGCGGTCCAGAGAGATTGTCGAATTCGAAACGCACCTCGCCCAAGCCATGTGGACAAGGGCGCAAGATCGGGACCCGGTCGCAACCTACAATGCCATGACGGTTGCGCAGCTGCGCGCTCTAGCGGCGGATTTTCCCTGGTCAACGTTTCTTGCGAGTGCGGGGCTGCCGACCGTTGACCATGTCGTGGTGGGCGAACCGAGCGCTTTCCAGAGGATCACGGCGATCTATGTGCGGACGCCGGTCCAGGTTCTGCAAGCCTGGCAGGCGTTCCATGTTGCCGACCATGCGGCACCCTACTTATCGACGC
>Ga0302326_10021207_pt1 | contig 13335 bp, 11 predicted proteins | sample Palsa_T0_3_FD_202264 | JGI IMG/M metagenome (GOLD analysis project Ga0302326, IMG submission 202264) | Peat permafrost microbial communities from Stordalen Mire near Abisko, Sweden - Palsa_T0_3 | ecosystem: Environmental > Terrestrial > Soil > Palsa > Peat permafrost | place: Sweden: Abisko... | reverse complement strand
AGCGCGTCCTGAAACTAACCCCCGGCCCCCGACCCCTGGCCCCCGGCCCCAGATCCGCGGAGGTGCTACATGGGTAAGCCAACCGGATTCCTGGAATATCCCCGCGAACTCCCCCAGCGCCGTCCCCCCGCCGACCGCGTGAAGGATTGGTTCGAAATCTACCTCGATTTTCCAGAGGAGAAAATCCGCGCCCAAGGCGCACGCTGCATGGATTGCGGTGTGCCCTTCTGCCATACCGGCTGTCCGCTCACCAACATCATTCCCGACTGGAACGATCTGGTGTATCGCGGCCATTGGCGCGAAGCCATACGGGTGCTGCACGCCACCAACAACTTCCCCGAATTCACCGGCCGCATCTGCCCCGCGCCGTGTGAGACCGCTTGCGTGCTGGGCATCAACGAGCCGCCGGTGACCATCAAGCAGATCGAAAAAACCATCGTGGACCGCGCTTTCGCGGAGGGTTGGATCGTCCCCGAGCCGCCGCAGTCGCTGAGCGGCAAGCGCGTCGCGATCGTCGGCTCCGGTCCCGCGGGCCTGGCCGCCGCGCAACAGTTGCGCCGTGCGGGACATGCCGTAACCGTCTTCGAAAAGAACGATCGCATCGGCGGCCTGCTGCGCTATGGCATCCCCACCTTCAAAATGGAGAAGCATCTCATCGACCGGCGCCTGGAGCAGATGCGCGCCGAGGGCGTGGAGTTCGTCCCCAACGCGCACATCGGCCGCAACGTGCCAGTGGAAGACCTGCGCCGCGATTACGATGCCATCCTGCTGGCGGGTGGCGCGGAACAGCCCCGCGATCTTCCGGTGCCCGGACGCGAACTGAACGGCATCCACTTCGCCATGCAGTTCCTGGGCCGCTCGTCTCCAGTCTCGGCCGCCGGCAAGCGCGTCGTCATCATCGGCGGCGGCGATACCGGCGCGGACTGCCTGGGCACCTCCCACCGCCAGAAAGCCGCCTCCGTGTACCAGTTCGAATTGCTGCCGCGACCGCCTCTCGAACGCTCCCCGTCCACGCCCTGGCCGCTGTGGCCCATGCAGCTTCGCACGGAAAGCTCGCACGAGGAGGGCGGCGTCCGCAAATGGAGCGTCGCCACCATCCGGTTCACGGGCGACGAACACGGCAACGTGAAGCAGTTGCACGCAACGTGCGTAGGCCCCGTGCCCAAGTTCGAGCCCATCGCCGGTACCGGATTCACGCTCGACGCGGACCTGGTGCTGCTCGCCATGGGCTTCCTGGGGCCGGTCAGGAACGGTCTCCTAGACAGCCTAGGAGTGAAGCTCGACCCGCGCGGCAACGTCCAGGCGGACGCGAACCACATGACCTCAGTGCCAGGTATCTTCGCCGCCGGAGACATGCGCCGCGGACAATCGCTGGTCGTCTGGGCCATCTCCGAAGGCCGCCAGGCCGCCCGCGGCGTGGACCAATACCTGATGGGCTCCACCAGGCTGCAGTGAGCCATACACGCCTGCCGGGTCGACTCGCCAGGGCGATCTATCACAGGCTCTTTCGATTCCAACTGCGCATCCGATTTTGGTTCGCGGATCGCCGCCCGACGCCGCTACCGGAAGGCCCCGTGCCGCCCGCCATTCTGCGTTTTCGCGTAGGCGAATCGCTTTCCGTAAGCGACTTCCTCCGCATTGGAGCAGGCTGCGCTAATCTCATACGGCAACGTGTCTATGACGCGGTAATGCGGAGTTCCACGGAGTGGACGCGGTCGCCATCGCCTGGTGTAGCAGGCATCTTCAGGAGCGGCCATTTTCTGGCCACCGCTTCAGCCCGGCCGCTGCCCTACCCGCCCGCATACTTCGATCTGGTTTACTGCTTCTCCGTATTTACGCACCTGATTGAGTCCATGCAGGACCTCCGGCTCGCGGAGTCGAGCCGGATACTGAAACCTGGCGGGGGTCTGCTGCTCACCGTCTTTGGCAAGGCCGCCAGCGAGGCGATAATACTATTTATGAATCCCGCACGCAGCATCGCACTCTTGAACCAGTCGGTAGCCGACGAGCTGCTGGCCGTTCACCAATACATGTACTTCCACATACATCTCGACGATCAGGGTTTCGCTCCGCTGGCTGCTCTGTTCAAGAAAACCGCCATCGTCGAGATGGGCCACGTGGAAGCGCTGGCCGAGCGCATCCTCTTCCTGAAGGGCGATGTGGAGATGTCGTCGGCCGGGCCGGTCGAGAAGGTCGCCGATCCGGCCGCCATGCTGGCCAAGGCGCGGCAGATGGAGGAATCGAGCGCGCACTTCTACAACCAGGCGGCGCTGGAGTGCGCCGCGGGCGCGGACGCCGCGTCGAAGCAGATTTTCGAGCGGCTCATCGGCGATGAGGAAGGCCACTTCGCCGCCTTCGACCGCCAGTTGGAGAATATCCGACGCTTCGGCCCGAGTTATCTGGCGCTGCAGTCTTTCGAGAAGGCCGGCGCCGGCGAGCCAGCCCTCCGCTAATGGCTTCCGAAGCCGGCGAAGGCGTCGTTGACGATGCTTTCGATGAGAGTCACTTCGCCAGCGCGGAGTTTCTTGAACTCACCGGTGCGGCGCTTCTTCGACAAAATGCCGTTGTTCTGCCGGATGTACATGGCCAGGTTTTCAGCGACCCGGTCGGGCATCTCGACCGCATCCATGATGCGGCGGATGGCCTCATCGTGCCGGCGCAGGTAGTCGATCTCCCGCGGCAAATCCCGATCGACCGTACGCCGGACGCAAGCGTACAAAAATTCGGCCTCCTCCGTGCAATCGAAATAACGATACAGATCGGCCGTTTCATTGAGAACCTGGACATTGCGCTCCGCGGTTGGGCGCCAGTCGATAAAGGGCATCAGAGGGCCGGAATGCGCCTGCAAGGTTGTCCGGTAATCGTCGATGCGATCCAGCATCACGGATGAAACCGGGAACACCATCCCCGGCGGCGTGAACTTCCGTTCGGCCAGCACGTGATGGATCAGGCAGCGGTGCATGCGGCCGTTGCCATCCTGGAACGGATGGACATAGACAAAGCCGAAAGCGGTGGCGGCGGCCTTGAGCACGGGATCGACGCCGTCGTCGCGCATGCGGTCGTTGGCCTCCAGCAAGCCGGCCATGAGATCCTTCAGATCGCCAGGGCGCGCTCCAATGAATTCCGGAAGCGGATCGCCGTTATGGTCCCGCTCGCCGAGAAAGACGCCGTCGGTACGCAGGCCGGCGTGGACGAATCGCGTGTCTTCTATAACGATGCGCTGCAGGCGAATGATTTCGTCGAGCGTGAGGCGGTTCTTGCCGGCTTCGAGCACGGCCCGCCCCCAGCGCTCCAGCCGGTTGCGCGGCGGGCGTTGGCCCTCGATCTCAAAGCTCGCCCGGCTGTCGGCCAGCAGCATGAAACTGGCGGCCCGCGAGACCAGATGCGCGCCGGTGCGGCCGACGGTTTCGCGCGCCTTCTCCGAGAGGTCGAGTTCCACGGATTCCGCGAGAGCCTTGGTGCGCCGGATGACTGGACAAAACCGGCCGGTGCCCAGGAGGTTGTCGCGCACGCGATGCCGCTTCGAGAGACGCGGCTTGCCGGTGAAGTAGGCTTCGGGATCGAGAATATCGATGGCCGCCGCAGCCTGCGCATCCTTCACACCGAGAGTCCGGCCGGTCAGGGTCTCATAGAGAAACCACACGCGCCGCGCCGGAATGCCTGTGGGCGCCGCACGGACCATCGCCTTGATCTTTGCCGGCGGGACAGCCTCGAATATGCGCTTGAGGATCAGGAGATCGATGTCTTCGTGGCGGAGAGCAAACGTCAGGTGATCCGCAAATGTGTCGCCGGGCCAATATCGCCTGTCGAAAACGTTCCAGGCCCCCGCTTCCCGGCGGCTGCCGCCAATGTGCAGATCCGCCACGCAGCTCGGCCGCCTGACGGGCGCCCGAATCGCCAGAGCATGGACTAGCGCCGCCCAGCCGGCCAGTTTGGCGTCGTGCGGAATGCTCTTTTCCTGGAAGATCGCGCTAATCGGTGGTGCGAGCCGCATAGTCGAAAACCCTTCACGCGCGTCGAAAACAGCCTCATTTCCGCCCGCAGAGTCGAAAACCACTATAACGCGTTGAGCGTCGAAAACCCTTCACGCCGGTCGAAAAACGCCTCAAAAAACCAGGTTACGTCGAAAAACGTTTAGGTGGCGGGCCGGAAATCCGGTCATCTCTGGTTGGATTTCAGGATCTTCTTGCGCAGGCGAATGGAAGCGGGCGTGACTTCCACGAATTCGTCGTCCCGGATGAACTCGATGGCCTGCTCCAGGTTCAGAATGCGCGGCGGCACCAGCCGGATGGCCTCGTCCGCCGTGGATGCCCGCATGTTGGTCAGTTTCTTTTCCTTGACGATGTTCACATCCAGGTCGGCCGTGCGCGCGTTCTCGCCTACGATCATGCCCTCGTAAATATCGGCGCCGGGGCTCACGAAAATCTCGCCGCGCTCCTGCAGATTGAAGATCGCATAACCAGTGGACCTGCCGGACCGGTCCGCGACCAGCGATCCCGTGGGACGCGATGGAATGTCGCCCTGCCAATCGATGTATCCATGAAACAGCGAATTCATGATGGCCGTGCCGCGCGTATCCGTGAGGATTTCACTGCGCAGCCCGATCAGCCCGCGCGAGGGGATTTCGAACTCCAGCCGCACGCGCCCGGAACCGTGATTCACCATCTTGGCCATCTTCCCCTTGCGCACGCCCAGTTTCTCGATCACCACTCCCAGGAAGGATTCCGGCACGTCCATCACCAGCAGTTCCACCGGCTCCTGGATCTTGCCGCCCACGGTGCGCGTCAGAATCTCCGGCTTGCCCACCATCAGCTCGTATCCCTCGCGCCGCATCATCTCGATCAGGATGGCCAATTGCAACTCGCCGCGCCCCATCACCTTGAACGTGTCGTGCCCCAGTTCCTCCACCCGGATGGAAACGTTGGTCAGCAACTCTTTGTCGAGCCGCTCGCGCAGATTGCGGGATGTCACGTAGGTGCCCTCCCGCCCGACGAAGGGCGACGTGTTGATAGTGAACGTCATGGCGATGGTGGGCTCGTCGATCTGCACCTGCGGCAGCGGGTGCGGATCTTCCGCGCTGGTGACCGTCTCGCCGATGGTGATCCCTTCCACGCCGGCAATGGCCAGCAGATCGCCGGGCCGGCCGATGGTTTCGTCTACCCGCTTCAAGCCTTCAAACGAGTACAGTTTGGTGATGCGGGTATTGTGCTGCGAGCCGTCCAGTTTGCAGATGGCTACCGTGTCGCCGTAGTGCAGCGTGCCTTCAAACACGCGCCCGATGGCCAACCGGCCCAGGTAGTCGCTGTAATCCAGGTTGGCGACCAGCATCTGCAGAACATGGTCCGGATTGCCGGCGGGCTCGGGGATGTGCCGCAGTATGGCGTCGAAGAGCGGCTTCAAGTTGGTGGAAGGGTCCTCCATCGAACTCTTCGCCACGCCAGTCTTGGCCACGGTGTAGAGAACCGGAAAGTCAAGCTGATCTTCGGTGGCGTCCAGATCGATGAACAGATCGTAAATCTCGTTCAGTACTTCGGGCACGCGCGCGTCGGGGCGGTCGATCTTGTTGATGACCACGATGGGCGGCAACATCGCCTCCAGCGCCTTCGAGAGCACGTAGCGCGTCTGCGGCAGCGGCCCTTCGCTGGCGTCCACCAGCAGCATGACGCCGTCCACGATCTTCAACGCGCGTTCCACCTCGCCGCCGAAATCGCTGTGGCCGGGCGTATCCACGATGTTGATCTTCACGCCCTGGTAGCGGATGCCGGTGATCTTGGCCAGGATAGTGATGCCGCGCTCGCGTTCCAAGGCGTTCGAATCCATGACACGCTCGACGTGCACTTCGTTCTCGCGAAAGATGCCGCTCTGGTTCAGCATGGCGTCTACCAGCGTGGTCTTGCCATGATCCACGTGGGCGATGATGGCGATGTTGCGAATCGATGCGGTTCCGTTTGGCATGGGGCGCTTCAGGCGAGGGGTACTCTTCTATGTTAGCGGATGCGCAGGGCAAAGCGCCAATGCGAGGGTCGAGAGACAAGAACCGGAGACATGGAAGTACTGGGAAAAGGCGGACCGTGCTTGTAATCGGATCTTAACGTTTCCGTCATCAACCCATAATGGCCTGCCGTTACATTGGGTTGAACCGAAAACGAAGCATGCGGCGGTGTATGCCTGCGGGCTGCCTTTCGCCTACCGTTGCAATTCGGTGGTACCTCCAAATTCTTACAAGGAGCTTCAATGCAGAGAAGAGTACTTGTCACGCTTGGCGGAATTCTGCTCCTTACGGGCACCCTGATGGCGCCCGCGCGCGCCCAGGAATCCGCCGCCAATCCGGATATCGAGCGGTTGAGGGCGCAGTTAGCCGCTCAGCAAGAACAAATCGATCAGTTGCGCCGTGCGCTGGAAGAACAGAAGAAAACGTTGGAAGCGGCCAGCCAGCCCAAGCCGCCAAGTTTGGGGCAGGTGGCCAGCGCAACACCCGTCATCCCGGCGGGAGACGTGGCGCCGGTGCTGCATCCGGGCTTGGCGGCGGCCATCGCCCCCCCGCAATTGGACACCGAGCCCGCGTCGCCCTTGCAAATTCACCTTGGAACGGCCACCATCACGCCGCTAGGTTTTATGGATATGACCGCCGTCTTCCGTTCGGCAGACGGTGGCAGCAGTATCGGCACCAGCTTCGGCAGCACCCCATACAACAATGTGGCGACCGGATTGGGCAAATTGAGCGAGACGCGCTTCAGCGCACAGAACTCGCGTATCGGCGCGCGCGTCGACGCGCAGGTGCACGGCGTGAAAGTGATGGGCTACTGGGAGTCTGACTTTTTGGGCACTCAGGCCACCAATGCGGGCGTGACGTCGAACAGCAACAGCTTCCGCATCCGGCTCTATTTCGTGGACCTGATGAAGGGGAAATGGGAAATCCTGGGCGGACAATCCTGGAGCATGATGACGCCGGGCCGCGTGGGGATCTCCCCCTTGCCTTCCAACATCTTCTACAGCCAGGATATGGATACGAATTACCAAGTGGGGATTCCGTGGACGCGCGCTCCCCAGTTCCGCGCCGTGTATCACGCCAGCGACATAGTCGCCATTGGATTCGCCCTGGAGGCTGCCGAGCAGTACGTGGGTGGTTCCTCCGGCGGAGGCTCGATCGTATTCCCGAGCGCGTTCAACGCGGCGGCCGCCAACACTTTCGTCAACACCCAGGTGGATGCCGGCGCCGCCACTTTCACTCCGCCGAACCTGATTCCCGATGTCCAAGCCAAGATTGCGTTCGATCCGAAGGTGAACGGCAACCTGATGCACATCGAGTTCGGAGGCGTCCTCAGCGCGTTTAAGACTTACAACCCCCTCACCAGTACCAGTTACACCACAGAGGGCGGTGGCGGTGAAGCCAACTTCAACCTGGAACTGGTAAAGGGTTTCCACCTGATTGTCAATACGTTCGTGAGCGACGGCGCCGGCCGGTACTTGTTCGGCCAGGCGCCCGACTTGGCTATCAACTCGAACGGCTCTCCTTCACCAATCCATGCCTACGGCACGGTGGATGGCTTCGAGTACACCGCGCACAACACCACGCTCTTCGCCTACTACGGCGGCGACTACATTGGGAAGGACGTGATCATCGACACCACTAACAAAGACGCGCTGGTCGGCTATGGGTATTCGAAATCGGCCAACAGCCAAAACAAGACCATCCAGGAAGGCACCTTCGGCATCAACCAGACTTTCTGGAAGAACCCGAATTACGGAGGGCTGAGCTTTATCTTCCAGTACTCCTACCTGTTCCGCGACCCATGGTATGTGGCTGCCGGAGCACCGCGGAATGCGCACAATAGCATGGTCTGGGTGGACTTGCGGTATACCCTGCCTGGACAAGCGCCGCACTACTGAGATGTGTGGGGCAGGCCGGCAACCGGCCTGCCCCATATCTGCAACAATTTAGGCTGGACTTAGAAGAAGGAGTTATCCATGAAGATGAAGAGTTTGTGGTTGGGCGCCTTTGCAGCACTGGCCATCCTGCTGACCGTTGCGGAAGCCAAGGTGCTGATCAACGCAGCGGGCGCCACGTTTCCCTACCCCATCTACGGCAAGTGGTTCGACGAGTTCACCAAAGCCGATCCGGATGCGCAGATCAACTACCAATCGATCGGCTCCGGTGGCGGAATCCGGCAGTTGACGGAAGGCACCGTGGACTTCGGCGCCTCGGACATGCCCATGACCGACGAGCAGATCGCCAAATGCAAGAACAAACCGCTGCACTTTCCCACCGTGATGGGCGGGCTGGTGCCCACCTACAATATCCCTGGGGTCTCACAGGATTTGAAGTTTACGCCCGAAGCACTGGCGGGAATCTACCTGAAGAAGATCACGAAGTGGAACGATCCGGAGTTGGTGAAGGCCAACCCCGGCGTGAAGCTGCCGGACAACGAGATCGTCGTGGTGCATCGGTCCGACGGTAGCGGAACAACCTTTGTGTGGACCGACTATCTCTCCAAGGTGAGCCCCGAATGGAAGTCCAAAGTCGGCGCCAACACTTCGGTGAGCTGGCCCGTCGGCTTGGGAGGCAAGGGCAACGAAGGCGTGGCGGGTGCTGTAAAGCAAACCCCCAACTCGATCGGCTACGTTGAGCTCATATACGCGCTGCAGAACAAGATGTCATACGGTTTTGTGCGCAATTCCGCCGGGACCTACCTCAAAGCGGACCTCGATAGTGTTACCGAGGCGGCGGCCACCGCTGTCAAAACCATGCCCGCGGACTTCCGGGTTTCGATCACTAACGCCCCAGGCAAAAAAGCTTACCCCATCGCCTCGTTCACCTGGTTGCTGATACCATCGAAGATCGAGGATCAGGCGAAGAAGAAATCCATCGTTGCGTTCTTGCATTGGATGTTGAAGGACGGCCAGAAATTCGCCGGATCTCTCGGCTACGCCCCTCTGCCCCAGGAAGTAGTTGCAAGAGAGGAGAAGCAGATCGCGCTGGTCCAATAAATATGGCGACTTCGGCCGCAGTGAGCGCACGCCCACCCCAGGGCGTGCGTGCGTTTGTTCATCGCCTGCGCAGTGGTGACGAAATCGCCCGTTTGGTCACCCTCGCTTTTGCCACCAGCATTCTCCTGGTTACGGTCGGGTTGGTCTACGAGCTTTGGGCTACTTCCTCGCTGGCACGCCATAAGTTCGGTTTTGGCTTTCTCACGTCTTCCTCATGGGACCCGGTGACCGGCCAGTTCGGCGCCTTGCCGTTCATATATGGCACGGTGGTCACGTCCGCGGTTGCGCTGATCATCGCCGTGCCCGTCGGGCTCGGGGCGGCTATTTTTCTGGCGGAGTTGGCCCCCGCTGGTCTTTCGAGCGCGTTTACTTTTTTCATCGAATTGCTGGCGGCCGTGCCCAGCGTGATCTACGGTGTGCTCGCCTGGTTCACGCTGGTGCCGCTGATGCGCGACTATGTGGATCCCTTCCTGAAGAAGACGCTGGGGTTCCTGCCTCTCTTCTCGGGCACTATTTTCGGTTACGGATATTTGACCGCCGGCGCGATCCTGGCGATCATGACGCTGCCGTTCATCATTTCCATCTCGCGCGAGGCGTTGCTGGAGGTGCCGGTCGAACAGCGGGAAGCGGCGCTGGCGCTGGGCGCTACACGCTGGGAATCCACCTGGCAGGCGGTCGTGCCCTGGGCGCGGTTGGGTATCTTCGGCTCCATTTTTCTGGCGTTGGCGCGGGCCTTGGGGGAAACCATGGCGGTTACCATGGTGATCGGCAACGACCCCAGTATCCACGCATCGTTGTTCTCGCCGGGATACGCGATTGCCGCGATCCTGGCCAACGAGTTCACCGAGGCGACCGGTGATTTATACCTGCAATCGCTGGTGTGCCTTGGCTTGGTGCTGTTCCTGCTGACTATTGTGATTAATGCCTTGGCGCGCCTGCTCATCATTGCCACCACGCGCCGCGGGAGCGCCCATCCATGACGCTGCGGAACCGCCGGCGAAAGACCGTGAGCTTCGTCATGCTTAGCCTGACGGGTGTTTGCGCCGTAGTGGCCGTCAGCCTGCTGTTCATGATCTTGGGCGACCTGGTCTACAATGGGTGGCGATCGGTGGATTGGAACTTTTTCACGAAACTGCCGAAACCGCCCGGCGAGACGGGTGGCGGCATGGCCAACGCCATCGTGGGCAGCTTGCAGATCATTCTGCTGGCTACCCTCATGGGTCTGCCGGTCGGCTTTATGGCGGGCGTCTACCTCTCGGAATTCGGCGGAAAGACTTTCGCGTTTCTCATACGGTACATGGCCGATCTGCTGAATGGCGTGCCTTCCATCGTGATCGGCATTTTCGTCTGGACCGTGGTGGTGCGGCGGTTCCATTTCTCGGCTTACGCCGGAGGAATCGCGCTGGCCCTCATCCTGATTCCCATCACCGCGCGCAGCACCGAGCAGTTCATGAGCATGGTGCCGCAAACCCTGCGCGAAGGCGCACTGGCGCTGGGCGCGAGTAAATGGCGGACCATCGCCACGGTGGTGGTGCCGGCGGCTTACCGCGGGATCGCCACCGGCATGATCCTGGGCGTGGCACGCATCTCCGGCGAGACGGCGCCCCTCCTCTTCACCAGTTTGAACAACCAGTTTTGGGGCGGCGGATTGAGCGACCAGACCGCGTCATTGCCGATAATGGTCTATAGTCACGCCATGTCTCCGTATGACGACTGGCATCGCCAAGCGTGGGCGGCTGGATTGGTCCTGCTGATGGGCGTGCTGCTCGCCAACGTCGCCGCGCGCCTGATCCTCTCGCGGGGAATTTCAGTGCAAAAATAATAATATGACCATGGGCACCGCTAATCTACCTTCGGCCAGTTCTACCGCTGGGAAGCCGGCCGCGCAGCAGGGCAAGCTCAGGGCTGTCAACTTGAATTTTTATTACGGCGCATACCAAGCCCTGCACAACATCTCGCTGGACGTTCCGGCCAACAAGATCACGGCCCTGATCGGGCCCTCGGGTTGCGGCAAGTCCACATTTCTACGCACCCTGAACCGGATCAGCGAGACCATCCGCAACACGCGCGTGGAAGGCCAGGTGCTGCTGGACGACGAAGACGTTTTGCAGGTGGATGTGACCGCCCTGCGGCGGCGCGTGGGCATGGTTTTCCAGAAATCCAACCCTTTTCCGAAATCGATTTTCGATAACGTGGCTTACGGATTGAAGGTCAACGGACTCCGCGGCTCACTGAAGGACGCCGTGGAGCACAGCCTGAAGCGCGCCGCGCTTTGGGATGAGGTAAAAGACAAGCTGCAGAAGTCCGCCTACGCGTTGTCGGGCGGCCAGCAGCAACGGCTGTGCATCGCGCGCGCGCTGGCCGTGGATCCGGAAGTGCTCCTTCTGGACGAGCCTTGTTCGGCCCTGGATCCTATCGCCACCGCCAAAATCGAAGATCTGTTGTTCACTTTGAAAGACCAGTGCACCATCGTGATTGTCACCCACAACATGCAGCAGGCGGCGCGGGTGGCCGACCGCACCGGCTTTTTCCTGTTGGGAAAGCTAATCGAGTACAATACCACTGAGATTATTTTTAAAACCCCCAGCAAGCAGGAAACCGAAGATTACATTACGGGCAGATTCGGGTAGAGCGGCGGTCGGAGGATATCAGGAGAGCTGAATTGCGACAATTTTCCGTTGAGCTCGAGGAGCTGCACGAAAAAGTTTTACAGATGGGCGGCCAGGTGGAATCGGCCATTCGCCGGAGTGTGCGGGCGCTAGTGGATCGCGACCCGGAACTGGCCCGCCAGGTGTTGCGGGACGAAGCCCGCATCAACCAGATGGAGATCGAGATCGACAACCTGACCACGCGTCTGTTCGCGCTCCGCCAGCCCATGGCGAAGGATCTGCGCTTCCTGACGGCGGCCATGAAGATCAACACCGACCTGGAACGTATGGGAGATCTGGCGGTGAACATCGCGCAACGGGCGCTCTCCCTGGTGGCGCAGCCGGTGGTCAAACCGCTGATCGATATCCCGCGCATGGCACAGCTTGTGGAATCCATGCTGCTGCGCACGCTCGACGCGTTCGTGAAGAGCGACGCCGACATCGCCACCAGTGTGCTGATGGCCGACGACGAAGTGGACGCGCTGCGCGACTCGGTTTACCAGGAACTGGTGGCTTATATGCAGCGGGACCCTTCCACGGTGCCCGCCGCGGTGGATCTGATTTTCGTGGCTCGCAACCTGGAACGCATCGCCGATCACGCCACCAACATCGCCGAGGATGTGGTCTTCCTGGTAAAGGGCGTGGACGTCCGGCATCATGCCGCCGAAGTGAAGGATGCGTAATTCTGCCGAATGGGCGCGTAAAGTAAAGCGTGCCGCAGGTGCGCGCGGCGAGTTAAGCCGTTTTAAATTCCGTAAATTTCCAGACTGGACGTGTCTTGTTTGGGACATCGGTTGAAGTGGCGCGAACCGGTGGGCCAAGTGCCGTTCCAAAGAATGGGCACCAGGCGCCGCCGGCAGTAATTTCTGCGTGGATACTCTAGGAAATCGCCTTCAGCTTCTCGTCGTCGGAAAGATGCGGCGACGAAAACACAGCCGTGTCTAAGATCGCCTTGAGCATCTGACCAATGGCTGATATGACCATCCCGGCCAGCCACAGAATAAGAAACATGGTGAAGCCTATAGCCACACCCAAGGCGATGATCATTTCCTCCTGGTCGGTTTGGCTTAAGCCCAGGTTATTTCTCACCCATTCCATGGCGGCTGGGTCGGCCGCAAGATTGTGTGAGATCGCGAAACCGCCAATAGACAGGGCCAGGCCCGTGAGAACTCCGAGTATTTGGGATAGTAGTCCCATGCCATTGATCAGCTTGGCAGTCCGATATCCATTGCGGTACCGGTTGAGGAGTCTTGCTGGCGTCATGGGAAATATTGTATTCCGGATTATTCTTCGTCAGCGGGAAACTTCGTATCGCAATTCCACGCTGCCGCTGACAGTCTTATCGCTTATCACCGAGAACTTGTTGCTGAAGCCGAGAGTGTACTTCCCCGGTACCAATATCTTGTCAATGGAGCCGAACGTCACCTGTCCCGATTCGTAAACCACCGTCGCCGGGTGGCCATTGATCCAGTTCTCGAATTGATCGGAATCCGCCACGACGGCCACGATGTCGTTACCCTGGCCGCCTGAAGCCCGGAACTGGCCGCTGATGCGAGGCCCGGTCATCGAATGATCGACGGTGAAGGTAGTGGTCCAATATTTTCCTGCCTCAACGGGAACCGAACCCTCCAGGAGCTTTTGCGTCATGGGAGTTGTGCGGCAAGCGGTCACCAGTAGCAGACTGGATGCCGCCAGGAAA
>Ga0302326_10021205_pt1 | contig 13335 bp, 13 predicted proteins | sample Palsa_T0_3_FD_202264 | JGI IMG/M metagenome (GOLD analysis project Ga0302326, IMG submission 202264) | Peat permafrost microbial communities from Stordalen Mire near Abisko, Sweden - Palsa_T0_3 | ecosystem: Environmental > Terrestrial > Soil > Palsa > Peat permafrost | place: Sweden: Abisko... | reverse complement strand
GCGATCGCCTGCCCGGTCGCGCGGGAGGTCGTCGCGCGGCTGCGACCGTTGCTGCCGCAGGCCGTCTGGGCGGTCGAGCGGCCGACCGCGTTCGCGCATGAGCCCGCCTATCGCTCTCGCTGGCCGGTGCCCGATGACACGGTCGTCGACGCGATCGAGATGCTGCTGGCGATCGAGCCGGTCAAGCTGATGCTCCGCTCGCCGGGGGCATCGGCCGACGAGCTGCTGGCAGTCGCCCGTGAGGCGGTCGGCGAGCTCGTCGAGGTGACGCACTCCAGCACCGCGGACACGCTGCTGGAGATGAGCGCCGCCGGCGTCTCGAAGGGATCGACGTTGTCGGTCCTGTGCCGGTCGCTCGGGATCGCCCCCGACGAGGTGCTGGCGTTCGGGGACATGCCAAACGACCTGCCGATGCTGCGCTGGGCCGGCCGCTCGGTGGCGGTGGCAAACGCCCACCCCGACGTGCTGGCCACGGCCGGCGAGGTGACCGCGTCCTGTGACGAGGACGGGGTCGCCCAGGTGCTGGAGCAGCTGGTGTAGCGACCCGGCGCCGCGGCTCAGGTCCTGGTCAGCAGCTGATCCTTGGCGCTCTGGAACTCCTGATCTGAGAGCGACCCCTGCTTGTGCAACGCCGAGAGCCGCTCGAGCTCATCCAACGATCCCGAGCCCTGCGTGCCGGCAGCCTGGCGGATGTAGGTGCGGACCGCGTCCTCGTTCTGGTGCTGCATGGCAAGGGCCCGTTCGTGGATCCCGCCGCCGCGCACGATCAGGTAGAGCAGGCAGCCGAGCATCGGGAAGATGAACACGCCGAGGCACCACAACGCCTTGGCGCCGCCGGAGAGATCGTGGCTGCGGAAGATGTCGGCGAAGACGTAGAACAGCAGGCACAGCCAGGCGATGAACAGGGCGAGCTCCAGGACCGTCAGGAGGGCGTCGCCGAAGGTGTAGGTGCTTGCGAGCGTGAGCATTTGCGGAGCAACCATATTTCATCGTGGCGTCGCTGCGTAGACTCGTTCAGATGGAAGTTGACATCTGGTCGGACATCGCCTGCCCCTGGTGTTACATAGGGAAACGCCGCTTTGAATCGGCATTGGCGAGCTTTGAGCACGCTGACGACGTGCGCGTCACCTGGCGCAGCTTCGAGCTCGATCCAAACGCCCCGGCCGAGCGCTCCGGCGACCTCGTCGCGCTGCTGTCGGCCAAGTACGGGATGTCGGTGCAAGAGGCGACCGCCTCCCAGCAGCAGCTGGTGCAGACGGCCGCCGCCGAGGGCCTGGACTTCCGGTTCGACATCGCCCGCAGCGGGCTGACGTTCGACGGTCACCGGGTCATCCATCTGGCCGCCGAGCACGGTCTCGCCGACGCGATGAAGGAGCGACTGATGCGCGCCTACTTCACCGAGGGCGAGCTGATCGCAGATCACGAGGCGCTCGTGCGGATGGCGCACGAGCTCGGCATCTCGAGGCTCGAAACCAGTGCGGTTCTGGCCGGCAAGCGGTTCGTCGACGATGTCCGTGGCGACGAGGCGATCGCCCAGCAGCTTGGGATTGCCGCGGTGCCGACGTTCGTCGTCAATCGCAAGCTCGCGATATCGGGCGCCAACCCGCCGGAGCAGCTGCTCGGCCTGCTGCGCCAGGGGTGGGAGCAACGGCCGACCGCGGCGGTGGTCGACGAGGGCGCGGCCTGCGCGCCCGACGGCTGCTGACCCCTGCGTTGAGCGGCCACCCGACGGCCGCGCGGGTCAGCGGGTGGCCAGGAGCCCGTCGACGAGCGGCTCGAGCCCGAGCTCGTAGCTGTCACGGCCGCGGGCGGCCGCCCAGTGCGGCGCCAGTGCGGCCAGCGTCGGCAGTTGCTCTGGGTCGACGCTGGTCAGCACCTTCAGCACGTACGGCGGCCGCTGGCGCTTGGCGATCTCGTCCACGCCACGCTGGATGATCAGGCTGCCGACCGTGTACTGCCAGATCGCTCGGTAGCCGTCGGCCGCCTGCGCGTGGCTGAGCCCGCAGGCGTGCAGGCCGGCGACGATCTCCTCGATCAGCCAGAGGATGGAGGGGGCGATCAGGTCGCCCTGGGCGAGCACATCGACGATCCATGGGTATTCCGCAAGGCCGTCGCGCATCACCCGACATGCCGCCAGCACCCGGTCACGCGGGTCGGTCGGCAGCGTCGGCCGCGGCAGCTCGGCGGCGAGCCGATCCAGCAGCAGGACGAGCAGCTCATCCTTGTCGGCCACGTGCCGGTAGATCGCCATCGGGCTGGCGCCCAGCTCGGTCGCGACCCGGCGCATCGTCAGCGCGCCGATGCCGCCGTCCGCGACGATCTCGGCCGCGGTCTGGACGATCGCCTCACGTGAGAGCCGCGCCGGGCGACCGGCACGGCGGGGCGGCCCGCTCAGCCCGACGCCCCGGACCGGTAGGTCCCGAGCAGCCAGAAGCTCCTCGGAGCGGTGGTTTGAGCGGGTGCAGTTGCCGCCATTCGACAGCGCCTCCGTTGAACGGGTCAGTTTGTATACGCGTCCACAAATTAGCCAGACCCAGCGTGTGTGTCAAGGCCGCGCGAGCTCGCTCGCCGCGCCCAACGCGCGGAGTCGGCCCGCTGGGCCGGCGGCGAACCGCAGGCGGACGAGCGGACGCTCAGCGGCCGCGCAGCTCACGCCGCTGACGGCGCTTACCGGTGATCTGCCAGGGCCCGGGCGTGTAGTCGAGCGCGACGTTGACGGCCCAGATGATCAGGGTCGCGAGCACCAGGGTCCAGAAGCCGTGCAGGTGGAAGCCCGAGACGATGTCCTTGGTGATCACGAGCATCAGCAGCGACACGAAGAACCACGCGATCCCGAGCGTCAGAAACGCCAGTGGCAGCGTGGCAAACCGCAGGATCGGCTTCAGGATCGTGTTCAGCACGCCGAACACGGCCGCGGCCGCAAGCAGCGTCAAGAAGTTCGAGACCGTCGCCTTGTGCAGCAGGGCGACGACGATCCCGAGCACGACCGCGTTGGTCAGCCACGAGATCCCGAGCCGCACCGCGAGCGGCGTTTCACGCTTGGGTTGATCGACGATGCGAGCCATTGACTGCCTCCCGGTTGGCCTGGAACGTTACTCCTGGCGGTCGTCCGTGACCAGACTGGGCGTGCGCGACCGGCCGGCCGCGCACGCCGCGCGCATCAGCGTCTGCGTTACTTGACGGGCATCACCGTCAGGAAGCTCACCGATTTGCTCGAGCAGGCCGAGAACGAGCGCTTGATGGTCACCGACTTTGCCTGGTTGGGCGGGATGATCCGCAGGCCCTTGGCCGTCACCGGTTTGCACTTGGCCGCCGGGAAGTTGGCGGTCTGAACGAAGCCGACCATCGAGCTGGCGCTCTTCTTGGGCGCGAGCGTGACCGTCTTGACCGGGGTGCCGCTGCGGCTCGCCGAGTTGCCGATCTGGCCGCCGCTGCTGGTGACCGCCGATACGCCCGGATAGCCGCGCAGGGTGCAGGCATGGGTCCCGTTGTTGGTGAACTGAATCGGGTAGTAGATCGTCCCGGCGGCGCCATTGGGCTTGTTGACGAACTTGATCGCAAGCTGTGCGGTCGCGCAGGCCGGGGTCGAGACGGCGGCGCGGTGGGGCACCGCCGCGCCGGCTGATGCCGTCGCCAGGGCCGTCGCCGCGCCGGCGGCCGCCAGGGCGGCGACGCCGCCGGCCGCCAACGCCCGCCGACGAAGCCCGAGCAACTGAATACGTGAGGACACGACTGACTCCTTCTACGGCTTACGCCGTGCTTGAACGTTGCCGCTCGCTCCAGGGCGTTCGCAGCACCAGGTCGGTTATGTGACGACGGGCCGCCGGTGCAACGCGGTGGCGCGGTACGTGAGACATGACGACCTCCCCCGGGTCGATCGGTCTGATGGAGCGGGAAATCTACTCGGCGGCGAGGCTGTCAGCCACCGTGCAGGCGATCAGCCACCGGTGGCGCGCAGGTAGGTGAGGACTGCGAGCACTCGCCGGTGATCCCCGTCCGTTGCAGGGAGATCGAGCTTTCCGAAGATATTGGAGATGTGCTTCTCGACGGCACCGAGCGTGACGACGAGCTCACGCGCAACGGCAGCGTTGGTCTTGCCCTGAGCGATCAGCTCAAGCGTCTGACGCTCGCGGACGGTGAGAGTGTCCAGCGGACTCGACCCGGCCGCCTCAGAGCTGTGACGCTCACGCATCAGCGAGCCGACGACCTCGCGATCAAGCGCCGTGCCGCCGGCCGCGACCCGCCGGACGGCGTCGACGAACGTGCGCACTTCCGACACACGCTCCTTGAGTAGGTAGCCGACCCCTGACTCGCCGGAGGCCAGGAGCTCCCCCGAGTACGCCGGCTCGACGTACTGGGAGAGCACCAGCAGCGCCAGCGAGGGGAGGTGCCGCCGTGCCTCGAGCGCCGCCTTGATCCCCTCGTCGGTGAACGTCGGCGGCAGTCGTACGTCGCAGATCGCCAGGTCCGGCTTGTGGCCGGCGACGATCCGCAGCAGCCCAGGCCCATCCTCGGCCGTCGCGACCACATCGATCCCGTTCTCGGTCAAGAGCGCCATCAGTCCCTCGCGCAGCAGCGCGTGGTCCTCGACGATCACCACCCGGACGGGCGCCCGCTCGGGTCCGCTTACTGGCACGGCAGGATCGCGCGGACGGTCGTGCCCTCGCCAGCAGGGCTTCGGACCTCGAGCCAGCCGTCGAGCGCCTCGACTCGCTGGCGCAGGCCGGTCAGCCCGCTGCCGCCGGGGTCCGCGCCGCCGAGCCCGTTATCGGCGACGACGATCCCAAGCTCGGCGTGCTCGTGCCAGATCGTCACCCTGACCGGCGCACCGGTGGAGTGCTTGGCCGCATTGGTCAACGCTTCGGCGACGACGAAGTAGGCCGCGTTCTCGACCGCCGGCGGCGGCCGGTGGTCGATCTCGGCGTTGACGGTGACGTTTGACCCGGTTCGGTCGGCGAGCGACTGGACCGCTGCCTCCAGCCCGCGGTCGGCCAGCACCGGCGGCGAGATCCCGCGGGCGAGGTCACGCAGCTCGCTGATCGCGGCGGTCGCCTCCATGCGGGCTTGGCGCACGAGCTCCAAGTCCCCGGCGTCTGCGCCCTTGCCGGCGAGTCGATCCTCGGCGCGGCCGAGCTGCATCGACAGCGCCACCAGCCGGGCCTGCGCGCCGTCGTGCAGGTCGCGCTCGATCCTTCGCAGCTCCGAGGCCTGGACGTCGACGGCTCCCGCACGGGTGCGGGTCAGTTCGTCGACGCGTACCTCGAGGTTGCGGTTGGTGCGTGAACGACCCCAGATCCACGGCGCGCCGAGCACGAGCAGGAAGCCCAGCATCGGCCACACGGGCCAGAAGTAGCTGCCGCCCGACATGCCCCAGATCGCGATCAGCGCGACCGACCAGACGCACCCGTATCCGAGCAGGGCGTCGAACGGGCGGCGGCTCGGCTCGGGCCGCGAATGGTCCCAGACGTAGACCCCGCGAACCGCCACGATCAGCAGCAGCGCCCAGTAGGGCCACATCGGCCAGAAGTAGCCGCCGTGCGCGGTGAGCGCCCAGATCACGAGCAGCAGCAGGCTGAGGCTCAGGAACGGTGGCGCGAGCGCCACCGTTCCGATCGTCAGCGTCCGGGAGACGGTCGAGCGCTGCTCACTCATGGCCGGCCTCCAGCGTGGCAAACGCAACTGCATCCCGATCATGTTCCCACCGCCGGTCGCCGCGTTGCCGGCCGGCGGCCGCGGGCTTGAGCCCGCGGTCGCCCAGCAGCGTCAGCACGGCCGGCAGGGCGATCCCGCGCACGATCGTCGCGTCGAGCGCGATCGCGGCCGCGAGCCCGACTCCGAGCTCCTTGAACGAGACCAGCGGGAGCGTCGCGAACACCGCGAACACCGCGATCATCACGAACGCGGCGCTGGTCACCGTCGCCCCGGTCGCGCCCAGCGACTCCGCCGCCGCCTCACGAGCCGACGCCCCGTGTCGGCGCGCCTCGGCGGCCCGCTCCAGGATTAGCACCGTGTAGTCCATCGACAGCCCGAACAGCACCACGAACGCGAACAGCGGCAGCCAGTTGACGATCGCGCCGAACGACTGGAACCCGAGCAGCCCCTGCGCCCAGTGGTGCTGGAAGACCTCGGTCAGCACCCCGAACGCGGCGCCGACCGACGCCAGGTTCAGTCCGATCACCGACACGGCCAGCAGTGGCGAGCGGAAGGAGCAGACCAGCAGCACGAACGCCAGCGCGAGCACGAACCCGATCACCAGCGGCGTCATCGTGTTCATCTGGTTGGTGAAGTCGACGTCTGACGCGTCGCCACCGGCCAGCTGTGCGGACGCGCCCGAGAGCGCTCGCTGCGTCGCCGGCACCACGGTCGAGCGCAGCGTGTCGACGGTGTGGCGCTCGGTGGTGATCGGCCCGGTCGGAACCGGGATGTCGACCAGCGCCGTGTCGCCGTCACGTGACACGCGGACGTTCACCTGCCCCGAGGCGCTGCCGGTCAGCCGCTGTCCGCGCTCGCCGAGCCGCTGCAGCTGCGTCCGGGCATCAGGGCTGCCGAGCCCGTGGCCGGAGACGACCAGCTGGGCGGTGTCGTCGGCGCCCGGGAAGGCCGCGTCGATCGCCCGCTGGGCGACGCGGATCGGCGAGTTCTTCGGCGCGTCCCGCAGCTCCGGGTTGGCGGTGTGCATCGACAGGATCGGCACCGCCAGTCCGGCCAGCAGCACCAGCGCGAGCGCCAGCGACAGCCGCGGACGTGCGGTGATGCCCCGGGCGAAGCCGCTCCACACGCGCCCGGCCGGACGCGCGCCACGGGTCGTGCCGCGACGGGGTGGGCGGGTCCACATCCGTCCGCGATCCACTTTGTCGCCGAGCAGCGCCAGCGTCGCCGGCAGCACGGTCAGCGATCCGAGCACCGCGATCGCGACGACCAGGATCGCGCCCAGCGCCATCGACACGAACACCGCGTTGCCGGTGAACAGCAGGCCGGCGAGCCCGATGATGACGGTCGTGCCGGCGATCAGGATCGCGCGTCCGACGGTCGCGGCGGACGCGTCCAGCGCCGCTCCGGGGCCCGCGCCCAGCCGGCGCTCGGCCCGTTCACGCCGGATGTAGAACAGCGAGTAGTCGATCCCGACGGCGAGGCCGATCAGGACGACGACCGGGGCCGTGGTCGAGCCCTCGGCGGCGATGTGCGAGACGATCCCGAGCGCGCCCATCGCGGCCGCGACCGAGGTCAGTCCCAGCAGCAGCGGCACCAGCGCCGCGACCAGCGCCCCGAACGCCAGCACGAGGATCACCAGCGTGATCGGCAGCGCGATCAGCTCGGCCTGATGCAGGCCGTTTGACACGAGGTCGTTCATCGCGCGATCGGCGGAGCCGTCCCCGACCTCGCCGATGTACGCGCCGCGGGTGTCGTGCGCGGTCGTGGTCACGAAGTTCTGCAGTGCCTTGACGTGGCTGTCCTCGTTGTCAGGGTCGCCGCGCAGCTTGACCACGACCAGGCCGGTGCGGCCGCCGTCACGCGACAACGTGGGGGTTGTCCGCGGGCTCTGCACCGAGGTCACGTGCGGCTGTCGCGCGGCGCCGGCCGCGATCGCCGCGACGGCGTGCGCGGTCCTGGACGCGGAGCTCGAACGGACGATCACGTTCTCGGTGAAGCTGTCGAGCAGGCCCGCGTGCTGCAGTCGCGCCTCGGCCTTGGCCGACTGGCCCGATCCCGACGCCGCATCTGACAGCGAGCGGGTGCCGGCGATCGAACCGCCGGCGAGGCACGCGACGATCAGCGCCAGCCACAGCGCGATGACCAGCTTTGGGCGGCGCGCCGAGGCGCGGGCGGCAGCGCGGACGAACCGTGCCAGGCGCGCTGGGGGGCCGTCCGGCCGCCGCCGGCCCGGCGGGTGCAGGCCGGCGGGGCGGGGTGAATGAGAGGTGGTGGTTGACATGCCACCAGCCTCTCGCTGCGCGGGCGCGGAGTCGCTGGGGGGCGCGGGCTATCGGCGGTCCGCCGCCCCCCGTATCGCAGGTGGGGCTAACCCCACCAGCGAGCGTTCAAGACCAGTTCGAGACCGGGCGCGAGCGCGGCTCGCCGTCGACCCAGGTGTCGACGCGCTCGTCGAAGAACGCGATCAGCTGCTCCAGGCGCGGCGCCTCGGGCACCGGGAACGTGTACGTCCAGGCGATGTCGGGCACGAGCTCAGAGCCGACCTGGGCCGAGTAGTAGGAGGCACGGCCCTTGTACGGGCACTGGCTGACGGTGTCCGAGTCACCCAACAGCTGCATCCGGACGTCGTCACGCGGCAGGTAGAAGCGGGTCGCGATCCCGGTCTCGAACAGCAGCACCGGCCGCCGGCTCTCGGCCAGCAGCACGCCGTCGCGCTCGATCCGGACGTGGCGAGAGCTGGGGAGCGTGTCGACGCGCTTGTACGGATCACGCGCGTGCACGAACACCTCCTCGTCCTCCTCGTACCAGTGGTCGAACTGCTTCCAGTAGAAGGCGACGTGCCCGGCGATCCCCGCGGCGGCCTCGATCGGGGACTCATAGCCCCAGACCGCGTCCGGCGCGACGCGCTCTCCAACCCGCGCCGACCAGTAGCTCGCGTCTCCCTTGCGGGGACAGTGCGTGGTCTTCTCGGAACGCTCGAGCCGGGACTGGTCGACGTCGGCGAGGGGGAAGTAGTAGACGGGCAGATGGTCGCGCTCGAACAGGTATTTGACGTCGGTGGAGTCGGCGATCGTCTGGCCGGCGAGCACCACCCGAACGCGGCGGCCGCAGGGCTCGATCCGCAGCGGGGGCCCGTCGGACGAACCGCCCGGATCGCCGTTGAGGATCTTCCTGTCTTCCAGCGCGGTCGAGCTCATCGGCAACTCCCCGAGGTCGTGGCGGCCTTTGCAACCAAGTCGGTTGACAACGATAACATCGCCCTCGATGAGCTCCCGGGAGCATCGCCTGCTGGCGACCGACCGTCGCGTGCGAGCGATGTTCGGGGGCGAGGTGATCGCCGACACCCCGGCCGCATGGATGGGATTCGGCGGCTACCAGCCGCCGCTCTACGAGCTTGGGACGTGGTGGTTCGATCGCGCGCGTGTGCGGACCGAGCTGCTGGAGCCCAGCGACCACGCGACGGTATGCGACGTCCGCGGACCCGCCACCTACTGGGACATCGTCGTCGGTGACCGTCGCGCTGCGCGCGCGGCGTACGCCTACGAGCAGGCGCCCGACGGCTGGGAAGCGCTGCGGGGGCTGATCACCTTCGCCTGGAACGAGATCGACCACTGGTACGAGGAGGAGCTGGAGGTGTTCGTGCACCCGCGCGGGCCGATGCATCGCGTCGACGCGCTGCGCAGCTCCCGGCACGTGCAGGTGTCGCTTGACGGGGTGCCGCTCGCCGACACGACGCGTCCGGTCGCATTGTTCGAGACCGGGATGCCGGTGCGCTGGTACATCCCGCGCGCCGACATCGCGCTCGAGCACCTGACCGAATCGAGCACCCGCACGCAGTGCCCGTACAAGGGCGTCGCCGAGTACTACACGGTCCGCGCCGGCGACTTCGTGCTTGAGGATCTGGCGTGGACGTACACGTTTCCGGTGGTCGAGTGCCGGCGGATCGCGCAGCACGTCTGCTTCTTCTCAGAACGCGTCGACATCACGCTCGACGGCGAACCGCAGGCGCGGCCGCAGACCAAGTGGGAGCGTGAGATTCCCGTGCGCGACGTGCTCTAGGCGCTCGCCCGCGCCCTACGAGATCGACGCCTTCTGGAGCCACATGGCGCCGATCGAGGACGGGTTGACGCCGCGGACGTTGGGCGTGCAGGCGGTCAGCGAGATCAGGAAATAGGGGATCATCACCGGCGTCTGGTCCAGGAGCAGTTGCTCGATCTGGCCGGCCAGCTTGCGCTGGGACTGGAGGTCGACCGCCGCCACGTACTGGCTGGCGAGTTTGTCGTAGGTCGGGTCCTTGAAGTGCGCGGCGTTCCAGACCCCGTGGCTTGAGAACGCGGCCTCCAGGAACGTGTTGGGGGTCCCGCGATCGCCGTAGTCGACCGCCGAGACCGTGCTGTCCAGCCATGGCGAGTTGCCGAACGTGCTCTTGCCGTAGTAGCTGGACTGCTGGAGGATCTGGAGGTTGAAGTCGATCCCGGCGAGCTTGGCGTCGGCCTGGACGAGCTGTGCGAGCCCGGGCATCTCCAGGGCCTGCTCGGACACGTACGTGGCCGAGAAGCCCTTCGGGTGCCCGGCCGCCGCCAGCAGCTGCTTGGCCTGCGCGATGTCCTGCTTGCGCTGCGGGATGTTCGGATCGGTCGACGGGAACCGCTGCGCGAACGGGCTGTCGTTGCCCAGCGTGGCGTGGCCGCTCATCAGGCTGGAGATCATCGCCGGTCGGTTCAGCGTCAGCGCCACCGCACGACGCACCCGCGGGTCGTTGAACGGCGGCTTGTCGCAGCGCATCGAGATCTCACGATGCCCCGAGGACTTCCGGCTGAGGATCGTGTACTTGCCCGTCAACAGCGCCTCGGCGCCCTGTGGAACGAACCCGGCGATCAGGTCGGCGTCGCCGCCCTCCATCGCCAGCACCTGCGGCTGCTCGCTGGCGTAGAAGCTGAACGTGGTCTTGGCCAGCAGCGCCTTCGTCCCCCAGTAACCGGGGTTGGGAACGAACGAGGCGCCGGTCGCCTGCGAGAAGCTTGAGAGCTGGAACGCGCCGGTGCCGATGAACGTGTTCGGCCACTTCGCATAGTCGGTTCCGGCGGGGACGATGATCGCGTTGTAGTTATCGGAGCTGACCAGATACGGGAAGCTCCCGTTCGGCGCCTGCAGGTGAAACGCGACGCTCATGTCGTCGACCTTGCGGACGCCTTCGGGCAGCAGCACGCCGCCGAAGTTCGACAGCGCGTTGGAGGCGTTCTTCGGGTCGGACAGCTGCTTGAACACCCAGACGACATCGTCGGCCGACATCGTCTTGCCGCCGTGGAATTTGACGCCTTGGCGCAGCCTGAAGGTCCAGACCGAGCCGTCGGAGTTCGACGACCACTTGGTCGCCAGCATCGGCTCAAGCGACAGCGTCGCGTCGTTGTCGAACACCAGGTACTCGCCGGTCTGAGCCAGCAGGTTCAGACCACCGGCGTCCGACACCGTCAGCGGGTTGACGGCCGCGGCCGGCACCTGCTGCGCGACGCGCAGCGTGCCCCCGGCCTTGGCCGGACCGCTGGCGGACGTCGACGACTTCGCCGGGCCGCTGGAGTTCGCGCCCCCGCAGGCGGCCAGGATCACGCCGGCCGCGGAGGCCGACAGGCCGGCGACCGAGGCCCGGCGCAGGAACTCGCGGCGATCGAGCCGGCCGGCGGTCAGCTCGTCGATCAGATGGTTGGGCAGCTCGCCCGAGCGAGCTCTGACCCGGTCCAGCGTGAGGGTGGGTTCGCGCTTCATCGGCGAAATCATACTTCCGGATCATTTAGATCAAGTTAGTGAGGATTAGCGGCTCGCGTAACGTTGAATGCGTATGTCGCCAGCGGGGACAAGCGCACCCGGCAAGCGCGCGGCGGTCGTCGGCGCTGGGCCCTCGGGGTTCTACGCGACCGAGCAGCTGCTCAAGCACGGTTTCGAGGTCGATCTCTACGACGCGCTGCCGACCCCGTTCGGACTGGTGCGGGCCGGGGTCGCGCCCGATCATCCGAAGATCAAGTCGGTCACCCGCGTCTACACCAAGACCGCGTCGAACCCGTCGTTCCGCTTCTTCGGGGGGGTCACGCTCGGGACCGACGTCACCCGTGATGAGCTGCTGGCGCGCTACCACGCGATCGTTTATGCGATCGGCACCGCGACCGACAACCGGCTCGGGATCCCCGGTGAGGACCGGCCCGGCTCCCATCCGGCGACCGATTTCGTGGCCTGGTACAACGGCCATCCCGATTTCGCCGACCAGCAGTTCGACCTCAACGGCGGCCGCGCGGTGGTGATCGGCAACGGCAACGTCGCGATCGACGTCGCGCGGATGCTGGTGCTCGATCCCGCCGAGCTCGCTCCGACCGACACCGCCGACCACGCGATCACCGCGTTCGGGATGGCGGGCGTCTCGGAGGTGGTCCTGCTCGGCCGCCGCGGTCCGGCGCAGGCCGCATTCACCAACCCCGAGCTGCGTGAGCTCGGCGAGCTCGAGCGCGCCGACGTGATCGTCGACCCGGCGCAGCTTGCGGGGGTCTCGGTTCCCGAGGACGGCGACACGACCAAGCGCCGCAACGTCGAGATCCTGCGCGACTACGCGCTCAGGGCCCCGTCGGGGAAGTCACACCGGCTCGAGCTGCGGTTCCTGCGCTCGCCCCTGGAGATCCTCGGCGAAGGCGACGACGGCCCGGTGACCGGGGTTCGCGTCGGGATCAACGAGCTCTCGGCGGACGGCACGAGGGCGGTGGCGACTGGGGCGGAGGAGGTGATCGAGTGCGGCTTGGTGCTGCGCTCGATCGGTTATCGCGGCACGCCGCTACCGGGGATTCCGTTCGACTCAGCGCGCGGGCTGATCCGCAACGAGGGCGGTCGCGTGCGGTCCGAGATCGACGACTCGCCGTGCCCGGGCGAGTACGTCGTCGGCTGGATCAAACGGGGCCCGAGCGGCGTGATCGGCACCAACAAGAAGGACGCCAACGACACGGTCGCACGGATCGTCGAGGACGAGCAGGCGGACGCGCTCGGGGTTCCGGACCCGTCGCTGGCGACGGCTGCCGCGGTGAAGGATTGGATCGATCAGCGCGTGCCTGACCACGTCACCTGGCGGGGCTGGGAGGCGATCGATACCCACGAGTCCACGCTCGGCGAGTCGACGGGTCGACCGCGCGTCAAGCTGGTGCGGCTCGATGATCTGCTCAGAGCGAGCCGCGACGGCTGAACCCCCGGCCACGGCCGCCGGCGGACTGGAAAACCCCCGGTTTCTACGCGTGCGGGGAGCCGGTTGATTAGAGTCGCGCGGCGATGAAGCGTGAGATCGACGTCAGCCAGTCGCCCGGCGGCAAGGCCTACATCACGCTCGGTCGGGGCGAGGTCCGCGATTCGGTGGATCTGTCCGAGCACGAGGAGGCGGATCGGATTCCGACGCTCGACTCGCTCGTGCTGCACTTCGACTTCTACGGCCGCCTGACGGCGATCGAGATCAGCGGGGCGGTTGGGTCGGTGCTGCCGCCCGAGCTGATCGAGCAGGCCGAGTAGCCGCTTGCCGCGTGCCGGCGGCCGGCCCGCCGGGCGTTGGGCGCCGGGTGCCGGGCGCCGCCCGCGGGGCGCCGGGCGCCGGGCGCCGCCCGCGGGGTGCCGGGCGCCGCCCGCGGGGTGCCGGGCGCCGCCCGCGGGGTGCCGGGCGCC
>Ga0302326_10021203_pt1 | contig 13336 bp, 9 predicted proteins | sample Palsa_T0_3_FD_202264 | JGI IMG/M metagenome (GOLD analysis project Ga0302326, IMG submission 202264) | Peat permafrost microbial communities from Stordalen Mire near Abisko, Sweden - Palsa_T0_3 | ecosystem: Environmental > Terrestrial > Soil > Palsa > Peat permafrost | place: Sweden: Abisko... | reverse complement strand
AGATCGGCCAGCGTGACGCCGGCCTGGCCGAGGGCGGCGCGGACGACAGGGACGATGGCGCGCAGATGCTCGCGGCTGGCCAGCTCGGGGACCACTCCGCCATAGCGGGCGTGAGTGGCAATTTGCAAAGCAACCACGGAACTGAGCGTGTGGGCGCCGCGCTGGACGACGGCGGCCGCGGTCTCGTCGCAGGAGGATTCGATACCCAGAATTAGACCGCGTCCGCTCACATGATTAGTCTATCGGGTAGCGGCGAAAGGCCGCGAAAGAGGGCAGAAGTGGCGGATTCGCACCAGTTCGATGCGGCACTGCGGGTTGTAGGAAAGCTGCGCGCGGCCGGCTTTGAGGCGTACCTGGCGGGCGGCTGTGTGCGCGATCTTCTGCTGGGGCGGGAACCCACGGATTATGACGTGGCCACAAGCGCTACGCCGGATGTGGTGCTGGAAATGTTCGAGAGGACGTTTGCGGTTGGCGCGCATTTTGGCGTGGTTCTGGTCGCACACGACGAGGACGACAGCTACTTCACGACGGAGGTGGCGACGTTTCGCTCAGATGGCGCTTATTCGGATGGACGGCATCCCGATGCGGTGCGGTATACGACCAGCGCTGAAGAAGACGTGAAGCGCAGAGATTTCACCATCAACGGACTGCTGATGGACCCAGAGAGGGCGGGCGTTTCTGGGCTCGCGGAAGCCCACCCTGATTTGTCGTCGGTGATTGACTTCGTGGGTGGGTTGGTTGATCTCGATGCTGGCGTGGTTCGCGCAATCGGCGACCCGAACGAGCGGCTCGAGGAAGACCATCTGCGTATGCTGCGCGGGGTCAGGTTCGCGGCCCGATTCGGCTTCGAGCTGGAAGCGGGAACAAAGCTGGCGATGCGCAGCCTGGCAAAGAAGATTGCCGCGGTCAGCCGCGAGCGGATGCGAGACGAATTGACCCGAATGCTGACGGAAGGGCACGCGCGGCGAGCGTTTGAACTGCTGGATGAAACGGGCCTGCTGCCGCAAGTGCTTCCCGAAGTGGCGCGAATGAAGGGTGTGGAGCAGCCTGCGCAGTACCACCCCGAGGGGGATGTGTGGGTGCACACGCTGGGGCTGCTGGCCCAGCTCGAACAGGGGTGTGGAGAAACGCTCGCGTGGGGAGCCCTGCTGCACGACGTAGGCAAGCCGCCGACGTTCCGCCGCGCGCCAGATCGCATTCGCTTTGACGGGCACGTGGAAGTTGGCGTGGCCATTGCGGCAGACATTCTGAGGCGATTCCGGTTCTCGAATGAGGAGACGCGCCAGATTCTCGCGCTCGTCGACAACCACATGCGGTTTGCGGATGCCGAACACATGAAGGCTTCCACACTGAAGCGGTTTTTTCGGCTGGACCGGTTCGAGGAGCACCTGGCGCTGCATCGCATGGACTGCCTCGCCGGGAGCGGGAATCTGGATCACTGGCACTTTGTCCGCGACTGCTGGCAGGCGATGCCCGAAGAGACGGTTCGGCCCAGGCCGTTGATCACCGGGCGGGAGCTGATTGCCGCCGGGTTTGCGCCTGGTCCCGAGTTCAAACAGATGCTGCGGGCCGTAGAGGATGCGCAACTGGAGGGCTTGGTCGGGACAGCGGAAGAGGCGCTGCAACTGGTGCGCGATCGGTTTCAATGAGCATCCGGTCGGTTGTCTTTATGAGATGCCGGGCCCCATGCGGCCAATGTGACGCGGGGCGCTGCCCGATGTGCATCCGGTGGCGAGGCTATTCTGGACGAGACCCTATGCCGCGAACGCCGCGCCAATTCGATGTAGTGGTGTTGGGCGCGGGCGCGGCGGGGCTGATGTGCGCGGCGACCGCCGGGCAGCGCGGGCGGCGCGTGGCGCTGCTGGAGCATGGCGGACAGCCGGGCCGGAAGATCCTCATCTCGGGCGGCGGACGGTGCAACTTCACCAATCTGCACTGTGGGCCGGGGAATTTCCTTTCCGACAATAGGCATTTTGCCAAGTCGGCGTTGGCGTTTTATCAGCCGCGCCGCTTTATCGAGCTTGTTGACCGGTACGGCATCCGCTGGCATGAGAAGACGCTGGGGCAGTTGTTCTGCGATGGGTCGTCGCGGGCAATTCTGGACATGCTGCTGGCGGAGTGTTCGCTGGGCGGAGTGGAACTGGTGCTCAACGCGCGGGGAATCTCCGCCGAGCGCGATTCCGGGCGCGATTCGGGAAGCGGGTTTCGCGTGGCTTGTTCGGCGGGGGAGTTCGAAGCCGAGTCGGTGGTTGTGGCTACCGGAGGGTTGTCGATTGCGAAGATGGGGGCAACCGGGCTTGCGTATGAGATCGCCACTCAGTTCGGGTTGAAAGTGGTGCCGCCAAGGCCGGCGCTGGTGCCATTGCTGCTGGGAGGCGATGAATCGCGATGGACGGAGTTGGCTGGGGTCGCGACGGAGGTGGTTGCATCCGCCAACGAGGCTAGCAATTCTGTGCGCTTCAAGGAAAAGATGCTGGTGACGCATCGCGGGCTGAGCGGACCGGCGGTGTTGCAGGCGTCCTCTTATTGGCACTCTGGGGATGAGCTTCAACTGGATCTAGCTCCGGGTCGCGCAGTTCTGCCGAGCCTGATGGAGCCTCGCGCGCGGCGGGACACGGTTGCGCTGAAGCAGGCGCTGAGAGAGGTTTTGCCGCAGCGGCTGGCGGCATTTCTCGCCGAAACACCCGGTCCGGTGGGCTGGAGCAATGCCGCGCTGGATGCCTATGAAGAGAGGCTCCACAGTTGGCGCCTTCATCCCACCGGCACCGAGGGGTTTGAAAAGGCTGAAGTCACCGCGGGCGGGGTGGACACCGACGGCCTGCATGCGCGGACCATGGAAGCGCGGGAGGTTCCAGGGCTCTACTTTATTGGGGAAGCGTTGGACGTGACCGGCTGGCTGGGCGGGTTCAACTTCCAGTGGGCTTGGGCTTCGGGAGTGGCGGCGGGGAATGTTTGCTAGGAACTTGGAGCTGGCCGAACTGGAAATCCGGCACGACTCGGCCTGGATTGGTGGTTTCCCATCTTTTCCGGTCGCTTCGGCGACCGGAAAAGATGGGGCACGGGAGGGATTCGACCCTGCTAGCCTGGGTGCCGAGAGACTACTGCTGCACCGGCGCCGGGGGTGCGGCGGGCTGAGCGGGCGGCACGGCTTGCGGAGTGGCTGGAGGCGTGGCAGGCGGTGCGCCCGGCTTGGCCGGCGGGGTGAGCACGAAGCCTTTGCGCACCAGTGCAAAGCCCTGCTGCGGAAGTTCAACCTGCAGCAGCTGGTTTTCGGGACCGGAAAACAGTTCGGATTTCGCGACCCCGATGGTGGCTTCAATGTGGTGAACTGTCACCGGTTTTCCGTCGAGGGTTCCATCGAGGTCGGCGTAGGTGGCGAGCTGGACGGGAAGGATGGAGGCATCCTGGGTTCCTGATTTCTTGGGAATGATGGCCCACAGGCCGCGGTTGTTCTGCGTCACAGCCAGGGCCAGAAGGGTATCGAAGGCGCCGGGGTCGAAGTCGGGCAGGAAAACGGCGCCGGGGTGCGACGCAAGACGGGTGGTACTGCTCTTTCCGTTGGCGGAGACGTTCAGAAGAATCTGCGCGGCGTCAGGCGCGGCGGTCAGGTTGACGGCGGAGTTGTTGACCGTGGCGCTGAGCTGGACGTGGCGAAGCTGATTGGCCGTGGAGAGCCGCTCCGTTTTGGAGAAGTTGTAATTGAGACCCTGCATGGCGACACGGACCACGGAAGTAGTGTCGTAGCCCTTGGGGTCCGCTGAAAACGTGACGGTGGCAGTGCCAACAGGTTTCCCATGCTGGGCAATGATGAAGCTGCCCGACTGGGGCATTGCATGCGCGGGGACAATCAATAGCACGGTGAAAAGTGTGAGGGCGAAATTGCGGGTGCGCGGGTTCATTGTCACGCTTGATTAGACGCGAATCGCGTAGGGGTAGTTGCGGCTGGTGTGTGGGCGGTTAAGACGAAAGCAGGTTCCCTTCGGATTCGCTTGAGTGCGCTTCGCCCGTTCGAAAAGGAATGGCGGGAAATCGGTCGCCCCTACGGGGCTAATGAGCCTGTAGGGGCTGCGATCCCAGGGCGGCGCTGCGCTTGCCCGGGGCTATTCTCAACGGCTCCCTCCGGGAGCGCCGGCGCCGGGATTTCTGTTTTTCAGCCTTTGGCCACGGCGAAGCGCTTGTTTACTTCAGCCCAGTTGACCACGTTCCACCAGGCTTCGAGGTACTTGGGGCGGAGGTTCTGGTACTTCAGGTAGTAGGCATGCTCCCACACGTCGTTGCCGAGGATGGGATAGAGGCCCTGGCTGAGCGGTGAGTCCTGGTTGGCCGTCGTGATGACCTTGAGCTTGCCGCCGGTGAAGACCAGCCAACCCCAGCCGGAGCCGAACTGCTTGGCTGTGGTCTCGTTGAAGGTTTTCTTGAAGGCTTCGAAATCGCCGAAGTCGGCCGTGATCTGGTCGGCAACGGCGCCCGTGGGCGCGCCGCCGACGCCGGCCGAGCCTACGGGGCCCATGAGCGTCCAGAAGGCGGTGTGGTTGGAGTGGCCTCCGCCGTTGTTGCGCACTACGCCGCGAATGTCTTCAGGCACTTCGGCCAGGCCGCGGACCAGATCGTCGACGGATTTGGCGGCAAGGTCGGGATGGCTGGCCAGGGCGGCGTTGACATTGGTGATGTAGGTCTGGTGGTGCTTGTCGTGGTGCAGCTTCATGGTCTCCGCATCGATAAAAGGCTCGAGCGCGGCATAGTCGTAAGGCAGCGGGGGTAGTTCGTAGGCCATTGGGGAAATCTCCTTCGATTGGAATTATAAGGTTGAGGGCTCAGCCGGGAGTGTTCAGAAAAGGACAGAGTCCAAGAGCCCGCGGGCCGAAGCTGAATCTTTACCCACAATCCCGCGTGCGTATGTCTGGATGGATGCCGGAAGCGACGGGTTGGGTGCGGAAAAGAACAGGGTTTAGGGATTAGGGATTAGGGATTAGGGACGAGGGACAGGGACTGGGGGCCATCGCGGGTAAATTTGCCGGACTGAAACCTTCATGCCCTGGGGAACATCGATACAATGGACGGCATTGCGCTTTTCCTGCCTTCCGCTCCTGTATTCGCGCCTTGGTCCCCAATCCCCCAATTCGAAACGAGTGATTGAACGATGAGCAAAGAGCCGTTGTACCGTTGGCTTGATCAGCAGGGCGAAGCATTCGGCAGCCCGGGCAGTGAGCCGCGGTGGACTTCGAGCGTGAAAGATGCGGTGGGAACGGCCTACGCGGCGTCGAGCCGCATCTGGTTTACGTGCTCGCATGGAATACTCAACGAGGTCTACCACCCCACGATCGACCGCGCGCAGGTGCGGGACATGGAGTTCCTGGTCACCGACGGGGAGACCTTCGTCCACGAAGAGAAGCGAGACCTGCTCACAACCTTCGAATACATCCATGATGAGGCGCTGGGGGTTCGATACGTGAACAGCGACCCGCAAGGCCGCTATACGCTCACCAAGGAGATCATCTGCGATCCCCACCACGGGGTGATCCTGAACCACGTGCGCATTGAGGGCGATGCCAACCTGCTGCCGCGTCTCAAGGTCTATGCGCTGCTCGCGCCGCATCTCGACGGCGGCGGCGCGGGCAACTCCGCCCGCGCCGTTGACGTCGTCGGCCGCAAGGTGCTCCTTGCCTGGAAGAATCAGTTCTCACTCACCCTGGCGGCCAATTGCGGCCTGGTGAGCTCCGGCTTCTCCAGAGTCAGTTGCGGCTTCGTCGGCGCGAGCGACGGCTGGCGCGACCTGATGGACAACTTCCGCATGGATTGGGAGTTTGGTTCGGCCACCAACGGCAACATCGCCATCATGGGCGAGCTTGACCTGCGCGGCGTTGGCAGTGACGGCGCCCTCGAATTTACCCTGGCCTTTGGTATTGGCGAAGGCCACCATACGGCGACCCAGAAGACCATGAGCTCCCTGGCCACGCCGTTTGCGGAGCATCGCGCCCGATACATTACGCAGTGGAAGCGCGCCGCCAATCCGGCCTTGCTGGCGGCCAAGTCGTGCGACGGCGGCAAGCTCATGGGCGCAAGCCACAACGTTCTGCTGGCGCACGAGGACAAGACCTACTCGGGCGCGTTCGTCGCGTCGGCCTCGATTCCCTGGGGCCAGTCGAAGGGCGACGACGACCTGGGCGGCTATCACCTCGTCTGGACCCGCGACATGGTACAGACCGCATCCGCCCTGATCGCATGCGACCGGGCAGAGACGGCGCGACGGGCGCTGGTTTACCTGGCCTGCACACAACAGCCCGATGGCGGCTTCGCGCAGAACTTCTGGATCGATGGAACCCCCTACTGGTCCGGCATGCAGCTCGACGAGGTGGCGTTTCCAATCATCCTCGCCTGGCGCCTTTGGAAGGCGAACGCTCTCGGCGAGCTGCATATGTTTCCGTTTGTCGAGCGCGCCGCCGGCTTCCTGATTCGTCACGCGCCCATCACCAACCAGGAACGCTGGGAGGAGAACGCCGGCTATTCGCCATCCACCCTGGCGGCCGTGATCACCGGCCTGATCTGCGCGGCGGAGATCGCCCGCGCCGACGACTCCATGGAACTGGCCGTCTTCCTGGAAGAGTTCGCCGACTGGATCGAGAAGCACCTGGAAGACTGGACAGTGACCAACGACGGAGTTCTGCTGGCGGAGATCAAACGCCACTACATGCGCATTCGTCCTCCGGAAAAGGGCGAGGCGTATGCGTGCGAAGACTGCGGGAAGGAGACCATCCACCTGAACAACCGTCCACCGGGGACGCGCACCGAATTTGAGGCGCGCGAGATCATCGACGGCGGGTTTCTTGAACTGGTGCGTTACGGTGTGCGGCGCGCGGACGATCCGCTCATGGTGGACACACTGAAAGTGGTGGACGCCGTGCTTAAAAAGGATCTACCCCAGGGACCCGGCTGGTTGCGCTACAACTATGACGGCTACGGCGACCGGCCCGACGGCGGCCCGTTTCAGGGATGGGGCCAAGGCCGTCCCTGGCCGCTGTTGACCGGCGAACGGGCGCATTATGAGCTGGCGGCGGGAAAGGACATCACAGAACTGATCAGAACCTATGAGCGCTATGCCACTGCCGGCCAGATGATGCCCGAGCAAGTGTGGGATGAGCCGAATCTGCCCGGCACCAGCCTGAAGTTCGGTATGCCCGGCGGCTCGGCAGTCCCGCTGGTGTGGGCGCATGCAGAGTATCTCAAGCTGCTGCGCTCAGCCGTCGACGGCAAAGTCTTCGACCGCATCGACGCTGTGTATGAGAGGTACTGCGAGCCGGAAGGCAGGAAAACGCTGCGCCACGACCTGGAGATCTACACCTTCAAGCGGCCCATTCAGAGAATCGCGCCGGGAGAGACGCTGCGAATCCTGGATGAGAAGAGATTTGACCTGGTGTGGACCGCGGACGGCTGGCAGACGACGCAATCGGCCATGAGCCACAGCCTGGGCAGCGCGGGGTTCAGCGCGGAAATTTCCGCTGGGGTTGCCGGCAGCAAGCTGGAATGGACGCTGCATTGGACCGAGCAGAACACCTGGCTTGGTTACAATGTGGAAGTGAAAGTCAAAGAGGCATGAAAGCCTGTAACGGCGACGAACCAGCCATGCACGCAACGCGTTGACTGGTGAATGTGCCGGTCGGATTCCGACGGCGCAAGGAACGGGATTCATTCGAAAGGATTCGTAGAAACTTATGACTTCAAGCATTGCTGGACTTTCAATCGACGAACTCTCTATCGACACATTGCGGCTGCTGGCCGTGGACACCGTGGAAAAGGCAAAGAGCGGCCATCCGGGAGCTCCGCTGGGCTGCGCGCCCATTGCTTACCTTCTCTATCACAAGCTGATGAAGCACAATCCCAAGCATTGGAAGTGGGTAGACCGGGACCGGTTCGTGCTCTCGAACGGCCACGCCTCGGCCCTGCTCTATGGTTCGCTTTATCTTTCCGGCTACAAGCTGACGCTGGACGATCTGAAGAGCTTCAGGCAATGGGAATCGATTACGCCGGGGCACCCCGAGTACGGTGAGACAGAGGGCGTGGAGGTCACCACCGGGCCGCTTGGGCAGGGCATCGGGATGTCCGTCGGCATGGCTATCGCGGAGCGGCACCTCGCAGCCATCTATAACAAGCCCGGCTTTGAGATTGTGAGTCACCACACCTACGCCTTATGCGGCGACGGCGACCTGATGGAAGGCGTGAGCCACGAAGCTGCCGCTTTTGCCGGAATGCTGGGACTGGGCAAGCTGATCTGGATTTACGACGACAACCTGATCTCGCTCGATGGGCCTACCGAACTGAGTTATAACGACGACGTTCTTGAACGGTTCAAGGCATACCACTGGCACACCCAGCGCGTGAAGGACGGCAACGATCTGAGGGCAATTGAAGAGGCAATTGAAAATGCCAAGTCCGAGACCGAGCGGCCCTCGATCATTGCCGTGCGCACGGTGATTGGCTACGGCAGCCCCAAGGCCGGCACCAACAAGGTGCACGGCGAGGCAATGGGCGTGGAAGCGGTTGCAGAGACGAAGAAGTTCTTCGGCTTCCCTGAGGACCGGAGCTTCTACGTGCCGGAAGATGCGCTCGCCAACTGGCGCAAGGCCATCGACCGCGGGGCCAAGCTTGAGGCCGAGTGGAACAAGAAATTCGAAGGCTATAAAGCAGCCAATCCGGAACTGGCCGCGGAGTTCGAGCGCACCCAGAGCGATGAACGCAAAGACGGCTGGATCAAGGCCATCCCGTCGTATCCCGCAGGCAAGCCGGTTGCCACTCGCAACGCCGGCGGAGCGGTGATGAACGCTCTTTCCGACCTGGTGCCGGAGTTGTTTGGCGGCGCGGCTGATTTGACCGCTTCCACCAAGACAATCTTCAAGCCCGGCGCCAGCTTCCACGTCGATCCGGCGGGGCGAAACGTGTTCTTCGGCGTGCGCGAGTTTGGCATGTGTGCAGCGGTCAATGGAATCGCGGCGCATGGCGGGCTGATTCCGTTCGGGTCGACCTTCTTCTGCTTCTCAGACTATTGCAAGCCGGCGATAAGGCTGGCCGCGCTGATGAAGATTCGCTCGCTGTTTGTCTTCACGCATGACTCGATTGGACTGGGTGAAGACGGACCCACGCACCAGCCTGTTGAGCAACTGATGATGTTGCGCGCCGTGCCCTTCCTGACCGATTTTCGACCGGCCGACGCGAATGAAACCGCCGCCGCATGGCGATTGGCTCTAGAACGCAAGGGGCCAAGCTTCTTTGCCCTCAGCCGCCAGGACCTGCCGGTGATCGATCCGGCTGCCGTGGACGTCTACGACGGCGTGAGCAAGGGCGCATACATTCTGCAGGACGCCGACAACGCGAAAGTCGTGCTGATCGGCACAGGCTCCGAGGTCTCGGCGGCGGTGGCGGCAGCAAAACTTCTTGCCGGCGAAGGCATCGCCGCTCGCGTTGTAAGCATGCCGAGCTGGAAGATCTTCGAAGAGCAGACAGCGGAGTACAAGGCCGGCGTGCTGCCGGCGGACGTGCCTAAACTCGCCGTCGAAGCAGGAGCAACGCTGGGCTGGTGGAAGTATGTCGGTCTGGACGGCGATGTGGTCGGGCTGGACAGGTTTGGTGCTTCCGCGCCAGGACCGATTGTGTTGGAGAACCTTGGATTCGGAGCGGCGAGCATCGCGGCGCGGGCTAAAAAGCTGGTGAAGTGAGGCAGGGTGAAGTGAGGCAGGGAGAAGGGAGAAGGGAGGAGGGAACCGTGGAGCGTGTCTGCAGAATTGCTTTCTGGGCGAGGCAAACACGACGGATGAGAAATATCGGGAATACCTGCCTGCCTTGGCGCGAACACATTTGCGACCGTTTCGTCGCCACAGAATGCGCCGGGAGGGCGACGGACCCAGCTACGCAATCATGGAGCTCTCGTCAACCGCGAGGTGAATAACCCCGGCCACGAGGACTGTGGTTTTCAAGGAGGCAGACCTTGGGCGAGACTTTTAGGGATCTTGTTGTGTGGCAAAGGTCTATCCAGATGACGATGGCGGTTTACAAGCTCACCTCCAACTTCCCTGCGGATGAACGGTTCGGCTTAACAAATCAGTTGCGGCGAGCGTCCGTTTCAGTAGCCAGCAACATTGCAGAAGGGTATGGAAGAGCAACCACAGGAGAGTACGTTCAATTTCTTGGACACGCACGCGGCTCAAACTGCGAGGTTCAAACACAAATGGTAATCGCGGGAGGATTGGGATTTGGAGCGGACGAAGAGAGGATCAAAGCGGAACAACTTTCTCTTGAGGTTGGCCGCATGCTGGCAGCGATAATGAGCAAGTTGCAGTCATGATCGATTGTTTTTCTGTTTTTCTCTCTCTTCCCTTCTCCCTTTTCCCTCAACTCCGAAGGAGTGCACCGTGAAGCTTGTAATCAGTTCGGATCATGCCGGGTTTCCGCTCAAGGAAGAGGTCCGCGAATACCTCGAAAAGGCTGGCCACGATATCGTGGACCTTGGCGCGTACACCGTCGATCCGGTGGATGACTACCCTGACTTTGCCGAGAAGGTGGGCCTCGCATTAAAGCGTGGCGATGCGCCGCGCGGCATACTTATCTGCGGCTCGGGCGTGGGCGTGTGCGTGGCCGCCAATAAAATTCCCGGAATCCGCGCCGGCATGTGTCACGATACTTACTCCGCTCACCAGGGCGTGGAACACGACGACATGAACGTGATTGTGTTTGGCGCGCGCGTTATCGGTTCCGCCCTGGCATTCGAACTTGTGGACGCGTTTATCCGCGCCAAATTCATTGCCAACGAAGAACGGTTTATGCGGCGGTTCAAGAAAGTGCTGGCCATCGAGGCGAAGTATCAATGTGGTGATGGTTCGGCGAATCCGGCCTAGGAAGGCCTGGCGGCGGTCCGTGGGGAGGTCCACGATTGCCGGCAGGAATGCAGAAAACTTCATCAGGAATTCATGACGCAAACGTAGAGTGAAAGGCGCCGATGTTCCCCTTCGACGTGATCCTGTTCGATGTAGGCGGAGTGCTGCTGACCAACGGTTGGGATCATGGCGAGCGCGCGACTGCCATGGAGCATTTTCAACTTGACCTCGGTGCCTTTGAGGCCCGCCATGCTGCTCCCTATGACGCTTGGGAGCGAGGAATCATTCCGCTGAAGGCCTACCTCGACAGCACCGTCTTTTACGAGCCGCGCAATTTTACCCGCGATGAGTTTTTCGAGTTCATGCTGTCCCAGTCGAAGGTGCTTCCCGATGGCGCGATGGGAATTCTCGCTGAGCTTGCAGCATCGGGCAAGTGCCTCGTAGGCGTCCTGAACAACGAGGCGAGAGAGACGAACGAATATCGCTTTGAGAAGTTCGGCGTGCGCGCGCTGGTGCGGGTGGCGCTGAGCTCGTGTTATCTGGGATTGCGCAAACCCGACCTGGCGATCTACAAGCGGGCACTCGATATTCTGGGCCGGCCGGCGGAGCGGATTCTGTTTATCGACGACCGAGAAGAGAATGTTGCCGGAGCGGTGCGCGCGGGCATGAAGGGAATTCGGTTTGAAGGCGCGGGGGCACTGCGCGCGAAGCTGGCTGGTCTGGGAGTTATCTAAAAGCATGGAGGCAATATGCAGCTGGGGTTGATTGGATTGGGCAAGATGGGCGGCAACATGGCGGAGCGGCTGCGCCTGGGCGGTCACCAGGTGGTGGGCTTCGACTTCAATGCAGACGCGGTCGCCAAGCTGACTGCGTCCGGCAATGTGGGTGTGCCCACGCTGGATGACTTGACGACTAAGCTGGAAGGACGCAAGGCGATCTGGATCATGGTGCCGCAAGGCAAGCCTGTCGACGACACCATCGCCAAGCTTGAGCCGCACTTGAATCCGGGAGATATTCTCATCGACGGGGGCAACTCGAACTACAAAGACACCATGCGCCGCCACGACCAGGTTGCCGCCAAGGGGTTTCAGTTTGTCGACGTCGGAACTTCAGGCGGCGTGTGGGGCTTGAAGGAAGGTTACAGCATGATGATCGGCGGCGACGAGGAGCCTGTCGAGTATCTGCGGCCGATCTTCGAGACGCTTGCCCCGTCGCCCGACAAGGGTTGGGGCCGCGTAGGGCCTGGCGGAGCGGGGCACTTTGTGAAGATGGTTCACAACGGGATTGAGTACGGTATGATGCAGGCGTTTGCTGAAGGCTTCACCATCATGGAGAGGAAAGAGGAACTGGGGCTGGACCTGGTGCAGATTTCAGAGATCTGGCGCTACGGCAGCGTGGTGCGGAGCTGGCTGCTCGACTTGACCGCCGATGCGCTCAAGAAGAATCCGACGCTCGACGGTCTGGAAGCATTTGTCGAAGACTCAGGCGAAGGCCGGTGGACGGTGATCGAAGCAATCGATTTGAATGTTTCTGCGCCGATTATTACCGAGTCGCTGATGCGCCGCATTCGTTCACGGGAAGAAAATAACTTTACCGACCGCATGCTGGCGATTATGCGCAATGCATTTGGCGGACATGCGGTGAAAAAAGACTAGATTTCAGATGACAGATTACAGATGACAGTTTTGCGTCGCGAGTCGTGCTTCTAACTGTCATCTGCCACCTGTAATCTGTCATCTTGAGAGCAACTGGAGGCTGTTATGGCTACGATGCAGATGAGTGTGAAGCCGGAGGACCTTTCCAAGGTCCCTCACGGGCGCGAGACGATTCCCGAGCCGGGGATCCTGGTGATTTTTGGAGCCTCGGGCGACTTGACGAAGCGCAAGCTGCTGCCCGCGCTGTTTCATCTGCGCCAGAACAACCTGCTGCCGGAGAAGTTTTCAATCGTCGGCGTGGCGCGCCGGCCGCTGGGCGACGAGTTTGCGGCAGACATGCGCGAGGGAATTATCGAATTCGGCGGCGTACAGGCGGGCGACCCCCAGCTTGACGAGTTCGTGAAGCAGATAAGTTACTTTCCTCTTAACTTCGACGACCCGGCGAGTTATGCCGGACTTAAGGCGGAGCTCGAGCGGATCGATGCCGAGAAGGGCTTGGGCGGCGACCGGCTTTTCTATCTCGCCACCGCTCCCGAGTTCTTTGCCGGCATCGTGGAGAACCTGGGCGGGCAGGGCATGGCGCATCCGGAAAAAGGCAAGACGGCGGTGGTGATTGAGAAGCCATTCGGCCACGATCTTGATTCGGCGCGCGAATTGAACCAGCAAGTAAACGCTGTCTTCCACGAGAGCCAGGTCTTCCGCATTGACCACTACTTGGGCAAGGAGACGGTGCAGAATATCTTGGTGTTCCGCTTTGCCAACGGAATCTTCGAGCCCATCTGGAACCGCAACTACATTGACCACGTGCAGATCACGGCG
>Ga0302326_10021202_pt1 | contig 13336 bp, 12 predicted proteins | sample Palsa_T0_3_FD_202264 | JGI IMG/M metagenome (GOLD analysis project Ga0302326, IMG submission 202264) | Peat permafrost microbial communities from Stordalen Mire near Abisko, Sweden - Palsa_T0_3 | ecosystem: Environmental > Terrestrial > Soil > Palsa > Peat permafrost | place: Sweden: Abisko... | reverse complement strand
ACTGGAATCCTTTGCCCGTCAGCGCTTTGGAGATCAGTGGCGAGGCGAGCAGGTCGTGGCCTCCGAAGAGCACCTCGGGCTTGGAAAAAGTCTTGCCATCGTTAATCGACGTCGAATACATCAGTTCGGAGCTAGTTGGCGATGTCGGGACGACGAAAACCACTCCAGTATAAATACTGTTGCACGCGATCTCCGCGCTGCCGCCCATCTTTGAGATCGAGATCGTCGGCGGGTGGAACCCAAACGACAACTGTCCCTTGCCGTTTCCAACCAGGTCGATATCAGCCGTCGGATCCAGCGCCGCCGTGCTCTCGATATGCAGACTGACGATGTAGTCGCCGGATAGTTGCGGCGCGAGCTCCACTGGCAGATCGGTAAAGCCAAGTTGCGGAACCAGCGCCGTTTTCATCCGCCCGGTACAGTCGTCCGTCAACGGCGATGCTTCCAGGCTGACGGGTGTCGAGATCTCCGCGCCGTCCGCGCTGGGTAACACGGTCGAGAAATCATCCTCGCCGGCCGTTATGCAATAAGTGATATCGAACGGCACGCCGCCGGCGTTCTTCACTTTCAGATTTTCTGTTTTCGAAGGAGTCACCGACAGGTTAAGCGTGTTGAAGTCGAGCAGCTCGGGTACTTCAAGCTTGCTATTGTTGGTGGTGCAACTGCAAATCGACTCCCGGGTAGGTGGGTTTTTTCTTGGTGCATTTATCGGTGATGGCAACACAGACAACTCCGCCGGTGCCACACGAATCTCCCACCTTCTGCCCCGTCTTGCAGCCGGCCTCACTGTCATCGCAACAGCCGTCGGCGAATACCTTCGCGGCGATGGCCAGGCAGATCGCGAACGCTCCGATCGATGCCAATATACCGACCGCCTTCCGATTCATGGCGATGCTGCTCCCCCGGGCGCCGATGGCCGGTTGCCCGGACATTTATGTCTTGGAATGCGACATTTACCCCTTAGGATAGACTTAGGCAACCAAAATGCTGCCACGTTGACGGAAGGAGAGACGCCGCTACCAGTCCGCCGCCGGGTCTATCGCGCGAGTGGTTTCGATTGCGCCTCCATACGTGCTGCCCTACGATACGGCCAAATTGAACAAGCCTGGCCTAGCCAGTTTTTGCGAGGTCCTTTGCGATGAAGAAAGAACTTTTGCTGGTCGGCAGCGTGCCGTTTGAAACTCCCGAGGAAGTATTCCGAACCTGTAGCGAAGAGATTGGGAAATACGTTCCGGCGCTGCCCGATGGCGAATTCGGCGATCGCACCTTGTGGATCATCATGCTCGCCTATCGCGTCTTCCATGGCCATCCCGAGATCGAAACTATAAAGAGGCCGCCCTACGCCAATGGGGCTGAAAATTGGAAACCCGCGAATCGTTCCGAAGCCTGGCATTTTCGGGTGAAAAAGGGCGTCGAGGAGGTCCGCTTCGGCGATCCGGGCTGGCGGCTCAATTACGCCGAGCCTGCGATTCACTCGTATTTCGTCTTCAAGACGTTGCGCAAAGAAGGCGTGATACCTGCGGACGTCCGTTTCCAGGTCTCGCTTCCGATCACCAACAGCGCCATCGATTTTTTCTTCCAGGATCCGGCCGACTACCCACGCCTCAAACCTGGCTACACGGCGGCTCTGCAAGCGGAGGTTGCCAAAATCCTCGAGAAGATTCCGGCTTCCGATCTCGCGCTACAATGGGATTGCTGTGTCGAGCTGATGGACCTCGAAGGCGACATCCCGTGGACGCCCAAGGAGAACGTGCTCGAACGTCACCTCGCCCAGATTCCCGAGCTGTCCGCACATCTTCCGAAAGAGATGATGCTCGGCTACCACCTCTGCTACGGCACGTTGGGCGGCTGGCCGATGGCGACCGGGCAGGATTTGAATCACGCGGTGGCGTTTGCCAACGGAGCGGTCGAGCGATCGGGGCGCCGCGTCGACTTCATTCATATCCCGATTCTGCCCACCACCGAGGAACGATACTTTGCGCCGCTGCGCGATCTGAAGGTCGGCGACGCCGATATCTATCTCGGGACGCTTCACGACCGCGGCGACAAGGAAGCCTTAACTCGCCGCATCGCCGTCGCTCTGAAGTATGTGCCCGAGTTCGGCCTGGCCGCGCCCTGCGGCTTCGGCCGCCATCAGCCGTCCGAGGTGCGGGGACTACTGAAGGAACACGTTGAGGCGCTCGAGATCCTGCACAAGCTGAAAAAAGGCTAGCCCGCATCGGCGGCCTCCACAGTCACGCTAATCGATTGCCTCCTGACGATCGGAACCTTTGCGCCTAGGCGCCGGTTCGTATGGTGGAGGCACACGATCGATGCGAGTCCGGGGCGAACGAAAGGGCCGGCTTTTTTGGATTGTCAGTCTGGCGATTTTAGCGTCTGGATTGGGCTTTTTTCAGGGCGCGATGGCATCGGCACAGACTGCCGCCGCGCCGGATGGCGATCGCACGCCAGTCGTGCTGGAACTATTCACCTCGGAAGGATGCTCGAGTTGTCCACCTGCGGACGCGCTGCTGACTAAACTGGGATCGTCCAATCAGAATCTCATTCCGCTCGCCTATCATGTTGACTACTGGAATCACCTGGGTTGGGCTGACCCATTTTCATCGCATCAATGGTCAGAGCGTCAAAGCGCTTATGCCGGCGCGTTGAATGCGGGCGGAGACTACACGCCGCAGATGGTAATCGAGGGTGGCTGGCAATGCGTCGGCTCTGACCGCCGAAGCATCGCCGGCGCCATTGCATTCGCGCGCTCAGAACCGGCCATCGGTCGCGTGAGTCTGCATACGAATCTCGACGCTGCCAAGCCTTGGATCCTTCGAGTCAAGGTGAACGCAACGATCTTGCGCAATCTCGAGACCGGTCCGCTCGTGGTGATGCTGGCGATTTATGAGAGTGGTCTCGTCAGCAATATCGGCTCGGGTGAGAACGGTGGCCGCCGACTCACATATGACTATACGGTCAGGAGATTGCTGCCCGCCTTTAACCTTAAAGCGGAAGCGGGAGCTGCGGGCACGAAGGAACTCGATATTGCCCTCGATCCGTCGTGGTCAGTCGAGCATCTCGGAGCGGTTGCGTTTATCCAGGATGCGGCGTCGCTGAAAATCGATGGTGCCGCCACGGAATATCCAATCGCCAGGAACTGACAATCAGAATCCGGGTGAACCGCAGACAATCGGACATCTGTCGTGCGGCACCCGGCACCAGCCAGGCGGCGAGGAGGCCCTGTTCGATCTCGCAGTTCACGTTCTTGCGCGTAGCTCACATTATTAAATTTCGTTCGAACATCAGATGACCCGCGCGGCCGGCGCCGCGTCGAGCGCGATCAGTGACGTTGCGGCATGTTGGTAACGCGCAAACAGGCATCGTCCTCGAAGTCGGGATCGTTGTGGCCACCTTCAGGGGCAACGCCGATGATTTCGCGAATAGTTTGCTCAACCGCGCGATTTGGTTTGGCAGCGAGCCGCGGCGACTGATCGAAATGACCGGCCACCTGGCGCATAGTCTCGTCCACCGGGAAAACCGCGATACTTTCCGGATTCACCAACTCGACAAGCTGATGCAGAACCGCCTGCACGTCGTCATCGAAGAGCACGAACTCGAGTTTCAGACGCCGCGACATCTCAGTGTAGTACGCCTGCCCCCGATATAGTCGTTTTCCTTCTTCGGCCGTTTCGCCTCCTGAGCGGTAGAGTTCAACCAGGTCGAAATCTGAAATTCCGAGCCGGCCAGCCATTGCTTTGAACATTTCCAAAGCCCGTGGCTGTATCACGGCTTCTATTTTTTTCATTCTGTGAAACCTCTTGATGAGGCAGACGCATGCGCCTCTCATCTTACAAGCGAGCAGGAAGCATGCCGCTGATGACTTCAGCGTCTTTGATGGACATTTCCGGACCAGACGAATAGACCGCCTATCCCGATCGCTTTCAGTTTGAGTTGTCAGGCGTTCATTTTGAAATGAGCGAGAAGCCTAAACTCAGTCGGGGGCTCGACTCATGTGCCGAGAATCGCGCGCAATAAAAACCAGGGCCGTATCCCGATTCAATCGGCGATACGGCCCCGCATAATGATCCCGACGAGTCACGACCAGGTGTCGTGGTAGCTCCGACGAATCACGTCATCTAGTGGTTGTGATGATGGTACTGGCCATACGCGTGATGCGATCCGTTGCTGTACCCGTGATTCCAGTTGCCCTTGTTAACGTCGTTAAACTGGCCTCCCTCAGCGGCTTGCGGCTGTTCGTAATGATTCTGAGCTTCCTGCCTGTTATTGCCGCCATCCCAGTTTTGATTGGGCTGACCTGACTCGGCCCGATGCCCGGGTATCCCATTCGCGTCGTGATAGCCGTAGCTATAGTGGTATTCGCTGAAGTTGCCCTGGTTACGTCCATCGCCGGTAGCCCTCTCGTCGAACCCCCGGGGATTTTGGCGCGCCGCGGCAGCAACGCCCGGATGATCGTTCATATAGGTCTGCAGCTCCGGATGATCATCGAGGAACTGCTGGTTGTTGAGCAGCGAGGGATCCTGCTGGACCTTCTCGGCAATCTGGGGATGGCTGCTCATGAAGCTCCCCATGCTTTTCGCGTCGGCCTGCTTGTCGAGCGACGCCGTATAATCCGGATGATCGGCCATGAAAGTGCTCAGCTCAGGATGATCCTGAACGAAGGTCGAATTGGTCAGCAGGCTCGGATCGCTATTCACCTTGGCGGCGATCTGGGGATGCTGGCTGAGGAACTGCTGCATCTCAGCGGGTGCATTGGGATTGTAACCCTGCGCGAACGCAGGAGCCGCCACGGCGGCCGCGAGCATCGCGGCGCCAACTACCTTTATTATTAGCTTCATCTCGGTCTCTCCTTGTAAGACTGGACGCACGAGATTCGGCAAAGTGACTCGATCGCCCAAAAAAAGAAGCGGCGCGCCGATTACGGGGGATTATGCGCCAAAACCGGGCGCAAAGGCCGTCCTCAACTGCCAGAGTGGCTAATTATGGTACGCTTTCGGCGGCCATAGGGGGCAGAACCGGACTTCGTGACCGGGGTGCTCGAATTGGCGCCGGTGTCGCCGTTGACCCAACGCCAACAAGCTTTAATTGAGGCCTTGCTACCGGCAGCGGCGGCTAATGCCGAAATCCTGACTGGAAACATCGCGACGCGAAGCCTGCTCGAGCAGACCCGGCTGCAGGCCGCGACGTTGGCCGCCTCCGAACGCCAACTCGCCGCCCGCAAAGAGGAACTCGAGGCGATCAATGAGGCGATGACCGCGTGGGCCGACGAGACGATCGGTTTCCGTGCTGCCTATTACCGAGGACAAGTCGGTCAGCGCGCGGGTGTGCCGCCCGATTCTTTCAGATCGACGATTTGTCCATTCAAGTGGTTGATATAATCCTGCTGCTCCTGAACCTGTCGCTCGAGTTCGAACTGCGACGCATTCGAATAGTCGGCATTGTCAGTCTGATTCGCGGCTTGGTCGGGAGGTTCGGATGGGCAGCGCGACATCGGAATTTCCAGCTGCTGACATGAGAGGAGGCTGGAGCGGGCGGCTTGCAGCTCCACTATTTTTCGCTGCTGATCGGTAAGCGTGCTCAAAAGTTGCTGCCGCTGCTGTGCCTCGTTCGATTCACGCGCCGCGGCTTCATAGGCCCCTGTGGTCGACGCTCCGATAACGCCGGCGTCCGTCGCTCCGGTCGATCCCCGTATCAATCCTCCGGCCACACTGGCGCCAATTCCACCAGCCGCGGCGGCCGCGGTGGCGTCCATCGCTCCCGGGATGTCACGCATCACGCATTCGACGGTGGTTTGATTTTCTGTCTGGACCGCTTCTCCAGTGACCCTCACAACTGTTCCGATATCGTTCTGTTCGGAGTGTAGGTTGATTACCGCGTTCGCAGCGTTTGGATATTTCTCGGCGGCAATCTGACGAATCCTCCCGGCGGTCACGGAACCGTCGGGATCTACCGCCGACGCTGAATACGGTTCGTCGAACTGGACGATGCCGAGATCGCGATAACATTGGTCGGGCAGATTCGCATCGGTGACGTAAATATAGCGCGACGGGTTGGCAGCTTGCGGCGCGGGCTCGGCAAGTTGAGGAACGTGAGTCGCATGAGTCGCACACGCCGCGGCTATCGCGGCGGTGGTCAGCAGTCCGAATCGGCAAATATTGACCTTCCAGTGCATGGTTCGTGTCCAGCCTAACGGCGATTACACGACGAAAGACGAAACAAACGGGCATCGGTTTCGCCGACGCGTCAATCTGTAATTTGCCCCGTCGAGGCAGGACGGCCGCCGTTTTAATGAGTCGCCGAGAAGGAGTCGCCAGGCTGGCGCTCAATTGAAAGGATATTATCTGATCCTACGGCATCCTAAAGAGCGCTCGATGAAAGAGCCAAGAAGCGACGCCAGAAGCGCGTCGTCCCACATAGTACGCCGGCGGTATGCTAACGTCATCGAGCGCAAGAAAATCATGGAGATGATTGAATGAATAGAAGGGTATTCAGTGTTGCGATTCTTAGCCTTGCCATCGGCATGATCGCAATGTCGTCCACAGGAGTGATGGCAAAGACCTTCAAAGGTTCCGCAACTATCACTGGAACAGGCGGGAGCACTGTCGATGGCGCGTGCAGCGCGCCCGACGATTACGCCGAAATATGTCCTAGCGGCACGTGCAAGTGCTTTACGATCACCGGCGCGAAGGTCACGGGTAAGCTTTTCGGTAAGGGGACCGCGGATGTCGTCGCCACAATTGATGTTGGCGACGCCTTGTCAAACACAGCGCCGACATGTCTGCCGGCATATGGTGAAGTCATCCTGAATACCAGCGGCAAAAAAGCTGCAACCGAGACAATAAATTTCCAAGGTGCCTTTTGCCAACCGGCGAGCGTGAACGCCAAAGGCTCCGTCGGCGCCGCCTGGCAGATTATCGATTCGACGAACGACGAGTCCGGACTGGGCACGGTCGCAGGTCGAGGCGTTGAAGAGGGCAACGACATCGACGTCATCCTTGCCGGGACAACTACGATTACTGCGCCATAAGACCTTTCGGGCGGCAACTGCGTAATGAATGCAACGGGACTTCGCCGAAGTCGCTCACAGAGTTCGGCGGCAGAGGCTGGCTGGCGCATTTGGGCGACAGCCAGCGCCTCATCAACACTGATCGGATCTGCCTCCATGGTCCGGCGATTGCGGCGGTGAAAGAGGAAGGAACCTGCGCCGCGCTGGCGACATATGGAGCCGCCGATGCTTCCGAAGATTGGCGCGCTCAATGGAGTGGAGATTATCCGCGGCTCATTCTTCCGCCTTCTGAACCCACGGACCGACTCCTGCGAAGCGCTCAGGCGTGATTCTGGTGACGAAGCCGGGAATTTTGCGCATCGCGGCCGGGGGGTAGTCCGTATCCGGCCCGAGATAAAGCGGTGCCAGACGCCTTATGAGTTCCGGAGCGCCACCCTCGGTGACTCGCGCTTTGCCGCGAACCACCAGGTATTCACGCAGTCCCTGCGCATTCGTGTTGTCACTAAGGAGCGATAGCACCACCCTGGGATCGCGCTCGATATTTCTGAGCTTCAGGTATTTCGCAAAATGGCCGATCACGAACTCTTCACCTTCAATTCCGACCCAGATTACGGTGACCTGCGGGCTGCCGTCAGCATTGAGCGTGGTCAGATGACCGAACGGTGCTTTATCGATCACTTCGCGTACGGATTGTGGAATCTTCATAAATGTCTCTCCCGGAAAGCGCAAAACTTATCGAAGGTGGAATCGCCTGCACGACAAGCATAGCGCGCGATGTAGCCGACGACGAACGGACGTCCGCTCGTGCCCGAATAAATGCCCTGTACAGATCAGGCGCGAGCGGGCCGAAGGGTATCGCCCGCCCGCAACTGAGGAAACGCGCTAGCTCAGGATCAGGTGGAAAAACTGAAAGGGAGTCTCGATACCTTCTGGAGTCGGTGGTCGCGGCGCCCACATCAACTCATCTTCGAGCGGCATCGTGGGAGCAGCAACCGCCACGGTCGATTTTTTCGGCCGTTCAAGTCCGGCGTATGCGCATTCGCTTGGTTCCCGGGAGAGGGCGAGCCGTTCAATGAGAGAGGAAAAATTAATCTTCATAAATGGCTCCGATGCGGTGCGACTCTCGCGAGATCGAGCTACTTCCCGACGCCTGCGAGTCCTGTGTTGAAACTGCCGCCGCGTGAATTCGATTCGTCGGTGCGCTCCCGCACGATACGCTGAGCCACTTCCAGCGGCTTACGCGCAATGAACTTCTCGATATCGAAGTCATTCTTGATGAATCCGTGTTTGAGCAGGAAATTCTTCTGCGAGTCTAACGCCGCGACTTTGTCGTCAGAGAGGTCAGGCACGAGCTGGTCCGGCAGACCTTTGCCATACGCCTCGCGCGCGATCTCCTCGGGCGTTCCCGATTCGGCGGCCACGATTCGAAAAGCGTCGTCGCGGTGCGTCTTCGCCCAGATGCCGGCTTCGATCACGGTTGCGAGCCATCGCGCGACCAGCTCGGGACGCTCCTCGATCAGCTTGCCGCTGGCGGTCAACGCGAGCGGGGCGGCATTGTTGATGCGCAGCTTGCGATCGTCGAGTTTTCCCAGGTCAATCACGACGCGCGCGCTCGTGAACGCCTTGATATCCGCAGCGTGGGCGCCATGGCTGAAGATCGCGTCGACCTTGCCAGTCAGCAGCGCGACGGCTTCTTCGCGCTGAAACGCGCGCATTGTGACGGCGCTCCAGAGCGAGCCGCTGTTCTCGGTCGAATCGGGCGAATCGTCGATAAACGCACGCCCAATCGGAACTTCAACCAGCTCCACGTCGTTCGTTGTCAGACCGGCGGTGCTAAGCGCCGATTCAAATCCGCGCAACACGGCAGCGCGCCAGAAGTCGATCGAATCGTTAACGCGCCGCGGTATCGAGAGCTTGCGCCCCTTCAAATCGGCGACAGTCTTGATTCCCGAATCCGGCCGCGTCAGTACCACTTGAATCTCGTCGTTCCACGAGAGCGCAATCAGCCGGACGTCGTTGCCGACCGAAAAGGCCCATAGCGGCGGGATGTTGCCGCCGTGGCGGAAAGAGTTGTCCTGCGTGTGGGCGAAATGCGACTCGCGCGTTGAGCGCGAAGAAGAATGTAGGAGTGAGTACACCGGCAGGTTGTCTTTCGCGAACTCATTGTCGATCCATCCGAGATGAATCGCGGCGCTGAACGCGGTCGGAACGGGGCAGCGCGTATACCATAGAGCATCAAGGGACATAGTATTTTCTCCGTTGGGTTGTTCGGCGTGATTCACTCCGGCCAGAAGACCAGCGCGCGGGCCTCTATGCTCTCCCGGACCGGCGCGTTCTGCGGCCGATTCGGATCTTCAAATGCGGTATGCGCGGTAAAGCGGGCGCGGCCATCCTTCTTCGAGTCGTAGCACTTGAGCAATATCGCTTCGTCCGGCTGGAGGTTCGGAAAGTAGAACCATCGGTGGTCGCGGTTGAACTTGAAGGTGAAAGTCTCGCCGACCCGGTCCGGATAGACCAGATCGGCCGCAACCACGTCGGCTGAATCGATACTGCGCGCATCGCACAGTGCAAGCGGCCAATCCTGCAGCGGTCCGCGAATCGCACGCCATACGTTGATCTCGGCGAAGCGGCCCTTCAGCAGATTTTCCGCCTCGTCAGGCAGATGGTTGCGGACGCGCTGTGGTGCGGATTTCAAGCTGTAATCGTTATGAGCAAATTTAGCCGGCTCGCGAATGCCCCTTTTTCCTTCCTGGGCGAGCGCGGGATTGCGCACGACATGGTCGAAGATAAAGACGCGCGTCGCGCCCGTGACGGATTTCAGAAGCGCTTCGACCTCCGGGTAATAAACCGACTTCACTTCCTGGGGATCGTAGAAATCTCTCACCGAAGTTTTCGACGGCGTCAGCACGAAGCCCTGCCGATCGAGCGACAGGTCGTCGAGGATTTCGCGGCCATTGTGAATCGGCACGACCTGCGCGACGTAGGTTCCCGTGCGAGGTGACACGCCGGCAGGAGCCTCGTATGCGTAGTTGACCGGTTTGGGGCTGAAACTCGCCAGGTAGTTGATCAGGCCGTGGGTCGCTTCGCTTCCGATGGTTTCGGTCGCCATGATTTCGATCCTCCGTATTCCTTTAGCGCGTCGCGCGCCGATCGTGGGCTGGCGAACTGGCTATTGCGCCTGCGCGTCTTCACTCGCAACGCCATCGGTAAATGATCGAAGGGCGTGCGCCGATTGCGGCAGCAGATAGTCACGGACTTCGCGATGCCAGTTCAGAGTAATCTCCTTGACGACATCCCATGGCCATCCGCCGAGGCGATGCATCTTTGTGATGACACCCTTGTAGTAGTCGGCCTTAAGCGCGCGATACGTGCGATCGTATTCAAGTAACTTGCCGATCAGCTCGCGCTGCTTCTCGACCGATTGCTGCGACAAATGACGGCGCCACCAGGCCGAAAGAAAATGACGATGGAAAGCTTCGTCGGCATAAATTCCCTCGCCGGCGTGAGACAGCCGCGGATCGCCGACGGTGGCAACCGCGGCGTTGATAATCTCGGGAACAGCGTAAAACTCGTAGTCGAACTCGAAGGCGAGCCATCCGAGAAAACCTTGCCGGGGCAAATCGCCGATAAGTTCCCAATGCGCGCGCAGGTTGGCCTCGATATCCTTGATCGGATCCCGTCCGGTGACGAACTCGATACTCTCGCGGAAATAGCTGGCGTGACGACCGTCGTCGCCGATCTGTCGCGTGATCAGGCTCTGTAGGTCCGCATCGTCGGTAACGCCGAGCCCCAGCGCCGTCGACTGGGCGATGAAAAGATCCTGCGCGGCGACCGTCGCGTACAGATGGTAATAGGCGTCGCGCTCGTCGTCATTTTCGGGCAGCCGGGCCTCGCTGATCAGACCGCTGACGTCTGGAATGATTCGACGCTGAAACTCGCCGAAGACTCGCGCCTCCCGCTCAACGTCCAGCTTCGTGAAATATGTGTTAGCCCCGAATCCCTTCTCGTCACCGAACGCCATCGTAAGCCGATCCTCCTGATTCAAACTTCTATTGCTCAATCGATATACTCGATTTATAGAAGAACGTGGTCCCTGTCAAACGGTCCGAGACGTTTGATCGTCGCCAAATATTGACGTTAAAGCGGGTGGAAATTATAATACGAGAAAATCGAGCGATTTACTTGAGTAATTTATGAAATCTGTCCCTCGACGCGGAAAATTTCTCGGTGCTCGGGTCTCCCGGGTTGAAGACTTGCGGGTTTTAACCGGCAGGACGCTTTTCGTCGGCGATGTTCAGTTGCCCGATACCGTTGCGCTGGTTTTTCTGCGCAGTACGCATGCGCATGCCCGGATTGTCTCGATCGATGTCTCCAGAGCGGCAGCCGCCCCGGGCGTGATCAAGGTGCTTACAGGTGAGGATCTGACGGGCGTGCTGGCGCCGCTGCGAGTCGATTGGAACCCGGACAGCATCCAGCCGCCGCATCGACCTTGCGACTGGTTCATTCTCGCAAGGGACGTAGTTCGGTTTTTCGGTGAGGCAGTTGCAGCTGTCGTCGCGACTGATACTTACATGGCGGAAGATGCGCGCGACCTGATCCATGTGGAATACGAGCCGATGAGCGTCTTGCTCGACGCCGAGCGCGCTCTCGAGCCCGACGCGCCGATTCTTCACCCCGGCTGGGAAGACAACGTAATGTTCAAGGCCGAGCGCGATTGTGGCAACGTCGCGCGGGCGTTCAAGCAAGCCGATCTGAAAGTTTCTCAGAGATTCAAGACGGGTAGGCAAACCGCGCTGCCGCTGGAAACTCGCGGATGTGTCGCTTCATATGATCGGGCGCGAGAGGAACTGACTTTCTGGTCGTCGAGTCAGATTCCGCATGTCCTGCGCACCCATCTCGCGCGTCTGCTGAAGTTTCCCGAAAATCGGCTGCGCGTGATCGCTCCCGACGTTGGCGGTGGATTCGGTCAGAAGGCGCACGTGTTTCCCGAGGAAGTGCTGACCGCCTACCTGAGCGTCACGCTGGAGCGGCCAGTCAAATGGATCGAGGAGCGCAACGAGAACCTTTCTTCAGCGCTTCATGCCAAGGAGCAGGTGGTCGATGCTGAAATCGCACTCAGCAATGACGGTTCGATTCTCGGACTCAAAGCGCGGCTCGTAAGTGATATCGGCGCTTACACCGAGTATCCGTGGACCTCGTGGCTCGAGGTGTTTCTTGCCGGCAACGTGATGCCCGGCCCGTACAAAATTCCCGCCTACAGTTTCAAAGCGCTCGCGGTATGCACCAACAAGACCACGCTCGGCGTTTATCGCGGCGTCGGCGCGCCGGTAGCGACCTTCGTGATCGAACGGCTGCTGGATATCGCAGCTCGAAGATTGCATCTGGATCCTGTTCAACTGCGCCTCAACAACATGATCCGCAAGGAAGACCATCCGTATACCAACGTGGCGGGCGCATATGTCGAAAGCGGCAGCCACCGGGAAGCGCTGAGCAAGGCGGCGGAAATAATCGGCTATGCGGATTTTCGATCTGAGCAGAAAAAGCAGGTCCGGCGCGGCCGCCATCTGGGCCTCGGAGTGGCGTCATTTATCGAAGTCAGTGCTCCGGGGACGCAGTTCCTGCTCGCCGGAGGATCCCCCAGGACGGCGGGATGGGAAAGCGCGCGCGCCCAGATGGATATTTCCGGCAAGGTGACGATCGCAGTCGGCACGCATTCTCACGGCCAGGGCCATGAGACGGTATTCGCGCAGCTTGCCGCTGACGAATTGGGTGTCGACATAGCCGACGTCTCGATTCGATATGGAGATACCGCCGTTTCGCCGCTCGGATGGGGGACCAATGCCAGCCGTAGCGCGGTCGTCGGCGGCGGCGCAACGCTGAAGGCGGCGCGGATTCTGCGCGACAAGATTTTGCGCTTCGCCGCGAAACGCACTGAAATTCCCGATAAGGAACTGGAGCTGGCCGATGGCTTTATTCGGCGCATCGATGACGGCCGCGCCATCGCGAAAATCGCCGACATCGCACACGATCTGATCATTCCCGCTGACGGCAATTATCTCGGCGAGGAGCCCGGCCTCGATACCACCGTGGTTTACGAACCGCCGATGTTGACCAACTCCAACGCGACCCATCTGGCGACCGTGGAAGTCGATATTGAAACCGGCCAGGTCAAAATCCTGCGCTACGTCGTCGTTGAGGATTGCGGCACGGTCATTAATCCGGCGATCGTCGAGGGCCAGATTCAAGGCGGCGTCACCCAGGGTATCGGCGGCGCGCTCTACGAACATATCGTGTATGACTCGTTGGGCCGCCTGATGAGCAACTCGCTGA
>Ga0302326_10021200_pt1 | contig 13336 bp, 10 predicted proteins | sample Palsa_T0_3_FD_202264 | JGI IMG/M metagenome (GOLD analysis project Ga0302326, IMG submission 202264) | Peat permafrost microbial communities from Stordalen Mire near Abisko, Sweden - Palsa_T0_3 | ecosystem: Environmental > Terrestrial > Soil > Palsa > Peat permafrost | place: Sweden: Abisko... | reverse complement strand
CGCGGCCGCGCTCGGGCGCCTGGACCACGGGCACGCGAGGGTCGACGAAGCGACCCGCAAAGTCAGTTTGGGGGTGGACGACGCCGGCTTGCTCTCGGTGGCCCTCCGAGCGATGGAAGCGACCGAGGCGCAAATCGACGACATCTCGCTGCGCCAACCGAGCCTCGACGAAGTGTTCCTGGCCCTCACCCACGCCCGTTAGCCCCCAACAATTCTTCTAGGGAGGAAAGAATGACGACCGTTACGATCCCAACGTCTACCCCGTTATCCCGGCCTGCGCTGCGCACGACCTCCATCACCACGAGCACGGTGCAGGTCGCCAAGCGGGTGCTGCTCCGGTTTTTCCGTACCCCGCAATTGATCGTGATGGGTACCGCGCAAATGGGGCTGTTCCTGTTCATTTACCGCTACGTGCTTGGCGGCGCGGTCAACCCGCTAGCCCTGCACGGCACCAAGTACGTCGATTTCCTGGTGCCCGGCTTCGTGTCTACCGGTGTGCTGTTCTCGGGGATCGGCGCCGCCACGGGAGTGGCTGACGACCTCCAACAGGGCTTCGTGGACCGCTTACGCTCCCTGCCGGTACCTCGCGCCAGCTTCCTCGCGGGGCGGGCACTGGCTGACACCCTCACCGGGACCTGGGGCCTGCTCGTGGCGACGGCGGTCGGGTTCGCCGTAGGGTTCCGGCCGCACGGCTCCATCGGCGACGACCTGGCCGCGTTCGGGCTTTGCATCGTCTTCGCGCTTGCCTTCGAGTGGATGTTCATCGCCATAGGCCTGGTCGGCGGGACACCCCAGGGGGCAACGGGGATCGCCATGGTCGTGTTCCCCCTCGCCTTTTTGTCCAGCTCATACGTCCCGGTGTCGACCATGCCCGGCTGGCTGCAGGTCTTTGCGCAGCACCAACCCGTCACCTACATGGTCGATGCAGTAAGAGCGCTAACGCTTGGGCCGGTTGCCGAAGCGTCGCTTGGGCACTCCACGGGCTATTTCGTGGCTTGGTCGTTGGTGTGGGCCGCCGGCGCAGTGGCTGTGTTCGCCCCTCTCGCGGTCAGGAGGTACCAGCGGAGCTGAGCTGCCGGTTGCCGTGCCCGCTTTGGTCCTGGTCGCGAATAGGGTGACGCCCAGCGCCCATTAACTTCCCGGTCCGACCTGGCGCCCGACTTTGAGGAGGTGCTCCATGGACTACGTCAAGCTCGGTTCGACGGGGCTCGAGGTATCGAGGATCTGTCTCGGGTGTATGAGCTTCGGGGAACCCGAGCGCGGCGCACACCCCTGGAGCATCGGGCCCGACAAGGCGAGGCCGATCATCCGTCAAGCCTTCGACGCCGGTATCAATTTCCTCGACACGGCGAACGTTTATTCCGACGGGAGCAGCGAGGAAATCGTGGGGCAAGCGCTGGCCGATTTCACCCACCGCGAGGAAGTCGTGCTCGCCACCAAACTCAATGGCCGCATGCGCCCTGGGGCCAACGGCGCCGGGCTTTCGCGCAAGGCCATCATGACCGAGATAGACAACAGCTTGCGCAGGTTGCAGACGGACTACGTCGACCTCTACCAGATCCACCGTTTCGACCATACGACCCCCGTTGAGGAGACCATGGAGGCTCTCAATGATGTGGTAAAGGCGGGCAAGGCCCTCTATATCGGGGCGTCGTCGATGTACGCCTGGGAGTTTTCCAAGATGCTCTACGTCGCCGAACGCCACGGCTGGTCCCGGTTTGTGTCGATGCAGGACCATTACAACCTCCTCTACCGAGAAGAAGAACGTGAGATGCTGCCGCTGTGCGAAGACCAAGGGATAGGTGTCATCCCGTGGAGCCCGCTCGCGCGGGGCAGGCTCACCCGCAAATGGGACGACGTGACCGAGCGGAGCCGCACCGATGAGTTCGGTAAGCGTCTGTATTCCGAAGACGATCGGGCGATCGTCGACGCGGTTGCGGACGTCGCCGAAAAAAGGGGCACCAGCCGGGCGCAGGTTGCGCTGGCATGGTTGTTGAGCAAGCCCGTCGTGAGCGCCCCGATCGTCGGGGTGACCAGCCCCGAGCAGCTCCATGACTTGCTGGGCTCTCTTTCGGTCGAGCTGAGCGCCGAGGAAGTCGAGCAACTCGAGGGCCCCTACGAACCGCATGCCATCTCCGGCTTCGACCCCCCTAGCCGCAAGCCTCGCCAAGTTTGACGAGCTGCCAGGGCGGCCGCTCGTTGATTTATGTGATTTAGGGCCCGCCAAGGCGGGTCGCTAGAGTAAGCCGGCAACGGGACGAGGAGAAAAAGCGTGCCACGAAGGCAGGGACAAGGGCCGCGTAGGCCCACCATCACAGACATTGCCCAGAGGGCAGGTGTCTCGAAGGGTTCGGTCTCCTACGCGCTCAACGGCCATCCCGGGGTGTCGGAGCCCACCCGCCGGCGGATCCTCGCCATCGCCGAGGAGATCGGATGGCACCCCAACCGGGCGGCCCGTGCACTGTCGGCGTCGCGGGCGGGCGCTTGCGGGCTGGCCTTGGCGAGGCCGGCCAGGACGTTGGCTTACGAGCCCTTTTTCTCCAAGTTGCTCTCCGGCATCGAGTCGGAGCTTTCTGCGCGCCAGTTCGCGCTGATGCTGCAAATTGTCGAGGATGTCGAAGCAGAAACTGAAGTTTTGCGACGTTGGTGGGCGGAGCGCCGCGTCGACGGTGTGCTGCTCGTCGACCTCCGCGTGGACGACCCACGGGTCCCTTTGGTGGAGCAGCTCGGCCTTCCGGCCGTCATAGTGGGAGGGCCCGGGCGCACCGGCTCTGTCCCGTTCTTCTCTGGCGGCGACGCCGAGGGTATCCGCCAGATCGTCGGCCACCTGGCCTCGCTGGGGCACAGCCGGATCGACCGGGTGGGCGGGTCCCCGGAGTTCGCGGCCATGCAGGTACGTACGCGGGTTTTCGAGCAAGCGTTGCGTGGCGCTCGGGCCAGGGGCCGGGTGGTCACCACAGACTTCTCGAGCTCGGCCGGCGCAGCGGCGACGCGCCAGCTCCTGAACAGCAAGTCTCCTCCCACCGCGATCGTTTACGACAACGACATCATGGCTGTTGCCGGCCTCGGTACGGCCCAGGAGATGGGCGTGCTCGTGCCGGCCGAGCTCTCGCTGGTTTCCTTCGACGACTCGACCCTGTGCGAGGTGGTGCGCCCGGCGCTGACGGCCCGCGCGAGGGACGTCCTGGCGTACGGGGCACGCGCGGCCCAGGCACTCATCGCTCTGGTCGAAGGTGAGGAGATGCCGGGCAACGTGGACGAGATGCCGAGGCTCATCTCAAGGGGGAGCACGGCCGCCTTGGTGGCGAGCGCGCCTGGCGAGGGCCAGGACGCCCTGCCCGCTCACTGAGCGCACTCGCGCACCTCACTTCTTTGAAGCGCGGGACATTTCCTAAGACTTTTCTCAACTCGTGAGTGAAAAATTCTTTTGGCGATGACTTGACTCGCAAACCTCGCGTGCTTAGGGTGCTCTGTGTTACGACCTGAACCGGTTAAGTAACGGGAGCTGATTAGGGGGGTTTCCAATTGGGGGCAAGCGGTCGTCATGAGGGTCGAGCGACGACCGACGTCAGGCCGGGTACCTGGGCCGGCTCTCCGGCACCAGGTGTGCCGGCCAGGTGCTTTCACCATCCCGTTGTGGCCACCACATGGCTCCGAGCCAGCTCCCGGCCCACAACCCTCCCTCCGCAACACTGCAACGCAACTGCAACGAGATGGGCCGCTGGCACCCTAATGCCGGTAGGTGCCAGCGGTCCCGTGTTGTTGCCCTAATCGAGACAAGGAGCAGGTAAAGCATGCCGATACGCAAAAGCAGGGTGATCACCCGTTTGGCTACCGTCATAACAGCGACGGCCATGGTGGTCCCGTTGATGAGCGTTGTTGGCGCTAGCAGCGCCAATGCCAACACCAACAGGATAACGAACCAAGCAACGAGCTTCCCACGCAACGAAACCCTTTACACCAGTGGGACGTCGTACTCACCGCCTACCAACTTCAACCCCAATGACCCAGGTGCCCTCTACCAGATGGGTACTAATGGCCTGCTCTACGAGTCGCTGTTCCTGTACGACCCCATCCACAACAAGTACATCCCCTGGCTGGCGACGAGCGCCACCTGGAGCGGCGACACCTATACCATCCACGTCCGCAACGGCGTCGACTGGGTCAGCAGCCCGTCCCAGTCGGTAGTGGGGGCGCTGACCGGAGCTGATGTGGCCTTTACCATCAACATGGAGAAGGCCGATGCGGCGTCCGCGTTCAACAGCAACATGTCATCGGTTAAAAGCGCCACCGCCAACGGCAACACCGTCACGGTCACCTTTGACGGCACCCCCGACTACACCTCGTTCCAGGAGTGGCTCTGGAAGGGCGCGATATTCCCCCAGTCCGTTTTCGCCTCCGAGTCGGTGGCGGAGCAGGAAACCGGTAGCAACACTGACCCCGTCTCAACTGGCGCGATGACACTGGACACCACTACCGCCACGCAGGCATGCTTCGAGACCAACCCGCACTGGTGGGGCACAGCCCAGCTCGGGCTCTCGTTCAAGTTCAAGTACCTCTGCGACTCGGTGAACGGCTCCAACAACGTCGAGCTCTCTTCGCTGCTGAGCAACGACCTCGACTGGAGCAACAACTTCCTGCCGGGCATCAACACCCTGAAGGTGATCGGTGGCGACAGCTTCATCCAGACCTACTACCCCAAGTCCCCCTACATGCTTTCGGCCAACACCGCCTGGCTCGAGCCGAACACTACTAAGGCCCCGATGAACAACGTCAACTTCCGCAAGGCACTGGCCTATGGGATCAACCCGGAGGGGGTCGTGAGCGGCGTCTACAGCGGCATCGTGAAGGCGGCCAACCCGACAGGGCTGATGCCCAACCTGGACAGCTACATCAGCGCGAGCGTGGTCAAGCAGTACGGCTTCAGCTATAACCCGACGCTTGCCAAGCAGTACCTGGCAAAGTCCGGTTACAAGGGCCAGACCCTCACCCTCGAGGTCCCCGACGGCTGGACGGACTGGATGGCCGCCATCCAGGACATTTCGTCACAGCTGAACGCCATCGGCATCAAGGTCGAGCCCATTTACCCCCAGGACAGCGCCCGCAACGCTGACCTGACCAACGGCACCTATGACCTGGCCATCGACAACAACGCTTCTATCGACTCGAACCCGTACGCCTACTTCCAGCGTGTCTACAACCTGCCCATCCTGAAGCAGCAGAACGCCCAGCTCAACTGGGAGCGCTACTCGGACCCGGCAGCTTGGGCACTGGTGCAAAAGGCGAGCACGATCCCTTTGAGCGACACCCCGAAGCTAGACAGCCTGTACGCCCAGATCGAGACGGACTTCCTCCAGGACCTGCCCGAGATCCCGCTGTGGTACAACGGCGCCTGGTTCCAGGGCAACAACACCTACTGGACGGGTTTCCCCTCCTCCGCCAACCCCAACGACCAGAACACCCCGGTGTTGTGGAACAACTACCTCAACATGACCACGATCTTCGCCCTGGCCCAGTTGAAGCCTGCGTAGTGGGAGTGACTGTCCAGGAGTAGTTGTTAGCTGCAAATAGTCGCTGGTTAGCCCACCGTCCTCAATTGGGGCGGTGGGCTTGCTGGTCCTTTACACTTCTCGAGGAAGGCAGGACGGGTGAGGCGTTACTTTACGAGGAAACTCATCACTTATGTGGTGGCGTTCTTCGTCGCCACCACGGTCGATTGGGCCATCCCCCGCCTCATGCCCGGCAACCCCGTCCAGCTCTACCTTACGAAGTTCTCCATCACGACAGAGGCCCAGTACGCAGCGATCCAGAAACTGATCTCAGCGTCCTTCGGGGTCAACGTGCCGGTGTGGAGGCAGTACCTCGATTTCTGGGACGGCGTGCTCCATTGGAACTTCGGGCTCAGTTTCTACGCCACCGAACCGGTGACACACGTGGTCTTCCAGGCGGTCCCCTACACCTTGGCGCTCCTCATACCGGCGATAACCCTGAGCTATTTCCTCGGCAACCGCATCGGGGCGATGGCGGCCCGCCGTAAGTGGCTTGACAATACAGTCCTCCCGGTCGGTTACCTGTTCCAGGCCGCCCCTTACGCCTGGTTGGCGCTGGCCATGGCCTACTACCTGGCTGTGCGCTACCGCTGGTTCCCCGTCGACGGTGGCTACAACCCGGGCCTGATCCCCGGCTGGAACTGGACGTTCGTCGCCAGCTTGGTCCAGCACTGGTTCCTGCCTTTCCTTACCGTGTTCCTTGTCAGCTTCGGCGGCTGGGCCATCGGCATGCGCAACCTGGTGATCTACGAGCTGGAAACGGATTACGCCCGCTACCTGCGTTCTCTGGGGGCCTCGCAGCGCCTCGTGCGCAAGTACGCCTACCGCAACGCCGTGCTCCCGCAGTTGTCCGGGCTGGCGTTGGCGCTCGGCGTCGTGGTCGGCGGCAACATCGTCACAGAGGTCGTCTTCCAGTACCCGGGCCTCGGCCACCTTATCTTCCTCGCCATAAGCGACGAGGATTACTTCTTGTTACAGGGCATCTTTATGTTCATTATTGTCGGGGTGCTCCTGGCCAACTTCGTCATCGACATCGTCTATGTCATTGTGGACCCCAGGACGCGCCTCAGCATGCAAGGGGCGCCGGCGTGAGCATCAACACGGGCCCGCCGACCGCAGCTGGGGATTTCGCAGGAGGGCTAAGCCCCGGTCCGATCGGCTCGCCGATACTGGCCCAGAGTGTGGGTGTTGCTGGAGGAGCCGAGCTCGCCGCCGTGGCGCCCGGTGCGGGCGGCGGAAGCTTCGGGGGCGGGCGGCGCTGGGAATTCCTCCATTTTGCCCTGCGCAACCCCAAGCTCATGCTCGGCCTCGGTGTCGAGCTGATCTTTGTGGCGGTCGCCATCTTCGGCCCCTTGCTGGCGCCCTACAGTCCCACCTATCACGGGACGCCTGCCCTCCACCCCTCGGCGCAGCACATTTTCGGTACCACATCTCCTTTCGGGACCGATGTGTTCTCCCAGGTGCTCTACGGTGTGCGGGACAGCTACGTGGTGGGTGCCTTGGGCGCCCTTTTCGCCGGTGCCGTCGGTCTGGTCGTGGGCTTCGCCGCCGGCTACCGCGGCGGGCTGCTCGACGAGATCCTGCAACTGCTTACCAATGTCATGATCTGCATCCCTCAATTGGTCCTGCTGATCGTCATCAGCGCCTACCTCACCACCCGTGGGGTCCTGTTCGAGGGCGTCTTCATCGGTGTGACCGGTTGGCCGTGGGTGGCACGGGCGGTGCGGGCACAGACCTTCACCTTGCGCGAGCGCGATTTCGTAGACCTGGCACGCCTGTCTGGCAGACGCGCCGTCAGCATTGTCGTGAAAGACATCGCGCCCAACATGGCTTCGTACATCTTCTTGGTCTTCGTGCTGCTCTTCGCCAGCTCGATGCTGGTTGCGGTGAACTTCGACTTCCTCGGCCTCGGGCCGACCAATGGCCTCTCGCTCGGCGACATCATGAACCAGTCGACGCTGTGGAGCGCTCTGGAGCTACATATGTGGTGGTGGTTCATACCGCCCGGGGCCGCGCTGACGTTGATGGTCCTTGCGCTGTACATCGCGAATGTGGGCCTTGACGAGGTCTTCAATCCCAAGCTGAGGCAGACGTGACCCTGAAGGTTGATGACCTGCGCATCTCCTACCGGACGTTGCGCGGCGATGTCAGAGCGGTGGACGGGGTGAGCTTTTCGATCGCAGATGGCGAGATCATGGGCTTGGCCGGAGAGTCTGGTTGCGGCAAGTCCACACTAGGTAACAGCCTGATCTTCCTAGAAGGGCGCATGAAGCACGTCGGGGGCACGGTCGAGCTCGACGGTGCCAACTTGCCGATCGCGGATTACAACGCCATGAACCGCCACAGGCTGCGCGACGTCTCGGTGGTCCCCCAGTACGCCATGAGCGCCCTCAACCCGACGCGCAAGATCGGCCGGATGACCGCGGACCTCATCAAATCGCGGGGGGCCGACTACCGCAAAGTCCTGGAAGAGTTCAAACGCCGGATCGACCTTGTCGGGCTACCCCAGAACGTGCTGAACATGTACCCCTTCGAGCTGTCGGGTGGCATGCGGCAGCGCACGACGATGGTAATTTCCACGCTGCTCAACCCCTCACTGCTCATCGGCGACGAGATCACGTCGGCCCTTGACGTGACCACCCAGCGCGCCGTCGGGGAAATGCTGATGGAGTTCAGAGACCGCGGATTTGTAAAAAGCATGATCGTCATCACCCACGACTTGTCTGTCCTGGCCCAGATAGCCGACAGCATCCTGGTGATGTACGCAGGCAAGCTCGCCGAAAAAGCCAGCTCCAGCACGATCGTCGACAACCCCCTCCACCCCTACACCCAGATGTTGATCGGCTCTTTGCCCGAGGTCGGCCTTCGCTACGACGAGGCCCCCCTTACGGGTATCCCTGGCCGGCCCCCCTCGCTCCTCAACCCACCGACGGGGTGCAGGTTCAAGGACCGCTGCCCCTTCGCGTTCGACAAGTGCGTGGAGGAGCCTCCCTTCGTGGAGCTGCGGCCCGGCCACGAGGTGGCTTGCTGGAAGGCAATGGACGACAACGCGCCCGCCAGGACCGAAGCAGCCAGTCAAGGCGCGCCAGCCAGCCAAGGTGCGCAGTCATGAGCATGCTGGAGATCGAGAACGTCTCCAAGGTCTACAGGACGGGCACATTCGGCGGCGAGCTCAAGCTCGTACTGCGCCGCGTTAGTTTCAACATCGACAGGGGAGAGGTCGTCTCGCTGATAGGTCAAAGCGGCAGCGGGAAGTCCACGCTCGGCAAGATAATCCTCCGCCTGAGCCCGCTGTCTGCCGGGACCATCAATTTTGAGGGAACCGATATCGCCACCTGGGCCAAAGGGCAACTGCGTGACTATTACCGCCATGTACAAGGTGTCTTCCAGGACCCCTTCAGCTCCTACAACCCGCTTTACAAAGCAGATCGTGTCTTCGAGATGGTCCGCAGCGTGTATTTTCCCAAGCTGCGTGGTCAACAGTGGCACGGCAAGATCGAGTCTGCTCTTGAATCGGTTTCCCTCAACCCCGCTGACGTCCTCAACAAGTTCCCTCACCAGCTCTCGGGTGGCCAGCAGCAGCGCCTCTTGATCGCTCGCGCGCTGTTGCTCGAGGTCAAGCTCCTCGTAGCGGACGAGATCATAAGCATGCTCGATGCTTCGACGCGCGTCGACGTCCTCAACCTGCTCGTCGACCTGAAGCGCAAGGGCCTCGGGATCTTGTTCATTACCCATGACTTGTCGCTGGGCAACTACATCAGCGACAAGACAGTGATATTGCGTGAAGGGGCCATCGTCGAGATGGGGGACACCCAAAAGGTGTTCGGCAACCCGCAGCATTCCTACACTCAGAGCCTGCTCACGGCGGTCCCTCAGCTGCACAGGCGCTGGGCCGGCGGGGGGGAGCGCGCACCGGCTTCGGTCGCGGTCAACGGCGCGGCCAACAGCGTGGTCGGGGGGCTCACGCCGGCGCACGTTGCAAAGAGATTGGTCGACGACGGGGCCCTCCCGGACGGGGAAGGCGGGCGCTATTCCCAGAGCTCGCTCCACCCGGCGCCTACGAGCGGGCCGCAAAAACTGCTCCACACTCCCAAGGCTCCTGGTCCGGGCCCCGGTCCTCGCCCGAGCCTGATGGACATCCCCGACCAGCCGTGGCAGCGGCGCTTTGGGTTCGGGGCGCCGAACCTCGCCGCAGTCCTGGCCGCAGACAACACCCAACCGTTGGTGGAGTGCGAGCCGGGACATTTCGTGGCCGTCGAAGACGACCTTTGAACAATCACAAACCAGAAGGTAGGCAACAAATTGACCCCCCTCGAAATACTTGGTCACCCAGCGCTGCCCAATCTCCCCTGGGAGGACCGCCCGGCAGGGACCGGAGGGCCGTTGTGGCGTTATTCGCGCAACCCTGTCATCCCAAGGGACTTGATACCGACCTCTAACAGCATCTTCAACAGCGCCGTGGTCCCGTTCGAAGACCGCTTTGCCGGCGTGTTCCGCTGCGACGATTGGACGAGGCGGATGGAACTGCACGCGGGCTTCTCCGACGACGGCCTCGACTGGAAGATAGACGCCGAGCCGCTCGAGTTCATCGCGGACGACCCGGATATAGGCGAGTTTGTCTATGGTTACGACCCCAGGGTCGTGCGGATCGACGACCGTTATTACATCACTTGGTGCAACTGGTACCACGGGCCCACGATCGGGGTAGCGTGGACCGACGATTTCCGCCAGTTCCATCAGGAGGAAAACGCGTACCTGCCGTTCAACCGCAATGGTGTCCTGTTCCCCCGAAAGATAAGTGACCGCTTCGCAATGCTGTCGCGCCCATCGGACAACGGGCATACGCCGTTCGGCGATATTTTCTACAGCGAGAGCCCTGACCTGCGCTTTTGGGGGCGGCACCGCCACGTGATGAGCCCGGTGACAAACACCTGGCAAGCGACCAAGGTCGGCGGCGGCCCGGTTCCCATAGAGACCTCCGAGGGTTGGTTGCTCATTTACCACGGAGTCCTGACCTCATGCAACGGCTTTGTCTACAGTGCCGGCGTAGCGCTGCTCGATCTCGACCAACCCTGGAAAGTCGTCGCTCGTTCGGCACCTTATGTCCTGTCGCCGCAGACGTCCTACGAATGCGTCGGTGATGTGCCAAACGTCGTTTTTCCCTGTGCGATGCTCTGCGACGGGCCTACGGGCCGGGTGGCGTTGTACTACGGGGCTGCCGATACCGTGACCGCCCTCGCCTTCGGTTACGTAGCAGAGCTGGTCGAATTCGCCAAGGAGCACTCCCTGTAGAGCGCCTTATGCCTTGGGCTCCTGCCGAAATATCCCCCTCAGGCTCCTGCCGACAGGAGCCTGGCCCCATCGGGAAGGCTGTTCGGGGTGGGCCGGACGCCCGCGGGGCAGTCAGTTGTGACCGACCCGTTCACGTTCCAGTTCTGCGGGTGGGCCTTGTTCGCCTCCGGTAAGTACGCCCGGTACTCCTCCTGGCTTGCGAACCAGTAAAACGGCGGGCGCAAGTTCGTGAACCCGGCCGGGAAAAAGGTTGTCAGCTCGTCGCCTGCCGTGTCGGTTTGGACAGAGCCGTCAACTGGGCTGGTGTCGGTGCCGATGGAAGCGAGGATGGTCCAACCCGTTGGCTCCCAGCCCTTCCCACGGTTTTCTACCTGGAGCTCAATGGCTTTGTCGGCTTTACCCGCATCGCTGCGATGGTGGTACAGGTAAATGGCCCAGGAAAGGTAGACACCTTCGGGGGCGAGGACCAAAGGGGCCCCGAACTTGTAGGAAACCACTAGTCCGCCGGCGCGGGGCACAAGGCCAATGGACTCGATTTCGGGCACCGAAGAAACGTCTGGGTTGCCCTGGACCGTCGAGGCGTGCTGCGGGTTGGTGCAGGAGAAACTCGTCGCTGTGGCTGCTACGAGGCCAAGTCGGGGAGCCGGCTGTGCCGCGCTGGTGACAGTGCACGTTGCAGTTGTTAGCGCGCCCGCAACCGCAACCGCGACTGGGAGCACAGTGCCAAACCGCCGCCCTGTGCGGGCGGGCTTCTTCACGACTAGCAGCCTACAAGAGTTCTTATCCTGGCGCTGTTCTGTTTCGCCAGCGCTGTTCTGTTTCGCTAGCGGTGCGCGTTACCAGCCGGCGGCGGCGGTTATCGGGGCGGACGGCGGGGTGCCGGCCAGGTCGCCGAGGGTCGGCGCGTCACCGAAAGGGTCGACGATCCCGTTCGCCAGGACGACCCAAGCGCCGCCCCCGTCAGCGGTGGGGACGATCGCGACAGCAGGATCGACCGTTGTCGTCATCTTCGTGGCCTCCCAAGAGCCGAGCAACTTGGCATCACCCTCAGGGAACGTTGCCCCGTTGTCGAGGAGCACCCAATATCCGCGGCCGTCTGGCGTGCGTGCTGCCGATGTCGCAACCAGTTTCTTGGCGGCGGCCGAACTTTCGCAGTTACCGTCGGCGATCTTGGGGGCGTTCCCGAACGGCACCATGTCGCAGTTGGAAAGCAACAACCAGTAGCCGCCTCCGGTCGCGTCAGGCACGACAGCGACGGCGGGCGCATCGCAGCCGCCGATGCTCGCGCACGAGCCTTCGTAGTGCGCGTCGCCGAAAGCAAAAACACCGCCGTCTTTGGCCACCATCAGGTAGCCCTTCCCGTCCGCCGTGGGCACAATGCCGACGATTGGCGCCGACAGGTGGTGCCCCGTGCTGGCCCCGACGGGCCCAATACCGTCAGCAGGGAGTGACCCCACGTAGCTGGCATCTCCGAAGGCGAACACGCCCCCGTCGGTCGCCACCAACCAGTAGCCTTCGCTGTCGGCGGTGAGCGCGATGCCCGCTATTGGGCGCTGCAAGTGGAGAGAGCCGGCTGACCCGTGGAACCTTGCGTTGCCGAAGGCGAATATCCCTCCGTCTCGGCCCACCAGCCAATAACCCTGCTGCCCGGGCGCTTGGCCCGTTGGCGCCGTTGGCGCCGTCGGCGCCGACGGGGCTGTGGTGGTTGTGGGGGCCGCCACTGTGCTCGTACTGGTAGTCGAAGAACTGCTTGTAGTAGTTGAAGAAGTGCTCGGGCCCGAGCCACCGCTTATGGGCACTTCGGGGGGCGAAGCCGGTGGCGATGTGGAGCCATAAGTGTCGGTGAACGAGTCCGTGGAGGCGTTGTACTGGTCGGGGTAAGCAATTATTTGTTCCGATGTGTTGACCATGTAGACGGGGTACGCCGTGGCCGATGCGGTCCCGGGCCCTTGCACAGCCAGGTTCGTGAACTGGGCACTGCCGAAATCAGCCAAAGTCTCGATGGTATTGCCCGAGGTCAGCGTGGGTGCTTCTTCGACCCATTCGGCACTGTTGCCCGGCGCGTTGTACGCGACCGGTTCGGTCCAGTTAGAGCCCTGGGTGGCGTCGTCGACAGCGATCGTCCAACTCCCAGGCTGGCCCTCGCTTATTGCGACAGAGATGTGGTCGCCCGGCGAGACGGGGCCAAGTTCGGTGGCAACAGCAGGCAACATCTCGTACCAGGCGTAATAGACAGGTCCCGAAGGCGACCAGCTCTGGTCGGTCCCGGCCTGGATCAGGTCAGAAGTAGACGTACCGTCAATGCCGACCCAACTGCTCGAGTCCCCCGTGGTCCCGGCCTGGACCGTGGGTACGGTCCAGCTACCTTCGGCGCCCGTGAACTGGGCGCCACCGCCGGAGTCGACGTAACCCGACCAGTTCTCCGATCCCACGACTCCCTCACGGAGCCATTGGTGGGTACCGACGGCCCGCAGCAAAGGCGTGGTGTGGGGCCA
>Ga0302326_10021198_pt1 | contig 13337 bp, 10 predicted proteins | sample Palsa_T0_3_FD_202264 | JGI IMG/M metagenome (GOLD analysis project Ga0302326, IMG submission 202264) | Peat permafrost microbial communities from Stordalen Mire near Abisko, Sweden - Palsa_T0_3 | ecosystem: Environmental > Terrestrial > Soil > Palsa > Peat permafrost | place: Sweden: Abisko... | reverse complement strand
ATCCGCACCCCTGGCGCCGGCTCCGACAGGCGAAGCTCAAATCAAGAAGTCCATGTCGCGAAGCCCGAGCTAGGCGGCCAACAAACGAAATTCGTTCACCCGCCGACCACGGCCCGTCCTTAAGCCTAATACTTGATTAACCTTTGTTTTCCGTGGCTTGGCGATTAAATGTCTCCCAGGAGCGCAGAAGCCATGACGGCAGAATCCGGCTGTGTTCACTTCGACGCGGCTCCTGACCGACGCTGGACGATACCGGTAGCGGAGATCGGCGGGCTGCCGATCGCGGCGATAGACTGCGCCAAGTCGGCGCAGCTCATGATCGACGTGGCGCTCAATCGCCGCAACGCCGCACTGCCGCCCCTGGTCTCCACTTCCGCGAACGGCCAGGTGCTGTCGCTGTGCGCACGCCAATCGCACATTCGCGATCTTTTCCTTAACGCCGATCTTATTCACGCCGATCGCATGCCACTGGTGTTTGTTTCGCGCCTGTTGCAGCAAACACCGCTTCCCGAACGAGTCTGCACAACCGATCTTTTCCACTATGTCGCGGCGGTGGCCCAGCAGCGCGGTTCGCGTATGTTTTTCCTCGGCGTCGCCGACTCGATCGTCAGCCAAGCCGCGCGACGTGCCCAATCGCTTTATCCCGATCTTGACATCGTCGGTTACCGGGGCGGTTACCTGCGCCGCGAAGCTGACGAAGAGCGCGTTATCGACGTCATAAATACCGCGCAGCCGGACATTCTTTGGCTTGGTCTGGGAGTTCCGCGCGAACAGCTTTTTGCCATGCGCTATCGCGACCGGCTGCGTGGCGTTGGCTTGATCAAAACCGTGGGGGACCTGTTCGACTTTCTTTCCGGCAAGAATGCACGCGCGCCGAGCTGGATGCAGAGTGCCGGACTCGAGTGGGCCTATCGCATGTATCTTGAGCCCCGACGCCTGGCCGGTCGCTATCTGGTAACCAACCCGCACGCTCTGTTTCTGCTGCTCACCCGGACCGGACAAACGGCCAGGCCCGTCTGGGACCAAACGGGCGGTGAGTGATTCGATGGAGCGTCGCTCCGCCCAGACCGAACGCGCGACGCCATCGGTGTGTCTGTGCGTTCCGACGTTCCGCCGCCCGGCCGGCCTGCGAAAGCTGCTGGCGCATATCGAGCAATTGACCTTTGCCGGCGCCGTAACCGTCGTTGTCGTTGACAATGACGCGGAAAATCGAGGCGGCGCGGCGATTGTCGAGCAACTCGCGCCCGTCGCGCGTTTCCCCGTCACCTGCATAGTCGAGTCGCGCCGCGGTCATACCTATGCCTATAACAGCGCCTTCGTCAGCGCTTGCCGCGCGGCACCGGCCCCCGATTATGTGGCCGTTCTCGATGACGACGAATACCCGGATCCAAATTGGCTGGCCGAACTGATGAAGGTCGCGCTGGAATACGATGTCGATATCGTCGGCGGCCCGGTGTTCCCGGTTTTCGACAATCCCAGTCACTGGCTCGCAAAGAGCGGCCTGTATGCGCCTACTCGATCCAGGACCGGGCGGGTGCCGATGATTTATGGCGCCGGCAACATGCTGATCCGGCGCACCGTGCTCGAACAATATCTGGATGAGCCTTTCCATCACGCTTTCGCATTCACCGGTGGCAGTGACAGCGAATTCTTCAAGCGGTGTCAGAACGACGGGCGCAGCTTTGCCTGGGCGGACGACGCCCACGTGTTTGAAACGATGCCACGGTCGCGGACGACGGTCGGTTATGTGCTGCGCCGGAAGTTCCGCACCGGCACGGAAGCAACGCGCATCGATCGCCGATTGACCGGCGGCACCGGCGGCGCCCGAGCCGCACTGCGTCACTGGTGCAAAGGTCTGGGCCTGCTCGGCCTCGGCATTTTGTCGTTGCCGGCTACGATCTGGGGCGGTCGCCGCGCCGCCATGAACAGCCTGATCTGGGCGGCCCGCGGGGTGGGTTACATCGCCGCGGAATTCGGCGTTCTGTACGAGGAATATCGCAATCCGCGCTGACGGTCTTGGCTGCGATCGCGTCGCCGTTCTGGATTAACGCTAATGTCACCGTTGATTTCTTTGTTTGACGAAAAACGCTTAGAACATCAAGCGTTGCGCCAGTCGCTGAAGCTTCACGCGAGATCGGACACACGCGGTAACCCAAATGGAAATGACAACCGACGTCATGCGACCGCGCGTAGTTGCCGCTCAACAGTCTGCCAAGTTCTCAGTCGATGTCTATGAAGGCGATAGCCTCGCCCGTGCCGGCTGGCCGTCCATTGCGGACGCCTCAAACTTGCGGATACACGTTTATCAGTCGCGGGAATTCCTCGACGTATGGATGAATACCATCGGCGTCGCTCACCGCGCGCAGTCGTTTCTAATCGTAGTCAGTCATTGCGAGCGCGGCCCCGTTCTTTATCTGCCGCTCGTCATCGAAAAGAAATTCAACGTCCGCCTTCTCCGATTCATGGACGCAGGCGTAGTCGACTTCAATGGTCCCGTCGTGGCGCGTGGTGGTGAACTCACAAGGCAGCAATTTGTCGCGGTCTGGTCCAAGATTTTATCGCTATTGCCGAAGGTGGACGCCATCGATCTACAGAAAATTTCGGCGAACGTCGCGGGAACCTCCAATCCGCTGACCTATCTCGATTGTGAGCCTCATGGATCGAGCGGGCATTCAATCCAGTTGAGCGCGATGCGCGATGACGTTGACGCGAGACCCTCGGTCACGAGATTGCGAAAGAAGCTGCGCCGCCATTACCGGCGACTGGATCGGATGGGCAACGCGAATTTCATCGTCAATCCGTCCGCCGCGGAATCCGACGAAATCTTCACCAGGCTCATCGAGTTCAAGCACCGAAAGTACATGGCGACGGTCGGCAGCGACTTCCTTGCCATGCCAGGTGTCCGTCGCTTCTACCGGGAGATGGTGGCGCCGGGGCGAGTCGGGGGCATAAGCCACCTCTCAGCTCTCACATGCGGCGGTAACGTGGTGTCGGCACACTTGGGTTTCGCCGGACGCGGCTGCTTTTATTACACCTTTCCCGCTTACGACCCGGCCTACAAGCATTTCTCGGTCGGCCATCTGCTGTTGCAGCATCTTATCGATGAGTCTTCCGCGGACGGATTCGCGACCTTCGACCTTGGCGAGGGTGACTTCCCCTACAAGGCGAAATGGGTCACGCACCATTTGCCTCTCAGCAACTACGAACATCCGATGACCGCCGCCGGCGCGCTGTACCTGCAAGTACGCCGCGCACGCCGCTCTTTGGGCATCTCGAACGCTCCGGCGCCGCAAGAAGGCTCTGAACGCATGAACGATCACTACCAGGGCCGATGATATTTACCGCAAGGACTGAGCAATCCATGGAAAGCAACTCAGCAATGATGTTTGCGCAGCGGCGCCGGGAAGCGGACGGCATCTCGCTCCCGGTAAAAGCGCGGGATATGGCGGGCCGCTTCCTTGCGCGCGCGGCGCGTAACAAGATGCTCCCCCTCTACGATACGCCGCCGATGGTGACGTTTACCTTCGACGACGTGCCGGCTTCGGCTTGCGAGACCGGCACGGGAATCCTTGAGCGGCACGGTTCCCGCGGCACGTTCTATGTCGCCGGCGGCGGTTGCGGCGCGGCTAGTCCGGTCGGGCGCCTTGCGTCGATCGAACAAATCAGGACGATTTGGACGAAGGGGCACGAGATCGGATGCCACACTTATTCTCATCCGGATGTTTCACGCATCAGCCTCGGCGAGCTCAGCGGCGAACTCGATCGGAACCGGTCGGCGTTGCAGAGCATCGATAGTGACATCGTGTTGCGGAATTTCGCCTATCCCTATGGCGAGATGTCGGTGCGCACAAAACGCTATCTCGAAGGCCGTTTCGATTCTTGCCGATCGGTCCACTCCGGCATCAACAGCAAAGTTGCCGACCTCGGTTCGCTCAAAGCCTGCCCTCTGGAGAGCGCAACCACCGATCGCGCAAAGGTCTCCGGATTAATCGCCGAAGCTCTCGAAAGCAGAGGGTGGCTGATCTTCTACAGCCATGATGTGGCGGAGCAGCCGAGCGAGTACGGCGTCTCTCCCGATTTGCTCGAATGGGCCGTCAGTTCGGCGAAGAAAGCCGGTTGCCTCATCGCGACTATCGGCGACGGTCTTGAACTCATTAGCGGCGCAGCCGCCGAGCGGCACGCTGCCACACAATCGTGATGCCATGCAGACCCTGATCCATCCGCCGCACGCGAGCGTTCCGACCGACCGCAAAGTTCGACGCAAAGCGATCGAACCGCTTGCCTCTGTCACGCGTGAAAACCCGACGTCTCCCAAGGTCACGGTCGTGATCGCCGCATACAACGTGGCGAGATTCATCCGCGAAACGATCGAAAGCGCTCTCGCCCAGTCGCTGCGCAACATCGAGGTGATCGTCATAGACGACGGCTCAACCGACAACACGCAGGCGATTTTGCGTTCGTTTTCCGATGACCGCTTGATTTTGCTTCGTCAAGAAAATCGCGGGGTGAGCGCCGCAAGAAACGTCGGTCTCGCCGCGGCGCGCGCGCCGTACATTTTCTTCCTCGACGCGGACGACATCCTGACTCCCGGCGCGCTTTGCAGGATGGTCGGCGCGCTCGACGAAATGCCCGAGCACGTCGCCTGCTTCGGCCATCATATCAAGATTTCGGAGGATGGTTCGGAGCTGTCGACGCGTTCTTATCTTAGTTGGAAACTCCTGCCCGCCGAACACACGTTGCGCAATTTGATCGCAAAGAATTTCATTTCCGGCGCCATCTGCATCAGGACCGAAGCCGCCCGCGCGGTTCGCGGCTTCAACCCGGAGCTTAAACTTGGAGAAGATTGGGAGTTCTGGTGCCGTCTCGCTACGCTGGGTGATTTCGCCGCCATGTCCGACGACATCATCCTGATGTATCGCCAGCGTTTCACCAGCGCCAGCTACCGATTACGAAAATCACCGCTGCGTCCGAACTGTCGGGCGATCGACGTCATTTATTCGAATCCCGCGATCCGGCAGCGCTTCTCCGCTGCTGAGTTGAAGCGCAGACGGCGGCTGGCGGAGATCGACTCCTTCTGGGCCGGCGCCCGCAACCAGTATGTTCAAGGCCGGATGCTCGGATTTTTGACCTATCTGGCCGTCGGAGCGCTTCGCTATCCCGACAGCATTCTGCGGCCCCGCCTCGTCTATCTGTTCTTTCGCGGCCTCGAGCAGCACGTTAAGCGGCCGGTCGGCAGACGAGCCAATTCGCGAATTATCGCCACGATCGGGCGAAGCGTTGAAAATCGGGGTGTCGAATTGTGATCAATCCCTACGCCCTGATCTATCTTCTGGCCTATATGACGCCGGCCGTCATCGGCTTTCTGGCGATGATTTTATACAGCCACCTGCTGTCGCCGGCCGAGTATGGCGTGTACGTCATCGGGGCGAGCGTCGCTGGAATCATCTCGGCCACGTTCTTCACCTGGGTTCGTCTGTCAGTGTCGCGGTATCAGGCAAGATCGCCGGAGATCGACCTGCGCACCGAGGCGGCGATCGCCTATGTCGTGACGGTGGTCGCCATCGCCTTTGCCGCGCCGATCGTGGTCCTCGTTGTTCGCCCGAATATCGGCTTTGGAATTTTGGCCGGAAGCCTTTTTCTATCTTTGTCGCTCGCCGCATTCGAAATCAGCCAGGAATTCAGGCGCGCTCAGCTCAATCCGCTGCGATTCGCCACGATTGCCGTGGTGCGCGGCAGTTTGGGGCTGGGGCTGGGATTGGTTGCCATCGAACTCGGCGGTGGCGGGCTCGGCCTGCTCGTGGGAATCGGCGCCAGTTTTTTGATCGCCAATGTGGCGAGCTATCGACGCAATCCAGCCAAGCCCCTTCGACCGCACTCGGTTGAATATCTGACGCTGTTCGCGCGTTACGGGCTGCCTTTTTCGTTGGGCGCGATTACCTTCGCGCTGCACACTTCGCTGGATCGATTGGGCATAGCCTACCTGCTCGGTGACAGCGCGGCCGGTTACTACGGGCTGGCCGCGGAAATGACCCGTCAGCTCATTGGTATCCTCGGCGCCAGTGTCGCCTCGGCGATGTTTCCGATCGTCTTCCGCAGCCTCGCTCAAGCGGGGCCCGCCGCCACCCGCGAGAGGCTCGCCGAGGGCGCGGAGCTTTTGCTTGCGCTGATTGCGCCGGTTACGGTCGGACTTGCGATTTGCGCCGATTTGATTTCCGCAACGCTGCTGGGGCCCCAATTCCAGACCGGTGTCGCGACGCTTCTGCCATTGCTCGCCCTCGGCCGCATGTGCGGCACGGTCAATCAGTTATATCTGCAAATCAGTTTCCAGCTGGCGGAAAAACCGCTGCTTCAGGTTGCTCATGACAGCTTGATTCTCGTCCTGAATATCGCGCTTCTGTTTCCTTTGACTTTCGCCTTCGGGCTACCCGGGACGGCAGCAGCGGTCTTGATCGCAGAATCTTGCGGCATCGTCATCGGCATATTGCTGTCGCGGCGGGCTTTTCATCTCCCCTTCAATCGCTGGGGAATGGCGCGCGTGTTTGCGGCGACGGCGATCATGGCCGTGATCACCTATGCCGCCAAGACCGCGATGGGCGGGCACGGCCTGACGGCGCTGCTCTGCGTGGTTTTCATCAGCGGCGCTGGCTACGCCGGTGCTGCCATCCTGTTCAACGTCGCCGGTGTTCGCGCCTCGATCGACCGGTTTATCCATGCGCGCGCGCGAACCGAGGAGGTGCTGCTTGCACCGCACCCCTTGGCGCAACCTCACGAACAGCCATGAACGTATCTTTCACCGATCACACGTTCCTTGAAAGCGCGGCCGTCGCCGGTACCATTGGCGGGCAAGGACGCTGCCTTTTCCTGCTGACGCCGAGCGAGGAAGCGTGCGCCGTGGAGATTTTCACGCGCTCGCTGGTAAGCGCCTTGCGGTCGCGCTATCCGGACGAAGGATACGAGTTGTTGCCGGTCTCGGGCCGCTGGCGCGACCTTTCATTCATTGTCCGCAAGGTCGTAAAAGCTGATCGGGTGGTTTTCAACCTGCCGCTGGTGGCGTGGAAACGCATGTTGCTGACGCCGCTGTTGATCCTGTTGATCGCAACCGTGTCGCGCTGTCGGGTCAGCGTTTTTATGCACGAATGGTCGGAGCTGCACTGGCTGCGCCGGCTTGCACTTGCGCCCATGGTGATGCTCAGTCGCACCATCATCGTGGTCTCGCCATTCATATCCGACCAGATAGTAGGCAGCCGGTGGCTCGTTGGCGCCGGGCCCAAGTGCCGCCTGGTGCCGCATCCGCCGACTCTTCGACTTCCGCGGGAGCGGTGCGTAACCGAGCGTATCCAGCGCGTGCGGGAGGCCACCAAGAACTGCGATGTTGTCATCGGTTGCTTTGGCTCGATCTACCGGGGCAAGGCGGCGATGGCGCTGCTCGACATCTGCAAGCACCTGCAAAGCCGTGGCATTCGTGCAGCGATCGTCTTTATTGGAAGTTTCACCAAGTCGCTCGACGACTACGAACAGGAGTTCCGGTCCAAGGTGGTCGAGTTGGCGATCGACGATCAGGTTATCGTCACAGGTTATATTCCGAGCGAAGTGGAGCTTTATACGTTGTTCGAGGAGATCGGCGCCTTCCTGTTCCTGTTCCCCGAAGGTCTGACTGCTCGCCGATCGAGCGTCATCGCTTGCCTCCATTCGGATCGGCCGGTGGTGGTCACCGCACCGCGTTCGGCGACTGAATTCACCCACCACGAAGGCTTCAGCACGCTGATCGAAAACGGGGCGCTGTCCTTCATCCCGCCCGATGCCGATCTGCGCACGATTGCGGATCAGCTTCTTCCGGTCGCAAAGCAGGGCAGACGCGTCGCCCCGGTGATCGACGACGACGCCTGGTGGAACGCCGCCATGAACGCCGTGCGGGCGGCGTTCTGACGGCAATCCCGCAACAAAGCAAACGGACCGTGGAACGGCGACCGGTGTCATGCGGCATGAAACGCGCGCGAATCAGCGCTGCATAACCAGGCGTTCCACGGTTCTCGGGCTCGTAAGCATTGCGTTCGGGTCGCCGGCGGCCATTCTGCGGTCTATTCCTGCAGGGGCCGATTTCAATCTTGAATTGGAGCCGCCGCTGCGCAGCCATGCGCGCATCTCCGGCATCAAATACGGATGCGCCGGCGCCGCTCCGAGCGTCCAACCGGACCGCATCCTGCTCGAAAAATTCGCCACCGAGGCCAACATCTTTGTCCCGGAAGGCGCGTTGAAATGGAACCAAACCGAACCGCTTCCGGGCGAGTTCGATTTCTCCGAAGGAGACAGCATCGCCGCGTTCGCGACCCATAACGACATGCTTGTCCACGGACACACGCTGGTCTGGTACACGGCGATTCCCGATTGGGTCGCGAACATAACAACCGGCCAAGACGCCAGAGCGGCGCTGGAGCGCCATATCGGCACCGAGGTCTCGCGGTATCGTGGAAAGATTTGGGCGTGGGACGTCGTCAATGAGCCGCTCGAACCGGACGATCGCCTCGAGGACAACCACCGCGATTCAGTCTGGCTCCGCTCTCTTGGCGCCGACTACATCGATTTGTCATTCCGCCTTGCGCGCGCCGCCGATCCGACCGTGCCGTTGTGCCTGAGCGAATACGGGATCGAATACGCGGGGGCCAAATCGCAACGCCGCCGGAAGGCTTTGCTTGCGCTGCTGCGAAGGTTGCGCGATCGAAACACGCCAGTCGATTGCTTGGCGTTGCAATCGCATCTTGAAGCTCATCAGCTGTTCGATCACGCGGAATTAACCACCCTTCTGCGCGAAGTCGTCAAGCTCGGCTATCGTCTCTTGATCACGGAGCTAGACGTCAACGATTTTGAGCTTGGCGGCAGCGAAGAACAGCGTGACCGTGCCGTTGCACGCCACGTCGCCGAATACCTGGACACCGTGTTTTCGGTGGCGCGACCGAAGTCGATCGCCACGTGGGGCTTGAGCGATCGCTACACTTGGTTGCGCCAATACTTCAAGCGTGCCGACGGGTCGCCGCTGCGGCCGCTGCCGCTCGACGCCAATTTCAACCGCAAGCCGATGTGGGCGTCGTTGGCAAGATACGTGGCCGCGCAAGACCGTCAGCCGACATGAAATACCGCGCTGACATCGACGGATTGCGGGCACTCGCCGTACTTCCGGTCGTGCTCTACCACGCCGGCGTGCCAGGCGTGCCCGGCGGCTTTCTCGGGGTCGACGTGTTCTTCGTGATTTCCGGTTATCTGATCTGCGGAATGATCGACAAGGAAATCCGTGAGGGCACGTTCTCTCCCGCCGGTTTTTGCAAACGCCGTATCCTGCGAATTTTTCCCGCGCTGGTCGCTATGCTGCTGGCGACAAGTCTCGCCGCTTATCTGTATTTTCTGCCGGTGGAACTGAAGCAGTTTTCGGCCTCACTGGTGAGCGCCATCGCCTCCGTTTCCAACATATATTTCGCAGCCACCGCCGGCTATTTCGACGCCCCGACGGCGACCAAGCCGCTATTGCATACCTGGTCACTCAGCGTGGAGGAGCAGTTCTACGTTTGCGCGCCGTTGTTCATGTTCCTTGCGTATCGTTTCTTTCCGCATCGGGTGAAGGTGATCTTTGCCTCGGTGACGGCGATTTCACTGGCATGCGAGTTGCTCGTCTATTGTCGCAACTCCGATTTCGCTTTCTATCTGACGCCCTGCCGGGCCTGGGAGTTGTCGCTGGGTGCGCTTCTATCCATCGGTTTCCTTCCGGCACCGGCGACGGCGCTGCACAAGAACGCGGTTGGCTGGCTCGGACTCCTGCTCATTCTAGCGGCGGTGTTTTTCGGTTCGTCCGCGCCGCTGCCGATAATGCAGATCTCGGCAGCCGCCGGGGCGGCAATAATTATCGCCTCGAGCCGCAACGGTCTCTCGGTGCCCGGACGGCTCCTTTCAGCGCGGCCGGCGGTGTTTGTCGGCCTCATCTCCTATTCGCTCTATCTGTGGCATTGGCCGATCATCGTCTTCCAGCGCAGCGACTCGTTCCTGCTGGCGGACGCGTCCGGCGCCGCAGCCAAAGCCGGCCTGGTCGCGATCTCGCTTGCCGTCGCCTATCTGTCTTGGAAGTTCATCGAAACACCTTTTCGAACGGCAACACCGCAGGTCCCCAAATACGCGGTTTTCGCCGGCGCCGGCGCGTCGATGGCATCGTTGGCGGTGCTGGCCTGGTTGTGGACGACGTTGAACGGCCTGCCCGATCGGTTTGCCGACCGCGTCGTGTCGATCGACGCCTACCTCGCTTATGATCCCTCCGCAGCATTTCGCGGCGGTCGTTGCTATATCTGGTCCAACCGGCAAACCTTCGACACCGAGGATTGCCTGCGGCTGGATCCGGAGCGGCCGAATTATTTGCTCATGGGCGACAGCCACTCCGCGCATCTGTGGCCCGGCCTCTCCGGGGCGCTGCCCGACGTCAACATAATGCAAGCGAGCGCCAGCATGTGCCGGCCCGTTATTCCAAGGCCAGCTTTGTTCGACATGAACTTCTGTCCGCGAATGATGCGCTTTGTATTCAACAGTTTCCTCATCGCACACAAGGTCGATCGCGTGCTGCTTGCGGCCACGTGGAAGGACGAAGACATGCCGAGGCTTGCGCACACGCTCGAAGTCCTCACGGCGCGTGGCATGGAGGTGGTCGTTCTGGGACCATCGTCGAATACGACCGGCCGCTTCCGCGCCTGCTCGCCGACGAAATCCGCTATCGTGCCCCCTCGCTCGCCAGCGATATGCGCACCGCCGGAATCGCCGATCGCGACCGCCGACTTGCCGAACTCGTAGTCGGCAAGGGCGCGTATTATGTCTCGGTCTATAAGGCGGTGTGCCCGAATGGCGCCTGCATCGAATACGCCAAGGGCGACGTTCCGCTGCAATTCGACGCCGGCCATCTGACGACGGAAGGATCGATGATGGTTGCTCGGCTTCTGGTCGGACTGGGCATTAGAAATGTCCTCGCACCACCCGCGCAACGCGCCGGCGGTTTATCAAGCCGACGCGCAACCCCGCTATAGCTCCTGTCTGGAATCTTCCCGCGGAATCCGAGCGCACGATTTTTCTTAATCATTAATGGGCAAACCCGCTCTCGAAAATCGTTGTTGCCACGGCTCATCGTCGCCTGCGATCGGTAGCGTTAACGAGCGCTATTTCGGCTAAAGACTCGACGTTCTTTTATATTCCTGCTGCGGCGGCTTCGAGCAGGGCGATCGGCAAAAAATGTACGAGACTGTCGACAATCATGGCCACGCCATCATGTCTCTGCCGCCGGAGATACAGCAAAAATTTTGCGATTTGGCGAGTGAGGTCGAAGCTCGCAGTCTGATCGTTTGGGGCGAGCACTGTTCGGAATGCGCGTTTCCGAGCTGCTACACGTCGTGCGCGTTTTACACCTCGCGGCGCGACGGTCATTGCCGCCGCTTCGCCGATGGAATCGAACAGGGAAAGATCGGAAGCGTTGTACTCGGCAGGGTGCGCTTCCGCAGGTGGGCCAAGCTGGAAGGGAAAGGTCCGGCCAAACTTTTTTCGCGTCGAAATTCCATTTTCCGGGAATGGCTGGATCGCTTCGTTTCATCGCTGATTATCAACTGCGCGCCTTCGCGCATAATCTATGCCCGGGCCACGAGATATTGGAATCAGTGGAAGGCTAAGCGCGCGGTTGCATCGGCGCCGGAGCGGATCGACGGCTTTGTCGTCGAAGCCTGGCTTGCGCCGGGCCAGCCCATCCCTGTTACCGTCACTTTCTTGCCGATAGGTCGCGACGAACACAGACTCTTTCAGTCCCGTCTCGATCTGCAAGTCGGTTACAATCGTTTCGTATTGCCCTACACGGAGATTGCGGCGCGGGTCGATCTGAGCGATCCGTTTCTCATTCAAATCGAGCCGGTCGGCGACGCGGTCGGACGGGAGGTCGTCTTTGGATTGATCGATTTTGTGCGGTTTGCCGCTGCGGGCAGCCGGACGGCTCGGGGCATAGAAAAGGCCGACATGGCAAACCCGGCTGCAAGCGTCGGGCGCGAAAAGCCGGCGCGCACCGCCAAATGCGTCGTGTGGGATCTCGACGATACTATCTGGCGCGGAACGCTTGCCGAAGACGGTCACGAGTCGTTGACGTTGCACCCGGCAGCGGTATCGACAATCATCGAATTGGATCGGCGAGGAATCCTTCAGTCAATCGCCACCAAAAACGACCCCGAAGCCACACTTGCTGCCCTTCAGGCTTTCAAGATTCGTGACTATTTTTTGTTTCCGCAAATTGGCTGGGGTCCCAAGAGCACGTCGGTCAAGCGAACCGCTGAATTGCTCGACATTGGGTTGGATACGCTCGTCTTTGTCGATGACCAGCCGTTTGAGCGCGGTGAGGTCGGCGAAACGCTCCCCGAGGTGACGGTACTGCCGGAGACCGATATCCCTAACCTGCTGACGAGCCCGCTGTTCGACGTGCCGGTGACCCAGGAGAGTACCAAGCGGCGGGCCATGTATCAGACGGAAGAACTTCGCCATGCGACCTTTGGCGATTCGGACACCGACTATGTCACGTTCCTGCGCAACTGCCGCATTCGGCTTGAGATTTCCGACCTTTCCGACGCCCACGAAGAGAGGGCATATGAGCTTTCGCAGCGCACCAATCAGTTGAATGTTTCGGGCACCCGGTACTCTCGCGACGAAATCAAAGCGCTGATGCGGCCATCTTCAAGATACCAATCGTACATGCTTCGTTGCGAAGATCGGTTTGGAGACTATGGTGTAATCGGCATGTGCGTTCTCGATCGCCAATCGGCGCGCGTGCATTCGTTCATGATGAGTTGTCGAGTGCAACGCAAGCGTGTCGAACAGTCATTCTTTGCCTGGCTGACGAGACAACTGAGCACACATCGCCCGCTCGCCGCTATGGAGGTGAGCTACAAAAAAACCCAGCGCAATGGGGCTGTCGTCAAAATGCTCGAGGAGCTGGGATTTGAGTATCGGCCTGACGGCGAGAACGACGGCACGTTCGTCAAGCCTCTGGATGTGCCGATCGCGGAAGACGACGTTGTCGAGATCGTCGACCTCACCACCGCGCGAGAATTGAGCGCTTGATGGCAGGGCGAGTATCGACGTCATTCGCGTTCTCGCAGGGCGGCGGCCAATCTCGACCCGGACCTGGGACATGACCTGGGGATTGAGCGGCCCTTTCATCTAGCTGTCACAGAGCATGCGCAGAGTTGAGGCCCTTCGAGCGAATGAGGGTCCTCATGAGTGACGTTGCCGTTTTACCAGGCTCTATAGAACCCTCAGCCCGCAGGAGTCCGGACCTCAGCGGC
>Ga0302326_10021197_pt1 | contig 13337 bp, 5 predicted proteins | sample Palsa_T0_3_FD_202264 | JGI IMG/M metagenome (GOLD analysis project Ga0302326, IMG submission 202264) | Peat permafrost microbial communities from Stordalen Mire near Abisko, Sweden - Palsa_T0_3 | ecosystem: Environmental > Terrestrial > Soil > Palsa > Peat permafrost | place: Sweden: Abisko... | reverse complement strand
CATCACCAGCGTCGAGGCGGTGTTGCAGGCGATCACCACCAGATCGGGCGCGTGGGCGGCAATCAATTCGCCGATCAGCGGCACCACCCGCGCGATGATCTGGTCCTCGCCATGATGGCCGTAGGGGAAGAACGCATCGTCGGCGACATAGACATAATGCGCGTCAGGCCGCGCACCGACGACCTCACGCAGCACCGTGAGGCCGCCGAGGCCGGAATCGAACACGAGAATCGTTGGCGCCGATGACACGCCACGATCCTAGCCGATCCCGGGTTGCCTTTCAGTGGTTTTGACGGCCGTTCGCAGGGAGTTGGCCCGCGCGTTTGTCATATCGGGCTGCAAGCGCCGACATTCTCCAACGGATTCCAAATGTGTTTCAGTCCATAAAAAAATGGAGGAAGTGCGATGAGAGCACGAGGTCATTGCCGGACGTCGACTATCCAAGCGGCGGATTGGATCGTGCGGCGGCTGGCCCTGCTGTTGTGCCTGATCGTCGCAGTGGCGCGCCGACATTCGCCCGACGACGCGCGCGTGCAGGTCTACCCGAGGGATGACGTGCACGTCGTCGTTGTCGGCGGCGAGGCGAACGCCATGATGCAAGGCTGGCAGATGTGGGGCGCCGTCACCGTGTCGGTCGACAAATGGCGATGATGGCGGACGGGCGCCGGACCGAATTCTAGTTGCTCACGCCCGGACGATGACGCGGTTCATCGAGCTTCTGCGCGTGCCCTCCGTGTTCCGTGCCGCTTCCATGCTCACGAACTGAAGGCGTGCCTGCAGGTGAGGCAGAAAAGAGACAGTTGCATACTATCTGGCGTGAGTCGGCCCAAAGGCTCCCTCCAAGCATTGCCAACTTTGGCAAAATATTGTCGACATGCGAGCTAATCGTTTACCGCTTGTGAACTTTTGTGTGCTGGGGCTGTGGGGACATGCGATTCGGTCACACTTGGCTGCGAGATTGGTTCGCCGCAGCCGTGGCAGTATCACTAGCGCTATTGTCGTCGACCGGTACCGCCTTGGCCGCCGCGCCGGTGGTCTCGTCTTTGACGCTTGTGACCAGCGGACCGGCGTCGGGCGGCACTTCGATTGCCATCGTTGGCAGCGGTTTTACCGGCGTGACCGCGGTGACGGTCGGCGGCGTCAATGTGAGCTCATTCACCTTTGTGGACGACAATCACATAACGGCCGTGACCGGCGCTTTGACGACGGCAGCGACTCCTACCGTAACGGCAATCGCGGCGAACAATGGAGGTATCAACGGCGGCAGCTTTGTCAGCGTCACGGGAACCAACTTCCTCGATGTCGTCGATGTCAGTGTTACAGCGGGGGGCATGACCGGCACGGGTACCGGCCTTTTCACATACACTAACGTGGTCACCGGGCTGTCGATCGGCGGTACGAACGGCTCGATAGTCGCGGTCAATAGCGCCACCAATTTGACGGCGTTTACGCCTCCGGGAATCCCGGGAGTCGCCAATGTGATCGTAGACGTCGTGGGGAACGTCACCTCCGGGACGAGCGGCGATAAACTCTATACCTACACCAATGGCGGTCCGGGCATCAATACGATTGGCCCTGAAAGCGGCCTGACCAGCGGCGGCTACAACATGGTCATCACGGGCAGTAACTTCGTGCCCGGGACATACCTGAACGGGAACTCCGCGACCACGGTGACGATCGGCGGCACTCTGATAACCAACGTGGCCGTCAGTTCCGTCTCGACCCTTTCGTTCACGGTGCCCGCAGGTACTGCGGGCGTGCAGTCAGTGATCGTCAGCACGGTGGCCGGCACCGCGACCGGCCAGTTCTTGTACGTGGCGCCGGCGACCCCGGTCATCACGTCGGTGTCGCCCAACGGCGGCAGCATTGCCAATGGCGGCACCACCGCGGGTGGCACCCAGGTCAAGATTTTCGGCCAAAACTTTATCGGCGCGACTTCGGTGACCATCGGAGGGAACCCACTAGCCGGATTTTCGGTCGTCAGCGCCGGTGAGATCGACGGGACGACGCCCTCGCATTCGGCTCCCGGCGCCGTGGATGTGGTGGTAACGGTCACCGCTGGAGCTTCGACCTTCACTGGCACCGGTACGGGCCTCTTCACCTATGTGATTCCGCCACCGATCGTAACCGCGGTCGCTCCTAATATCGGCACCACGGCCGGGGGCACCGCGGTGACCATTACCGGTCAGTATTTCAACAGCGCGACGTCGGTGACGTTCGGCGGCACGCCGTCGACCAGCACTCCCGTGGTCAACGCCGCCGGGACCTCGATCAATGTGACGGCTCCGCCCGGATCTGCCGGCACGGTCGACGTAGTTGTAACGACGCCGTCCGGTCCCAGCGCGACCAGCATGGCCGACCAGTACACTTACGGGACGCCACCTCCGAGCATAACGTCGGTATCGCCTACGGGCGGCCCCGTCGCGGGCGGCACCATGGTCACCATCACCGGTACCAATTTCACGGGCGCTACCCAGGTAACGTTCGGCGGAATAGCGGCGACCGGCATCTCGAATGTGACCGCTACCTCGATCACCGCCGTCACGCCGGCGCATGCAGTCGGGGCCGTGAACGTGGATGTGACGACGCCTGCCGGCACCGGCGTTGGCGGAAATCTCTATACCTACGGCGCTTCGCTCCCGGTGGTGACGTCAATTCTTCCGGTTAGCGGCACTACCCAAGGCGGCACCCTTGTCACGATCACGGGCACCGGCTTTGCCGGTACGCCGCTGGTTACGATCAACGGTGTGGCGGCAGGTAATGTGCAAGTCACCAGCCCGACGACGATCACGGCCATAACGCCGGCCGGCACCGGAACGAACGACCCGGTCGTCGTCACCACCTCCGTCGGTCCGAGCGCTCCCGCCAACATCTACAGCTTTGTGGCGCCTGGTCCCGCTCCGCCGCCGGGGGCACCAACTATCAATTCGAACGGAATTAGCCCATCCAGCGGTCCTATCGGGGGCGGTACACCCATCACCATCACCGGCACCAATTTCACCGGCGCAACCGGGGTGACAATTAATGGTGTTCCTGCGACGTCGGTGGTGGTTGTCAATTCCACCACCATCACTGCGGTCACGCCGCCGGGGACCGCGGGGCCCCAGAACGTAGTCGTGACGACGCCGGGCGGCACCAACGCGACGCCGGGACAGTTCACTTACGTCGCAATACCGCCGACCGTGACCCACGGTAAGTCCAAGTAGCGGCAGCACATTGGGCAACACTGCCGTCACCATCACCGGCACCAATTTCACCGCCGCTACCGCGGTGACGTTCGGCGGCACGAATGCGACCAGTTACACCGTGGTCAACGCCACCACCATCACGGCGAAAACGCCGCCGCATGCCGGCGGATTGGTCAACGTGGCCGTGACGACAGGCGCGGGCACAAATCCTGCCAACACCCTCTTCACCTATGTGGCGCCGCTTCCGCCGACGGTGACGGCGATCGTGGCCAATCACGGCGATGTCGGGGGCGGTACCTCGGTCACCATCACCGGCACCAACTTCACCAACGTGACTTCGGTGACGATCGGCGGCACGGCGGTGCAGTTTCAGGTGGTGGTCAACGCCACCACGATCACCGGCACGACGCCGGCGCACGCCGCGGGTCTTGCGGATGTGGTGGTCACGACGGGGGCAGGCACCAGCACGGGAGGGACCGGCCTCTTCACCTATACGTCGAAGCCGACAGTATCGGGCATTTCCCCCAACATTGGTCCCGGCGCCGGTGGCACCACGGTGACGATAACGGGGACAAATTTTATTGGAACGACCGCGGTCGTGTTCGGCACGACGCCGGCGACCTCGTTTACTGTCAACCCAGGTGGGACTTCGATCACCGTCACATCGCCGCCGGGCGTCGGTGTTGCGAACGTGACCGTAACGACGCCTGGTGGCACCAGCGCTATCAGCACGCCCGACCAGTTCACCTACAGCGGCGTACCGACCGTGACCTCAGTGTCGCCCGATGCCGGCCCGGTCGGCGGCGCCACCCAAGTGACCATCACCGGCACCAACTTCACCGGCGCGACGGTGGTGAAGTTCGGTGGGACAAACGCCGCCTCGTTCAGCGTCAACACCTCAACCTCGATCAGCGCGGTTTCGCCGCCCGGCACCGGCACGGTTGACGTGACGGTGACGACAGCGGGCGGCGGCACCAGCGTGGCCAACCCCGGCGATAAATTCAGTTTTGGCAAGGCAGCAACCTCACTCTCGCTGACTTCGACGCCAAACCCGAGTCTTATCGGGCAGCCGGTCACGTTCACGGCAAGGGTGACCGGAAATTCGCCGACCGGCACCATCACCTTCACTTACAACGGCGCCACGATCGGGACGGCAGCGTTGGTGAGTGGCGTCGCGACTTTCACGATCGCAACGCTTCCCGCCGGCAGCGATCCTGTCTCTGCCTCCTATCCCGGCGACGCCAACAATGCCGCGGATCCGCAGACGGTGATCCAGGTGGTCCAGAGCAATTCAGACAGCGCGAAACTGCATGAGGTGCAGGTCTCGGTGATGCCGATCGTCGCGAACCTGTCCGGTCAGGCGATCAGCGGCGCGATCGACAGTGCGATCGGCGTCGGTCTTGGCGGCTGCCCCCAGTTGCTCACGCCAAGCGCCAGCGGTTTTACCTACTATTTCGATGGCTGCACGCAACAGCAGGCCAACGCGTACGCGTCGGGCGATAAAGTAACTTCTTCGGCCCAGGCGTTGGTGTCTCCAACCGGCGGTTCCATCATAGACGACGATTTCAGGGCGCTCGGTTTTGCCAACGATGGTTCGGCGCAGTATGCGAAGGCAAGCCCGCAGCCAGTCCAGGCTCCTCGTGACTGGCTTGTCTGGGTCGACGTGCGTGGTGCCGGATTCGGCCGCTCGGGCACTACCACCGATCTCACCGGCACGCAGGTAAACGTGCTCGCGGGAATCACCCGCAGAATCTTGCCGGATTTCGTGGTTGGAGCGATCGGCGGCTACGAGAATTTTGATTTTAGTTCGCAAACCTACAACGGCGTACTGAAAGGCAGCGGTTACACGTTCGGCGGTTATACCGGCCTCAAGCTTGGCGCGTCGATTCGCCTCGACGCAGCGGTGGCCTGGTCGGACATTACGGCCGCCGACACCTCCGGTACCGCCAACGGCAATTTTACCGGCACGCGATGGCTCGCGTCGGGCGGATTGACAGGAACCTACAACTGGGCCGGCATGGTGTTCGAGCCTTCGGCAAGGGTCTATGGGCTGTGGGAGCAGGAGAACGCCTACACCGATAGTCTTGGCACGTTGCAAGCCGCGCATGATTTTGACACCGGCCGCGCCAGCGGCGGCACGAAGATAAGCTATCCGTTCCCGACAGGGCTTGGCACTCTGGCGCCGTATGCGGGCCTGTATGGCGATTACTATTTCTCAAAGGACAATGGTGCGACCACCGCGCTGACGCCGATCCTGCTGCTGCAGGGTTGGGGAGCGCGTGTGACCGGCGGCGTGACGGCGACTTTCGCCGGCGGTCCGCAGCTAAGCGTCGGCGGGGAATACAGCGGAATCGGCAACGACACGCACATCTGGACTTTCCGGATGCGCGGCAACGTGCCGTTCTGAGAGGGCGTAGGGCATGGTGAAGGGTTCAACCAGGGCAATCGCGGCGACCGAGCCCGCTCGGATGCGGACTTATGGCCGCCGCCTTGCGTTGCTTGGCGCCACCGTCAGCTATGCCGTGCTTGCCTTCAGCCTTCCGGCCTTCGCGCAGGTACCCCCGCCCGTCAGTGTCAGCAACTCGATCTCCGGCTCTACGGTTTTGACCGGCACGATCGATGGCGGCAACGGGCCCGGTTACTTCGTCAACAGCGGCGGCACGCTGACGGTGAACAACGCGACCTTGCAGAATTTCACCACCAGCGGCGGCGCCGGCAGCGGCGGCGGCCTCGGTGCGGGCGGCGCCATCTTCATCGATACCGGCGGCACCGTCGTCCTCAACAATACCAATTTCTCCCATGACAGCGTGGTCGGCGGCATCGGGGGCACGAACTCGCCTTACGGCGGTAACTTGAATAATATTGCGACGGTGACGACGCCTGATGCCAATCCCAACGGAACCAACGGCGTCAACGGCGTGCAGGTCGTCGACGGGACCAACGTTTATCGCTTCGGCGATGGCAGCGGCAACGGCGTTACCGGCATCGGTGTCGGCAATGGCGGCAATGCTACCAACGGTGTCGGCGGCATCGGCGGTATCGGCGGCGCCGCTACCGATGGTTTTGCTCAAAACTCCCTTGCCGAATATCAGGTGGCCATCGACACCCAGGCGTTGATTGCCACCGGCATCCTGACTGGAACGCAGGCCACGGTGTTCGGCGTGTGGGCTGCAGGCGCCATTGCGGATTTCGCTTCCCAAGCCAATCCTTTCACCGCGCCCTTGTCTGACGTCACGGGCATTACCAGTGGCTTGCTGGCAGTTGTGTCAGGCATCAATACCGCAGCCAACGGCGTGGCGCTGGCGGCGAGTATCCAAGCCCTGCAAAAGGACGCGTCCATTTTGGCGGCATGGAACGACCTTGCAGCCCAGCAGCCCTCATCGGTCGGCAATGGCGGCAACGGCGAGAACGGCGGCGCCGGCGGCGCCGGTTCCTACGGCTACGGCGGCGGCGCCGGGGGTCAGGGGGGCGCTTACGGTCTGGCCGGCAACTCGAATGGTGCTGATGGCACCGGTGGCGCCGGTGGCGCCGGTGGCGCGGGTGGTTTCGGCGCCGGCGGCGGCGCGGGCGGATACGGGTTCGGCGCCGGGCAAAACGGTAATGGAGCCGCAGGCGCCAGCAGTTCGTCAGGTGCCGGCGGTGCGGGCGGCGCGGCGGGTTTTGGCGCCGGCGTCGGCTCCACGGGTGGCGCTACCGGTGTCAGCTCGGCGAGCGGCGGCGGTGGCGGCGATGGCTATGGCGGCGCCATTTTCGTCAACAATGGCGGCTCGCTGACCATTCAAGGCAATGCAAATTTCGCGGGCAATACCGCGATCGGCGGCGCCAGCCTGAATGGCGGACTGGCTGGCGGCGCGGCCGGTACCGATCTTTTCATCATGACGGGCGGGATCGTGAATATCGCGCCCGGCGCCGGCAACGTCGTTACCTTCAACGGCACGATCGCCGACAACAGCACCGCCTCGATCGGCGCAGCAAGCACTTCGCAAGTGGCGAACTACCCGGTCAGCGCCGGCGCCACCCTCACCGTCTATGCCGGCACGACGATATTCAATGGGCTGAACACCTATTCCGGCCAAACCGTCATCAACGGCGGCGCGCTCAACGGCGCCCTCAACCCCGGCACCAATACATCGGGCGCGCCGAACTATGCCCTGACGGATGGCGCGCTGCAGGCGAATGACGGCAAAGGTCTGCCGACGGGCAGCACGCTGAATTTCAGCGGGGCGGGCACATACACCGGTGGCGTGTTGCAGGTCAGCAACGGGACGTTTACGCGCTATGTCAGTATCAATCCAAATCCCGACGGCGGCATCAATCCCGGCAGCGTCGAGTGGACGGGCTCCGGCGGCTTCGCGGCGATCAACAAGGCTCTGACCGTCACCCTCAGCGGCGGTGCGCAATTGACGTGGGGCGCGAACGGTTTCGTGCCCGACGGTTATTCGCTGATTTTCGGTTCGGCCACGTCGAACCAGATGACGACCTTCACCAACGCCATCGCGACCGACGGCACCACCGCGAGCTTCCTGGTCGCCAATAACGGCATCGCCGCCGGCTCGGTCGCCACCATTTCCGGCGTTATCTCCGGCAGCAGCGACATCAGCATCGGTGGCGGCGGATTTAACGGCACCCTGATCTTCAGCGGGGCCAATACCTATACCGGCGCCACCATCATCAATAGCGGCGCGCTGGCATTGAGCGGCGCCGGTTCGATCGCCGATTCGTCCGGTGTGATGCTCTCCAACACCGGTACGTTCGACATCTCGACAACAACCGCCGGCGCCACGATCCCGACGCTGAACGGGGCCGGCAACGTTTTGCTCGGCAACCAGGAATTGACGGTCGCCGGCGGCGGAACGTTTAGCGGCGTGATCGCCGACGGCGGCGTCGGTGGCGGCACCGGCGGAAGCCTGATCATTGCCGGCAGCACCGAAACGCTGACGGGCATCAACACCTATACCGGCGACACCACGATCGACGCTAACGCTACCCTGGCGCTGTCGGGCAACGGGTCGATTGCGGATTCCAAGCCGGTGAACGTCCTCGGCACCGGCGCGAACGCCGGCACCTTCGATATCTCGCAGACCACGTCGGGAGCATCGATCACAAGCCTGGAGGGTACGGGCCAGGTGTTGATCGGGCAGAAGTTGTTGGTGATCAGCAACGCATCGACGACTTTTTCGGGTGACATCAACGACGGTGGCCTCGGCGGCGGCACCGGCGGCAACGTAATGATCACCGGCGGCACTCAAACATTTTCGGGCGTCAACACCTATACCGGCGTGACCATCGTCGGGGTTGGCGCGACGCTGGCGCTGAAAGGCATCGGATCGATCGCAAGCTCCAGCGAAGTCGATGCGCTCGGAACGTTCGATATTTCGCAGGAAACCGCGGGCGCGACGATCACGACCTTGTTGGGCAACGGCAACGTGCTGCTCGGAAACCAGAAACTGACCATCTCAAATGGTTCGACATCGTTCGACGGCGTCATTGCGGATGGCGGCATCGCCCCCGGCACCGGCGGACAGCTGGAAATCGGCGGCGGTACGCAGACGCTGACGGGTACCAATACCTACACCGGCAACACCACCGTCGATCTCGGTGCAACGCTGGCGCTGGCGGGTACCGGGTCGATCGCCACCTCCGCCAATGTCGCCGTCAACGGCACCTTCGACATTTCGCAAACTTCGGTCGGCGCCCAGATCATTACCCTGTCGGGCGCGAGCACCGGCAAGGTGGAACTCGGTTCGCAACTGCTGCTGATTACCGGAGGCTCGACGACGTTCGCAGGCGTCATTTCCGACGGCGGAATCGGTGGCGGAACCGGCGGCATGCTGGCGATCGGCGGCGGCACCCAGACGCTCACCGGCATGAACACCTATACCGGCGGTACGCTGATCGCGGCTGGCGCCACGTTGGCGCTCAGCGGCGGCGGCTCGATTGCCACATCCGCCTTCGTCGATGCGCTTGGCACTTTCGACATTTCGCAGACCACGGCCGGCGCCAAGATCATCACCTTGCTGGGCACCGGCACGGTGGCCCTGGGCGCCCAGGAACTGACCATCACCAACGGTGCGTCGATATTTGCCGGTGTCCTCGCCGACGGCGGTATCGGCGGCGGTGTCGCCGGCAGCCTGATCGTGAGTGGCGGAACGCAAGGGCTTTCCGGCGTGAACACCTACACGGGTGACACCACGATCGCTCCCAATCCGACCAATGGCACCGCGATACTCGCCCTGATCGGCACCGGCAGCATCGCGACATCGAGCGAAGTTGCGATCGCGACCGGCGGTACGTTCGACATTTCCATGACCTCGGCCGGCGCTTCGATCAAGACCCTGGCCGACACCGGGGCCACTCCATCGGGCAATGTCGCGCTGGGTTCGCAGACGCTGACAATCACCAACGGCTCGACGACATTCTCCGGCGTGATCGCCGACGGCGGGCTCGGCGGCGGCGTCGGAGGCAACCTCACCGTCACCGGCGGCACGCAGACGCTGGCCGGCGTCAACACCTATACGGGTCTGACGACGATCTCACCGGCGTCCACCACCGCGACCCTGGCGCTGATCGGCACCGGCAGCATCGCGACATCGAGCGAGGTGCTGGTCAACACGGGCGGCACGTTCGACATTTCAGGAACAAATGCCGGCACCCAGATCACGACGCTGTCGGGGGCCGGCGACGTCGTATTGGGCAGCCAGATCCTCACCATCACCGCGGGCGGCGCCGGCACGGCAGGCGCCAATCCGGCGGGTATCTTCACCGGTATCATCAGCGGTCTCGGCGGCCTCGCAATAACCGGCGGCCATGAAGAGCTGAGAGGTTTGAACACCTATTTCGGCGGCACCACCATAACCAACGGCGCCATCGTCAGCATCAACAACTCCCAATCGCTGGGCGCTGCGACCAGCCAGGTGACGCTCAACAACGGCGGCCTGGTCCTCGATAACAGTGTGACGATCCCGCAGCCCATAAAGCTGCTCGGGGCACCGCTCAACGGACCTGGTGTCGACTCCATCAATCTGAATTCCTTCAACGCGACGCTATCCGGTGCCCTTTCCAGCACCGATGGCAGCGTGCTCACGGCGTTCAACGGTGGCACGCTGAACCTGACCGGAACGGTCAGCAATATCGGCGGCATCGTTCTTGGACCCGGCACCAATTTGACTGCGAATGCCACGGCCAATGCCGGGCTCGGCACCACGCCGATCATAGTGGTGCCGCCTCCCGGCGGTGGCAGCACGCCGATGGATGTGTTCACCGGTTCGGTGCACGTGGTAGGACCGCTCGACATCACCAACGGCCCCACGCCGGAACTGATCATCCTGCCCGGTGATTCGCTGGTCGGCGTCGGCAGCGTGAACATCGCGACCGTGATCCAGGGTGGCGGCTCGAATGCGCCCGGCGACGGCCCCGGCACGATCGTCGTCAACGCCCAAGTGACCGATCTTCCAAACGCGACGTTCAATCTCGATATCGACGGCGCAATGCCCAGCACGGGATGCGCCAACGTGGCCGGTTGTGCCGGCCAATACAGCAGCGTCATCGTGACCGGCGGCAATACCTATACGGCGGCCGGAACGATCGCCCCGATCCTGCGCGGCATCAGCCCACCTGCCAACAACAATTACACCCCGCCGGTAACGACAAACTTCACGGTCGTCACCGCCATGGGTGGCGTGCTCGGCAGCTTCTCGGGGATCACGCAGCCGACGTCTGGTCTGGCGCCCGGCACCCGCTTCGATGCGCTTTATTTCAACGTCGCGGGGGCGTCGAGCCTCAATGCGGTTACCTATTCGCAGAACTCGGGCGGCAATCCGAACACGGTTGAACTCTGGGTGACGCCCGCGAGCTACCAGAATCTGTCGGCCTGGAATACCGTGCTCCCGCAAAACCAGAGTCAGGTCGCCCTCGCGCTCGACGCGCTCCGTGGCATCAACGACCTCAACCCGGCGCTGAGCCTTCCCGCCGGCTTGAAGATGAATGCCCAGTCGACATGGGACTTCGGCCAATTGTTCCAGCAGCAGCCGCAAAATCTTCCCGGCGTCTTCAAGACGCTGAACGGCGAGGTCAACACCGACCTCAGGCAGGTCGCGGTGCAGATGACGAGCCAGTTCCTCGAACTGATGCTAGATCCGTCGGTGAGCGGCCGCAGCAGCGGTCCGGGCGCAGGCGCCATCGGTTTCACCAACGAAGAGCCGAGCAAGCCTGCGGTCGCCTTGGACCAGCAAGCCGTCGACGGCCAGCCGTCTCCCGACAGCCAGCAAATGGCCGATGCGAGGCTCGCCTATGCCGCTGCCGTGAAGGCACAGGCGCCGCCGGCCAACTTCGACCAGCGCTGGGCCGCATGGGGTTCCGCTTTCGGCGGCGGCGGCAATGTAGATGGCTCCGCGATCGCCGGATCGACCAATGTCTCGATCAAGGACGCGGGCTTTGCCACCGGCCTGGACTATCGCTCCGGCGATACCGTGATTGGTTTCGCGGCGGCGGGTGGCGGCACCGCCTGGAACCTGACCCCGTTGTCGACATCCGATACCGGCCGCAGCGATGCATTCCTGGCCGGTGTCTACGGAACGACGCATTTCGGTCCGGCCTATCTGGCCGCCGCATTGTCCTTCGCCAATCATTGGGCGACGACCAACCGTTCCACCTTTGCCGGCGATCATGTCCAGGCGACCTTCAATGCGCAGAGCTATGGCGCGCGCGTCGAGAGCGGCTATCGTTTTGATTTCCCCTTTGTCGGGGTGGCGCCTTACGTTGCCGGTGAATTCCAGCGCTTCTCCACGCCGAGCTTTAGCGAGACGGATATCAGTGGCGGAGGTTTCGGGCTGGCCTACCAAAGCGCGTCGGTAAACGAGGTGCGCGGCGAAGTCGGCGCACGCTTCGACAATACCCAAAGCGTCGGCGACGGAATGACGCTCATTCTGCGCGGCCGTCTGGCCTACGCCTATAATTATGTGACCGATCCGGGGCTGGTGGGGACATTCGAGGCCGCGACGGCTGCGGGAGCCTTGTCCGGGGCCGCCGTCGGCTTTGGCGTCGTCGGCGCGCCGCTTCCGCAGAGCGTCGGGTTGGCCTCGGCGAGCTCCGAACTGAAGCTCGGCAACAACTGGTCTCTGCTTGCGAGATTCGACGGCCAGATTGCCAGCGGCGCGCAGTTCTATTCCGGTACCGGTACCGTGCGCTATGCATGGTGACCCCTCGCGGCCCGGCAAGCGGGCGATATAGCCCTCGGCGATATTGGCCTTGCCGGCCCTGGCGTTTTCGGGCGAAAAAGCGGCGCGTCCCTGGGGATTAACGCTACGCGTCAAGGCAACTCGCCGAATTAACCGGAAACCGCGCCCGTCATTGTTCAATCGGAGCCAAAAAGGCTATACGACAGGCATCCATAGCCAGGACGGAGTCCCTATTCGATGAAGACGACGCGCAAACCGGTCGGGGGGATGCTTTCGCAAGCTTTGCCAATCCTGCTGCTGCTGATTGCCTTGGGCAATCCCGTCTCCGCTCAAACACCCGCTAAACCCGCTCCTGCCAATCCGCCGCCCGCGGTGGCAAGCGAATCGCCGCAACGAACCACCGCAACCTATGACGACTGGGTCCTGCAGTGCGAACAACATGCGGGGCCGCCGCCGGAAAAGGCTTGCCAGATCATGCAGGTCACGCAGGCGCAGGTTCAAGGCAAGAATGTACCGTTCTCGCTTATCGCGATCCCGAAACCGGTCACTGCCAAGCCGGTCAAGGTTCTGGTCCAGTTGCCCGTCAATGTGTCCTTGCAGGCCAGCGTCCGCCTGCAGGCCGACAAGGCCGATCCGGGGGTGGCGACGCCGTTCGCACGCTGCATCACATCGGGCTGCGTCGCTGAGTTCGAACTGAAGGAAGACGCCATCAAGAAATTCAAGAGCGCCCCGGGGCCGGGTTCGATCAATTTCAAGAACGCCAACGATCAGGACGTTGCCGTCCCGCTGTCCTTCAAAGGCTTTGCGCAAGCCTTCGACGCGCTATTGAAGGAATAAACGGCGGGGCCGCGGCGCGGTTTGAGGCCGTTGGCCTGCGGGCGGTGCGCAACGCCGCTTACGAGGCTTTCAGCTGCACGATCTTGGACTGGCTCTCGCCGAACACCCGCTTGAAAATCGTATCGACGTGCTTGAA
>Ga0302326_10021196_pt1 | contig 13337 bp, 10 predicted proteins | sample Palsa_T0_3_FD_202264 | JGI IMG/M metagenome (GOLD analysis project Ga0302326, IMG submission 202264) | Peat permafrost microbial communities from Stordalen Mire near Abisko, Sweden - Palsa_T0_3 | ecosystem: Environmental > Terrestrial > Soil > Palsa > Peat permafrost | place: Sweden: Abisko... | reverse complement strand
CCTACGGTGCGACCGCCAAGGCGATGAGCGACACGGTGTACGGATACACGGTCACCTGCGAACACGGTACCGTGCGCATGACGTTCGTCCTCGACGCGAACGACAAGATCGACGGCCTGTACTTCCGGCCGGTCTAGCGAGGCGCGATGCAGACGCAGCGCGCTCCGGCGGTGCACGAGCGATCGCTCGACCCGATCGATTTCCTCGAGCGCAGCGCGTTCGTGTTCCGTGAGACGGTCGCGGTGGTCGACGGACACGAGCGGCGCACGTACCCGCAGATGCTCGGGCGCGTCTATCGATTCGCCCACGCGCTGCGCTCCCTCGGCGTCCGCGCGGGCGATCGCGTGGCCGTCCTCGCGAAGAACCAGTCGCCACTGCTCGAAGCGCATTTCGCCGTGCCGCTCGCCGGCGCCGTCCTGTGCGCGCTGAACACGCGACTGGTCGCAGGCGAGATTGGCTACATCGTCGAGCACTGCGGCGCCGTCGCCATCGTCTACGACGCCGAGTTCGCTCCGCTCGTCGCCGGACTCCCCGCGAACGTCACGCGCGTGTGCATCGGCGGCGACGGGCCGGATCCCGACTTCAGTTCGCTGCTGGCTGCCGCGTCCGCGGACCGGATCGAGCGGGGGCTCGTCGACGACGACGCGACGATCTCGATCAACTACACGAGTGGAACGACCGGACGGCCGAAGGGCGTGATGTACACGTATCGCGGCGCCTACATCAACGCGCTGGCCGAGGTGTTCCACGCGAACCTGCGCAGCGACAGCGCGTATCTGTGGACGCTGCCGATGTTCCATTGCAACGGCTGGTGCTTCCCATGGGCCGTCACCGCCGCCGGCGCAACGCACGTTTGCCTGCCGAAGGTCGACCCCGCTCGCATCCTCGAGCTGATCGATGCCGAGAACGTGACGCATCTCTGCGGCGCGCCGACGGTCCTCGTCGGGATCGCGAACCACCCCGGCGTGCAACGATTCAAGCATGAGCTGAGCGTCACGACCGCCGGCGCTCCGCCCTCGCCGACCATCATCGCGCAGATGGAGGAGCTCGGAGCGACGATCACCCACGTTTACGGGCTGACCGAAACGTACGGGCCGATCACCGTCTGTGCGTGGCAGCGACGCTGGGACGCGCTCGAACCGGCGGAACGCGCTCGCTACAAGAGCCGCCAGGGCGTGCCGATGATCACGACCGCGCCGGGCGACGTGCGCGTCGTCGACGCCGAGCTGCACGACGTGCCGGCCGACGGAACGACGCAAGGCGAGGTCGTCATGCGCGGCAACAACGTGATGAAGGGATACTACGACGACCCGGCCGCCACGGCGAAGGCGTTCGACGGCGGCTGGTTCCACAGCGGCGACATCGCCGTTCGGCACGCCGACGGCTACATCGAGCTGCAAGACCGCGCGAAGGACATCATCATCAGCGGCGGCGAGAACATTTCGACGATTCAGGTCGAGATGGCCGTCGTCACGCACGCCGCCGTGCTGGAGTGCGCGGTGGTCGCGATCCCCGACCCGAAATGGGGAGAGGTGCCGAAAGCGTTCGTGACCTTGAAGCCCGGTGCGACCGCGAGCGCAGACGAGATCGTCGCGTTCTGCCGCACCCTCCTACCGGGCTTCAAAGTGCCCAAGGCGATCGAGTTCGGCGACCTTCCGAAGACCTCGACCGGCAAGATCCAAAAGTTCGTGCTCCGCGAGCGCGAGTGGGCCGGCAAGACCCGCCGTATCAACTAGTGGCGGCATAGTGGCGCCAGTTTGGGCGCACTACGATCAGGCGCGGCTCGACGCCGAGTACAACGCGGCTGGAACCGTTCCGTCGCTGGAACCGTATTTCGCGCGCTACCGCGCGGAAAGCGCGCGCGTGCGCTCGGCATGCGCCCGCGAACTCGACGTCGCGTACGGGACCGGCGAGCGCGAGCGGCTCGATCTCTTCGGCGCACCCGTGACCGGGGCGCCCGTTCTCGTGTTCATGCACGGCGGCTTCTGGCGGCGGCTCTCGAAAGACGAGTTCTCCTTCTTCGCCGAGCCGTTCGCCCAGGCGGGCGCGGTCGTCGCCATTCCGAGCTACTCGCTCGCGCCCGCCGCGTCGCTCGACGACATGGTGCGTCAGATGCGGGCGGCCGTTCTGTGGCTGCACGAGAACGTTCGCGAGCACGGCGGCGACCCGCACCGGATCGTCGTGGCAGGGCACTCCGCGGGCGGGCAGCTCGCGGGCATGCTCGCCGGTACGGACTGGCGCGAGTACGGCGTTCCCACGACCCCGATCGTCGGCGTGTGCGGGATCAGCGGCCTGTACGAACTCGAACCGGTCCGCCGCTCGAACGTGAACGATTGGCTCCATCTCGACGCCGCGTCCGCAGAGCGCAACAGCCCGAGCGCGCACCTGCCCGCGCGGAGCATGCCCCTCGTCGCCGCCGTCGGCGAGCGAGAGACGGGTGAGTTCCTGCGCCAAACGGCAGACTATGCGGCGGCGTGGAGCGCGCTCGGGTATCCCGCCGACGAGCTCGTCATGCGCGGGCAGACGCACTACGACGTCGTGCTCGACGTGCTCGATGCGGGGAGCACGCTGCGCGCGCTGATCCTCCGGCTGCTCGGGCGCTAGGGCAGCGCCGGACGCCGTAGCGAACCGCCGGATCGAGCGGCTTCGCTAGCGGCGTGCGTCCGGCTCGTTCGCGACGACGGGCCGCAAGAACGTCCGTTCCTCGGCGAGAATCATGCGCTGCTCCCGTGCGAACGCAAAGTTCGCGGACCCGTCGGGATCGCGCAGAAGACGCTCGCGATACGCCTCGTATGCCGCCAAGCTCGCGAACGAGATGAGTCCGTACGCGACGGTGTTCGTGCCCTCGTGCGGCATCCAGTACCCGACCACGTCCCCGCCGCAACGCGGGATGATGGCAAGCCAGCGCCGCGCATACTCCTCGAACTCGTCGCGCTTGAACGAGTCGAGCGTATAGCGAATGAACACGGTGATTGCCAACGACTGCTCCTTCGAAAACTCCGGTACCGGCTATGGGCGCCAGTCCAGGCCGAACGTCTCGCGCAGGGCGCGGACGCCCAACTCCGTCACGGTGACGGCGCGGGTCGATTGACGGCGAGACACCCATCCGTGCGCGAACGCATGCGCGGCGATCGCCGCGCCGGCGCTGCCGGCGACGTGCAGGCGACGCTCGCTCCAGTCGAGGCACGGACGGCACGGCGCGCGCCGCGGGCTGCCCACGTCGAGGTCGATCCCGTGGGCCGCGAACATGGCACGCCCCGCTGCCGTCATGACGCCACCGCTGGGGCCGAGCGCGATCGCGCCGCAATCGCGCAGAGCGTCCGCAAGCGCGACGCCGAGCGCTCCGGCGAGATGGTCGTAGCACGTGCGGGCGCGGCGCAGGTCGGCGTCGATGCCGCGCCCCGATCGCTGCGCGGGCTGCCGGGACGCGAGCAGCGACAGCGCTTCGATCGTGCGAGCGACCTCCGGCGACGCGATCCGGTAGTAGCGGTGCCGCCCCTGCGCAACGACGCCGAGTAACGCACCGCTCACCAGTCGCTGCAGGTGCTCGCTTGCCGTCGAGGTCGCGACGTGTGCGGCGCGCGCGAGCTCGCAACCGGTCCACGCGCGACCGTCCATCAGCGCATCGAGCATCGCGGCCCGCGACGGGTCTCCGATCAGCCGTGCGACCTCGTCGATGCGTGGCGCGCCCATACGGACGGGGCCCTTCCGGCCGCGCCCGCGGCGGTCCCGCACCCTTCGGCGGCCGCCGAAGGGTGGGGACCTTCGGGGTATAGTTCCGCGTCGACGGGACCTTTCGGACGGCGGGGCCTCGCCGTATGATCGGTTCGGTGGAACCGGCACGCCTGTTCGGGAGCGCGGCGGCGCGCGGCGGCGCGCTGCGCGTCGTCCACGTTATCGATGCGTATGCGTCGGCCGGCCCCGCGCTGTGGGGCAAGGAACGGGTCGTACGCTCCTTGATGCGAGCGCAGCGGGCAAGCGGAGCCGTCGAGCCATCGCTCGTCAGCTTCACGCCCTGCCCGCTGGCACACCAGATGGCGGCGGAGGGCTTCAACGTGTCGACGCTCGAGCCGTCGCACAGCGCGATCCCGGCGCGCTCGCTCCTCGCGCTGCGGCGCGCCCTCAGCGTTCGAGGGGGCTGCGTCGTCCACACCCACGGATACAAGGCGAACGTGGTGACGCGCCTGGCCCGCGCCAGCGGGACCTCGATTCCGGCGCTGGTGTCGACGTGTCACGGTTGGGGCATCGAAACCGCTCGCGCCCGGCTCTATAACGAGCTCGACCGCCGGACCGCGCCGCTCAGCGACGTGACCACCGTTGCGAGCGAGTCGATGCTCGGTCGCTTTGGGGCGTCGGCGCGGGTCCGCTTCATCGCGAACGCGATTCCCGACCAGGCCCCAGCCGACGCCCAGCAACGCCGCGAGGCACGCGCGCGCTTCGGGTTTCCCGAGGACCGCATCGTCATCGGTGTGCTCGGCCGGACGAGCGCGGCGAAGGGCCTGCCGGACGTGCTCGCCGCAGCCGCCAGCACGTTCGACCGGCCGTTCGTGTGGGCGGTCGCGGGCGTCGGCGAGGACGGGAAGCCGCCCGGGCAGCATCCGCCGCCCAACGTTCGCTTTCTGGGGTACGTGTCGGACACCGCATCGTACTTGGCGGCGCTCGACCTGTACGTGCAGGCGTCGCACGCGGAGGGTCTGAGCCTCGCGCTCCTCGAGGCGATGCGTGCCGAGCGTGCCATCGTCGCGACCGACACCGGATCGACCGCGTTCGCGGTGCGCGACGGCAACGAGGGGTTGCTTATCCGGCCCGGCGACGTTCGCGGGCTGGTCGGAGCTGTCGACCGGGTCGCCTCGGACGAGACGCTCCGCTCGAGGCTCGGCGCCGCCGCGCGCGCGCGGTTCGCGGATGCGTTTCGCATCGAGCGGCAGCACGAAGCATTTCTCGCGCTCTACCGCTTGCCGGCAGGCGCCGCCTGATGCGGGTGCTGTACGTGTGCGGTCGCAATCCATGGTCGCTGCGCGGCGGAGCGCTGATTCGCAACTATTGGCTCGTGCGCGCACTCGCCGAACGACACGAGGTGGAGCTCGTCACGGCGGATGCTGCCGGCGAGCCCGTCCCGCCGGAGTTTGCCGGCCTGCTGCGCGGCCTCCACCGCTTCGGGCGCCCGAGCGGACTCAGCGGGAAGCTCGCGCGCATCGCGGGCGCGCTGCGCCCGTCGGCGAGCTATTACGTTTCGGGCCTCGTCGGACGGTCGATGCGCCAAGCCGTGCGCGAGCGCTCGCAGTCGTGCGACATCGCCGTCATCGACGTTCAACTGCGCGATGCGCTGCTCGGTGTCGACATCCCGTATGTGTACAACGCGCACAACTGCGAGGCCGAACTCGTTCGCCGGCGCGCCGCGATTGCGTGCGAGCCGGCGCGGACGTTGCTGAACGTCGAGGCCCGCCGGCTCGCCACGATCGAAGCGCACTGCGTGCGCCACGCCCTGCTGGTGGCCGCGTGCTCCGACGCCGATCGGACCGACCTGCTGCGTCTAGCGCCGCAGGCGGCGGATCGGGCGGTGGTGGTTCCGAACGGCGTCGACGCCGCGCACTATGCAGGCGTTCGCGATACCGTCGGCACGGCGGGCACGATCCTCGTGACAGGGAGCTTCGACTGGCAGCCGAACCGCGCGGGTCTCGAATGGCTGCTCGCGCGGGTCGTGCCCGCGCTGCGCGCGCGGCTGGGTGCGCAGCCGTGGACGATCCGCGTCGCCGGACGCATGGACGCGGCGCTCGCGACGGCGCTCGTGGCGGTGCCGGGCATCGAGGTGTCCGCCAACCCGCCCGACATGCGGGTCGAGCTGTCCCGAGCGCAGATCGTGTGCGCGCCGGTGCTGGCGAGTAGCGGCACGCGCTTGCGCATCCTCGAAGCCTGGGCAGCAGGCCGGCCCGTCCTGACCACGCCGGACGGCGCGTTCGGTCTCGACGCCGTCGATGGACGGGAAGCGGCGATTGCCGCCGATCCCGAGGCGTTCGCGCAACGTGCGGCCGACCTCATCCGCGATCCCGCGTTGCGTGCGCGCATCCGCCGCGCCGCCCTCGAGCGCGTCCCGGCATTCGAATGGCGGACGATCGGCTCGCGCTTTCTGGGCGAGCTGTCGGCGCGCACTCCTGCTACTGCGCAGCGCGTGCGCGGCCTGCACGCGGCACGAGCCGCCAGAGGGTAGTCCGCGAGCGCGCGCGCTGGCCGAGCCCGCCGCGCAGCACGCCCAGGGCGCTCGCGTCGCGCGGCGTGACGTCCTCGCGCTCGAAGCCGGCAGGCGGCTCGGCACTCGCCGGCGGCTGCTCTACGTAATACGAAAGTCGCTTGGGGAGGCGCGGGAACGGCGTGCGCGCGTCGAGCAGCAGCATCTCCGTGTCGCCGGGCAGGTAGCGCGCGAGTTCGAACGCGAGCGGGCTCGCGCCGCGCACGACGACGAGCGGGTGCGCTGCGGCGTCGATCGTGCGGACCGCCGACTGCACGGGCATGTCCTCGTGGTTCGGCCACCAATCCTCCGATGCTACCTGCACGGCGGCGGACGCGATGCCGGCCGCGACGAACGCCGCGAACGCGGCGAAGGCTGCCGCGCGGACCCACGTGCGCGCCGCGCTGAGGCCGCTCCCGATCATGCCGGCCGTCGCGAATTGCGCGCCGGTCAGTGCGGTCGTGAGGTAGCGCGGAATCGTGGCAAAGTGCGCGCGCTGCACGGCGTCGCGGAAGACGAAATAGGCGAGCGGTACGATGACGAGCGGGAGCAGCAGCGCCGCCGCACGCCGCCATTGCGGTGTCGTCGCGCGCGCCCCGAGCACCACGAGCGCCACGACGGCGACGGCCGCGAACGCCGCCGCGACACCGGCCAGTGCCGGGTGCACGTACTCGAGGTCGAACCCCAGCGCCCCGAGGGCAAAGGCCCACTTCGCGACGACGAGCCGCACGGGATACGCGACCATGGCCCAAGCAAGGCGCGCATCGACGCCGTTCCCAGCCCGCGCCGTCGCGATCATCCACGGTGCGAACGCCGCCAGTGCGACGGCGACCGCGGCGGCGAAGCCGGCGGCGCGCATTCGAGGCGGGCCGGGCGCGAAGCACAGGGTGGCGACGAACCCGACCAGCACCAGGCCGAACAGCGGCGTCGTGTAGAGGCCGGCGCTCGCGAGCGCGCAGAACGCGCACCAGCGAAGCGCAGACGCGGGGCGGTCGAAAGCCCAGAGGAGGGCGACGCACGCGGCGAGCGTCACGTCGACCAGCAGCCCGAACTCCCGCGCCTGGCGCGCATACTCGACGAAGAACGGGCCGACCGCAACGAGCGCGGCAGCGACGGCCGCAGCCTCCCTCGTTCGAAACAGCTGCAGCCCCAGCAGCCACGCGAGCGCGATCCCGAGAACGCCGAGCGCGGCGGGAAGCACGCGAAACGCCACCGCGCTCGTGCCGCCCACGCCGACGACGCCACGCTCGATGAGGTAGAAGAGCGGCGGATGCTGCGGTTCGTCGGTCGCGAGCGCTGCGACGATCGCCGGCGGGCCGGCCGGATCGTCGACGAAGCTGTGCACTTCTCGCGCCGGCCGGATTCGTCCGTCGAACAGCGCGTTCACGTCGCGGTCGGTCCTGCCGCTGACGCGCTGCGCCGTCACCGTTTCGTCGGCGAAGAACGTCGCACGGCCCAGCCACGCGAACCGGGCAACGACGCCGGCGCACGCGGCGACCAGCGCCAGCGCAAGCGCCGCAGCCCTCATCGCGCGGGCGCCGAGCTCGCCGTCTCCAAGAAGAACGCCATCATCTCCTCGCTCGCGTCGGGCCCGCCGGGATTCGTGTACGACCCGCGCAGGCTCCCCCCGCTCCATGCGTGCCCGAGGTTCGGAACGCGCCAGGACTCGATACGCACGCGGCCATCGCCGTCGCGCCAGACGTCGACGGAGGCGCCGTCGCGGAGTTCCTCGTGCGCGCCGATGCCGTTCAAACCGAGCAGCGCCGCAAACTGCCGTGCCAGCACCGTCGCGTTTGCCGGCGCGACCACCCGGTCGACGCTACCGGACCAGATCGTCGCACGCAGGCGGTCGTACCCGCCGTGCGGCACGCCGCCGCACGCCGCCACGACGGGTGCGATATCGGCCGTCGTGACGTCGTCGTGCGACACTCCCGACATCGCCGCAACGGCGCTCGTCGCGTCCCGGGTGGCGTGCAGCGCCACGCCGGCCATGATGCCGACGGCGGAGAACACGTCGGGAGCCTGCTCGGCCAGAATCGCAGCCATCGCGCCGCCCGCCGAGAGGCCGGCGACGTAGATTCGATCGCGGTCGATCGGGTGGTGCGCCGCGATCTCCTCCACGAGCTCGAGCAGCTCCGCCGGCTCTCCGCGCTCGCGGCGCTGATGCTCGGGCAGGAACCAGTTCCAGCAACGGTGCGGGTTCGAGCGCAACGATTGCTCGGGGTACAGGACGAACGCCCCTGCCCGATCCGCGACGCGGTCGAAGCGCGTCCCCGTCGCGAAGTCGACGGACGATTGCGTGCACCCGTGCAGCGCGAGGAGCAGCGGCGCCGTCGCCGCGTGATCGCGCGGCCGGTGGAGGCGATACGTAATGATGCGGCGCCTACTTGACGAGCGGGATCACGTCGCTCGGAACGAGCGGGTAGAACCCGAGAACGATCGTTGCGACCGCGCAGATGGCGACGCCCACCCACGGGAGGAACTCCGCCGCGCTCGCCTGCACCGGAGCTCCCGTCGTGCGCGCGTACATCGCGCGCACGATTTTCAGGTAGACGTAGATCGAAATTGCGGTTCCGACGATCAGCAGACCGGCAAGCCACGCGTATCCGGCGCCGACCGAGCTCGCGAGGATCAGCACCTTTGCGGTGAACCCCGCAGTGGGTGGCAGGCCGGCGAGCCCGAGCAGGAAGAACGTCATCGCCGCCGCGAGCCACGGGCGGCGGTACCCCAGCCCCGCGTACGCAGACAGGCGCGAACCCTCCTCGTGCTCGCGCGAGAGCAATGCGGCAACGGCGAATGCGCCGAGGTTCATGAACGTATACGCGCCGAGGTAGAAGATCGCGTAGCGCAGGCCGAGAGCCGTGGTGCCCGCGAGCGCCGTCACGACGTATCCCAGTTGCGCGATGCCGGAGTAGGCCAGCAGACGCTTGATGTCGGTTTGCGCGAGCGCACCGACGTTGCCGACGATCATGGAGAGCGCTGCGAGCACCCACAGCGGCGCCAGCAGGGTCGCAGACTCGTGCGACGAGAGCGCACCGTAGGCGAAGCGTGCGAGCACGGCGAGCGTGCCCGCCTTCGTGACGACACTCATGAACGCCGTGATCGGGAGCGGTGCGCCCTCGTACACGTCCGGCGTCCAGACGTGGAAGGGCACCAGGCTCAGCTTGAACGCGAGGCCAACGAGGAACAGCCCGGAGCCGATCGAGAGCAGCGCGGGCGACGCACTCGGGAGCAGCAGCGCCGCGAGCGACACGCTGCCCGTCGCGCCGAACAGCAGCGCCATGCCGTAGAGCATGAAGCCCGATGCGGTCGACGACAGGATCAGGTACTTGAGCGCGGCCTCGCGCGCCGTGCCGCGCGCACCCAGGCCGCACAGGCAATAGAGGGCGAGCGAGAGCAGCTCCAACCCGAGGAAGACCATGAGCAGGTTCGCCGCGCCGGCCATCAGCATCGCGCCCGCCGTGCCCCACAACAGCAGCGCGATCGCGCTCGCCGCCTGGTCCTCGCGGCCGAGACGGTGCGCGAGCAAGAGCGAGAGCGCGCTGCCTGCGACGACGATCTCCTCGAACGCGATGGTGAACCCGCCGGTGACGAACGCGCCGCCGAATGCGGAGAACGGGTGTCCCCACTGCTGCGCGGCCAGGATCGCCGCGCCGGCGAGGGCGAGCAGGCTCAGCACGAGAGCGGCCGAGCGCCGCGCGCCCTTCGGGAGCAGCAAATCGGCGATGAGAACGAGCAGCCCGCCAGCGCTCACGACGAGGACCGGGAGCAGCGCGCTCCAGTCGGACGAGCCGTACGGATTCAATAGCTGCGCGCTCATCGCCGACCGTCCGGAAGGGCCGGTGCGGCCACCGATACCGCGAATGGATCGATGCCGGCCGGCGGGCGTGCGAGCGGTGCGGGATCGACGCCGAGGAGAACGATCGCGAGGATGAGCGGCGCCAGCGCGAGCCCTTCGACGAACGACAGGTCGGGACGCTGCGGAAGGTCGTGCCGCTCGGGTCCGTTCATCATGCCTTGCAACAGGCGCAGCATGTACGCCGACGCGATCACGATCGGAATCAGGACGATGACCGCGGTCCACACGTATCCCGCCTGATACACCCCCGTGACGATCAGGATCTCGCCCGCGAAGCCGGCGAGTCCCGGCAACCCGAGCGCGGCGAGGGCGACGAGCGTAAACGCGCCGGCGAGGCGCGGCTTGCGCGTGCCGAGACCTCCAAGGCGATCCAGCGACCGCGTCTCCTCGCGCTCTTCGACCTGACCGAGCACGATGAACAGCGCGGCGCTGAAGAGTCCGTGCGCGATGATATACACCACGGCGCCGCCGATCGCGATGGAGTCGGAGACGCCGGCTCGCCCGAACGCGAACACCGCCACCAGAATCAGGCCGAGGTGCGAGAGCGACGAGTACGCGACCGCGCGCTTCGCATCGCTCTGCGTCAGCGCGACGAGCGCGCCGTAGAGGAGCGAGGCGACGCCGAGCGTCAGCATCAGCGGCGCCGCGGCAACCATTGGGGCGGGGAAGAGCGCGAGGCCGATGGCGATGAACCCGTAGAGCCCGGCCTTCGACTGCACGGCGGAGACGAGGGCCACCATCGGCGACGGCAGGTCCCCGTACGTGTCGGGCATCCACGTGTGCAGCGGCCACACCGGCGTCTTGATCAGGAACGCGAGCGCGAAGCCGGCAAAGATCCATGGGGCGTCCACGGCCGGCAGCGAGCCGGCAGCGTGGGCGTCGCCGATCACGTCGGTCGACCCGCGCAAGATGCCGTACGCCGCGGTCGCGAGCAGGAGCGCGAGGCCGCCGGTCACGTTGTAGACCAGATATCGCCACGCGGTCGCCGATTCCGGGCGCTCGCGCGGCCCTGCGGGGACGGCGGCGGCGATCAGCACGAGGAAGACCGGGATCAGCATCAGATCCCAGAAGAGCGCGAAGAGCAGCAGGTCGCGAGCGACGAAGACGCCGGTCATGGCGCCCTGCAGGAGCAGCATCTGCGCGACGAATCCGCGCATGCGCGGAACGCGCGTCGCGATCAGCGCACAACCCGTCACGAGCGTCAGCAGTAGGACGATCCAGTAGGCGATACCGGACCCGAGACCGACGTGGAACGCGGCCGTAAACGGACGGTGCAGCCACGGAAGGGACTCGTCGGGGGCGCCTGCTGACGCGGCCGCCACGGCGAAGCACGCGAACGCGACGAGAACGCCGGTCCACTTCGCGGCCTGCTCGGCGCGGCGTGGGGCGAGCGCGATCGCGAGGGCCGCGAGCAACGGTAGGATGACGAGCGCGGCGATCATCGTACCACCCCCGCGAACGCGTAGTACGCGAGCGCGCAGGCGACACCGACGACGATGACGATCGCGTAGCCCCGAACGAGGCCCGTTTGTAGCGCGCGGGTGAACAGCCCGAGCACGCCGGCGAGGAGCGCGGTGTCGCGCACCGCCCCGTCGATGACGAGTGGATCGACGAAGCGCCCGAAGGCGGTGCCGAGTGCTTGCGCCGGCCGCACGATCAGGGCACCGATCAGGTCGTCGACGAAGAAGCCGCGCACCAAGACCGGCGGCACCGTCGACGATTCGCGCGCCAGGCGCGCGGGCGCATCCGCCAGCGCCGCCTTCGAACCGTAGCGGACGTAGGCGATCGCGAAGCCGATCAGGACCGCCACGAGGACGATCGCGGACGACACGAGGTCCGACACCCTGGGTCCGCCGCCGCGCAGCAGGTTCGCCCCCACGAAATCGGGCGCGAGGAACCGCGACCAGATGCTGTTGTCGCCGCCGATGTCGAGGTATCCGGCGGCCACCGTTCCGATCATCAGGACGGCGACCGGGGCCCGCATGATCCACGCGGGTGCGCCATGCTCGCCCCCTTCACCGGCGCCGTGCGCCGGCTCGCTGCGATCGCCGCCGAAGAAGGCGACGAACAGCATGCGGAACATGTAATATGCCGTGATCCCTGCGGTCAGGACCCCGATCCCGTAGAGCCACGGGTGGCCGTCGAGGAGCTCGCCGTAGATGACCGCGTCCTTGCTGTAGAAACCGGCGAAGAGCGGGACGCCGCAAATGGACAGCGTGCCGAGCAGCATCGCGACGAACGCGAACGGCATCCGCGTGCGCAGGCCGCCCATCTTGCGGATGTCCTGTTCGTCATGCAGCGCGTGGATGACGAGCCCGGCCGCGAGGAACAGCTGGGCTTTGAAGAACGCGTGCGTAAAGAAGTGCAGGACTCCCGCTTCGTACGCACCGACGCCGACGCCCATGATCATGTACCCGATCTGGCTCATCGTCGAATAGGCGAGGACGCGCTTGATGTCCCATTGCGCCAGACCCAAGATGGCGCCGGCCAGCGCGGTCACGCCCCCGATCACGCCGACCAGCTCGCGCGCCGGCGCCGAGTTGTCCCAGAGCGGGGCGCAGCGCGCGATGAGGTACACGCCCGCGGTCACCATGGTGGCTGCGTGAATCAGGGCCGATACGGGGGTCGGGCCTTCCATCGCGTCGGGAAGCCACGTGTGCAGCGGCACCTGCGCCGACTTCGCGGCGCAGCCGATGAAGATGGCGACGCATGCGACGAGGACGATGCCCGGCGCCAGCTCGGCGGCCTTCGCGAACACGTCGGCGTACGCCAGCGATCCCGTGTTCGCAAAGAGCACGAAGATCGCGAACATCAGGCCGACGTCGCCGACCACGTTGATGACGAACGCCTTGCGCGCCGCGGCGACGGCCGACGGCCGGTCGAACCAGAAACCGATCAGGAAATACGACGCCAGGCCCACGAGGCCCCAACCCACGAGCAGGCCCAGGAAGTTATCGGAGAGCACGAGCGTCAGCATCGCGAAGACGAAGAAGTTCATGTACGCGAAGAAGCGCGCAACGGCGCGGTCGCCGGCCATGTAGCCGATCGAATAGAAGTGGATGAGGCCGCCGACGCCCGTGATGATCAGCGTCCACAGCAGCGACAGCGGGTCGAGCCAAAGCCCGAGCGTGAAGCCGGGAATCCACGAGAACAGCGGCACGTGCACGCCGCCGGGCTCGGAGGCCGCGTTCCACAGCGTGAGCGTCAGCACGAAGGACGCGAGGACGACCGCCGTTCCGAAGATGCCCGAGC
>Ga0302326_10021195_pt1 | contig 13337 bp, 15 predicted proteins | sample Palsa_T0_3_FD_202264 | JGI IMG/M metagenome (GOLD analysis project Ga0302326, IMG submission 202264) | Peat permafrost microbial communities from Stordalen Mire near Abisko, Sweden - Palsa_T0_3 | ecosystem: Environmental > Terrestrial > Soil > Palsa > Peat permafrost | place: Sweden: Abisko... | reverse complement strand
GGTTGTCGCAGACCACGCTGTCCGTCGACGAGACGATGGAGACCGTGCAGCGGCTGCGGGCCCGCTTCCCGAAACTGCAGGACCCGCCCAGCGACGACATCTGCTACGCGACCCAGAATCGGCAGGTAGCGGTCAAGGCGATGGCGCCGGAGTGCGAGCTGGTGATCGTCGTCGGGTCGCGCAACTCGTCGAACTCGGTCCGCCTGGTCGAGGTCGCGTTGGGCGCCGGGTCGGCGGCCGCGCATCTGGTCGACTACGCCGACGACATCGATCCCGGCTGGCTGGACGGCGTCACCACCGTCGGAGTCACGTCCGGCGCGTCGGTGCCTGAGGTGCTGGTCCGCGGCGTGCTGGAGCGGTTGGCGGAGCACGGCTATGACGTGGTTCAGCCGGTGACGACAGCCAACGAGACGTTGGTGTTCGCGCTACCCCGGGAGATCAGGCCGCCGCGCGGCGGTTAGTCCCAGGAATCGGCCGCGGGCTTGCGTGGCCGGCGCGCGCGGTCGTCGAGCGGCTCGTCGCCCCCGGCTGCCTTCCGATACCTGACCTCTGAGATCGGGTGATGGGTCGCGGTGGTCCCGTTCGGTGCGGGCCTGCGCCGCGGCGGGGGCGCAGAAGCGGCGTCGAAGGGCTCCATTGGTTCGTACGGGTCGAAGCGGCTGACCGGGCGATCTCTGCGAGCGTGCGGGTCGCGCCGGACTTCCCGCGGCGGGCGGCCACGCGGGTCCGGGTCGCGCGGCAACCTGGTGCGCCGGGGCGGTTCGGGAGCATCGAATTCGCGCGTCGGGCGCCGACGCCGGGCGCGCTCGCGGGCCGGATCCACCCCATCTTCCAGCGGGGGCCGAGCGTCCAGTGGTGGCCGTACCCGCCGGGTCCGCGTCGACGCCGGACGCTGACCGGTTCGTCGTGCGTCGGACGGGGTGGATCGCACGGAACGCTCGACGGCGTGGGTTCGGCGCGACCGCGACCTGGCCGCCTTGTCGACGGTCTCGTCGCCGGGCTCGCGGTTGAACAACGCCGTCAGCCTCGCGACCAATCCGAGCCGTCCACCCTCGCTCGCGGCGGCGACGGCATCGGTGGCTTCCGCCGCAGCTGTGTGGAACCTGCCCAGGTACCACCGGATCAGGCCGAGCACCAGGACGCCCGCCGAGGTGAACAGCATCAGCGGGAAACGCTCGATCAACGGGTAACCACAGTTGATCAGCAGGTCTTTGACACCGGTGAATTTGGCGCCGTGGAACAGGAAGTAGGCGCCGGGCACCGCGCAGAACAAGATCAGCGGTGGCTGGATGACCCCGGTGAAGATCCCGGACTGGCGTACAGCCAGCACCGCGGCAACGCAACCTGCCACATACAGGGCGGAGAAGACGGTGGTCAGGTCCTTGCCGGAGCCGGCGTCGAAAGCGAAGCCGACAGCGACTCCGGTTACCGCGACCACCACTGCGGCCCACCACGGCACCCCAGGAATTCCGGGGATTATCGAGCGGTGATCGGTGGCCACCGCCGACCGGTCCTGCTGTGCTGACACATGTCGACCGTACCGGCTTGGCGCCGAAAGACGCGTAACGACCTCGTTAGCAATGCGCGGGCGTGCCTCGGCTACCCGCCTGCGCGTGAATGGTCTGCGGACCGGCTCTCCTACACTTGAATCCCTGTGAGCCTGAGCCTTGGGATTGTGGGTTTGCCGAATGTCGGCAAATCGACCCTGTTTAACGCGCTGACCAGAAACAACGTGGTCGCCGCCAACTACCCGTTCGCCACGATCGAGCCGAACGAGGGCGTGGTGCCGTTGCCCGACGCGCGGTTGGCGACGCTGGCGGAGATGTTCGCCTCAGAGCGCATCGTTCCGGCGCCGGTGACGTTCGTCGATATCGCCGGTCTGGTCGCGGGTGCCTCGGAAGGGGCCGGGCTGGGCAACAAGTTCCTGGCCAACATCCGCGAGTGTGACGCGATCTGCCAGGTGGTGCGGGTGTTCGCCGACGACGATGTGACCCACGTCGCAGGTCGAGTGGATCCCAAGTCCGACATCGAGGTCGTCGAGACCGAGCTGATCCTGGCCGATCTGCAGACGCTCGAGCGAGCCGTGCCGCGACTGGAAAAAGAGGCGCGCAACAACAAGGAGCGCAGACCGCTCTACGAGGCCGCGTTGGCCGCCCAACAGGTGCTCGACGGAGGGACGACGCTGTTCGCCGCCGGCGCGGATGCGCTACTGCTGCGGGAATTAAATCTGCTCACCACCAAACCCTTCCTGTACGCGTTCAACGCCGACGAGTCGGTGCTCACCGATGCTGACCGGGTCGCCGAGCTGCGGGCGCTGGTGTCGCCGGCAGACGCGGTTTTCCTGGACGCCAAGATCGAGTCCGAGCTCATCGAGCTCGACGAGGAGTCGGCCGCCGAGCTGTTGGAGTCGATCGGGCAGACTGAGCGAGGCCTGGATGCCTTGGCGCGGGCCGGTTTTCACACATTGAAGCTACAGACTTATTTGACGGCCGGGCCAAAAGAGTCGCGGGCGTGGACGATTCACCAGGGCGACACCGCACCGAAGGCGGCCGGGGTGATCCACACCGACTTCGAGAAAGGCTTCATCAAAGCCGAGATCGTCTCTTATGACGATCTGGTCGCCGCCGGGTCGATGGCCGCGGCCAAGTCGGCCGGCAAGGTGCGCATGGAGGGCAAGGACTACGTGATGGCCGACGGCGACGTCGTCGAGTTCCGGTTCAATGTCTAGACAGCAGAAGAAGACATAGGCCTGGATTCGGCGATGGCGACTGAGAAATCCGAAGGGCACAGATGAACACCAATGCCGGTGACGCGCCTGCGTCGAACTTCCGAAATGTCGAGGGCCTCCATGAGGTCGAGGCGATCAAGCAGCTGAAGGCCCGCTACTGCCGATACCTGGATACCAAGGATTGGGACGCTTGGCGCGCCATCTTCGCTGACGACTTCCTCAGCGACACCTCTGAATCCGGCGGTGATGTGATCGCCGGGGCTGATTCGTTCGTTGCCTACACGCGCGGGCATATCGGGAAGGCCTCTCAACCCACGGTGCACCAGGTGCATGCTCCTGAGATCGAGCTGACGTCAGCCACTACGGCTACCGGTGTCTGGGCGCTGGAAGATGTCGTGCGCCTGGCGCCGGGGCTGAATCTGAAAGGCTACGGCCACTATCACGAGACCTACGAGAAGATCGACGGGCGTTGGTACATCAAGAGTTCGAAGTTGACGCGACTTCGGGAAGACATCTTCAATCCTGTGTTTACATTTCGGGTCCCTAAACGGCTGCGCGACGCCGCAGGGGCCCTGGTGCGGAAACGCACGAAGTGAGCAGACCCGTCCTCGTCACCGGTGCGCTGCGGACCCTATGCCACCCGCGGAGTTTCAGTCCAGCGTCACCGATGACTGACGGTTAGTGCGACCCTTCCGCAGAGAACACGTCGATCGGCCGCACGGTCGTCAACATCAACAGCGGGATCTGGCGGCTAGTCGATTGCTGATAGGTGAGGTACGGCGGGTACAGGTGAGCCATGTAGGCCCACACCTGATGCCGTTCCTCGCCTTCTGGTTCCCGCCAGGTGGCCTCGAACGCTTGGGTCGCGATCTGCACACCGATCGTGTTGCTCTCCAAGACATTCAAATACCATCCCGGATGCGTGTCGGCGCCGCCTTTCGATGCGACGATCACGATCTCACCACCGACGTTGCCGTAGATCAACGGCCTGACATAGACCTTCGCTGACTCGCGACCCACACACTTGATCAAGCAGTGCGTTGTCAGCGCGCGGCCCCCGACCGCACTCACGTCCATGATGTGGCCACGCGTGCCACCGGAGGTCAGATAGATCTCGAGGTGCTCGCTGACCCAGTCACCCCGCACCGCTCGGATCGCTGCGGCATCGGCGTCGCCCATGGGTGACTCCTAAACGTAGACGGGTAAAGGTGATCGGACCGAACCTGCGTCGCGGACTGCGCCAGGTTGAATCATGGAACCATGCGCCCATCCAACTGGTTAGGGCGGCCGCCGGTGGCGACGTCGTCGAGTTCCGGTTCGGATCAACGTCAACAAGCAAGAACTGAGCCGCCCGAACTACTTCCGGCCGCTCACGTCGCGCCAGTGGCGGGCCTGAGATTTCCGAATGACTGCCCAGCCCACTCGCGCTCCCCCGGATGCTCGAGCGCGGTGGTGGCCACATCGTCAACGTCTCGTCAGGGGCGGACTGCATGGTGATACCCGGCCTCGTGACGTACTCGGCGTCGAAGGCCGCGCTGACCCATTTCACGGCTGGGTTGCGAGCCGATTTCCGCGGGTTGCCGATCAACACGACTCTCGTGGAACTCGGACCGATACTCACCGACATGCTCACGCACACCGAGGATTACGAGCCGACGGCGAGATCCTTCGAGCGGACTTACCGATTCCGGCTTGCGATCAAGGTCCCCCCGACAAGGTTGCCGAAGAGGTCGTCAGGGCGGTGCAAAATGGCCGACGGCACGTACGGGTCCCCAAGCGCATGGCCGCATTCCCCGCGTTGGCTTAAGTGCCTCGGCGAGTGGCGGAGCTCATGCTGACAGGGATTCCCCACCAAGCGAAGTCGTAGAACCTAGCGACCACCCGACCGTGTGGTCGACGGCGACGTGGGCGAGGAATGCGCACGCGCCGAATGGCGGCAGCGACCTCAGCGGCTAGGGCGTGCCCCCGCCCGCCTGAATACCTTGATTGACCTGGTTGATTGCTTGTTGGACCAACCCGACTGCGTTTTCGCGATGTCCACCTTTGTCGTGTTCAGCCTGGTTGAGTTCGTTGACGGCCTGCTGTAGATCGTTTCTGGCATTGAACATGTGCTCCTGGAACGCGTAGGCCGTCCCAGCGCCCAGCATCCCGAAAGTTAACGCCATGAGCGAGGTGCCGATGGCTAGCCGTGTTTTGGACACGTTCATAAGGTTGATCCCTTCTGACGGCAGGTGTGCGCTGCGTGCGTTAAGTGTGGCGGTCTGCGAAAATCGTGGGGCGATTTCCCTATTTTTTGGATTATCCGTTCGCGTTGACGCAATAGCCGGGCCTGCCGCCGGGGCGTCGATGCGCTGCGGCAGGTGATCCGCGCAATTATGCTTGCGGCCACCAGGAGATCATCTGCAGGGGTTGCCATGCTGCGCACCGCGCTCGTCGTCACATCGCTCGTCTTCGGCATCGAAATCGATGCTGACTCAACGGCATTGGCGGGCCCGCCATACCAGAACTGCAATGAAGCGCACGCCGACGGGCGTTACAGCATCCCGACCAGTGACCCCGCTTATCGACCGGATCTCGACCTCGACGGAGACGGTCTCGCCTGCGAGCCGTCCAAGGCGCGCCGATCGACACGGTAAGGCAATCGCGGCCTTGGATTGTCGGTGACTGCCCTTATCATCGGCCCGAGATGAGAATCAGGTACCTCTTCCTGCCGCTGTACTTCGGGCTGTTTGCGGGCCTGGTCGGCCATAGCGTCAGGGCGGGTCTGGTGGGCGCAGCCGTCGGACTGATACTCGCGGTGTTGCTCTCGGCAGAAGGCAATCGGCGAGGGCGCGCCGACGGGATGGCGGCGATTGACGCCATGACCGGAACGGAGTTCGAGGACTACGTCGCGGCTCGCCTGCAGCGGGCCGGCTGGCGGGTGAAGTTCACCCCGGCAAGCGGCGACTACGGCGTCGACCTGATCGGCGACAAGGACGGCAAGTCGGTGGCGGTGCAGTGCAAGCGACTCGGCAAGCCCGTCGGCGTCGCGGCGGTTCAGCAGGTGGTGGCCGGTGCACGCCACCACGGATGCACTAGGAGCATTGTCATCAGCAATCAGGAATTCACGGGTGCGGCCAAACAACTGGCCCATACCCACAACTGTCAATTGATCGGTCGTAGAGCGTTGCAAGCCTGGGTGCCGCCTCCGGCGCGACGCCCGGTTTAGGGCTTGCCCGGAGTCTGGCTAAGGCAAACTCTGGGGGATGGCGACTATGAAGCAATTAGCGGGCCAGCTGCTCCTGTGCGGCGCCATGGCGTTTGCCGCGTGCGGACTGGCCGACGGCATCGCGGCGGCCGCGCCCGCTCCGAGCTTTCACTGGTGTCCCGGTCAGCCATGGGACCAGGGCTGGGGCAGCATCTACGACTGGGATTGGAATCACTGTCACGACTGGGAACGCTCAGCAGGTCAAGGTGGTCCGATGGGCAACGGACCCTGGGGACTCCCGCCGTCCTGGGCGCCGCCGCAACCACCGCCACCGCCGTGGGCCCCGGGCGCGAGCGTGATGTGGAATATGACCGCTCGCGCCTGGGGATTCTGGAACAACAAGATCTGGACCCCGCTCTGACGGCCCGTTACTCGACCCGCATTGCGAGCGCCGGCCCGATCCAGCGATTATCGAATCCCAGTTGATTTCAGTCGATTTGAGCGATCGCCGCGTTTGGCGTCTACAACACGTCGATCAGTCTGCGACAACCGCGATTTCACTACCCAGACGGTAGGGCGCTATCAACGGAAGATCGTCACCGCTCCAAAACCGGCCAGGGTCAAACCAATTAGACCGCTTCTCGGTTTCGATCAGGCCCATCTCCTCGTAGGTGACTGCCACTGTCTCTGCGCAATAAGCGGATTCGAAGCGGCCCTTGCGCTGCTGCTCCCTGCGGCGTCTGGTCGATTCGCGAACGCGCGAGTCCAGGATTGGGATTCCGCGCACCCAGTCGTACCTGGTCGGAAGCTGACCGCGCAGCCACCGCAGGGTGAGCCGCGTCGTGGACGGGAACGGTGTGCCGTCCATCCGGGCGATGACGCGCAGCAACCGATTCTCCTGCTCGTGGTCGATGTCGGGGCTCATCTGACGCAACCAGCAACGCTGCCCGTAGCGGGTCAGCCATCGCTCGACGGCCTCGCGCGCGTCGTTCAGTTGCACGCCCCGGTGGTTGGTCCCGGTCCAGACATCGGTCAGCTTCTCGCCGAGTTCGGCATGCCACATCAGCGGCGGCAGATCCTCGATCGCGACTGTCATGCCGACGTGGTTGACCGGGCTGTTCGACATCGTCTGGATCGCGCGGTCAGGTCCGGAATGCCCGCGGAACAGCCAGACGTCGCCGGTCCGGGTCTGTTCCAAGGCCTGGGCCAATCCCACTGTGTGCGTATCCACCACCGCACCATATGCACATACCGATCCGGCCGGGATGTAGTCGCGAATAACCTGAGCCGATGCGCACCATCTGGAAGTTGCTGGGGTTGGCCGGGGTGGTCGGGGTGGCAGCCGGGGGAGTGCTGGTCGCTCGAGATCAGCGCCGACGCAAGGCCTACACCCCCAACGAAATTCGCGACCGGCTGCAACAGCGGCTGGCTGAGGCCGGCGAAGGCTAGACGCCGAGCCGGGCGGCCCGCTTAGGCGGCGGCGACGGCGTAGAGCCGATGCGTGCCGGCAAAGCCCTTCAGCTCGGCATCACGGCCGCCATCAAAGGCGAGGTCCTCGCAACCACTGAGCGCGTCGTGCACGGTGTTGCTCACCAGAACCTCGCCGCCACAGGCTTCGGCGGCGACGCGTGCCGCCATCGCGACGTTGCGGCCGAACAGGTCGTCGCCGCGGCGCACCGAGCGGCCCATGTGGACGCCGATCCGTACTCGAATCCCGTTGCGCCGCTTGTGTTGTGCATCTCTGTGAAGCGCGTCCTGCATATCGATACCGCAGCGCACCGCCTGCTCGGCGTGGGCGAAGGCAATCATGAACCCGTCGCCTTGACTTTTCACCACATGCCCCGAGCGCTTGTTGACCAGCTTGCGAACCAGCTTGTCGTGCTCACCGATCAGCCGCACCCAGGCGCGGTCGCCGACCCGCTCATTGAGCGCAGTCGACTCCTCGATATCGGAGAACAGAATCGCCACTCTGCCGTCCGGTGTCACCCGGGCCAGATCAGGGCGTTCCACCTCCGCCCAATCGGCGAGGTCCTCGATTGAGCTGCGCACCGCGGCGCCGAAACCTTCCTTGCGCATCAGGCTCGCGGTCTGCCACACCGTCTTGACCGCTTTTGACCCAAAACTCAATAGGTCGGGCTGCTGCCGCAACGCCTCGTTTTCAGCCCTGACCCGGGACAGCAGCCGCCAAAGAACGCCCAAGGCTGCGGCTTCGACGGCCGCGACGCCGGCCAGCGCGTAGACCGCGATCAGCAGATGATCGTGCATGCCACGCATCTTCCCCGATCCATCGTGGCTTCCGCAGCGACAGTGCCAGATCGGCAAAACAGTCTGACGGCTGTGTATAGCCGGCTGGAAGGAGAAAGATCAACCGCGAGTGTATGTTCCGCGAATTCTGAACTTCCGGCGTGCCGGATCGGCTGGTATTTGCCCACTGGTTAACCGGTTACACATTTCGTGCGCTGCCGGTTGTCGGGCCGAACCGCAGTGTTTAGGGTTGGAACTGGCCGCGGCAGGGTCGAGGTAGGCGCGTTCTGCAGGTGTTGAAGCCGCGCTGACTAGTCGATTGACGTGGAGGACCCGATTGGCCGAATCCGGCAACAGCGGCTCGGACCTGCTGGTGATCTTTGGCATTACCGGCGACTTGGCTCGCAAGATGACCTTCCAAGCCCTCTATCGCCTGGAGCGCAGGGGGCTGCTGCAGTGTCCGATTGTCGGTGTCGCCAGCGACGACATCAGCATTGAGGAGCTGGTCAACCGGGCCCGCACGGCGATCGAGGGCGCCGGCGAAAAAGTCGACGACAAGGTGTTCGACCAGTTTGCCGGCCGACTGTCCTACCTGCACGGCGACGTCACCGATTCCGCGCTCTACACGGCGCTGAAAAAGCAGATCGGCTCGAAGCACCACTGCTTGTTCTACCTGGAGATGCCGCCTTCGCTGTTCGCGCCGATCGTCGAGAACCTGGCCAAGGCCGAGCTGCTGAGCGGATCCCGCGTCGCGGTGGAAAAGCCCTTCGGTCACGACCTGAAGTCCGCGAATGAACTCAACACCCGACTGCGCGCCGTGTTGGACGAAGACCAGATCTTCCGGGTGGACCACTTCCTGGGCAAGGAACCGGTCGTCGAACTGGAGTATCTGCGCTTCGGCAACCTGGCGCTGGTCGAACTGTGGGACCGCCACGTCATCTCCGAAATCCAGATCACCATGGCCGAGAATTTCGGTGTCGATGACCGGGGAAAGTTCTATGACAGGGTCGGCGCCTTGCGCGACGTCGTGCAAAACCATCTGCTGCAGGTGCTCGCCGGGGTGACGATGGAACCCCCCGTCGGGCCGACCGCCGACGACCACAACGACAGGAAGGCCGACGTTTTTCGCGCGATGCCGGCCGTGGACCCGGATCGCTGCGTGCGGGGTCAGTATCGCGGCTACACCGACATTGATGGGGTAGCCAAGGATTCGAAGACCGAGACCTTCGTCGCGATGCGGGTGGAGATCGACAACTGGCGCTGGGCCGGGGTGCCCATCTTCTTGCGGGCGGGCAAGGCACTGCCCGAGCGGGTCACCGAGGTGCGGTTGTTCACCCACCGGGTCCCCTCGTTGGTTTTCCTGTCCGGACGTAGGCGGGCCGAGCCCAACCAGATCGTGCTGCGGATCGACCCCGATCCCGGACTGCGGCTGCAGCTCACCGCTTTAGAGGGCGACCGCTGGCGCGATCTGCACCTGGACTCGTCGTTCATGGCTGATCTGGGCGAGCCGCTGCTGCCCTACGAGCGACTGCTGTACGGCGCGCTGACCGGCGATCACCAGCTGTTCGCTCGCGAGGACGGCATCGAAGAAACCTGGCGGATCGTGCAGCCGCTGCTGGACCACCCCGGCGAAATCCATCAATACGAACCGGGCTCTTGGGGGCCGGACGCGGCACGCGAACTGCTACGAGGACATCGCGGCTGGCAACAGCCGTGGCTAGCCGTTAACCACTAACAAGGAGAACAGAGCGACATGCAGCTAGGGATGATCGGCTTGGGCCGGATGGGCGCGAACATCGTCCGTCGGGTGACCGCGGGCGGACACGAGTGTGTCGTCTACGACCACGACACGTCGGCCGTCAAGGCCTTGGCCAGTGAGGAAAGGACGACCGGGGTGTACTCGGTAGCTGAGCTGGCCGAGAAATTGTCCACGCCGCGCATCGTGTGGGCGATGGTGCCGGCGGGCACGATCACGCAGACGGTGATCGAAGGGCTGGCCAACACACTCCAGGCCGGCGACATCGTGATCGACGGCGGCAACTCGTACTATCGCGACGACCTCAGGCATTCAAAACTGCTGGGGGAGAGGGGAATTCATCTGCTGGACTGCGGTACCAGCGGCGGGGTGTGGGGCCGCGAGCGCGGCTACTGCCTGATGATCGGCGGCGACGAGAAGTCGTTTGCCCATGCCGAGCCGCTGTTCGCCACCATCGCACCCGGAGTGGACGCGGCTGAGCGCACCCCGGGCCGGACCGGCGACATCGCGCAACCGGAGAAGGGTTACCTGTACTGCGGCACCTCCGGGGCGGGCCACTTCGTCAAGATGGTGCACAACGGGATCGAGTACGGGTTCATGGCCTCCCTCGCCGAGGGACTGAACATCCTGCGCAACGCCGACATCGGCAAACGCGTCCAGGAGGGCGACGCCGAGACCGCGCCGCTGTCTAACCCAGAGTGCTACCAGTACGACTTCGACATCGCCGATGTCGCCGAGGTGTGGCGCCGGGGCAGTGTCGTCGGTTCCTGGCTGCTGGACCTGACCGCGATCGCGTTGCATGAATCACCCGACCTGCACGAGTTCTCCGGCCGCGTCTCGGATTCCGGCGAGGGCCGCTGGACCGCGATCGCGGCGATCGACGAGGGCGTTCCCGCGCCGACGCTGACGACCGCGCTGCAGTCTCGCTTCGCGTCGCGCAGCCTCGACGACTTCGCCAACAAGGCGCTGTCAGCCATGCGCAAGCAGTTCGGCGGACACGCGGAGAAGCCTTCCGGGTAGTGGCGATCGCGAGCTCGGCGGAGCCGAGCGATGCGGGTCGCCACCATCGGGGTCAGCCGTTCAGGGCTCGATAGAGGAACTCCGTCAACGTGTCGATGGCCTCGTCGTCATCGACACGTCGACCGCCGAACCTGCCGTCGAAATGCTCCCAGCGGTAACGGAACCCGTCCAGTAATGCGGCGAACATGGGCAGCACCAGCTCGGGCGGTCCCGGCAGGGTGCGTCCGGCCTTTATGATCGGCTCCAGATGATCACGCAAATGGTCGACATTTGCGGCCGTGAGCGCTTCGAGTTTCGCACCGAACTCGGTGTTGACCAGCGCTGCCTGCCGTAGCGCGGTGAGCTCCACGATGTAGCGGGTGAAGAACCGCCAGTAGTTCGCGACGTGCCAGCGAACGACGTCGCGGTCGCTGAAGTCTGCTTCATGTTGGGAGTCCGACGCGAAAATCGCTGCGTCGTCTTCCGCTAACGCATCGGCCAGTAGCGCGGTGAGCACCTCTTCCTTGCTGGTGAAGTGGTTGTAGAACGACCCGGCGGCGCGACCGGCTTCGGCAGTGATGTCGGTGATCTTGGTGTTCAGGTATCCCTGACGGGCGAACACACGCCGGGCTGCGTCTTTAAGTGCCGCCTCGGTGCTGGCGGCCTGTTCGGTGCGTTTCACCCTGCGCCCTCCTTGACAGAAAAAGTAACACCGCCCACACTGAATTTAGATTCACTGAATATATCTTCATCTCGAGGAGGCGCTATGGACACCGAAGTGCTCGTTGCTGGAGCCGGGCCCACCGGGCTCACGTTGGCACTGGAGTTGGTTCGCCGCGGGGTCGACGTGCGGATTGTCGATAAAGCCGATTGCTTTTCAGTGGGATCACGCGGCGACGGAATCTCGCCGCGGACCCTCGAAGTGTTCGAGGACCTCGGCGTGCTCGACGAGGTGATTTCGGCTGGCATGTCGGCGGCGCTGACCCGGGTCTATGCCGAGGACCAGGTGGTGTGGGAGGGGCGGATGGCAGAGCCGGTGGCGCCGCGTCCCGACGTGCCATATCCGAACGTGTGGTTTGTGCCGCAATGGCGGACCGAGCAGATCCTGCGCTCGCAGCTGGCCGCTCATGGGGTTGAAGTCACGCTCAACGCCGGGGTGGCGGCCTTCGAGCAGGACCCGTGCGGGGTCGCCGTGACCATGGAAGACGGCCAGACTCTGCGCGCCTCGTATCTGATCGGCGCCGACGGTGGACGCAGCATGGTGCGCAAGCGACTCGCGGTGCCGTTCGCCGGCGAAACCAACGAAGACATCACCATGCTGCTGGCCGATGTGCGCGTCGACGGCCTGGATCACGACTACGGGCACGGGTGGATGCTTGACGGCCAGACCTTCTTCGGCTTCACGCCGCTGGCCGGCGCCGACGACACGTATGTCCTCAACACCCCGGCGTCCGGTGTGCCGCTCACGCTCGACGGTCTGCAGCAGACCTTGGCATCCGCATCCGGACGTAGCGACATTCGGCTGCGCGACCTGACCTGGAGCACTATCTGGCGGCCGAATGTTCGTATGGTTCAACAGTTTCGGGTCGGCCGGGTCTTTCTAGCCGGAGACGCCGCGCACGTGCACCCGCCTGCCGGCGGCCAAGGCCTCAACACCGGTGTGCAGGACGCCTACAACCTGGGCTGGAAGCTGGCCGCCGTGCTCGACGGGGTATCCGACGAACTGCTGGACAGCTATGAATCCGAGCGGCTGCCGGTCGCCGCACGGGTGCTCGGCATCAGCGCAGCGCTGTTGGAAAAGCACCTCAGCGGCGCCGACGACGCGTTCGAGCGCGGCGAGGAAACCCGTCAACTCGACATCAGCTACCGGCTGGGGCCGTTGACCCTCGATGACGGCTCCAGTTGCGTTGTGGCCGCGGGTGATCGAGCACCCGACGCGCCATGCTCGGGCCGCGACGGCAGGCCGGTGCGACTGTTCGACTGCTACGCCGGACCGCACTGGACGCTGCTGCGATTCGGATCAACCGCGCCGACCCTTGACCGTCCTGATGTGCAGCCTTACTGCGTTGGAAGCGAACTCGTGGACACCGATCACCATATTGGTGACGCCTACGGCGTGAAAGATGGTGTCGCCGTGCTGGTTCGGCCCGATGGATACATCGGTGCCATCACCTCACAACCGGCTGAGCTGACTAGCTACGCAGACCGGGTCATGCCGGCCGGGTCGTGAACTTCACCACGACGTCGCTGAAGGCGTCGTTGTCGTCGCCCGCCGCGGTGTGGCCGGCGTCAGACAACTCGACGAACTCCGCGTTGGGCACGGTGTCCAAGAAGTGCCGCACACCTTCCGGGCTGACCACGTCGGAAAGCTTGCCGCGGATCAGCAGCACCGGGATCGTCAGGTTGGCCGCGGCGTGCTCGAA
>Ga0302326_10021194_pt1 | contig 13338 bp, 9 predicted proteins | sample Palsa_T0_3_FD_202264 | JGI IMG/M metagenome (GOLD analysis project Ga0302326, IMG submission 202264) | Peat permafrost microbial communities from Stordalen Mire near Abisko, Sweden - Palsa_T0_3 | ecosystem: Environmental > Terrestrial > Soil > Palsa > Peat permafrost | place: Sweden: Abisko... | reverse complement strand
CCTCGAGGGCTATGGATGTGCGGGCATGTCGAATGTGGAGTATGGCCTGGTGATGCAGGAGCTGGAACGCGGCGACTCGGGCCTGCGCAGCTTTGTCAGCGTGCAGTCGGCCCTGGTCATGTATCCCATTTACACGTTCGGCAGCGAGGCACAGAGGAATACCTGGCTACCGCTGCTGGCGACGGGCGAGAAGCTCGGATGCTTCGGGCTTACCGAACCCGACTACGGCTCGAACCCGGGGGGGATGCGAACCCGCGCCCGCAAAGAGGGCGATGAATACATTCTCAATGGGGAAAAAATGTGGATCACTTCGGGCTCCATCGCCGACGTAGCCGTGATCTGGGCAAAGGTGGACGACGAAGACGGCAAGGTCAGAGGGTTTCTGGTGGAAACCAATCGCCCCGGCTTCTCGGCCTACGATGTGCATGGCAAGTGGTCACTGCGAGCGTCGGTGACGTCCGGCCTTTCGCTGCAGGATGTGCGCATCCCGGCATGCAACCTGCTGCCCGGCACGGGCGGCCTCAAGTCGCCGCTCATGTGCCTCAACCAGGCCCGCTACGGCATCAGTTGGGGTGGCCTGGGCGCGGCAATGTCCTGCTATGACACCGCACTTCAGTACGCACTGGTGAGAAAGCAGTTTCGCGAGGAACCCATCGCCAGCCACCAATTGGTGCAGGAAAAATTGACCTGGATGATCTCGGAAATCACCAAAGGCCAGCTGCTCGCGCTCCAGGTGGGGCGGCTAAAAGACGCGGGCAAAGTTAGCTTCGAACACATATCCATGGCCAAGCGTAACAACGTTTGGATGGCGCTGGAGTGCGCACGGATGGCGCGCGACATTCTGGGCGGCAACGGCATCACCGACGATTACCCGGTCATGCGGCACATGATGAATCTCGAATCGGTGAAAACCTACGAGGGCACGCACGATATCCACGCACTTATTATCGGACAGAGCATTACTGGTATTCCCGCATACTAGGGTAACCCGCCAAACATCCTTTGGTTTCAACAGCGGTCCATTGGGTAGAATCACATGTGAGGGGTGCCGGCGCCTGCACCCTCCCCCGATTTCGCAACCTATGGCTTCAAACTGCGTCTCTAATAGAGAGAGCGGATAAATCGGCCCGACGGGTGTGTGCGCATGGATGTGAAGTCCGCTTCGCGAACAGTATTGCGGCTGGGCAAGATACAGCGCCGTCCGGAGCTGGATGCCCTGCGCGGACTTTTTCTGGTCTGGATGACGCTGACCCACCTGCCTACGCGTCTGAGCGACCTGGTAAATCAGCCCTTTGGTTTTGTTTCATCGGCTGAAGGTTTTGTATTTCTGTCCGGCATGCTGGTGGCCACTCTGTACATCCACCAGGCTGCGGAAGACAGCGATGGCGTACGCAGCAAGTTGTGGAAGCGAGCACTGAGAATCTATGGCTACCATCTGATCATGCTGGCCATGGTGTTCACCGTGGTGGCGGCGTTCGCCGCCCATACGCATCGAGCGGCCATCTATAACCTGCTCAATTTTTATCTTGCTCACCCGGCCACGGCGATCATCGGGTCATTGCTGTTGATCTACTGTCCGCCGCTGCTCGACATACTACCGATGTATGTGACCTTTCTACTACTCACGCCGTATGTCCTCGGCGTGGCGGTACGCAAGGGCTGGAGCCGGATTCTGATGGTCAGCGGCATGGTCTGGTTGTTGGCCCAGTTTGGTTTGCGCAGCTGGATGCATGGCCTGGTGGTGCACGCGACAGGCTTGCATATACCGCTGCAGGAAACGGGAGCATTCAACCTTTTTGCCTGGCAGGCCATCTGGGTTCTGGCTTTGTGGCTTGGGGCCAAGTCAGCACAGCATGAGAACCCGTTGAGCAGGCTGCCCGGTTACGTCTTTCCGTTGAGCGGAGCCGTTTGCCTGTTCTTTCTGGGCGTGCGCCACGACTGGCTTGGGCCTCGTCTCACGCAAGAAGCGCTCGGCCTGTCATTGGACAAATGGCAGATCGGTCCGCTGCGCATGCTGAATCTTTTCGCTTTTTCATGCATGATCTACTGGTCGCGGAAATATCTCACCAAGCTGGTCCTGGTCGAGCCCTTGCTGACCTTGGGTAAGGCTTCTCTTGAGGTCTTCTGCGCCCATGTCTTTTTTGTTTTTGTGGGTCTGGCACTGCTGTACGGCGAAGTGACGGAACTGCACGGCCGCTATGCCCTGATTCTTTTAATCATCACGTTTAGCGCGCTCATCCTGGTAGCTATTCGAGAGGTGCGGCGCAAGCAGAAGGCTCGCCTCTCTCCACCGGCGGGCACGGCGAATCGAGAACCGTTTCGGCCGGTATCGGGCTTGAATCCTCCGCCGGCGGAGAGCCGGGCAGAAGTTTAAACCGCAACCGTGAACGTATCTTCGTGGCGGACTACGTTGCGGTAAAGCGTGTCACGCTCCACCGGCTCACGGCCAGCCTCGCGGATCAACCGAATCAGGTCAGAGCGCCGCATCCCCTGCGGGGTGGTCGCTCCGGCGTCATGGTAGATCTTTTCTTCGACCACAGTTCCATCGATATCGTCGGCTCCGAAGCGGAGTGAGATCTGCGCGATCTTGGCCGTCATCATCTGCCAATAGGCTTTGATATGGGAAAAGTTATCCAGCAATAAGCGGCTCACTGCGATCTGCCGGATATCAGTGAGGCCGGTGGTCGTAGGTAGATGATCGAGGGCCGTGTGGGCAGGATGGAAGGCGAGTGGAATGAAGGTTTGAAAGCCTCCAGTGTCATCCTGCACGGCACGCAGGCGCAGCATGTGGTCGACGCGATCCTCGTCGTTTTCGACGTGCCCATAGAGCATGGTTGCGTTGGAACGTAGCCCCAGCTTGTGGGCCGTGCGCGCTGTCTCCAGCCACTCATCGCCATCGATCTTGTGATCGCAAATGATGTGGCGTACCCGGTCGGAGAAGATTTCAGCGCCGCCCCCCGGCATGGAATCCACACCGGAATCCTTCATTTGGGTCAATGTCTCGGCGATGGTCAGCTTGGCGCGTTTTGCCAGGTAAGCCACCTCGACCATGGTGAAGGCTTTGATGTGTACCTGAGGAAAACGCTGTTTAAGGCCAGCCACCAGGTCGAGGAAATATTGGAACGGAAGGTCGGGATGCAAGCCGCCGACGATGTGAAACTCCGTCACTGCCTCGGTGTATCCGGAGGCAGCGGTCTGCCACGCTTCTTCCAGGGCCATGGTGTAGGCCCCCGGGCCATCTTTTCTGCGGCCAAAGGCGCACAGCCGGCAGGCGGCTACACAAACGTTGGTAGGGTTGATGTGGCGGTTGACATTGAAATAAGCAACGTTGCCGTGCAAGCGTTCGCGCACAAAGTTGGCCAACCAGCCTACGGCCAGAACATCGCCCGACCGGTAGAGCGCGACGCCATCGTTGAAATCGAGACGCTGGTTTGCCAAAACCTTTTCCGCGATCGGCCGCAGGCGGGCATCGTCGGTTTGAAAGCTGTGACGCTCAGGCGCAAAAGTAACGGGGCTTCTCACTTCTTTATGATACTCGACCAGCTATTGGCTTGAGTGTTTCATCGCGCCACATCAAAACGGGGGTGTCTGGATTCCTGGGTTAAGATTTGTTAGACAGAATGCGACTGCTTCGGACCCTGGCCTTCACCCTCTTCGCGTTACCCTGCGCGCTAGCAGCTCCGCAAAATCAGACTTCCCCGACGGCGGCTTTACCGTCCGTTACGGCTTACGCGCTCGATCGAGCGAAAGTGACGCTGCCTGGGGATTTTACCGCTCCCTTGAATCTGCTCATCCTTTCCTTTCAGCGGGATCAGCAGTCGGTGGTCGACGGCTGGCTGCCGGTGCTGACTCCCGGCGTCCCGTCGGTGCAGACCTGGTCGTTGCCTATCTCGCCACGCGCAAACGTCCTGTACCGGTGGTGGGTGAACGCCTCCTTACGGACCAGCCTGCCGGCCTCCCAGCCGCGACGCTATACGGTCCCCTTGTACGTGGACAAGGCGCATTTTCTCCGCGCGCTGCAGGTCTCCTCCGAACAGGAGGTGGTATTGCTGTTGACGGATAAGGCAGGACACGTCCTCTGGCGCACGACGGGACCGGTGAACGATAGCAAGAAGGCCGGACTTACCGGTTTCGTGAGCAGGTTCGGACGATAGGCGCAGTACGGGGAAAAACATTTCCAGGAAGGGGCGTCAACACAGAGATCTCTCCACTACGCTACCCCGGATTTCCTGTAGAAGTTGGTGGCGTTGGCAAACATCATGCGCCTTTCCTTAAAGAAAGGCGCACACGCGGCCTTGTCGAGTGCTGCGTGGCAGGAAATCCGGGTACGCTTCGGTCGAGATGACAATTCTGTGGTCGGGTGACTTCGGTTTTTCCAGTCACACTGGAAACGCTACTGTCCATTACAAACAGAATTGTCATCTCGACCGGAGCGTAGCGGAGTGGAGAGATCTGCGGTTTCTCTTGAGGTTCTCACACACCCTCTTTAGCCCGTACCGTTCAGCCCGCAACCCAATTTAGGCCCTGAAGGGCTGGATTTGTTAACCCTTTGCGACGCGGGCTGCGATCATGTCTAGCGCGCGGTGCGCGGAGAGGGCCGCGCCTTCCTGCCAGCCCACGATGTGGCTGGTGTGATCACCGGCCATGTAGATTCGGCCCTGGGGCTGGATCCATACCTCATAACCGGGTGGGGCGCCGGTGTCAGCGCCGCTGACCCAGGAACCAAGGTTGTGCGGGATGTGTCCCCAGCTGACGTAGATGGGGTTCTTCAGCTCTTGCGAGCGGCCGGGATGCAACAGCTCAATCGAGTTGCGGGAGGCCGCCAGCTTGGCTTCCGGGCTGGGCAAACTGCCAAATTCTGAACCGTTTTCTATTCCGTATCCACCCAGGATGATGCCGGTTTCGGAGAACATTTTGTCGCTCGGGTACCAGACCGTGTCCACCGGCTGGCGGAGAAAAGAAAGGCCGCCGTAGATGTTGCATTCCTGCTCCCAGAAGCGGCGCGACTCCCAGGCGATCTTGTAGGCAGAGTCATAGGAACAACCATCGATGGCCGCCTTCAACTCGGGAGAAAAATCGGTATCCATGGTTTTGAGGATGGTCAGGGGCAAAGCGCAAACGCAGTAGTCCGCGCTCACGGTCTCATGCTTGCCGGTCGGGCCGTCACGGTAGACGACTTTTACGCCCGATTCGTTCTGGCGGTTCTGGATCACTTCCGCGGGTTGCCGGATTACGCTTCCCAGCTTCTTTTTGAAGGCCATGGGAACCTGGTCCATCCCGCCCACCGGTTGAAACATCGTTGCCTGCCAGTCGATCTCATCCTCTTCCATCAATTCGCGCCAGAGGTGAGCCGACAACAGGGTGGGGAACACCCACCGTATCGGCCGCTCCCGGGCTGACCTTCCACCCGGCGCGCGAAGATCCCTTGTAGAAGAGATCGGGAGAGAGATCCCCGTATTGCTTGAGGAATTCGATCATCTGCTCTTTGTCGTCGTGGCTCAGCTCCTGATCGAGGGCGCCCCGCTGGATACTCTTGGCCAGTAGTTCCGAGACATGGCCGCGAGTATCGTATTCGACCTGGCGGTTTTGCACGGTTTTGCCGCCATCGAGGGTGCTCGCCTGCAGGTACGCGCTGCGCGAGGTGTTGACTTCGACTTCCAGTGGAACGGCCAGCTCGCGGCAATAGCCGAGCATGGTCCGATGCACCGAGGGCAACCGGGCGGGGCCCACATTCTGGTAGAGACCCTCGCCAAACACGCAGTTCTGGGTAAAGCCGTTAGTGAACTCGACCCTGGTGCCGTTGCGAACTGTCCAGTTCCTGCCGCCAATGCGCTCCCGGGCCTCAAGCAAGGTACAGGTGTAGCCCAGTTTGCCCAGCTCATACGCGGACACCAGGCCGGCGATGCCACCGCCCAGAATGACCACGCTGGTCCCTTTGCCGGAGCCCGCGGGGTGCTGGACGGTAGGCGCGGCCGACGCCATGACCGGCAACAACCCCAGGGACTGCATCATAGTGAAGGCGGCGCCGTACCCGCCGGCCTGGCCTACCCTTATCAGAAAATCACGCCTGCTCAGACTCATTTTCGAACCACCTTCCATCTCTCCAAATGGCCATGTGCGGCAAATTTGGATGGTAGAATTGGAATTTTCCGGATTGCTGTCGATGTGGGAACAGAGCTCCGTCATGGCAGCGCCGGGCGCCTTGTGCGCTGCGCTTATGAGGAAACGGCTTGCATCTGCACTTCCTTACCTCAACGCAGGAGAAACCATCCCTGAAAATCAGGGTGCAGAAACGGAGAACTATCAGTCTTCGACTTGGAAGCTGGTACGACAGAGAATACAACGAGGAAGACGTGGTGAAGGGTTACGTTTCGACAGGGAGAACGCTCACCACCCGTAACCTGGCAGGACGCTGCACTAGGACGGAAACGAGCTTAGGGTAACGGTACCAGCGCACGAAAGCAACAGCAAAATGGCGCATATTTTTCGTCGCCTTAACCAGACATGGGATGTGGGGTAATGACCGAAGAAGGCCCAAGGGCCGAAGAAGTAAGGGATATCGAGTTTCTGCATGAGATTGGCAGCCGCATGGCGGCCGCGGATCCGTTTCATGCTGTGCTCGAGAGGGTCGTTGATTTTGTTTCCACCGTAGTGATGTGCGATTCCTGCTTCGTTTACGTCCTCGAAGGCGAGAAGCTGGTGTTGCGCGCTTCAAAGAATCCTCATGCCGACCTGGTGGACGAACTCGACTTGCAGTTGGGCCAGGGAATTACCGGCTGGGTCGCCATGCATCAACGGCCTGTGGCGATTGCCTCCCAAGCATGGAGTGATCCGCGTTTCAAGATGTTCAACGATTTGCCCGAGGATCATTTCGAAGCGTTTCTTTCCGTGCCCATTCTCTGCCGCGGCAAGCTGGTAGGGGTCATCAATGTGCAGCATCGCAAGCCACACCACCACAGCCCGCGCCAGGTGCGGCTGATTTCCATGATTGGCTTTCTGGTCGGCGCGGAACTGGAGATGGCGCGCCTGGAAAGCGAACGTGTGCTGCTGGCCGATCGGCTTGAGGTTAGAAAGCTGATGGACCGCGCTAAGGGGATTCTGCAACGCGAATTGCATCTGGATGAAGAGGGCGCGTATTTGGCGTTGCAAAAGCAGAGCCGGCAGAAGCGGAAGGCCATTCGCGAGATCGCCGAGGCGATTATTCTCACGGAAGAGATTCGGCGGTCACGGAAGTAGAACTGCAGATCCCTCCCCTCCGCTTCGCTACGGTTCCACGGCAGGCCGGGACAGGCGGGATGACGAAGGTTATGGTGGATCGTTACCTTTGCTTTTGTTGCCCGATAAGGGATCTGCGGTTTGTTTTCTCCTGAATTGGGGAACGTTATAGCATCTTGGCAGTGAATCCTGTCGCCAAACCTACTCGCGAAGAGCGGGAAGAGATACAAGAGAAACGCAGGCCCAAAAGGGCGCTTGGCCTCTTCGACTCCACCATGATCGTTATCGGAGTCATGATCGGGTCCGGGATTTTCATTGTCCCGGCCGATATGGCGCGCATCCTGGGCGGTCCGGGATGGTTTCTGGCTGCTTGGGTCTTCGCCGCGGTGCTGACAATTGCGGCTGCCTTCTCCTTTGGAGAGCTGGCGTCGATGATGCCTGGTGGGGGTGGAATGTACCTCTACCTGCGCGAGGCGTACTCACCCCTGTGGGGTTTTCTGTACGGGTGGACGCTCTTTACCGTGATCCAAACAGGAACTATTGCCGCAGTCGCAGTTGCGTTTGCCCGTTTCCTGGGGGTTCTGGCGCCATCGATTTCCGAATCGCATTACCTGTTTCCCCCTCTGCATCTGTCTGCGCACTACGCACTCACGCTGTCCACGGCGCAGTTGGTCGGACTGCTGGTGATTGCTCTGCTGACCGCGACCAATACCCTGGGCATCGAGTATGGCAAGATCATCCAAAACTCGTTTACGGTAGCCAAGCTGGGCGCTCTTGGAGCACTGATCCTGCTTGGCCTGACTGTGGGTTGGAATGCCTCGTCGGTGCATGAGAATCTGGCCGCTTTCTGGCAACGGCCGGTTACGCTGCATCCGGGCAGTTCTCTCGCGACCATCCTGGGACTGGTGATGGTCTTTTGTGTATCCCAATCAGGGTCGCTGTTCGCCGCGGATTCGTGGCACGATATCACTTTTGCTTCCGAAGAAGTCAAGGATCCAAGGACGACGCTTCCCCGCTCCCTAGCCATCGGTACGGTGATCGTGATGCTGTTGTACCTGGCGGCAAATGCCGCCTACCTTGCGGTGCTGAAGTTCCCTGCGATTCAACATGCGCCTCATGATCGCGTAGCGACTGCGATGCTGCAGGCAATTTTTCCGTCATGGGGAGGACAGGCGTTGGCTGCGGTCATTATGGTGTCGACGTTTGGTTGCATCAACAGCCTGGTGTTGGCTGGTCCGCGCGCTTATTACGCGATGGCGCGGGATAAGCTGTTCTTCCCTGCTGCCGGGCGGTTGAATGGGGCTCGCGTGCCCGGATGGTCTCTCTTGTTTCAGGGGATATGGGCCGGTCTTCTGGTGCTGCTCACTACGTATTCGCCGGCTAAAGGGTATGGCAATCTGTACAGCGATTTGCTCGACTACATCATCTCCGCGGCGTTGCTGTTTTATATTCTTACGATTGCCGCAGTGGTGGTGCTGCGGTACAAGCGGCCGGACGCGGAACGTTTGTATCGCACACCTGGTTATCCGGTGGTGCCGGCGATTTATGTGCTTGGGGCGAGCACGGTCGTGCTCTGCCTGTTCATTGATCGCCCAGCGACAACCTGGCCCGGTTTGGTGTTGGTGATCGCTGGACTTCCGGTGTATTGGTTGGTGCGGCGCAAGACGCACCTGTAAGAGAAGCGGGTGGCTGCCCTCCGAGTTAAGAGCAATGGTGGGGGCTTCGCCCCCGTCGTTTTCTGCCCACGTATCCGGATTTCCTGCACGGGGCGCCACCAACACTCTCGTGTGCGGCTTTCATTAAGGAAAGCCGCATGAAGTTCGCCAACGCAAGCAAGCTCGACAGGAAATCCGGAGTACGCCTTGGCGAACGTGGGGCACCCGTCCATTACCTCTTCCATTCGTTGTCGGTAGAAATACTGAAACTCTCTCGCCTAGCGGTATAGCGCTGCGAATGCGTCCGCGTCGTGGTTCATCTCTCCGGGCTGCGGAGCACGCGGCAAGAGCAGAATGCGGTAGGTGAAGGTTACGTTTTGATTCTTCTCGATGGTGTAGTTCAATGATGGCGCCCTGGGGTCAAAGATGTGCTGGCCCAGCGGATTGGCGGCGAATAATCCATACCCACGTGCATGCCAGTAGGTGGGATAGTTGGGATTTCCTGGATGATCAAGGATTGCGATGGTGACGGTGCGGCCTTCGGTGTTGCCAGTCAGTGTGCACCAGCGGCCTCGCGTGCCCCATGCCTGATCTCCTTGCCTACCCTCGCTGGTGAGATACACGCCGGTAGCCCCAGGCAGATTTGAGGCCGGCACTTCTGTGGGCCGTCCACTGGCGTCAGTGAAGGTGCCGCCCTTCTCGTCGGCTGACTCCAGCCAGCGAGCAACACGGATACCCAGCAGGCCTTCCTTGTCGTCGTTAAAGACGACCCGATCGAGGGCGTGCAGCGTCGTTACCTGGTCGATGATTCGTTCATCATTTTGCCGGGAGAAAATGTATCTCGTCTTCTGTTGCAGAATGTCCTGGCCGGTGCCGGTGGTCCATACCGACTCGACGACCAGTTCCCCACTATCGCGCCCGCTTTTGGTGGAGACAATTTTTTGTTGGTGAATAGTCCCCATTTTTCCGCGGTCCGCAGGCTTGATAGCGTCCGAGTTGTTCCAGAAATCGAAGCCGTTTACGTTACCGTAATTGAACCAAATTCCGGCGTGGTGCGGATGATCGACGCGCTCGCCCGGACGAGGCGCCAGGGGAAATCCCCGGACGACGTCGACCCCATCCGCTGCAATGAGCGGAAACAGCACCGGCTTCTTGAGCACAGTGGGCCAGACGTAGGAGGTAAAGGGCGTGCCGTCGATGGTGATATCGACCCGCTGATGAGCTTCGTCAGCAACTACCTGGACGCCCTTGGTACCATTTGCAGCAAATGCCATTCCTTGCAGAGTGCAGGCCGCCATCAGGCAGCCGAAGAACCACCTATTCATAGACCTTGTCCCCGGCCATCACGCGCTGTGACTTGTCGTCAAACGTGACGCGCTGGCCGGTCTGAATGGCGGCAATGTTCATGCATAGCGCCACGGAATGGCTGTAGCCCGCTTCAATGCTCGCGTTGGGTTGCTTGCGAGAGCGAACACACTCCATCCAGTTGCGCATATTGGCGGAAGTCATGGGGTCGTTGCCCGTATTGGCCGAAGTCTCCGCTTTCATGACCGCATCGCTGAGAGAGTAGTCGCCCAACAGGTTCTGCTTCATGCCCATTTCGGCGGCCGACTTCGCAGTCATTCCACCTTCAGAATTCACGCACTGCTTATCCATGTCGAGCATGCCGCCATTGGAGTAATAAATCTCTTTGATTCCCCCGGCAGAGTTGGTCATACGCGAGGAATAGATCACCTGAAAACCCTTGCTTGGGTCATCGAGCGGGCCATAATCGAAGACGGCCGTCATGGTATCCCAATTCTTGCGGCCATCCTTCCAGACGTAGATACCGCCATTGGCCACCACGCTGCGCGGATGCGGATAGCCGGTGAACCAGTGAACGGTGTCGATCTGGTGAACCAGCCATTGATCGGGAATGCCCGAGGAATAGGGCCAGAAGAGACGGAACTCGAGATACTTGCGGGCATCGAACGGCTCATAGGGCCGGTTGAGCAGGTAGCGCTTCCAGTCTGTATCCTGCTCCTTCAATAAAGGCACAACGCCTGGACGCCGCCAGCGGCCTGGTTGATTGACATTCCAGGTCATCTCGACGGCCACGATGTCACCGAATTTTCCCGACTGAATGTACTCGTAGGCTTTTTGATAGCTGGGGGTGCTGCGGCGCTGGGTGCCGACGGCTACGACTTTTCCCGTCTGTTTCACCGCGGCCCGGAACGCCCGCGCGTCCTCCATTGTATGAGCAGTGGGCTTCTCCACGTAGGCGTCCCGTCCAGCTTGCACGGCCTCGACGCCGTGGAGGGCATGCTGAAAATCTGCCGTGGCCACGATGACGGCATCGACATCCTTGCGGGCATAGAGCTCGTCGTTGTTGCGCACGCTGGCGATGGGACTGCCGCCGCACTCCTTCTGGATGAACGCCGCACCTTCGTCACGGCGGCGGTTCCATATGTCGGAGACGGCAACGAACTCGAAGTTGAGTTCCTTCGCGTGCTCCTGGAACGCGGGAACCAGTGACTGCTTAGCTCGATCGCCGGCACCAATGAGGGCTACCCGGACGCGATCGTTGGCGCCTGCGATGGCGGCGTAGCTGGTTGCGGTCCAGGATGCCCCGACGGGAACCGCCGCGGCTGCAAGCGTTGCGCCACCCATTTTCAGGAAGTCCCTGCGGTTCTTATCCTCGAGTTCCACGGCCAATCCTCCCTCTTAGTGTCGCAAGAGAGTTTACAGGGATGGCCGGGCGATCGTCACCCGGACCGCACAGCGGGACGCTCGACGGAGGGCTTGCGGCTTCGCTCTCCGTCCACCATGCGCATGATTCCCAGCGGGTTGCTGCTCTTCAGCTCATCCGGGAGCGCGGCATCGGGAAAGGATTGGTAGCAGACCAGACGAGTGAAACGGAAGATGGCCTGGGAGCCCACGGAAGTGGAGCGGCCATCGCTGGTGGCGGGGAATGGGCCCCCGTGGACCATGGCGTGGCAGACCTCTACTCCAGTGGGATAAGCATTCAGGATCAGGCGGCCCACCTTACGGGAGAGAATCTCGATCAGGTCGGCATAGTCTGCCAGCTCACTCTCGTCTGCCTGCAGGGTCGCGGTGAGATGTCCCTCCAATTGCTCGGCAACGGCCAGCAACTGCTTGCGGTCCTGGTAGCCGACCACAACGGTCGTAGGACCGAAGATCTCCTGGGCCAGCTCCTCATGTTCCATGAGGTCTTTGTAATCGGCGACAAAGAGCGAGGCCTGCACGGTGGCGGCATCGGTGCTGCTATCGACTTTCGCTCCTTCCGCAAGAACACTGGCATCGGACATGCGTCCCTTGACCGCCGAGGTGTATCGGGCAGCGATGGCTTTGGTCAAGAGCGTCTGCGTGGGGGTACCGCTGACCTTGTCGCCCAGCTCCTTCATGAAGCCTGGTGTGCCGTCCTGCTGCGGAACCAACACCAGGCCTGGCTTGGTGCAGAATTGGCCGGCGCCGAGCGTGAAGGACGCCTGCAGGCCGGTAGCGACGGCGCTGGCTCGTTGCTTCAAGGCGCCGGGCAGGACAAATACCGGATTTACGCTGCCCATCTCGGAATAGCACGGGATAGGCTCGGGGCGGGCGGCAGCCAGCTTCATCAGAGCCGTACCGCCGGCAAAAGAGCCGGTGAATGCGACTGCCTTGATTGCAGGGTGCTTTACCAACTGAACGCCTACGTCCACACCGGAGTCGAAAAGCAGAGAAAACACACCTTCCGGCAGGCGGCTCGCCTTGACACTCTCGCGGATGGCCTGGCCGACCAGGGCGCTGGTTCCCGGATGTGCCGGATGCGCCTTCACGATGACGGGATTACCTGCAGCGAGCGCGGAAGCTGTGTCCCCGCCGGCTACGGAAAAGGCCAGAGGGAAATTGCTGGCGCCGAAGACGGCCACCGGGCCCAACGGCTTGTGCATGGATCGAATGGAAGGCATGGGCAACGGCTTACGGTTGGGATCGGCGTTATCGATGCGCGCGTCCAGCCAGGAGCCTTCCTCCACGACGTCCGCAAAGAGTCGCAGCTGGCCGCAGGTTCGCCCCACCTCGCCCGTCAGGCGGGCCTCAGGAAGTGCTGTTTCCAGATGGGCCCGTTGGATAATCGCCGGAGCGGCGGCCTCGATGGAGGCTGCGATGCAGCGCAGAAAGGCGCCTTTTTCCTTACCGGACAGGTTGCTGTAGATGGGAAAGGCGCTTTGTGCGAGCGCGGCGGCTCGCTCCAGGTCTTCGCTGCTTGCGGAGAAGAACTTAGGTTCCAGCGGTGCGCCAGTTGCCGGGTTCACCCCGGTGAAGGATGTTCCTTCTGCGCCATCTTCAAAACCGATAAGCGATACGGGTTTCAATTCCAGTGCGAGCTCCATTGTGTGCTCCTTCGCGAGATGCCCGCTTGCACCAGTCTACCAATGGAGCGGGATTGGTCAGGTTCCCACCGTGGTCAGGATTGGCTTGCTCGAGATGG
>Ga0302326_10021193_pt1 | contig 13338 bp, 8 predicted proteins | sample Palsa_T0_3_FD_202264 | JGI IMG/M metagenome (GOLD analysis project Ga0302326, IMG submission 202264) | Peat permafrost microbial communities from Stordalen Mire near Abisko, Sweden - Palsa_T0_3 | ecosystem: Environmental > Terrestrial > Soil > Palsa > Peat permafrost | place: Sweden: Abisko... | reverse complement strand
CCGGCCGCGATCACCTGATCACGACCCCTGCTACGGCTGCGGCGAAGACATGTCTACGCCGCAGAAATGCCCGTCTACCAGGCATTATCTAAAAACGACTTCAGATAACCGCCGATATCCGCCTCACCCTGATCCTCGGCGAATTCGTCTTTGGGGGTCTCGCGCTGGTCGCTGCTGTTCTGTTCACCAGGGTTGCCATCGCCAGGGCGCGCCGCGCCGCTTCCCGTGATGGCACGCCGTTAAGCGGTAAATGATGCGCCCGCTGCTATGGCAGGGCCTGAGCGACGCCCCCGTGTTCACGGGGCGACTCCTGTTCGCGTGTCCTTTTGACATGGCAGGCCCGCCGGGATCAGGCATCCTCCCGCGAGACGCATCCCGGGTAACGCTTCGGCGACAAGCAGAAAAAGGACTTTCACGAGAATTGTCTTTCACGAGATCAGAAAGGCAGCGATGTGACCGATAGGAACGTTCCTGGTCCGGGGCGCGATGATGCCGCCACGGAACCTGATGCCATGCCGCCGGCAGATGGCCAGCGCATGCCCGGTGCTGTCAACGGGAAGCCCGGCCTGGACGCGGGGCCGGTTCGCATACTGGGTGACCTGAATGGGAGCACACCGCATCGCCCAGCTGCCATGACCGGGGCAGGCCCCGGTTTCGTGGATGACCCTCGCCAGGACGACCCGGGTCACGGTGATTCTCCTGGCGGCCCCCGGGAGGTGCGGGAGATCAGTGCGGCCGGACGGTTTCTGGTCTGGCTGGCCGGTGCACACCGCCAGATTCTGGCAGAGTGCCCTACTGAGCAGCCGAAATACACCGGGCTAGGTCTCTCGGTCCTCATCCCGGGCGTGATGGCCGCCGTGTCCTTGGCGTTTGCCCTGGTCGCGGCGCTAGGGGCTGATTTGTGGGTCGCCCTGCTCTTCGCGGTGGCCTGGGCTGCGGTTATCGTGGGCCTGGACCGAACATTCGTGGTATCGCTGCCCCGTAAGGGGACGTGGCGGGCTCAGGTCTTCCGCGCCATCCCGCGGTTCCTGCTGGCTCTGATCCTGGGATTGGTGATCTCCACGCCGTTCGTGCTGCAGATCTTCCGGCCCGAGATCAACCACGAGATCCAGCTCATACAGGCCGCGGAGCGGAGCGCCTATTTCAAGGGCCTGCCGACCAATCCCGTCTATCTCACGGTGCAGCGGGATGAAACTGAAGTCAACAACCTGAGCGCGCTGGCGGCTACCGGCGGCCCTGGTATTGACATCAGTAAAGATCCGCAGCTAGTGAGCCTGAATAGCCAGCTCGCCAATGCGCAGACCGAGCTCGCCGACTGGCGCAGCAACCTGAGCTGCCAGCTCTACGGCGTGGGATCGAACGGCGCCACCTGCCAGCCTGGGTACGGCCCGCTCGGACAGGACGACCAGGTGCAGGTCAATCACTACTCCGCCCTGGTGCAGACGCTCACCGCGCAGACCACCTCGCGGACTAACACGCTAGAGCAGCAGAGCGGGCGGCAGCAGGCCACTCTGAGGGGCACGTACCAAACCCAGCTCCCAACCGCTAAGCAGTCACTGCAAGCCGCGCAGCAGCAACTGACCCTGCAGACAGGCGACGTCACCAGCAGCATCAGCCAGAACACCGGGCTGCTCACCCGGCTGAAGGCGCTGGGCGACGTCACCACCGGGGACTCCACGCTGACCTCGGCCCGCTTCCTGCTGTTCGCACTGTTCGTCGTCATCGACCTCATGCCGGTCATGATCAAGATGATGCTCAACCTGGGCCCGGAGAACAGTTACGACAAGATGCTGGCGGCGGAGGAGAACAGGCAGCTGAAGGCCGCAGCCGTGAGAAGGGCAGCCCGGCTATCAGTGGAGGAGGCTGAGACCGCCGCGTGGGAGCGCGTCAGACAGGAGAAGCTACGCAGATGGGAAGCCGAACAGCTGCAGATGGGAAGCGGAGCAGCGGCCCCGGCAGATTCTCCAGATGACACGACCCGGCCCCCGGGCCGGCCCGCGTAGAAACGGCCTGAATCCTCACGGCGCCCTGGCGTTTCCGCTGGCCCGGCTATCACCGTCTGTTCTCGCGTTTGCGGCGTGCGTCGCGGATTTCGGGTCGGCGACCCTCGTCGGCGAGCAGGGTGTAGGCCTGGGTGGTCTCGTGGAGGCAAGGCCGAGGCGACGGCGCACAACCTCGATGGGTGTTATCTGGGACGGTCACGCCCGGTGTTTCATAGGCGGTCACCTGTGAAACAGAGCGCCGGGGCGGCCGCCATGTGGGCACTTACGTTTCATGAGTCGTTGCAAACGACTGGACGAATGAAACACCCACATGAAACGATTTCCGGGTGAGTGACGACGACTTCCTGAGCGTTGAGGCGAACGACTGCCCGATGTCGTCCTGCGCAGCCCCGGCCGGGTCGCCGTGCCGGACCGGCCGGGGCAAGGCGGCGGCCCAGTACCACACCGCCCGGTTCCGGCTCGTTCCCCGCCTGGCGAAGGCCCTCAGCGTCCCGGTCCCGCCGCTGCGCAGGCCGGGCTCTGCCTGGGTCGAGCTGCCCCGCCCCGCGACGGCCGCCGCGACGGCAGGGCATGTGCGGATCGGGTACGCCCGCGCCTCCACCGCCCGCCAGTCGCTCGACACCCAGGCCGACTCGCTGCGCGCGGTCGGCGTCACGAGGATCTTCGCCGAGAAGGTCTCCACTCGCGCGCTCACCCGCCCCGAGCTCGACAAGGCCGTCGCCCTGGCCCGGGAGATCAGGGCGTCCGGGGCCGCGGTTACGATCGTCGTGCACGAGCACAAGCGGCTCGGCCGTGGCATCGAGCTCGCGGCACTCGCCGAGCAGCTGCGCGCCGACGGCATCGGCCTGGAGTTCCTGACCGGCGAGCTCCAGGGTTCCCACGACCCGTCCGGCGTCATGTTCACCGTGCTCGCCGCGCTGTCGGGGATGGAACGCGAGTACATCCGCGACCGCACCCTGGAGGGCCACGAGTCGGCCCGCGCCCGGGGCAAGTCGATCGGCGGTGCCGCCGTCACCGATGAGGCGATGCTCGCCGCCGCGCTCCACCTGCGTGCCCAGGAGCTGAGCCTGCGTGATATTGCCAGCCGCCTTGTCATCGCCACTGGCAAGAAGAAGGGCCAGCGCCCGTCGCCAGCCACCGTGATGCGCATGCTGCGCGAGCACGACGAGAAGACCACCGCGGCGTCCGTGGTCGCCTAACCCGTCGTGCACACGAGTACGGAACAGAAGCGACCGCCGCGCAGGCGACTTCGGTACACGTCGGAATCCCGAAGCCGTCTGCACACGAGCCTGGGATCGCAGGTCGCTCGTGCAGGCGAGTTCAGACATTGACACTTCTCCCGAGTCGTCTCACAAACGAAGGTTTTTGAACGCCTAACCAGAGGGCCCAGGCCGCATATGCGATGCTCGCCCTGTGAATGAAGCGAGTTTCAGCGCACTACCAGCCTGGCAATCGAGATCATGACGCGATGTTCACGGGTTCGGGCAGCACGGATTTCGCGATGGAGCGCCTCCGGGCTATGGCTTATGAGCACCGGCCGCTACCCGTCAAAGCGATCGAACCAGCCCTCGTCGACTTGGGTGACGATTCGGAGGCCGATCTGCTGGTCGCGCACGAGGCCGCAGAGCTTGTCGCCGTCGATGAGGTTGACGGTCGGTGTCGTGACTGTAGCGGCCTTTCGGGCGGCGGGAGAGAATCGAGCGAGGGTAACCAGTACGGCGCGCTCCGCACCGGCCGCCGCGGCGTCGCGTTGGAACAAAGCGACGATCTCCCGGCCGACCGTCGCGGTAGGGTCGTAGCGCTTCGCTTGCACCGCCACCCGCGACGACAGGACGGCGCTGATCGGTGCCAGGCCGATCCCGTCGATCCCCTCGTCGCCTACGCCACCCACCCGGGTGAGCTCAATCCCGAACGTGCGTAGCAGGTACAGAGTGAACTCCTCGAATCCGGCCGGACTGAGACGGTGCAACCGTGCGAGCAGGGCCTCTCTCCAGGCACTGTCCTCCCCGGCCTCAACATCCCCTGCACTGGCTCCGATGCCTGGTTCGCCCTCGTCTTGTTCGACGACCTCTCCTGAGTAGGCCGCCGCTCCTTGGCGACGCCGTGCGGCACGGACATCGCGGTCGAGCTGCGCCACCTGGGCTCGCCCTTCCCCCTCGGGGAGCGAGAGGATGTGTTTGCCGAGGTTGCTGAGTATGAAAAGGCCGCGCTGGGGACTGTCGAGCGCCCCGGCGAGCTTCGCGTACGACCGAGCCCAATCCATCCGGTCGATCAACACAGACTTAGGTCGGCCGTCGTAGGTGACGGCCAGCTGCTTGGGGGTCACTTCAAGCAACTCGGTGAGGGCGTCAGTGATCTCGGATCCCCGGGCGGACCCGCCGAGCGAGGACACAGCGCGCAAGGTCGGGTAGATCAACTCCCGGTAGGTCGGCAGATCTCGACGCGCAGGCGGTGCCACCCCCGCATTCTCCTATCCTCGCCGGAACGCCATGATCGTAGCCCTCACCGGCAGTTCTCTGTGCCGGTCGCCGGGGATCTGTGACGTTTCCGCAGTCGGGCCGGTCGTTGTGCTGCTGGTGGACGCTCCCGGTGTGCCGCCGTCAGCTTGCGCCGTCTTCGGGTAGCTGCTCGATCATCGCGGAGACACTCGTGACGACCGCGTAGTCAACGTCGATCGCCTTGAAGTGACGTTGCGCGCAATCGATCTTCACGTTCTCCTCGTGTCGACGCTGTTCGGCTTCCAGGCTCCCCTTCGTCTCGCGGACTAGGTACAGACGCTTCGTCTGCTCGAAGACGATGGCCCAGTCGGGGTTGTACGGCCCGATCGGCGTGTCCACGGTGAACCACGCGGGGAGTTTGACAAAGTACTTGACGTTCTTGTTGTCGTCGAGAGCTTTGGCAAAGCGCCGTTCGACGTCCGACTCGATCTCAACGTGGTCGAAAGGGGTCTTCTCCTCGTTTTGCACCTTGTAGAGGCGTGAGGCATACCGCTCAACCTCTTCTTCAAGGGACGGCTCGAGTCGGCGCATCTCCCAGTGAAGTCCAGCGATTGGCTCGTAGACGATCGCGTCGATCATCTGCTTGTGCGTAGCTGCGTTGAGTTCGGTGGCCGCCAGGGAGATGAACTCTTGAGGGTTCACTGTGAAGTCGGCCAGTCGACCTGATGCGATGAGTGTGCGCACAAGAGTGGAACGTGTGAGGTCTGTTTCGTTTTGCAAGTCGGCAAGGATGTCAGGCAGGAACCTCGGCCGCCCCGTCTCGTAGTCTCGTTGATCAACGATCTTGTCGGTACCAAGACCCGCCACGCTGTGCTCGATCTCGACGGTGCGCACTCGGACCTTCGCAGGCCCGATCGGCGGAGCCTTGGCGATCGCATCGGCGGCCGCGGCCACTAGCTCATCCGAGGACAGAGAAACGCGGTACTTCGTTCGCTGGCTGATGCGGTCCCAGAGCTGCTTGAACTCTGGATCGAGGGTCACCTGCTTGCTGAATCGGACCTTCTGACGCTTCCTTGCGTCGATAATGCGGTTGGCGAATACATACCGGGAGATGGTGTCGGTGATCTCGGCTCGCAGGGGTGCGAGGTCGTCCGGCACTTTCAGCTCAAAGCTTTCGTCGCTCGGGTTGAACTTCGGCTGCACGGTACCGGCAGGGTCGAGGTAGCCCTCCGCCACGAGGTGGTCCCACAGGTCGGATGAGACATCCTGTCCGACAGCGGCTGGCGGAGGCTCGCCCGGCCCAGCCGGCAATGCGAGCTTGGCGAAAGCGACCTTGGGAACGATGCCGAAGCGCTGACCGGTGTCCTCTTCGTACTCATCTTGCAAGGTGCGCGCGAACTGCTCGTAGGCCTCGTTGGCAACGACGGTGAGCCGGTTGATCTGCGGGTCGTGGATACGCTCGCCGGCTTGGTTCACGGGTAGGCGCAAACCACGGCCGATCTCCTGACGTTTGCGATCGGTGGACTTGGAATCGTTCAGCGTGCAGATCTGGAAGACGTTGGGGTTGTCCCATCCCTCGCGCAACGCAGAGTGGCTGAAGATGAACCGGAGTGGCTCCTCAGTTGAGAGAAGTTGCTCCTTGTCCCGCATGATGAGGTCGTAGGTGGAAGTGTCGGCCTCGCCGGTGCCGCGGGTGTCCTTGTAGACGCCCTTGCTGTCAACGCTGAAGTAGCCGTCGTGTGCCTGGTCTACGGGAGGCAGGGCCAGCGACGCGTAACGCGGTTGCGTGGCGAGCTGGGTGTACGCCTCCTCGAACCACAGACCGATTTCGCCGAGCGTAGGGCTGCCCTCGGCGTCGGACCCGCGGTAGTTGGCGACTTTGTCGACGAAGAAGAGCGATAGAACCTTCACGCCGAGGGCGTGCAACGCTCGCTCCTTGTCGAGGTGTTGACGAACTGTCTCGAAGACCTGGGCTCGGCGGACATCCTCGTCGAAGCTTCCATCGGCCTCGCCGAGCGACACGTTGCTCCCGTTCGTGAACTCAATGGCCTCGGCGCCCGGCCGGAATGAGATGTCATCAACGATGTGGCCGTTGGCGTACTCTTGGCGGCCGCCGGACGCGACGGCGAGGTCGTCGCCGCGCCTGACCCAGACCTTCTTCTGCTTTGCAGCAAGGCCAACTCCGTGATTGATTTGCACTTGTGCTCGGGTCGTCTTGACGTCGACCTGGAGGAGGCGGACGAACGCTGCATTAAGGTTGTCGTCGGCGACCACGCTGGCCACCTCGATCCGTTTCACGAGGTTCAAGTCGTAGGCATCGATCGGACCGAGCCGGTACACGAGGTTGTAAAGGTTCTTGTGTGTTGCCGAGTACCGAAGCGTGCAGAGCGGGTCAAGGCGGTTGATGGCAGCTGCAGCCCGCTCTGACTCCATGCTTTGCGGTTCGTCGAGGATCACCACTGGTCGTGTCGCCTGGATGAATTCGATCGGTCGCCGGCCCGACATCCGGTCCTGAGCCCTGTTGATGATGTTCGCCTTCGTCGGGTCCGCTACTTCCTCGATGTCCTTCTGGAACGCCTGAATGTTCATCACGAGGATCTGGATGGTGTTCGCAGTGGCGAACTGACGGACACGGCCGAGCTGTTTCGAGTCGTACACCGAAGCGTCAAAGGGTTCTAGGTACATGCTGGTCAGGTGATCTCTGAGTAGCTGGATGCTGGCAAGCACGCCTTCGCGGATCGCAATGCTGGGCACCACGATCACGAACTTCTTGAAGCCGTAGGTCTTGTGCAGCTCGAAGATCGTCCGCAGGTACACGTAGGTCTTGCCAGTCCCGGTCTCCATCTCCACCGAGAAATGCCGACCTGCGAGGGCTTCGCTCCGAGCGATTCCGTTACGCTCTTGCACGCCGCGGAGATTGTCCAGCACCTGGGCGTCGAAGACGGCGTCGTCTTCCGGAATCGGGTTGGACACGCCCAGCTCAGTGAAGGCGAGCTGGCTCGCTGCCTGAGATGCGAGCGAAAACGGGGCATTCGCCACCGGCAAGCCGGTGAAGAGATCGACCACACCGACGATGGCCTCTCGCTGATAGGCCAACGTGGCGTCGAACTTCAGTTTGAGCGCGTTCACAGCCATGTCAAACCACTCGTAGGGCGATGTCGCTGCCGGTCCGTTGGTTCCGAGCGCGAACGGTCTGCAGTGCGTTCACCTTCAGTTCGTCGTTGCCGTTGAATCCAGCGTCGAGTACGAGGATCATCGCCGGGCTCTGCTCGACCATCGCCTCGAAGAGAGTGATGGTCAGAGTTGCGGCGAGGCACACAAGCAACGCTCCGTCCGACACGGAGTAAACATCGACGCCATCGAGACTCAGCACTCGGGTGGGTGAGGTGAGTGGGTATCCAGCCTTGAGCAACAGCTCAGTAAGGATGTCCTCCTGGGATCGTCCATCGACGAGGTGATCAGAAATCAGCTTTAGCTGCGCTGCCACGCCTTCCTCGGAGGTATTGGCGCCATCCCAAGCGGAGAAGTTGCTCGACGTCAGTCTGAACGCCCGGAAGCCACGATCCTGCTCGACTGAGTCCAACGTGGTTTGCTCACTATTCAGCACCCGTGCGGCTCGTCGGATCCTCTCTCGCGTGATCGCAGCAATGGTCGGGTACTCGGGGTTGTTAACCGGCTCTGGAAGCTGAACCAATATGTGGCGACGCGATCCACCATCCGCCGCGTTCTGCACCATTACCGCATGTCCAGTCGTTCCAGAGCCTGCAAAGAAATCCAAGACGATGTCGGTAGGTCCTGTGGCTTGCTCAAGCATGTAGGTGACTAGCCCTATCGGCTTGGGATTGGAAAAGGCGCCCTTGCCAAGCAGACGCTTTACCTCAAGGGTCCCGCTCTCGTTCGCAAACTCTGGTCCGGTCCATACCGTCTTAGGGATAATTCGCTTCGTTCCCTCAGCCGTCTCCGCGTAGTCGATCTGAAAGACGTCCCAACGTTTGCCGCCGACTCTGGCGCCACAAAGCTCGTCAAGGCGCTGCGCGACAGTGTCGATTCCCCAACGCCAACAACCGTCTGCGCCGTCCGAGAGTCTCGGAAGGACCTCTTCCGTGTACGCGTCATGCGGGCTCAGTGAAACTGATCGGGATCCGGGATCTACGTATATCGGGTAATACATCCGAGGCCGGTCTTCGCGACGAGAGTTCGAGCCGCGCTTCCTAAGTCCTTGCAACCGGAATCTTCGTCCATCGTCTGCCACTTCCGGGTAGTCGTCCCAGTATTGCTCAGGGAGAGGAACTCCAGCGGTGACGAAATCACCCCTCGCATAACAGAGTAGATAATTGTGGCATCGCGCGAAGTACTTGTCGTCACTCCTTCCCTTGAGGTTGCTCACGACTGTGATGCAACCGAGGAAGTTCTCAGACCCGAATAGTTCGTCCATCAACAAGCGCACATTGAACAACTCAACGTCATCGATGCTCACGAAAATGACGCCGTCATTTCGCATGAGGTTGCGGGCAAGGAACAATCGCGGATACATCATCGACAGCCACTTTGAATGAAACCGGCCGTCGGTTTCGGTATTTGCGGACATCGGCAGCCCGTCATCTCCAACCTGTCCCGAGTACCGGAGATACCCGGACAGTCCCTCTCTGAAGTTGTCGGGGTAAATGAACTCATTGCCGGTGTTGTAGGGCGGATCAATGTAGATGAGCTTGACCTTGCCGTAGTAGGCCTTCTGTAGGAGCTTTAGAACTTCTAGGTTCTCGCCTTCGATGATTACGTTCTGGGTGGTGTCAAATTCGACCGACTCGTCGCGCATGGGCACGAGGGTGCCGATCGAAGGCTCTTGGATGACCCGCATGCACTCGGCCTTACCGGGCCAGTTGAGACCAAAACGCTCCGGCCCGGTCTCTGCCGAGTCGCCTACGGCCCGTCGGAGGGCGTCGACGTCGAGCTTGTCCTCTTGGAACACGTCGGGAAACAGTGATCGCAAGGCAGCGACGCGATCGGTCAAGGGATTTTGCGATGTGAGATCCAAGCGTTCGGGAAGGTCGGTCATTTGTGGCTCCGTGCGGGATCGTGGGCTAGGTGACAGTGAACCGGATTGTGAAGACTCGGCGGATGGTGTGGGTATGGGCGAGGCGTGATTCGACGTCGTCGATGATCGCGTCCTTGGCCTGCTCGACCGTACGGGCTTCGTTGTCGTAGGCGCGCCACGCTTCCTCGCGGCTAGCCTCGGTCAGCTTGATACGTTTTTGAATCGCGAGCTTGTCTGGGAGGCTTGCCGCCTGGCGTGCCTCGCGCTTCAAGGTCTTCAAGGTGTCGTCGTGCTCGCGAAGATCCGCCTTCAGAGCGGTTCGCTTGTCCTCCGCCCAGCGGTCGAGCTTGTCCATTTCTTCGTCGAACCACTGACCCTGCTTCTCACTGATGGCCTGCAGGGTCTCCGCCGCCCTTCGATCCACCGAGGCCACGACCGTGTCAGGCACGTTCGCGGATCTGGTGGTCGTGACGCAGGCGGGGAGGTCGAGTAGACGTCGGATCTGATCGGCGGTCAACTCGACACCGTCGTCGGTACGGGCCGCCATGAGTAGGTGGTCCTCAACATCTTCGCCGTCGAGTCGAAGATGGTCGACTACCGCGCTCCCGGAGCGGCCGACGAGCGGCCTCAGCGCCTCAGCGGTGGCGCCCCAGTTCGTGTAGTCGAAGGACAGCTCCGCTTCTGGTACGTCGAGGTTGGCTGCTGCATCGACTATCGCAACCGCAAGTGGGTGCTGTCGGCGGTACCGGTGGACGAGATCGTCATCACCGGCGCGTGTGAGCTTGTACCGGCCGGCGGCAACGTTCGGGGCGAAGGCAGGGGCCTCGTCGAGAACGAATGACCTTGTGTCGGGCTCGAGATGGGCATGGCCGGTGAGCACGTGGCTGGTGATTCGCCAGAGCTGCTCCTCGGCGCGATTGAGGAACTCGCTGCTATCGGCCAGGCTAACTCGCAACCGGTCGTGGACTTCGGCGTCGAAGTGTTCCAGGAGCTTTTGGCGAGTGTCGTTCATCGTCTCTGAAATCTCCGTGTCGAGGTCGAGCTGGAGCTGAATGAACTCGGCCTCGATCGCTTCGGTCGTGCGGCACTCCTGGTAGATGGCTACGATCCGGCGCTCGAAGTCGACCCCTGACTCGATGGCGCCCAACACTTCGTCGCTTGCACCGAACACGCCTGAGAACAGGCGGAATTTCTCGGCGAGCAGCTCAAAAACGCGTTGATCGGCCGCGTTCGCTTGGTTGAGAAAGTTGATCACGACTACGTCGTGGTGTTGCCCGTAGCGGTGGCACCGTCCGATGCGCTGCTCGATGCGTTGCGGATTCCAGGGCAAGTCGTAGTTCACGACCATCGAACAGAACTGCAAGTTGATGCCCTCAGCGGCGGCCTCAGTCGCGATCATGATCTTCGCTGTGGACTTGAACCGATCGACTAGTGCAGCGCGCATGTCGGCGGTCGGAGATCCAGTGATCTGGTCGCCCGCCTGGTGACGTTCTTTCCACTCTTGATAGATGGCCCTGGAACCCATGTCACTGTTGGTGCCGTTGAACAGGACGATCTGGCCCTCGTAGCCATGCTGGGAGAGAAGTCGAACGAGGTAGTCCTGTGTCCGGCGCGACTCGGTGAAGATGATCGCCTTGTCGTCCGCTCCAAGCTCGGCGGCCTTGCGAAACCCGGTCTGCAGGGCTTGGAGCAGCGCGAGACCCTTGGCGTTCTCAGTGATCGACACCGCAAGGTCCCGGAACCTGGCCAGTTCGTCGATCTCCGATGCGATGGCCGAGCGTCCTTCTTGGGAGAGTGGTGCCGGGTCGTCAGCGTCAAGGTCGACTTCCCACTCGTCGGCCACCTCGGGTAGTTCCTCAAAGTCGGCCTCGAAGGCTGCGTCGAGCTGCTCGGTGAGCTTTGCCCGGGCCTTGTCGTCGGTCCGTAGGAGCCCTTGCAGCTTCCGGCCGAGGGAGTCAAGAGCACTGGCGATCGCGAAGGTGGACGAAGCCAGCAGCTTGCGCATTACCAAGACCATGAGGGTGCGCTGGCCTGGAGGCAGAGCCTGTAGCTCGGGCCTCCGCAGGTATTCGGACACCATGTCGTAGAGCTTCTGCTCGTCCTCCGTGGGCCAGAACTCCTGGGTGATCGGAACGCGGTTCGTGTAGCTGACGTACTCCACGACCTGTCGGCGCAGCGTTCGATGGCAGACCGGTTCCAAACGTCTCTTCAGATCGTCAAAGCGTCCGTCGTCCGCCAGACGTGAGTACTGCGTGCGGAAGCTCTTGGCGTCACCAAAATGGTGCTGGTCGATCACGCTCACCAGGCCGTACAGCTCCATCAACGAGTTCTGGAGCGGAGTCGCCGTCAGGAGCAGCTTCGGCGTGTTACTCAGAGCGGTGCGGATCGCCGACGCAATACGGGCACCCGGTTTGTAGACGTTGCGTAGTCGGTGAGCCTCATCGAGGATCGCCAGGTCCCACTGGAGCGCCGCAAGTTCGTCGGCTCGCCGCGCGGCGAACTGGTACGAGCACACGATGACCGCAGGTTGTCCTGCTTTGAGATCGAACGGGTTCGGGTTGCCAGCTCGGATAGCTGCGTTGTACGTCTTCGTCTCGAAGATCACGGCTGGCAAGAAGAACTTTTCCGCCAATTCCTGGACCCATTGCTTGCGGAGGCTTGCGGGAGCTATGACGAGCACCCGCCGTCTCCCCTCCGCCCAACGCTGCGTCAGGACGAGCCCAGCCTCGATCGTCTTCCCGAGACCGACCTCATCGGCGAGGATCACGCCTTTGGAGAACGGAGACCGGAACGCGAAGAGTGCAGCATCCACCTGGTGTGGGTTCAGGTCGACCTGCGCATCCATGAGCGCGCTGCCAATCCGACCGGGGTCGCCGACAGGGTGACGGCGAAGGAGTTCGAGAGCGAACAGCTTCGCTTGGTGGTCCGTGAGTGTGGTCATGTCAGTCGGCCACTGGGAAACGGCGGCTGGCCATCGCCGCCGGATTCCATCCCAACGTGGCGCGTTGCGACCTCAACCGGCGGCTGCGCTGGCGTTGCAAACTGAAACGTCCTATGCCCGGCGCCTTCTGCGCGCGCAACGTCATGCCGATGACTCACCCTCCCGCCGCCGACGCCTACGATGACACAACCTGTACGAGGCAGGCTGATTGCGTCGGCCTCCATGGTGCCATCAAACCTGACCGCACCGCCGCTGCACTGAGTTGGATCCCAGCGGTCAGCCTCACTCTTCACCTGATGCGGTAGTTGCTTACGTCCTCACCCGCATTGCGCCCTTTCATCACCAGATCCGGGCCCGGCCGGACCGGGTTCCCGGCCATCGAAGGCGCGATCATGATGCGGGCCTTAGCAGGCGCTAAGACCCGCCGTGCTCCCCCGCCATGCAGGCCGCCTGACATCGGCGGCATATCGGCTACAGCCCTGCGGCAGCGGCCTTCCTCGATCCAATGCGGGATCGCCTCCGGATCGGCTCCAGCGTCACGGCACAGGCCCGCAGCCTGTCGTGCCAGCGGCTCGTCAAGCTGGCCCTCGCTGAAGCCCTCCACGATGCCCGCGACATGGGCCAGGAGGTCGGCCCGGCCCGCGGCGAGCTCGCGCAACTCCCCCACCGCCGCGGCGTGCTCGTCTTCGTTCAGTTCGCGCCACCGGGCGTGACGTTTCGCCGTGCCGTGGATCTGGGCGACGAGGATCCGGTCGCGCTCCCCGGCCGGCCGCTTGTCAGCCATTGCCCGCGGCTGACCTGGCTTCCGCCTCGATCTCGTCGCGGTGACGGCCGAGGACGTTGACAGCGGCGCCCATGATGAGGTGCTTCGGCAGGCGAGTCGCGAAATGGACGTCGTCGACCAGCGCGGCGAGCTGGTCG
>Ga0302326_10021192_pt1 | contig 13339 bp, 12 predicted proteins | sample Palsa_T0_3_FD_202264 | JGI IMG/M metagenome (GOLD analysis project Ga0302326, IMG submission 202264) | Peat permafrost microbial communities from Stordalen Mire near Abisko, Sweden - Palsa_T0_3 | ecosystem: Environmental > Terrestrial > Soil > Palsa > Peat permafrost | place: Sweden: Abisko... | reverse complement strand
AACCTCCGGCGCGGAACTTAGCAGCATTTACCACAAGAATCATAAACAGGAATATTTATGGCAGGGTAGTCCCGATTGGTGGCCCCGCCGATCGCCTGTTCTTTTTCCCATCGTGGGTAAGTTAAACGGCAACCTCTACCGAATGAATGGAAAAATTTTTTCTCTTCCTCAGCACGGATTTGCCCGCGACATGGAATTTAAGGTGGGAAGGCGCGGGACAAACACGGTTGAGTTTGTTCTGGAATCAACCGAAGAGCTTCTTCAAAAATACCCGTTTCCTTTTGAACTGAAAATTATCTATTCTTTGAACGGCGTTCAGCTTTACATTCACTATGAAGTAAAGAATGAAGGGCTGAAGCACATGTATTTTTCGATCGGAGGTCACCCGGGTTTTGCCCTGATTCCCGGTGAAACGCCGGCAGACTATTACATTGAGTTTGAAAAAGCTGAAACGCTGGATCGTCATCTCCTGCAGGAAGGTCTTTTCAGTGGAAAATCAGAACGTGTCATTTCCAATGAAAAAATCCTTGGTCTGAACAATGATTTTTTTACCAAAGATGCACTTGTTTTCAAAAACATGAAGTCGAGCTCGCTTCATATGAAGAGCAGAAAGTCGGACTACGCGGTTAAATTGACGTTCGCCGAATTCCCCTATTTTGGTATATGGTCAAAACCGGGTGCTGCTTTCCTATGTCTGGAGCCATGGTGTGGACTATCCGATACCCAAGGGTTTGAAGGCGAGTTTAGCGCCAAAGAAGGAATACAGTCACTGGAACCGGGGAAGACCTTTTTGCGGTCTTTTTCAATTGAAATTGAATCGTGAAGTGTTGCGTCAAACGGAAACGGGCGCAGCCTTCCGGGTTTTAAGCAGATACGCATTGGGATTGTGTTCGATGGCCCCCGCGGGAAGCCACGGCCACCACATTCCCAGGTCTTCTTTGATGATGTTCTCATAAAATGCGGGCAACTGCGTTGATTCTCCTTCAAAATATTGCCTGAAACTGGAGTCCTCCACGAGCATTCTGCGCACCTGACGATAAAAGCTCAGACGCCCATGCCCCTCGGCAGAAATGGCGCGCATAAAGTTCATCCAGCGCGAAGTGAAATGGGGTGTAGCCATAAAGCGTCGGTAGATTGCCTTTTTTGAAAACGTATATTGAGTGAGATCAATTACTTTGTCATAGAAATCGACCCAGTCATAATTCCTTGGCTTAAGATTCATAGCCAGATGGTTATTGAGAAAATGAAAAGGAAAAGGCAAGACACGATTGGCTTTCTGATAGTCAAGGTTAAGTGGCGCAGCTTCGCCAAAGGCGGTGAGTAAGGAGTAACCGGGAAAAGCAGCCGGTGATTTGTCAACAAAACGTTTGGTGAGTTCGAATGGCTCGCTTCCCGCATCACTATCCAATCCAAGAACGAAATTGGTCTGAACATAGGGAACATACTGAAATACCAGGTTAATGTGTTCGGAGATCTGGTTTACCCGCTGTTCTCCGGTGATGTGAGACGCCCGTGACTTGTTACCGAGTTCGAACCAGGATTCTACGCCTGGCAATAGCGCTAAGAAATTATTTTCCTTCAGGACCTTTAGATGCTTTTCCGTAAGGATCGACAGGCTGCTTTCGGCCATGAAATTGAAACTTTTCGGCGGGGCGGCAGCAGCAATCGCTTCCATATTTTCTTCAAAACGTATTCCAAAATTCGGATCATGCCAGGCAATCAGCGGCTTCTTGAATTTTCGCAAAAGAAAAGCAAGGTCTTCTTTCATGGTTTGAAAGTCCAGAGGCTGATAGGGCACAACGGAATCAATACAGAAGGAGCACGTGTAGGGGCAACCCATACTTCCGATCATAGGGATGAACTTAAGGAAGGGGGCTTTCTTCAACGTGGGCTCAATAAATTTCCAGCGTTCGGCAACCCCCGGCAATTCCAGGGGTTGTCGACCGGCGGCTAACTGTTTTCCGGCTGGCCTGTGAGGGGTGCAATTGCCGAGCACCTCTGAAATCGTTGACTTATTGGTAAACCCAAGTACGTAATCAAAATAGTTAACTGAATCATCCGGATAGCAACGAGCATGGGGTCCACCCAATACCGTTACGGCACCCAGGCTTCGAAAGTAATTACTCAGCGCATAGGCCAGAAGAGCAGCCTGTGTAAATGCGCTGATAAAAATGAGATCAACGCCTTTCGGAAACGCGTTGCGTAAGTCTTCGCGCCCGGTATAACAAATCATATTTACTTCATGGCCTTCTTGTTCGCACCAGGTAGCCACTACCTGAGGCATGATGCTGGCAAGATTAGCATGCATTATCCTCGCCCACAACGTATTCGTAGGACCTTTACAAACCAAGTCAATCACTCCAATGCGCAATTTTTTCTTAGATAGCATATTGATTGTTTATATTTTTCCACAACCCGGTCTTTTTTCGGTCGTGGTACGTTGACACAAATAAACGTGCCAAAACTGAAATACTCCAAGGCGTTATTTTGATATGTGTTTGTGCATCAAGCATTTATAGAGGTCAAAAAAATTCCAATTTGGACGCCCGGAAAGAAATGATGGTATTCCTAAAGCGTAAAAGTCTGAAATAATAACCGAACCGTGAAAACCAGAGAATTTAGTGAGTACAAAAGATTGTTTCGAAGTCAGATTCAGAACCATTTTCTGACGCAGCAGAGTCTTCTAAAACAAAAGAAAAGAGCAACGGTTCTTAACCATTTTGGTGATTATCTATCCGTCCGGATTTGGGATTGGTTCATTCATTATTTTAAGAGTCGCTTCGGTCCAAAGCATAAATTTCTGGAGTACCCGGCCGATAATAACGGCGTATTCAAGATGCATCAGGATGTAAAAATGGTCGTCGCTGCGGATTGGGCGACGGACACGTTGGAAAGTTCGAGGATAGGACGGTTAATGAATGATGAACGAGGCGATTATACGGTTCATCTTGGCGACACCTATTTTGTTGGAGCCCCTCAGGAGATCGACAGCAATTTTTTAGCACCCGGTAATCCGTGGCCCCGCGGCAAGGCAGGAACTCTGGCCATTCCCGGCAATCATGAGTTCTACAGTAATGGAAATTCATACTTCAAAAAACTTCTGCCCCATATGTTTGTGGTCGAAAAAGACATTAGGCGTAATCAAGCTGCTTCCTTCTTCTGTCTGGAGAATGATCATTGGCGAGTGCTCGGACTTGACACCGGGTATTATTCAGTTGGCAAACCAATTCTTGAATGGATATTCCGGCCCGATGCGCATTTCGACAAGAAAATAATGACATGGCTTCGGGAGGTGGTCAAACTTGATAAGAACGAAAAGAGAGGATTAGTAATTTTTACTCATCACCCTTATTTTTCGTCCTTTGAGCGTCAATACAGAACGCCGGCTACGCAATTAAAATCGCTGATCGGCGACGATAAGGAAGTAATCTGGTTCTGGGGGCACGAACACCGCTTTGCAGTTTACGGCAAGTTTCAAAGTAAAGGTGGAATTCAAGCTTTCGGAAGATGTATAGGGCATGGCGGAATGCCTGTGGAGGTAGCGTCCAGGAAATCAAAACCTTCCCTGGAGAACAGCAGGAAATTTAACCTGGTGTTTTACGATCAAAGGCAGCGTACGCGGGTCGGTAATACACCTGTCGGGCACAATGGTTATTCAACACTAGCGTTTAGCGGCGCGCGGTTAGTAATTCAACACCGGGACGAAAATACGTGGCTTCTCGAGGAAGAATGGAAGATTGATAACACAATGGGAAAAATTACAGGAATTAAGATTGTCAGTAACCCGGCGGTGGGAATAACCCCGCTAGCACCGCTTGACCTGGCGGTAAAATAATTTAATCCGATCGTGGAAAATATTCTACGTTATTTTCCAGACGTATCGGAAAACCGCCCGAAGAGACGCCGCAAAACTGGCACAATTTTAGGCCGTGCAAATTAGTCGGGCGTGAGTGTTTACAATCAGGACTTTGATGACGCTTTCAACATATTGTGCATTATGGCGTTTCTAGATTATGTACTTGAAAAGCCCCGGTACGGGTGGCAGGACCTTTCGGGTGATTTCATTAAGCCAAGTTCCCGACAAATTCTGGGCGAATTCTTTTCACGATTGAATATCTTCAAGACACGTAAGAACTGGCTCTCGTTTATCAGCTGGCTTCAGGTTGTATGCCTTGTACCTTTTTTATTGGTATTCCTATTCCACTATTTCAGCTGGGGTCTATTTATCACTGCATTTTTATACAGCATGGTGTTTATGGGCACTCATGGTACGGTTTGGCATCACCGGTATTGTACGCACGGGGCCTATACTTTCCGCAATAAATTCTGGAAGTTTTTTACCCGCAACCTGTCGTTGAAAATCATCCCCGAAGAAATTTATGTAGTATCTCACCATGTACATCATGCCAAATCAGATCAGCCCGGAGATCCCTATAATGCTTCCGCCGGGTTTTTATATTGCTTTTTGGCGGATGTCAATCATCAACCCATTGCCCGCAATCTGAACCGGGAAGACTACCAGCGAGTTGTGAATCTGATGAAACACACCGGCATACAGAATAATACCTATGAGGGGTACCGGAGATGGGGATCTATGGCCCGACCCGGGCTCACTGTCCTACATTGGTTGATGAACTGGGGGTTTTGGATGTTGGTGTTCTACCTGGTCGGTGGCCCCGCCCTCGTCGCTGCCTTATTTGGCGGGGCTTGTGTTTGGGCAGTGGGGGTGCGCACATTTAATTATGAAGGACACGGCAAGGGAAAAGACAGGCAGCGGGAGGGAGTAGATTTCAACCGGAAGGATATGTCGATCAATCAGACATGGCCGGGTATTGTTGCCGGGGAGTGGCATAACAATCACCATTTGTTTCCACACAGTGCAAGGTCGGGATTCTTATGGTATCAGATAGACTTCGCCTGGTATTACATTCGTTTTTTATCTTATATCGGAGCTGTATCGGCCTTCAACGACGCTAAAGATATTTTCCGCAAACAATACCTGGCTGTGAACGCCGATGGTGTTTGATGAATGCGTCCAAAACTACATTGCTGTTGTGCCTCATTTATTTTTTAAACTGTGCAATATCTTGTCTTTCATAAGCTTCTCAACCAGAATAGAAGCAAGGTCCTTTGAAAATCCAGTCAGGCTCGAGGGGTTGTACGTTTCAGATTCAGCTGTCCATATCAGGTCATCCGTAACCACATCGTAAAGATTGCTTTCGATGTAATAAATTCTGTCTTGCGTGTAGTAGCCGGGAGAATAGACAGTGGGATACCAATAGCTGTAATATCCCCAGAAGCCAGGAACAAATCCCGCGTATCCTGGCACGTACCGGGTTCGGTTTTCCCGATTGATCAACGAAACCGTGAGTATCGCATCGGCACCGGTATGCTTAACCTTCATCAGCATTTCCTCTTTCAGGATATCCTTTGAGAAATTAGGTCCGAATACGTCAAGGCTTTTGGAGACGATAACACTCCTTTTGGAAAGAGCAGCCTCCATGTCATTCTCCACAATTGCTTTGGCTCGTGTATCATGGGTAAGAGCCATCACCATAATGTCGCTGTAGCTTTTCGTCCGCATCGAGCTTTTCCAGGACCTTATGATTTTCGAATTGTGTGTGCACGAAATGAGACATGAAACGATTAATAGTCCACTGAGTAATTTTTTCCCCAGGGATCGATCGGAATAACGATGTACTGGGTAAACAGCGGGTATTTTTTTGTTTTGCATAGTCATTATAAAATTGGTTATCGTATAACTAAAAAATGTGTGCCAAAATCTTTGCAAACGGGTGCAATCTAAAATGTCGCCATTGAAAATACGCCGTGCAAATTTAATAAATTTGGATGTGGATTTTATGAGTAATTTGCTCCCCGGACTTCCTTCACAATGAAAAAAATTCTGGTTATCTACTTCACTCAATCCGGTCAGCAAAGAGAGATTCTCAATTCCTTTGTATCGCCATTTATTCAATCGGAGTCGGAGTATGAAATTCATTTTGAAGAGCTAAAGCCGGTTGAAAATTTCCCCTTTCCCTGGAGTGGATATGCGTTCTTCAATGCTTTTCCGGAGACATTTACCCAACAACCCTATACGTTAAAGCCGCTGTCGGAAAAAGCATTCGGTGAATTTGATCTGATCGTGATCGGTTATCAGCCTTGGTTTTTAACACCTTCCCGACCCATAAGTTCCTTCCTTCAATCGGACGACGCAAAGAGAATATTAAAAGGAAAGCCTGTCGTGACTGCTCTGGGATGTCGCAATATGTGGTTAGGGGCTCAGGAAAAGGTAAAGCGGAGACTGCGCGAAACAGAGGCCCATCTCGTAGGTCACATTGCCCTGGTTGATCGGTCCGGTAACCTGACAAGTCTGATTACAATTTTACGATGGATGTTCACCGGACGGCGAAATCCTTTCTGGTTTTTCCCTTCCGCCGGTGTGTCAAGAGAAGATGTGAAATATGCTTCCGTTTTTGGAGGTCTCGTAAAGGAAGCACTCGAGAAAAATAATTTTTCAGCTGTCCAGAAATCGCTGAACGAAAAAGGCGCCATTTTCATAAAACCCAGTTTAGTGCTTCTGGAAAACCGGGGGCAGAAAGCATTTTCAATTTGGGCCAGATTTGTGGCGGCCGGAGGTCCATTGCATTCCACGGGTCGAAAAGCAAGGGTCTATGTTTTTATGTATTTATTACCCACCGCCATTTTCATTCTAACGCCTTTACTTTGGATTCTGTCCAATGTCTTGCTTCTGGTGAAAAGGAGATACCTGATGGAGGAGGTCGAGTACTACAAGCAAAATTCATTGCGGTAAAATCAGGGCATCTCTGAAAACCTCCACCAACCGGTGGCACAGGGGAAATACGTTGTTTTGTAGATCAAATTCTTATTTTTGTACGAAATTCCAGCGAATAATGAGTAGAAGCGCGTATATCAACCGGATGTCCAAGTACTTACCAAATGCACCTATTTCAAATGATGAAATTGAAGATGTTCTGGGACTTATCAACAATTTGCCCTCGAGGGCTAAACCGCTGATCCTCCGGAATAACCAGATTAAGACGCGATATTATGCACAGGATAAAGAAGGCCACACGACGCACACCAACGCGCAACTGACGAAACTGGCCGTTGAAGGATTACTGGACGAGGATTTTGATCTTTCCGATTTGGAGCTTTTATCCTGCGGCACAACTTCGCCGGATCAGTTATTGCCATCTCATGCAGCCATGGTCCATGGATTGCTCGGGGGCCATTCGGTCGAGATCAACTCAACGACGGGTGCTTGCAGTGCCGGAATTCAGGCGCTAAAATTTGGATATTTGTCGGTGCTCTCAGGGAGTACAGAAAATGCCGTGTGCACAGGGTCCGAACGATTTGGTAAATGGATGCTGGCAAAATATTTTAAAGAAGAAGCGAGTAAGATTGCCCAGTTGAACAAAGACGGAATTATTGCGTTTGAAAAAGATTTTCTCCGATTTATGCTTTCTGATGGAGCCGGTGCTGCGCTGATCCAGTCCGAGCCTAACGGCTCCTCGTTGTCTTTGCGGATAGACTGGATTGAACAGCGCTCCTTTGCGCATGAATTGCCGGTCTGCATGTTTGCCGGATCCATCAAGAGCGACGATGGTTCTCTGATCGGATGGCCTGATTTGGAACCTGAGGAATGGACCAATCAGTCTGTTTTTGCGATTAAGCAGGACACCAAATTGCTGGGCGATTTTATTGTGAAAAAGGGCGGCGAATTACTCAAGCATATCGTCCATGAACGGAAATTGGAGATGAAAAGCATTACGCACTTTCTTCCCCACTTGTCATCACAGTATTTTGGGCCCAGGATTGAGCGTGAACTGGAGTCGCTGGGAATTGAAATTCCGAAATCAAAGTGGTTTACCAATCTTTCCAGTGTAGGCAACGTAGGCGCAGCGTCTCCCTACCTGATGCTGGAAGAACTTTTTAATTCCGACCAACTCAAAAAAGGCGATATCCTGTTGATGATGATTCCGGAAAGCGCCCGGTTTAATTATGGGTATGTCTTGCTAACCGCAGTATGAAAGAAAACCAGGTGCCGCAGGATTCCGAAAACCTTAATGAAGGCAAACTTGCCAAGCTCTATTATGCCACCGATGAAAACGGTCACTATGTCAAAGTGAACAGCGTTGGGTGGGAGCCTGAGACTATTGCGATGCGTCAGGCATGGGAAATTGTTGAGGATGGCGTGGAGGAAGCGCGGGAAAAAGTGATCAACGGTAAAGCCAGCCCCATCCTTTATTATATGAAAAAAAATATCATGACCATCCCCATGGTTGCGAGTTACGTCGGGACTTTGGGTTGGCGGGTGAGGCTGGATATGCTTCCGTTTTTTTTCAACAGGGTGAGCAAAAAGAGGATGGAGAGATACGCCTTTACATTTCGGATTACCGTGGACGAATTGAAAAATCCGGAGAAATTAATGCCATCGAATGAGCGTTGAGTATACGCATGGACAGTCGGCCCACTGCGAAAGCGGCGTCGTTTCGAACTTGCTCCGCTTTCATGGAATGAAATTCGACGAACCTATGGTTTTTGGTATTGGTTCGGGATTGTTTTTTTCCTATCTGCCATTTGTCAGGCTAAATGGAATACCGGTGGTATCGTACCGTATCTGGCCGGGCCATATTTTTAAGCGTTTTGCAAAGAGAATGGGGATCACGATTGAACGCCAGAAGTTTTCGACACCCCGGGCGGCGATGTTGGAATTGGACAAAAAGATAGAGCAAGGTCAGCCGGTGGGAATGCTTACTTCCGTATTTTATCTGGATTACCTCCCCGCAGCGTATCGTTTTCATTTCAATGCCCACAACATTATTGTTTTTGGAAAGAAGAACGGCCGCTACCTGGTGAGTGATCCCGTCATGGAACATCCCACGGAAATTTCTTTCGACGATCTGGCTCGTGCCCGCTTTGCCAAAGGTATCCCGGAACCCAGCGGACGAATGTATTATCCCAAAAAAATGACCGGCGATTACGATCTTGAAAAAGCAATTTGGTCGGGTATTCGACAGACCAGTGACGACATGACCCATATTCCTGTTCCCTTATTCGGGGCGAAAGGCATGCATTACCTTTCAACTCGCTTGAGGAAATGGCCTAAACGACTCGGAAACAGAACAGCGATTCTTTGGCTGGGAAATTTAATTCGCATGCAGGAAGAAATTGGAACCGGTGGAGCGGGTTTCCGTTTTATTTATGCTGCTTTTTTGGATCAGGCCGGTTCAATCCTGAAAAATGGAGGGCTTTTTAATGCATCCAGAAACCTGACGAAAAGCGGAGATATGTTGCGGGACTTCGCCTATTACGCCGGACGTGTTTGCAAAGACCGGAAATCCGATACCAAATCTTTTGCTGAGCTGGCCGATATGCTCGATCGTTGCGCGAGACAGGAACAGGAGATCTTCAGCGAGCTTTACGCACTGAGCAAGTCCAAATGAGCAATGCTATTGTTCAAATAGACAATGTCACCAAACGCTACCGGGGACTGCAACAACCTGCAGTTTCCCAACTCAGCTTGCAGATTACCGAAGGGTCTGTATTCGGTTTGCTGGGTCCAAACGGAGCGGGAAAGTCGACGTTGGTGATGATGATGTGCGGACTGTTGAGACCCGATGCGGGCTCTATCTCGGTGCTCGGCCAGAGTGTAAGCAACAACGGCGATGACATTCGGAAACACATTGGTGTGGCACCGCAGGAAATTGCTTTATTCCCGACCTTAACCGCCTACGAAAACCTGTTTTACTTCGGACGAATGTACGGATTGGACTCGGCGATAATTAAAGACCGTATTGAGTACTATTTGCGGACTTTTGATTTACTGGAGAAAGGCCGCCGGCGGGTGCAAACTTTTTCTGGAGGAATGAAACGGCGACTTAATCTTATCGCCGCGCTGCTCCATCACCCGAAACTAATTATTTTAGACGAGCCCACGTCGGGAGTCGACGTTCAATCACGAAACATGATTTTGGATTTCCTTACTCAACTGGCGTCCCAAAAAACAACGATTATTTATTCCTCCCATTTTTTAGCCGAGGCGGAAAGGATATGCACACATCTGGCCATTCTGGACTTGGGCAAGATGGTAGTGCAAGGGGCGCCCAAATGGGTGTTGGAGAAAAACCCCGGCAGTCATGACCTTGAGCAACTCTTTATAAAATTAACCGGCAAAAATATCCGCGATTGAAAATCCTGGCGACCATTTACAAAGAATTTCTTTTACTGGTCCGGGACCCCGGCGGCATGGCTTTGCTTTTTTTGATGCCTCTGGCCCTGGTGATCGTGATGGCACTTATTCAGGATGCTCCTTTCCGGGATTACCAGGAAATCAAACTGGACGTCTTATTTGTCAATCAGGACAAAGATTCGCTCGGGATCAAAATAAAGGAATCCTTCAAAGCAACACCCAACATTAATCTGATTGAGCGCAACGACACGAATGTGGTCAGAAGCCTGGTGAACACGGGGCGATTCAAAGCGGCCATCATTTTGCCGCCCCATGCGAGTCAGACGCTGCGGCAGAATTCCGACGAACTGATTAATCAGGTGCTATCAAACACCGGCTTGTCCGATAAGCGCTCCGGCGCGCTGAAAATTGAAAAAATCAGAATCCGCATTCTTTTTGATCCTGTGATCAAAGCCAATTACAAACAGGTTTTGTCCGGCGCAATAGAAAAAATGGTGACCGGTGTGCAGGCGGAATGGATTATTGATGAATTGCAAAACCAATTGAGCGAGAATAAACCGAAGATAAAAAAAGTAAAACTGGATTTATCGGGACTGATCGAAATTCAGCAAAATAATGAGTCCGAAAAGAATACAGCGGGATTGGAGCTCAATTCTGTTCAGCATAATGTTCCGGCGTGGAGCATGTTTGCCATGTTTTTTATTTTGTTTCCGTTGGCGGGAAACTATATCAAGGAAAGGGAGGAGGGTAGCCTGCTCCGGTTGCGACTCATTTCCGGTACACAATTGCCGGTGGTTAGCGGCAAATTTATTTTCTACTGGGGTATCTGCTTGGTTCAGTTTGTTTTAATGATGATGGTGGGAATTTATATCATGCCCTTGCTGGGGCTGAAGTCACTAACGTACGGGAATAATGTGGGCGGGATCATACTCACTGCTGTTTCCGTGGCCATAGCCGCCACCGGGTTTGGGACGCTCGTGGCGGTGTATTTCAAAACTCCTCAACAAGCGCTTTCATTTGGTTCCATATCGGTCGTCATTCTCTCCGCTATCGGGGGCGTGTGGGTGCCGGTTTATGTAATGCCCGGGATTTTACAACACATCAGCAACTTTTCCCCGCTCAATTGGGGGCTGGAATCATTTAATGATTTATTTTTACGAGATGCCGGAACACAATTAGTTCTGCCTAACTTGACCAAACTGATCGTCTTTGGAGCGACTACCCTGACGATAAGCATTTTTATTAACAAATCCAGAACTGTTTCCTGAACGATATGCAAACCACCGAAGAATTAATTCCTGAAGTTCAAGCGCTTATTATAAAAAGTCTCAACCTGGAGGAAATCGCGACGGAGTCATTTGACGAGAACACCATTTTGTTCGGCGAGGGTCTTGGTCTTGATTCCATAGACGCTTTGGAAATTATCGTTTTGCTGGACAAGAATTACGGCATAAAAATTCAGGACCCCAAAGATGCGCACAAGGTGTTTGTCAATGTGCGAACCATCGCCGAATATATTCAAAAGAACAGGCGATGAGCCAACGTATTTTTATTACGGGCTTTGGCGCGATTACGTCCATTGGAGAAAACGTTGATGAAAACTTTCAGTCCCTGGTGGAGGCCCGTTGCGGTATTGGGAAGGCTGATGTTCTTGAAACTGTTCACCGAGATATGCCCGTCTGCGAAATCAAACTGCATGACAGGGAACTCCTGGAATTAGCTAAAGCCCCGGGCGGTAAAGGCTTTACGCGGACCGCGACACTTGGTCTTATTGCTGTAAAGGAAGCCATTCGCTCTGCGGAACTGAGCCGACAGGAAATCCACGATTCGGCTTTTATCTCCGCCACCTCAACCGGCGGAATCCGGGAGTTTGAAAAATATTTTTATCAATTGCAGGAGAATACCGGACCGGGCCCCTGGTCGCAATTCAGAGACACCGCGAATCCGGGCGACCATGCCGAACGCATCGCCGATGAATTAGGGATTAAAAAATATGTGGGCACGGTAAGCACGGCTTGCTCCTCGGCCGCGAATGCCATTATGATGGGTGCTCAGATGATCAAGCATCAGCAGGTTGACAGAGTTATTTGCGGTGGAACGGAGGCGCTGTCAAAATTTACGTTAAACGGATTTAATTCATTATTTATTCTCGACAAAGAACATTGTAAGCCTTTCGACGAAAAACGCAAAGGACTGAATCTCGGCGAGGGAGCTGCGTATCTTATCCTGGAATCGGAGCAAGTCGTCAACCGGTCCCGTCGAAAGCCGGTAGCCGAATTAAAAGGGTATGGGAACGCGAACGATGCTTTTCATCAAACCGCATCGTCGCCCGAGGGAACAGGCGCATGGAAAGCGATGTTGGAAGCATTGCAATCGGCGCATTTGGACCCAGTTCACGTCGGGTATATCAATGCTCACGGAACAGCGACTGAAAACAATGATCTTTCGGAGGGATTGGCCATTCAGAAAATTTTTGGAGATGACGTTCCGCATTTCAGTTCTACCAAACCCTACACGGGACATACACTGGCGGCGGCCGGAAGCATCGAAGCCGTTTTTTCCATTTTAGCCCTCCGGCATCAGGTGGTGTTTCCCAATTTGAATTTCGGTCAGCCCATGAAGGAGTTGACGATTTCCCCCGTTACCGGAATTCTTCGAAACGCAAAGATTGAATATGTTCTCTCCAATTCCTTTGGTTTTGGAGGAAATACATCATCCCTTCTGTTAGGATCTGCGGCTTGATGGAAAAGAAATCCTATTTCGTAAATGGTGTCGGCGTTATTTCTCCTCAATACACTTTTGATAATACCGTGTTTTTACCCCAGCCACAGGAGTATGAGAACACGATTCTAAAATGCGTTGTACCCGATTTTAAAGCCTATATCCAGCCGGTGCAACTCCGCCGTCTTAGTCGGCTGTTGCGAATTGGTTTGTCGGCCGCGATCACTTGTCTGCGCGATGCGAAAGATGAGGCGCCCACGGGGATTATTACATCCACGGGGTACGGGTTCCTGGATGACACCGCTAAGTTCTTAACCGAATTATTGCAGCAGGATGAAAAGCAGTTAACGCCCACCCATTTCATGCAAAGCACCTATAATGCCCTGGGCGGACTTGTTGCCT
>Ga0302326_10021191_pt1 | contig 13339 bp, 5 predicted proteins | sample Palsa_T0_3_FD_202264 | JGI IMG/M metagenome (GOLD analysis project Ga0302326, IMG submission 202264) | Peat permafrost microbial communities from Stordalen Mire near Abisko, Sweden - Palsa_T0_3 | ecosystem: Environmental > Terrestrial > Soil > Palsa > Peat permafrost | place: Sweden: Abisko... | reverse complement strand
TGGTGCCGGTCATCTATCGCCTCAACTTGCGCGACGCGCATTCGTTCTTCCTCGCCCGTTCCTTCCCGGTCAAGGACAAGGACATTCTCTACATCGCCAACTCGGCGTCCGATCAGGTGCAGAAATTCCTGGGGCTGGTCGGGCTGGTCACTTCGCCCGTCATTTCCGGCGCCGCCACTTATGGAGCGGTCAAGTGAAGCGGCTTTCGGCACTCCTCTTGGCCCTGGCGGCGCTGATGCTGGTGCAGTTCGATCCGGTCAGGGCCGACGGATACTATCGCGCCTACAGGCACCACGGCGTGCGCGTCGCCTATGCCGGGCCCAATCCGGCCTATGACGGCGCCTGCAGCGAGGGGTGGTGGCAGACGCTTCGCTACGGACACGTGCGACCGCAGTGGGGTGTCCGCTGCGTGAGGTTCACACGGCGGCGTCACGTCGATTGAGACCTGGATCGAGACTTGCCAATGACGGCCCGGAGCGCCGATGCCGCCATACGCCTCGTTCCGGCTCCGGAGATCGACCGGACGGACGGCGCCGCTTCCCGCGATGCCGGCTGGCTGCGGGTCGAACCGGTACATCTCATCGGCCGCCACCGCTGGATCAGGCTGCGGTATTCGTCGAATTTCTTCGATGACCCCGTACGACCGCTGATCCGGTTCGAAACCCGCGCCGGAGCGGTATTCGTCCAGACCATGAATGGACCGGTGCTCGGCTCCGCCGAGTGGCTGGGCCGCGTCCCCGACGATACCGCAGCCATCGCCATCAGCCCGGGCCGGCGGCGGGGAGCGACGGGTTTCCGTATCGATGGGGTGACGCCGGTGTCGCGGCTGGCCCTGCTCGGCCGCGGCGTGCTTCACGATTGGAGGTGGGCCTATTGGACGGTGCGATCCCGGCTCGTCAATTCCCGGCAGGAGGCTTGGCAAGCGCTGAAATTCGCATCGCCTCCGACGCCGCTCGCGGACTATGACGCGTGGCGCACCCGGTTCGCACGACCCCTCGAACTCGGCGGCCTCGACTGGCCGCGCGCCGATTGGGGCCGTACCCCGTCATTGCGCTTCCTGCTCCGCGCGGACGGTGGGCAACCCGAGGACGTGAGGGCGACGATCGCATCGCTTCAAGCGCAAATCTATTCGCGGTGGTCGCTCGATGCCGTCATCGCGGAGCGCACGAGCGCGGCGACCCTTGCAGCCTGTCGCGACCTCGCGCGCCGCGATCCCCGCCTCGGCGTGATCGCTACCCGTCAGGAATGGGCCGCGCTGACCGAGAAATTTGCCGGCGACGATCGCGTCGGCGTTCTCGATGCCGGAGATCGGTTGCCCGACTATGCGCTCGCGGTGATCGCCGAAGAAATCGCAAAAGCTCCCGGCCTCGCCGTCATCTATTCCGACGAAGACACGATCGGGTCCGGCGGTACCCACCGCGACCCGATCTTCAAGCCCGACTGGAGCCCGATTCTCCAACAACGCACCGGCTATGTCGGGCGCCTCGCCGTCATTCGGGCGAGCGATCTCGAACCCTCCGGAGCCGAGGGGCTCGAACGGCTTGTCCGGGATGACGGGGCGGCGCTCGATCGGGTTCTCGCATCCGTCGCCCCCGCGGTGGTCGGGCACTTGCGGCGGGTCCTGTATCATCGTCGAGCGCGCGCGGAACGAAGCGACGAATGGTGCAAAGAGAGGCCCGATCTGCCGGCTTCGCCGCCGCTACGCGCGCCGGCCGGCGACACGCCACCGGGAGATGGCGCCGAATGGCCGGCGGTCGGCATCGTCATCCCCACCCGAGACCGCGCCGATCTCCTCGCGGCATGCGTGCGCGGGCTGACCGAGGGGACCGACTATCCACGCTATGAAATCGTCATCGTCGATAACGGCAGCACCGCGCCGGATGCGCTCGCCCTGTTGCGCGACCTGCGGAGCGATGCGCGCTTCAAGGTCCTGGAACGGCCGGGGCCCTTCAACTTCTCGGCGCTGAGCAATGACGGCGCGCGCGCGACGCAGGCGCCGGTCCTGGTATTCCTCAACAACGACATCGTGGTCGTGGAAAGCGGCTGGCTCAAACCCCTGGTGCGCTTCGCTTCCATGCCGCAGATCGGGGTCGTCGGCGCCAAGCTGCTGTTTCCCGACGGCCGAATCCAGCATGCCGGCGTGGTGCTCGGCTTCGGCGGCATCGCCGGGCATCCCTACCGCCGCATGCCGGCGGACCATCCCGGTTATTGCAACCGGCTCACCACGCCCCATGAGATCGGCGCCGTTACGGCCGCCTGCATCGCCGTCGCGCGGCACAAATTCGAGGCGGTCGGCGGGTTCGACGCCGACAACCTCGCGGTCGACCTCGACGACATGGATCTCTGCCTGCGGATCTCCGAGCACGGCTGGACCAACCTGTGGACGCCCGACGCTGTCCTGGTTCATCTCCAGTCGGCGAGCCGCGGCATCGACCCCGACCCATTCGTGTTCTATCGACAGGAACGGACCTATTTCGTGCGGCGCTGGGCGGAGCAAATCCGCGACGACCCCTATTTCCACCCCGCCCTGTCGTTGTTCTCGCACGACGTGGCATTGCCGTGACGATTACTCGCGTTACCGGCAATCGCTGATTGGGCAGTGACGTCCGCCCGCTCGCCGGCGAGATCGCCGAAGGTCGCGACCTCTTACGAATTGGGAGCGTTTGTGCGGGTTCTGTGTCGCAGCGGCTCTGCCACGGCCTGTCTCAAGCCCAGCCAGCCGGCGTCAGCCTCGATCCATGCCGCACGCCGGGGTGCCGGTTCCTCGATGGCGAGCTGGCGCACTTGTTTGACCATGCATACCAGGAAAGTGACGAGGGTCGCAGACGACCACGCCAATGACCAAAGATTGGGGTAGGTCAATGGCAGTCCCCAATCGATGGAATCGGGTGGGAAAATGATGAGGAGGGCATTCAGCACCACGAAACCGACGCGTACCTCGGTGGGACCGACGGCGGCATAGGTGATCTGGAAAACGCCGGAAACATTGGCCCGGATGAAGCTCAACACCGAAACCATCAGGTAGGCCACCAGGGCGAGCAGACAGAGATCGAATCGCACATAGCCCGACAATCCGATCCCGATCGCGAGCAACAGTTGCGCGATGCAGTCGATTGAATTATCGAGGTAGTATCCGTATCTCGGCCGCTCGATCTTGCGCAGCCGCGCCACCGTTCCGTCGAGCGAATCGCCGAACCAGTTCACGACCAGCCCCAGGGAAGCGACCCACAACAACACCGGGCTCGATCCCGATCCCGCGTAACCTATGAAGGCGATGACCGCACCGACGAAGCCGATGCCGGTAAGATGGTCCGGCGTGACCCATCGTGGCATGTGTGCCGCGAGCCAAGCCAAAGCAGGACGTTCGAGTGGTTGAAAAAAGCCCTCATTCGAGCGCGTAGGAGAAACCGTACCCATGCCGTGACCCCCATCACCGTGGTCACTTTGCCGCAATCAACCTGGGATTGTCAAGAAAAGCACATGATCTCGGCGCCTAATTTTTGCACTGCGGTCGCACTGTGTGCGCGGGGGTGGCATTTCGGCGACAATCCGCACCGGGAACGCCTTCAGGATTTTGCTTCGTACGAATATTCGTGTTGAATGCAGGATCGGCATCCATTTTTTTCCTAGCAACAGCAAGGAAACGGATAAACAATAGATCGGATCAATAGGTTACCTTGCGTTGCGGAAACGAACGGGCCGCACAGCATTTTTGGTTGTATACTTGGCGGTTGCACCTGCGTAGAGTGAATGTGTTGACTACTTCGAAGTGTGGTGGGAGCAGGGAATTTTGCGTTTGCATTCATAGATGGGGCGATTGGTGGGCGCTGTCTATTACCTTCATGATGACATAGCCATCGTCGGATGGTCGGGCCGGTTTCCCGGTGCCAATTCCATTTCTGATCTCTGGTCCTTGTTGCTCGAAGGACGGTGCGCCGTCAGCCAGGTTCCGAATGACCGCTTTTCCCTGCAGCGGTTCGGCCACCCGCGACGCCAGGAGCGCGGCAAGAGCTATACTTTCGCCGCGGGAATTTTGGACGACATCTGGGGCTTCGACCCGAGCGTATTCGGCATCTCTCCGCGCGAGGCGGAGCAGATGGACCCGCAACAGCGGATCCTGCTTCAGCTGACCTGGGAGGCCCTTGAAGACGCCGGCATTCCGCCGACCTCGATCGCCGGGGCCGAAGTCGGCGTCTTCGTCGGCGCCTCGCAGACCGATTACGCGCATTCGGTGATCGGCGACGTCGCCATCGCCGATTCGCATTTTGCGACCGGAAACTCGCTCGCCGTCCTGGGCAACCGCATTTCCTACGTATTCGACCTGCATGGCCCCAGCGTCACGTTGGATACCGCCTGCTCGTCCTCGCTGGTCGCGTTGCATCAGGCCACCCAGGCCTTGCGCAGCGGGCAGATCGATACGGCGATCGTCGGCGGCATCAATGTCATCGCCAGTCCGGTACCGTTCATATCGTTTGCCCAGGCGTCGATGCTGTCGCCGACTGGGCTCTCTCGGGCGTTCTCTGCCGACGCCGACGGTTACGTGCGGGCGGAAGGTGGGGTCGTGCTGGTTCTGCGCAAGGCCGCGCTGGCACAGGCGAACTTGAATCCGGTGCATGGGATCGTCGTCGCCTCCGACATCAATTCGGATGGGCGCACCAACGGAATCTCGGTGCCCTCGGGCAGCGCCCAGGAAGCCCTCATCAAGCGGGTTTATTCCCGTGCCGAAATCGACGTCGATCGTCTCGTCTTCGTGGAAGCGCATGGAACCGGCACGCCGGTGGGTGATCCGATCGAAGCCAATGCACTCGGCCTCGGCCTCGGCCTTCGGCGTTCTTCGCCGTTGCCGATTGGTTCCATCAAGACCAACATCGGCCACCTCGAGCCGGCATCGGGACTTGCCGGGCTCGTCAAGGCCGTGTTGGCCCTCAACCATGGAATCCTGCCGCGCTCGCTGCACTTCTCCAAGCCCAACCCGAACGTCGAATTCGGCCGCCTGAACCTCGCGGTCTGCGACAAGCCGCTGCTGCTGCCGAATTCGCCTCTGCGCTGCGCCGGCGTGAACTCGTTCGGATTTGGCGGCACCAATGCCCATGTCGTGGTTGCGCCGGGAAAGACGGCGGAGGCGGTTGGTCAAAGTTCTCCCAATCCGAGAGGATTTTTCTTGCTGTCCGCCGAGACCAGGCCGGCGCTCGCGGCGCTGGCGGGCAAATACGCCGAGCGCATCGCGCATCTTTCCGATCAGGATGCGGGCCTAGTGGCGGACGCGGCCGCACATCGGCGCGATCGACTGGCGCACCGGCTCGTCGTCGCGGCCACGCGGCGGCGCGAGGTGACACAGGCGCTCGACGCATTCATTGCCGGGGCCGAGGTGCCGCAGCTCACCAGCGGCACCGTGGTCGGGCACGAGTTGCCGATCGCCTTCGTCTATTCGGGCAATGGCAGCCAGTGGGCCGGCATGGGTGTCGCAGCCTACCGGCACAACACCGAATTTCGCACGCAGTTCGACGCAGTCGATGCGCATTTCGAGCAGATCGCGGGGTGGTCGTTGCGGGAGTCGCTGTTCAGCGAAAGGCTGGACGATCTGCTGCCGCTGACCAGGGTTGCGCAGCCTCTGATCTTCGCCGTCCAGAGCGCAGCCACCGCGGCGATGGGCCGCCGCGGCCTGCGCCCCTCGGTCGTTCTCGGGCACAGCGTCGGGGAGATTGCGGCGGCGGAGGCCGCCGGCATTTTCGACCTGCGCACCGCCGTCGAGGTCATCTACTCCCGCAGCACCCGTCAGGAGCTGACCCGCGGGTCGGGCCGGATGATGGCGATGCTGGCACCGCCGGAGGCGGTGAAAAAGCTGCTCGGTACCGTCGCGCATGTGGAGATCGCCGCGTTCAACAGTCCGCGCGCCGTCACGGTGGCTGGACCCGGTGAGGGCTTGGCAGAGCTGAAGAGAATGGCGAATCGAGACGGGATCGCGGTCCTCGAGCTCGATCTCGATTACCCGTTCCACACTGCCTTGATGGCCGGCATCGAAGACCATCTGTTGTCGGATCTCAAGAATATCGCGCTGCTCGAAGGACTCATTCCGTTTGTTTCCACGGTCACAGGATCGTGCCTACCGCGATCGCGCCTCAATGCGCGCTACTGGTGGCGCAACATCCGTGAGCCCGTCCAATTCGTCGCCGGCATCCGCGAGGCCGCCAAGCTCGGGGCCCGCTTTTTCGTCGAGGTCGGCCCTCGCAGCACCCTGCTCAGGCACATCTGCGACAGTCTGGAAGGCGAGGCGGAAGGGGTCGTGGCGCTGTCCGCACTCGATCGCCACGACCACAAGCGGGACCCCCTGGACAAGCTGGTCTCCCAGGCCCTCATTGCCGGCGTGCGGCTGGACGCCGCTGCGGTTTTCGGCCCGAATCCGGGCGCGTCGGTCCTGCTGCCGTCCTATCCCTGGCAGCAGACGCAATTCCGCTGCCCGCCGACCCCGGAGGCCACCAGCCTCGTCGAGACCGAGCGACACCCGTTCAGTGGTGCGCGAACCAGCGGCGATGGGCTCGAATGGCACGCGCATCTCGATACCGCCCTGTTTCCGGAACTGGCCGATCACCAGGTCGGCGAACAGCTGATCTTTCCCGGCACCGGATTCCTCGAGATCGCCCTTACCGTCGCGGGCGAATGGTTGCGGACCCGGCAGGTCCTGCTCACCGATTTTGAAGTCCTCAAGCCGCTCGATTTGGGCAAGGGTGAAACCCGCGAGGTCATGTCGCGGGTCTCACCGGGCTCCAATACCATTGAAATCTTCAGCCGGCCTCGCCTCTCGCGGGCCGGCTGGCTGCTGCATGCGCGTGCCAAGATGCTGCACGGCAATGCGAGTGCGGTCGCGCCGCCGGTGCCGCAACACGGCGCAGCGCGCACCGTGGACAAGGACACGATCTACCAAATGGCCGCCTCGGGCAGCCTGCACTATGGGCCCGCGTTCCGCTTGGTCCAGAGCGCGGTCGTCCACGAAAACGATTTGATCGAAGTCGAGCTCGCGCCATCGACGATCGCGACCGGTTTTGCGCTCGATCCGATCCGGCTCGATTGTTGTTGTCACGGTATCTTCACGCTGCTTCCGCAGCTGAAAGCCGAACAGCGCGGCGTCGGTTATCTGCCGATCCGGCTGGACGAGGTGGTATTGCTGATTCCCGGCGGCGTCCCGCACCGCTCCACCATGGAGGTGGTGAGCGCGACCGAACGCGCGATCGTCGCGAATTACTACATCTTCGGAACAGCGAATGAGCTCATAGCCATCCTCCGCGGCGTCCGCTGCCAGGCGGTGCCGCTCAAGCGCATGACCATGCTCGATGTGAGCGCTTTCGTGGAACTCCCCCGGTTCGTCGGCGGGACGATCCTCGGCGATTCCGGTCTTGCCATCGGACCCGGCCAGGTCGTCGCCGATGCGCGCGCGCGGGGGCTGCTGCCCGCGGCACCGGTCGATCCGGACGAGGCCGATCTCCTCCTCGAAGGCTTTGCGACCGCGGCAGCCTACCAGATCGCGTCCGGATTGGCCGATCGCAACGTCCTCGCCCCCGATGCGCTGGTCGAGAGCCGCCGACTGCCGGACGACCTGCGGCCCTGGCTGGTCAATCTGTTGGATAAGCTGTGCGCGGCGGGGCTGGTCGCCGAAGCCGACGGCGGTTGGATCGTGCTGCCGGATCCCCTGCTTCCGGACGCGGCCGCCGTCCTCAAGGGGCTGGCTCGCGAGCACCCGGCACGTGCCGCCGATCTGTTGGTCGCCGGCGCCATTTCCGGTCTCGTCGAACAGGTTCGTTGTAGCCGCGCCATTGTCATGCCGGCGGAATCGGTCTTGTCGGCGGCGGTTTGCGATTTCCATGACGTCGCCAACGTGCCGCTCGAGGAATCCAGCGCCGTCCTCGCGCTATTGCTCGAGAACGAGGCGATTTGGCCCAAGGACCGGGCGGTCCGCATCCTGCAGGTCGGTTTCGGTCCGCTGACGTCGTCGCTGATCTCGGTCGGGCGTCGCCGCGACATCGATCTGACCGTCCTGGAGCCGGATCGCCGTCGTTTCGAGTCGGCCCAACGCGCGATGCATCGCCATAATGATTTCCGGCTTCTGGATGCGGATGCGGGGCTCGCGACCGCGAGTTACGACCTCATCCTCGCGGTCGAAACGCTGCACCGTCTGCCAGACCGGTGGTGTCCTTCGCGGCTGAGGGATGCCCTTGCGGCGCGCGGACTCCTGCTGGCAATCGAGCCGCGCCCGTCGATTTTCCGCGACCTCGCATCCGGACTCGATCCGGCATGGTTTGCCCGATCCGCGCCCGATGCTCCGGTCGGGCGCCTGCAGGGGCCCGATGCCTGGGCGTCGGCCTTGGAGCGGACAGGCTTCGACCGGGCGGAGGCATATGTCGCGCAATGCGGCGCCCGCCTCGCGTCCCTGGTCGTGGCTGCGGCCGGCGACGAGAGGCCCGAGCGGGTGGAATTCAGCGGACGTGCGGCCCCGTCGGGGCAGGAGCCGGCTGCATTGATTCTTGCCCCGCCGGCCGCGGCGATGGGTGCAAACCTCGCGCGCCTGTTGCGGGATCGGGGGATCTTCGTGCGCGCGTGCGCCGATTTGGATCTGTCCACGCCCGTTCCCGCGACCATCGTTCACATCGGCGCCCCGGGTGAAGAAACCGGCACGCCGATGCAGCGGCTCATCAATCGCTGCATGGAGATGAAATCCTGCGCGGAACCGCTCGGCGCGGCTGCGACCACGCTGTGGCTGGTGTTTTGCGGCGCACTTGCGAATTCGGCTTCGGATGTCAGGCCGGTCGAGACCGGTGCATGGGGGTTTTCGCGGACCCTCGCGAACGAATTTCCTCATCTCGATGTGCGGCGCGTCGACATCGTCCCGCATATGGCCGCGGAAACGGCCGCGGTGCGGCTACGCGACATCATCGTGTCGGGGACCAAGGAAACCGAGCTGCAGATCGACGGCACGATCGTGCGTGCCGTGCGCGTCGACACGCTCGGTCGGGTGCTGGAGCGTTCGCCGCACCGGTGCGCCGAGGCCGCCCGGCTCCGGCGAAGAACCGCCGTCGATCGACATCTGGACTGGGAGCCGGCCGATCGCCGAGCGCCCGGCCCGATGGAGGTCGAGATCGCCGTCGAGGCGACCGGCCTCAATTTTCGCGATATGATGTGGTTGCTGTCGCTGTTGCCCGACGACGTCATCGAGGACGGTTTCAGCGGAGCGGCGCTGGGCTTGGAATGCGCCGGCCGCATCGTTCGGACGGGCGAGTCGGTGCGGCATTTGCAACCGGGCGATCGGGTCTGCGCGCTGGCGTCGTCGGCGTTTTCCACCCATGTCACGGTTCCGGCGGCGCTGGTCGCAAGACTGCCCGACGGATTGAGCTTCGAAGCCGGGGCGACCATTCCGGTGGCATTCCTGACCGCATATTACTCGCTCGTCTGGCAGGCCAAGCTCGATCGCGGCGAATGGGTTCTCGTTCACGGGGGCGCAGGCGCAGTCGGGATGGCCGCGATCCAGATTGCGCAGGCGCGTGGCGCGCACGTGATTGCCACCGCGGGCTCGCAAGCCAAGCGCGACATGCTCAAGGCGCTGGATGTCCCCTACGTCCTCGATTCGCGATCGACCAATTTCGTCGGCGACGTGCGGGCGATCACCGGAGCCGGAGTCGACGTCGTTCTCAACAGTCTCGCCGGCGAGGCGATGGAGCGTAGCATTGCATGCCTGTGCCCGTTCGGCCGCTTCGTCGAGCTCGGAAAACGCGACTATGTCGCCAACACCCACATCGGCCTTCGGCCGTTCCGCAAGAATCTCGCTTATTTCGGCGTGGACCTCGATCAGTTGATGCTGGACAAGAAGAACGCCGGTCCGAAGCTCTATGCCGAGCTGATGCGGCATTTCAACGAGGGGACGCTGACCGCACTGCCGTACAGCGTGTTTCGTGCCGGCGACATCGGGGAGGCTTTGCACCTGATGCAGCATGCCGGTCACGTCGGCAAGATCGTCGTGCATCCTCCCGGCCTCGATTCGGTCGCCGCGCGGAACCGGCCGTTCGAAGTCGATCGCGCCGGCACCCACGTCATCACCGGGGCGTTCGGCGGGTTCGGATTGGAAGCCGCGAAGTGGCTGGCAGCACGCGGTGCCCGGCACCTGGTGCTGGTCGGCCGGCAGGGTCCGGTGACCGACGAGGCGAGGGAGGCGGTCGCCGGCTTCGCCAAAGATGGCATTCAGGTCCATGCCGACTCGTGCGACGTCAGCGATCGGCGGGCGGTGGCACGGCTGTTCCAGCAGGTCGGCGCGACGATGCCCCCGGTGGTCGGGGTCCTGCACGCCGCCATGGTTCTCGAGGACGGGCTGCTGGCAAATCTCGACCGCGGCCGGTTCGAGCGCGTGCTGGCACCCAAGGTCCAAGGAGCGGAGAACCTCGATGCCGTCACCCGCGGCATGCCGCTCGACTATTTCGTGCTGTTTTCGTCGGCGACGACGCTCATGGGCAACCCGGGGCAGGCGAACTACGTGGCCGCCAACGCGTACATGGAAGGACTGGCGCGCCGCCGGGTCGGCGAGGGGCAAAAGGCGCTCGCGATCGGTTGGGGACCGATCACCGATGTCGGCGTGCTCGCGCGCTCCGAGCGGTTGCGATCCCGGTTTCAGAAGCTGACCGGAGTCTTGGGCATGCGCGCAGGCGAGGCCTTGGACCTCATGGGCCAAGCTCTCGCGTTGCCGGGCGCCGAGAACATCGCCGTCATGACGATTTCGCCGTCCGACGGCCTGTTCGGTGCTGACCGGCTGGCGGTCTTGAAATCCCCGACCTATGCGAGCTTCGTCAAAGACGCCCAAGACGGCGCGGACGGTTCGGCGGGGCACCTCGATCTCGATGCGATTGCCCAAAAGGAAGGCCTGGAAGGCGTGCGGCGCAAGCTGACCGACGTCATCGTCTGGCAACTGGCACGCGTTCTCCACGCCCGGGAAGACGAGGTCAGCCGCATTCGACCGCTCGGCGAAATCGGGCTCGACTCGTTGATGCTGCTCGAATTCGCCATGAATTTCGAAGAGACGTTCGGCATCCACGTATCGCTCACCAGTTCGGTCGGTGCGCTCACCGTCGCCAGCCTGGCCAGCGAGGTGATCTCCCAGCTCGACCTGAAGCTCCCGCATGAAGACGCTATGGTCCATGAAGACGCTTTGGTCCATGAAGACCCCATGGTCCGTGAAGACGCTGTGGTCCGTGAAGACGCTGTGGTCAGGGCATTCGCCGACCGGCACATCGTCGCGGTCCGGCCGAACGAGATCGCGACACTGGGCGAAATCGCCAAACCCGGCGGGTCGAAGACGAAAGGTTTGGCGTCTTGAACCAGAAACTGACGCCCTTGTCCGTGCAGGCGCGTGAAAATCTCCTTCGCCGCGTCGAATCGATCCAGCATTCGGCTGCATCACGGTCTCCCGAGCGGGAGGAACCGATGAAGGACAGGATCAGTTTTTCGACGCTGCCGGGATATGACGAGCTTCGTTTGTTCCGCTCGATCGGCCAGAGGTTCGGGCTTGATAATCCCTATTTCCGCGTCCACGAGGCCCGGGCGGGATCGCGTACGCAAATTGCCGGAAAGACGCTTCTCAATTTCTCGTCTTACGACTATCTCGGGTTGAACGAGCATCCGGAGGTCGCAGAGGCCGCCAAGACGGCGATCGACCGGTACGGGATCTCGGCCTCGGCGAGCCGGCACGTGGCCGGCGAACGCCCGGTGCACCGCGCGCTCGAACGCGCTTTGGCGGATCACTACGGTGCGGACGACAGCCTGGTGTTCGTCAGCGGATATGCCACCAATCTCGGGGTCATCGGACAAATCGCCGGGCCCAAGGATCTCGTCGTCCATGATGCGCTGTGCCACAACAGCATCGTGATGGGAGGCTCCCTGTCCGGAGCGGCACGCCGCTCGTTTGCTCACAACGACCTCGACAACCTCGACGGGATATTGACGGCGGCCCGCAGCAAGTTCGAACGCGCGCTGATCGTGGTCGAAGGCCATTACAGCATGGACGGAGACTATCCGGACCTGCCGCGCCTGCTCGAGCTCAAAACGCGGCACGACGCTTGGCTGATGGTCGACGAGGCCCATTCGCTCGGCGTCCTGGGCCGGCGCGGATACGGAATTGCCGAGCATTTCGGGGTCGATCCGCGGCGCGTCGACATCTGGATGGGCACGCTGTCCAAGACGCTGGCCGGATGCGGCGGATATATCGCGGGGTGCGAGGAATTGGTCGAGTATCTGAGGTTGACGGCCGGCGTCTTCGTGTTCAGCGTCGGTATGCCGCCGGTCATCGCGGTCGCCGCGCACAAAGCGCTCGAAATCCTGCACCGCGAACCGGAGCGCGTCGGCCGGCTGCAGCGCAATGCCGCCTGCTTCCACGCGCTGGCCCGTGAGCGCGGGCTCGACACCGGAACCGGAGCGGGGACGGCGGTCTGTCCGATCATGGTGGGGGACTCGCTGCCGGCGGTGGTGCTGTCGCAGCGCCTGCTGGAGCGGGGAATCAACGTCTTGCCGGTCACCCATCCCGCCGTGCCGGCAAAATCGTCGCGCCTGCGCTTCTTCCTGACCGCGATGCATACGCAAGCGCAGATCGAGACGGCGATCGAGGCGACGGCCGACGAATTTGCGAAGCTGCGCGAGGGCGCGTCGGAATTCGATCTGACCCGGCATGGCTGAAATGCGGCGCCGCGAGCCTGCCGCCGGCGCGTGCCGCGAGCGCGCGGCCGCGACGCTTTGCTGCCGGCTTGACGGATAACAAGGTCATGGCGCGCACGGTCGTCATCACCGGTGCTTCGAGCGGGATCGGACGGGCGCTGGCGCTGCGCTATGCGCGCGACGGAGCGCGGCTCGGCGTGTTGGGCCGCGACGAGGGACGCCTCGGCGAGGTGGAAGCGGAGTGCCGGAAACTGGGCGCCGATGTCCGCAGCGGGGCGGTCGACGTCCGCGACCGCGAGGGGATGCGGGCGTGGCTGGAGGACTTCGATGCCGCGTGGCCGGTCGACGTCGTGATCGCCAATGCCGGGATCATGGCAGGCTCGCCCGGCGACGGCGAAGTCGAATTGGCGCAGGCGAGCCATGCGGTCATCGAAACCAATGTGATCGGGGTCTTGAACTCGATCCACCCGCTGCTTCCCAGGATGATCTCCCGCGGCCGCGGGCAGATCGGCATCATCAGCTCGCTCGCCGGATACATCCCGCTTTCGGACTCGCCGAGCTACTGCGCCAGCAAGGCGGCGGTCTTGAACTACGGCCTCGCGCTTCGCGGTGCGGGGGAAGGCAAGGGGGTTCGCGTCCGCGTGGTGTGCCCGGGCTA
>Ga0302326_10021189_pt1 | contig 13340 bp, 18 predicted proteins | sample Palsa_T0_3_FD_202264 | JGI IMG/M metagenome (GOLD analysis project Ga0302326, IMG submission 202264) | Peat permafrost microbial communities from Stordalen Mire near Abisko, Sweden - Palsa_T0_3 | ecosystem: Environmental > Terrestrial > Soil > Palsa > Peat permafrost | place: Sweden: Abisko... | reverse complement strand
TTCCCATCGCACCGCATAACGGAAGCGAGGTCAACAGGGAAGGCACGACGAAGACGCGCATAGGGCCAGACCGATGCCAGCACGGCCGCTTCGGCACTCGCCGTCGATTTGCTCGGTGCCGTCGTCCTCGCAGGGACAGCGTTCCCGACGAGCGCGACGAGCGCGTTCTTCGCCGCGAAGATGGGCTGGTGAGCTGGGAGGGGTTGTCGTGGCGAAATAGTCGTTTCGCAGGGAGTTTCGGGCCGGCGAGTAAGCAGTGGTAGAGGGGGGTCGCGCGCAAGCAGGGCGTCCCAAAAGGGGACCCTTTTGGGCCATCCAGTGACACCGGAAAGCGGGCCAACTTGGCGCGGAGCCCGCGCGACCAGATGAAGATCCTCCGGCTCGCAGAGGTCGAGGCCATGACGCGCAGATAGCGAGCGGGGTCGATGCCGCGGTTCGTGACAAGGCGCCGACCCAATTGGACCGTCGGAAGTAGACTGACCTACTCGATTGCCGAGTCCGCAACGGCAGACATAGCGCCATCGTAGCCGATGGACGAGGCATCGCCCGTCGCGTCCGCTCCGCCCTCTGTGGGCGTCGTCCCGGTCTCCGCCCCTGGAGCTGCGTCGGATCCGGCGTCGCCCGTCCATGGAATCGTGCACGACGGGTCAGAATAGAGCTGCGCTGTTCCAGGGACGGATCCTATGCAGTTGACTCCGCCGTCCAATGGTCCGCCGCACTCCCAAACGCCGGATTGGCAAATACAAACGCCAGAGGCCGGGGCATACACGCCGGGCGCGCACTGCGTGCACGTTAGGCCCGGTCCGGGACAAACGTCACCGTCGGGGTAGCCGGAGCAACTCGCTCCCTGTGTTCCCCCGCTGCACGCAATATTTGTCGCACCCTTTTCGCTACTGCTGCTGCACATCACAAGCGATAGCGTGAGCACTGCAAGCAAACCAGACAATCCTCTCGTCACCTGACGATATGTAGCCTTGACCATGGACCGCACCGTAGCAGCGTTTCGAGGGGCATACAAATCAGTAGACCTTTGTTGAGGTGTTAGACAGGAACGAGACCCCATTCACGCAATTTGAGCTCCCGCCGCCTGCCGGGCCGACAGCTGGATTGTAGGTGACCGGATTGAATGACGTTGGGTTCGTCACCGTATTCGCCTCCAAAATGATGTTGGAGAAGGTGACGTCCGGCTCACAATATTGGTCATTGTAAGATTCCATGACCGCTCCATATGCATACCACATCTCGTCCCCATTGGGGGTAGCGTCGTTGCCTCCACTTTGATACACATACATGTATTCATCTTTGTCGGTCGTCACATCAAAGGCTTCAACCAACCATACGTAAACCCAACCGCACTCATACTCCCACCCGCTGTCTGTCATTTCGTTGACACAATTGCTATTTGAAACTTCAATAGTTGAGAGTTCCACAATCATCGCAATAGTATCGTTGGAATTGACGTCGAGGTAGGGCGTATTCAGATAGGCGAGTAAGCAGCGGTAGAGGGCCGTCGCGCGCAAGCAACGCGTCCCGAAAGGGGACCCTTTTGGGCCATCCAGTGACACCGGAAAGCGGGCCAACTTGGTGAGCGCGACCCGCTCGAGGATCGCGTAGACCTGCCGCATCTCGAGGCTCGCGCCGACCAGCTCTCCGAACGCGTCGTTCTCGGAGATCGGAACGACCGAGCTGCCGTCGACGGACTCGATGCGAAAGACGCTCTTGCCGACGCGGACAGCCGCGCCCGGCCGCACTTCGCCCTCGCGCACGTTGACGCCCTCGACGTAGGTGCCGTTGGTGCTGCCGCAGGCGTAGGCGCCCTCGGCGCCCTAGCAATAGCGTTCCCCAAGGGGACCCTTGGTGTGGTGAACATGAGCAGTTCCAAGTGGTTGGAGGACTGTTCCGTCCCGATCAGCCTGGTCGCATGACCCGCCCTCGCAGCGTCGAGGCGTTCGTTCGCTCCACCCAGCGTCTAACGCCCGTGGGCGCTAGACTGACGGCGTGACCAGCTCCGCCCGCAAGCTTTTGGAGGATGCGCTCGTGCTGCCCGAGGAAGAACGCCTCGAGCTTGCGTCGGAAATCATCGCGAGCGTCGACGGTCCGAGCGACACGGATTGGGATGCTGCGTGGCTCGCGGAGCTGGATCGCAGAACAGAAGCCGCGAAGGTTCGAGGCGAAGCGGCCTCGGAGTGGACCGACGTGCGCGCCCGGCTCTTGAAGCGACTCGGCCGACCGTGACAACGCTGCGCATCCTCCCGGAGGTGGAGGAGGAGCTCGCAGCGGCGGCGGCTTGGTACGAGACGAAGCGGATGGGATTGGGCGTCGAGCTGATCGCGGCTGTGAATCGCGTGTTCGAGGAGATCCTGGACGCTCCGCTTGCCTCTGCGCTCTGGCGCGACGATCGGACCTACCGGCGGACGATCGTCGGACGATTCCCGTACGTGATCTTCTTCCAAGTCGTGGGCGACGTGGTCGAAGTCTTGGCCGTGGCTCACGCGAAGCGACGGCCGGGCTATTGGGTCGAACGAAGCTAGGGGCGCCTCGGCGCGTGGTATGGGCAATCCGTCCGTATGCCTACCTCGTCTTCGTTGGCCGAGCGTCTGGGGCTGGAGTTGCCCGTGCTGCAAGCAGCCATGGCCGGCGGACACTCGAATGCGGAGCTCGCGGCGAGCGTCTCGGAGGCCGGCGGCCTGGGGAGCATCGGCATGCGCGCGCCGCGCTCGTTCGCGGCGGAGATCGTCCGCGCGCGCGCCATGGCGAGGGGCCGGCCGATCGCCGCGGGGCTGCTCCTGCCGTTCCTGCGAAAGGCGCACCTCGAAGCCTTGATCGCCGCCCGCCCGCAGGCGGCCATCTTGATGGATGGGTTCTCGGTCCGCGCGGTGCACAGCCTGCGGTCCGCAGGCATCTACGTGATTCACCAAGTGGGCTCACGGCTCGACGCGCAACGCGCCTTCCGCGACGGTGCCGACGCGGTCATCGCGCAAGGCGTCGAGGCAGGCGGGCACGTCCTCGGAGTCGAACGCGGGCTGTCGCTCCTCGCCCAAGTGCTGGAGGGCGCAGAGGGGGCACCGGTGCTTCTCGCAGGAGGGATCGCGACCGCCACGGACGTCACGCACGCCCTCGAGGCGGGAGCCGCCGCAGTCGTCGCCGGTAGCCGCTTCGTGCTGACTCACGAGTCGGGCGCGCATCCCGGCGAGTAGCCGGCCGTAGCGGCTTCCTAGGTCGACCAAGGCTCGACCAGGGTCCGCCTTCGACCCCGAAGCGCCTTTATGTGAACTGGCCGACCAGATTGGTCGCGGAAGTCGAGGTGACCGTCCGGCGCCTGTGACTGGCGCGGCAGCTTCTCGAAGACGAGCAGGGGATGCTCCTCTGCGATTCTTGCCTTGATGAGGAGTTCGGCTGCGTGCGCGGCTTGGAGCACCGCCAGCTCGGGCGTCCAGCGGTTCTCGTGAGCGTAGTTCGCGTGCCAGTTGGCGTGCGCCAGAGCACCGAGGCCAAGGCCCCGGATGTTCTCGTGCACCTTGCGAAGAGCGGGATTCATGGGCGGCTACCCTTCGTCGTCGGCGACCCTCTTCGACGGGGCCGCCGGACGCGCCTCGGCCTTCCTCGGCCCCCTCGGCAGCAACGACAATTGCGGGTTCGTCGAGAACAGGCGCTCCTCGGGAATCACTCGATCCCATAGGCCGAAAATGGCCGCGAGGATGTGGTCCAGCTCGCGGGTGGCGGTCGTGCGCGCGAGGTTTGGCCGCTCGGGCAGGCAGTGAACGGCGCGGCGCGAACCTTCGAGCGTGTGGAGCACGCCCTTCGACCATCCCGGCCCGGCATAGACGAGACAGCCTGGAATCCAAAGCGCCTCCAGGTCTTGCAAGGCGTAGGGGATCTTCTCGTCGGTCGTGCCCGGAACCTCCTGGTACTTGGTCTCCAGGGCCAGGGCTCGTTGGTCCGACCGTCGAAGCGCGAAGATGTCGAGCTTGCGGTTCTTGCCGATGATGGTCTTGCCCAGCGAGACCTCGGTGTACACCACGACCTCCCTCGGGCCGTAGTTCACGTCGACGTACGCCGCGATCAGGTCTCGGTACTCATGCGGCTTCACCGCCCCGGATCGTATTGGGGCGCGCGCGCTCAGCCCAAGTTTCCTGGGGATCGGGCGCGAAGAGCCTCGCGGGACGTGCGCCTGCCTGTCCCAGCCTGCGCTGGGCGGTCTCGCACGCTTGCGGGCTTGTATCCGTCCCCGCGAAGTCGCGGCCCAGGCGCGTCGCCGCCACACCGAACGCGCCGGACCCCATGAACGGGTCGATTACGATGTCGCCCGGCGCACTGCTCTGGCGGACGAGCACCTCGCCCACCTCGACCGGCTTCTCGGTCGGGTAGCCGTTGCGTACGCGCGGCACCCCGATGATGTCGGCCACCCCGAGGTCGTTCAGTCGCCGCTTGCCCTTCTCGAAGAAGAGAATCATCTCGTAGCGCGCGCGGTAGTGGTAGCCCATGCCGATGGTGCGCTTGTCCCAGATGATCGGCTTCCAGAACTTGAAGCCGGCCGCCTCGCCGAGGGGCTTCGCGACGAACATCGTCTCGGCGTCGCAGAACAAGTAGAGGTGCGCGTTCTTCTTGAGCGCGCGGTAGGCGGCGTCGAACAAGTCGGGGAATCGCGCGTTCGGGAAGATGGTGAACCAGTCGTTGCTCGAGGCCTTCGAGTGCTTGAGCCGCGTCGTCGTCCCGATCGCCCGGTGCTTCTCCAGCGACTCATACGCCGGGTCCGTGACGAGCAGATCGGCGCAGCCGGCGGGCAGGGACCGGAGCCAGGTCACGGCGTCCGTCTGGGCGAGTTGGAAGCGGGCCGGCATTTGAGCACCGTTCGCCCGGACGGACGAACCGGGCAAGTTTCCGGCGGCGTTCTTCGGCAGGTCACCGGGCCAACGCAGGGTTGGCCCTGGCGACAGCTCAAACCGATCGACGACGGCGCGGAGAATGCCAGCCCTGGGGTAGGATCGGAGCGATGATCGTCCCCTCGTGGCCGGAAGGGCGTGGCGAGCTGCTCTTCGAGGCCGACCTCGCGCTCGCCGAGGGACGGACGTACGAGACGGCGAGGAGCTGCTGGAGCGGGTTCGGCGTGAGTAGGGGAATGGCGCCGAGAGGAGCGGTATTCGCAACGTGGAACGAGGGACCGTGAAGGGTCGAGCCAGGGCGAGGGCGAGATGAGGGGCGAGGTCTCGACGTACTGCCCGTTTTGCCACCGGCATACCGCCGTGAGTCCCGCTCCGTTGGCTATCCCCCAAGGGGGAGGCTATCGCATCCACTACGAGCCGATCCGGCAACTGCTGGCGGACGATCCGGTCTACGTCCACCAAGGCGGCCTCTGGTGGATGGGCAAGTGCAACGCCTGCGGGATGCCGCTGATCGTGCGAGATCAAGGCACGATGATCTTCCCGACGCCGCAGCCGGGGCCTGTCTCGGACGATATCCCCGAGCCGATGCGGAGCGACCTGCGGGAAGCGAAGGCATGCCTTGCGGTGGGGGCGTGGAATGCTTCTGTGGTCATGGCTCGTCGTGCCCTCCAATGCGCCGCCGTCGAGCACGGAGCGCCACCCGGACAACTCTGAAGCAGATCAAGTGGCTCGACGACAACCGTAAGATCGCGACGCCGCAGCGCGAGTGGGCCGATGCCGCGCGCTGGGTGGGAAGCCACGGCGCGCACGACACGGATCCCGACGTCGGCGCGGGTAAGCCGGTGATCACGGCGGTCACCGAGGACGACGCTCGTGCGACCGTGGAACTCGTCGAGCACCGCTTCGAGACGCTGTACGTCGCTGGGAAACTCGCGCGAGAGCAACTGGCAAAGCGCGGGAAGGGTCCTCCAAGGACACCTTGATGGACGACGGCATCGTCCGCGTGGCGGGTCTCGACGCCAACGTCGTCCGCTACACGCCGATGCCCGTGCTTCGTGAGCTTCGCGATCGAGGTTGACCCAGCGCTCACATGTTGCGCAACAGCGTGGACGCGCGAGCGGTCGCCGGATGCTCGACGCCGGTGAACCTTCGGGCATCGTCGCCCAGCCCCCGAGCGAGGTCGCACAGAAGCGCGCGCAGGAAGCGACTCCAATCATCGTTCCACGAGGCTGCTCGTGGCCAATCGAGCGTCTCAAGCCCCTTCACTCCGTCGCGCGTCTCCCGGTACGGCGGCTGACCGGACTGCTCGAGGAGAAAGCGGACGTACCTCTTCGGGTGCCGGCTGTCACCTTTGACCTTCTCGGGCTGCAGACGCCCGAGGTAGGCGGGGTCTTTCGTTTCGAATTGCTCGACGTCGGTCTGGGCGGGGTCGAAGTGGTGCTCCGCCGTGATTCCGACGCGCGCGAGGGCATCGGGATCGGCGAAGAAATACGCTTCGGTCATGGGCACCAGGAAGTGGAGCGAAGCCCGGTCGCGCAGTAGCTGGCGGGTGCGTGCGCGCCGGTCCTCTGCGCTCCACGTCTCCGCGACGTGACGTTCGACGGCTAGGACAAAGCGATCTCCGACGACCTCGGGCTGGTCCCAGTTGGCAAGCTCAAGGTCGTCGATCACGAAGGCCAGATCGAACCGCTCGTCACCGTGAACCTTCCGGCCGGGGTCGACGGCGGCTACGAGCGCCGCGGCGCACTTGTCGATGGCGCTCGGCGTGGGGCCCGCGGATGGCGGGTCGCGTGGCACCCGTGACGTCGTGAACGCATCGACCCGCTGGCAAATGAAGAGCGTCTCGCGGAATAGGCGCTCGAGCGATTTGCCGAGGGAACGCTGTTCGAGCTCGCCCGTCACCAACAGGGCAACACGCTTCATGCGCTGCGGACCTGCGCGGCGTACTCGTCGTGCAGGTACAGATCGCCGAGGCTGAAGTGCGCGAGCCACTCGGGGTCACGCAGCTTGTCGAGCGGGATGGGGGTGATCTCCTCGCGGGGATCCATCACGAGCACCCGGTCCGGCGTCTCCTTGAAGCGATCGAGGACGACGGGCGAATGCGTGGCGAGCATCAGGGAGATCGAGCGCGGATCGCACCAGTCGTCGATGACTTGAAGTAGCGCGCGGATGGCGTAGGGGTGCAGCGACGTTTCGAACTCGTCGATCGAGATGAGACCCCCCTCGATTGTGGATGCGACGGCCGTCAAGTGCAGCAGGGCGACCATCAACCCATCGGGCGCGAAGTAGTGGCCTACGGACGAGTTCGTGTTCGGCGCGAAGAGGCGAGCGGCCACCGTTTGACCAGCCGTTTCGAACTCGAGCCCATCGAAGGTCTCTCGGAAGGCTTGGCGCAAGCCCTCGCGGACGAAATCGTATCTGCCCTCGTCAGCGCGCTTGTCGCGCCAGTTTCGCAAAACGGAGAAGACATTGAGTCCATCGGCACTGAGAATGGTGTCGGAGCTGACCTGCGACCCCGCCCTCCTCAGAGGACCCAGCGCATAGTGCCGGTAGTGCTGGAAGCTCGTCAGGACGCGCTCTACAGGCTCGAGGGTACGCGAGGCCTCAGGAAGCTGACGCGCTTGCATCCAAGGTGACGGTTGAAGTTGCTGTGCATCCGCCGGTGCTAAGCCCTGGACGCGATGAAGAAGACGTCGAGCAGCTGACGCGGGCAGTGCGGGCGATGCTGGTTGGACCCATTGACCAGCGATCTGCCCCAACACCCGCACCTCTTCCGAGGCGACTATCGAGCTGCCGGTTGGCCGAAGCGCTATCGTCCACTCGACGTCTTGCGACTGAAGACCTATCTGCGCGACTGCGTCGCTCGGAGCAGAAAGCGTGAGGACGTTTCCCGGCCCGCCGTGCGCATCGACCGCCTGACTCGGCCCCTTCGTCGATGCGTCCTGCATCAACTTGATGAGGTCCAGCAGCGTCGACTTCCCTGACCCGTTTGGCCCGACCAGCACGGACATCCCGACCGGCGGGCACAACTTCGCGTGCCGGAGGACCCGGAAATTCTCGGCTGTGAACGTCAGCTGCATACGCCTTTGAGTGTACGCGGTCGCCCGGCAACCGGCGAACAATCGAACCCCTTGGGCCGACCCCGCCTACCCGTGAAACCGCGTCCACATCTTGCTTTGCCAGAACAAGGAGATCCCGAGGCCCCCGCGGATCTTCAGCGACTCGGGGCCGAGTACCTCGGCGTTCAAGCGAGACGTACCGGCGAGAAGGTCGGCGAGAAGGTCGTGGAAGGGGCCCCGCCGGGCCAAGGGCGAAGCCGGCGGAGTTCACGGAACGCGCCTTCGCGGCCATTTCTTGTCCGAGCGTTCCGCTTGTGACGGAATCGCGAACCTATGTGGCACGCTGCGCTCCGTCTTTGGCGACCTTCGCTTCGCAAAGGGAGACTACGTGTGCGTGCCCAAGGGCACGCTGCATCGATTCCTGCCCGACCGCGAGCCTCAGGCCTGGCTCTCGATCGAGTGCAAAGGCGGCGTCGGTGTGCCCGCGAGGTACCGGAACCCGGTCGGCCAGCTCAGGATGGACGCGCCCTATTCCCACCGCGACTTCCGCCGGCCGGAGTTCACCGGCCCTCTCGACGAACAGCTGCGCGACATCGTGGTCAAGCGCGGGGACCGCTTCTTCGCGTTTCGCGCGGGCGCGACGCCGCTGGACGTCGTCGGATGGGACGGCGCGGTGTATCCGTTCGCGCTGCCGATTCTCGCGTTCCAGCCGCGGGTCGGGCAGCTGCACTTGCCGCCGCCGATGCACACGACCTTCGAGGCGCGGGGCGCGCAGATATGCAGCTTCGTGCCGCGTCTGCTCGACTTTCACCCCGACGCCAACCCGTGTCCGTATCCCCACAGCTCCGTCGACGTCGACGAGGTCCTCTTCTATGCCAACTCCGCGTTTGGATCGCGGCGCGGGGTGGGCGAGGGCAGCCTCTCGCATCACCCGGCCGGTATCCCTCACGGTCCACACCCCGGCGCTTACGAGGCGGCCCCGGGAACGGTGCGCACCGAGGAGATCGCCGTGATGCTCGATTGCCACGCGCCCCTCGAGCGAACAGCCCACGCCGCGCGGTGCGAGGATCCCGGGTACCACGGGAGCTTTCGCGGCTGACGTCACGAATCGCATTCAGCGAACGCTGCTTTTTGCGGCGTGGACGATTTGCTATTGCGAAAGCCCGATGCGCGTGAGAGGTTGCGCCGGAGGAACGGGCGGTGCGCTTTCGTTTCGCTGGAGGTGCATTGGCGATGCTTGCGGGGTGCGGGGCCGTCGCGGCGCCCGCCCAGCGCGGCGCAGACGCCAGCGCCGAGTCTGGACTCGCGGACGCGCGCGATGATTCCGGGATCGATCGCGATTCAGGGGTGAGCCCCGATTTGGAGGCCGGGCTCGATTCAGGGGTGAGCCCCGATTCGGAGGCCGGGCTCGATTCAGACGCCAACTCCGATTGCTTTACCTCGTGCGCCGGCGCGGCGGCCACGCTGTCCTTTTCCTGCCTCGCAGTTGTTACGAGCGTGCAGACGAGCGGACCGTGCGTGGCCAATGCGTGCGCCCCCAAGGGCGACGCCTCGTGCGCGCAGGCTCAGGTGACCGTCGTGTCGACGGGGGCTGGGGTGTGCCATGCCGCCTTGACGCTCGAAGGGGGCTTCGCCTACTCGGCCGATGTGACGTTTGTTGCGGCGGCGGCCTCGGGCTGCTGCCCGGCCGGTATCGTCCCGACCCAGAGTACGTATGACGTCGCGATTCCGACCGCCAGCTGCGTCGCGGACTCCGGCACCCACTCGTAGCGACGTTGTCACGAGCCATTTCGTCCGTGAGCTCAATCCGGTCCCATTGCCCATCTTGCACCTTCGAGAGGATCCCCTGGACATGGACATCCAAACCGTCCGAAATACCCGATTTGCGTGGAGCCCTAAAAGGCTTCTGGTCTTGGCGATCCTGTTGGCGGGGACCGTGACGGCAGCCTCCGCCGGCGCCGCGCCGCCGGCCGCGCTCGACCCGGTAACGATCGTGCCCGCCTACTATCAAAACGGTTACGTGGATACCGAGCTTCAGGCCGTTCTGCCGTCATTCTATTCTGACTTCGTCAGCCAGTACATTCCCAACGGGATTGCCGCGGTGCTCAAGGAGTATGGGGCGGGCAAGACGATGTCGGCGACGTTCCAGTACAGCAACGCCCTGCAGCATGTTTTGGGACCGGCGAATCCGCAGAGAAGCGACATCCGAACGGCCCTTCAGCTGGGAATGGAGGCGGGAGCGGGAGCGCTTCCGGCGCCCGCGTGCACGCCTCCCGCGAGCGGGACCCAGGCGTACTCCAACTACCTCTACGTCGTGCACCTGCCTCCGGGAGCGACTCTCGGAGAGAACGCACCGGGCACCTGCAACACCGGGGGGTACCACGACGTTTCGTCGGTCAGTCAGACCGGCCCCCACGGAACCTTCACGTGCAACTTCGCCTTCATCGCGGTGGTCGACGTGAGCACGAACCCCAACGGCCTGCCCACGGGCGCCCCGTGCGACGTGTGGGCTCAAGGCGGCATCACGGCGAACGGCCTCAATTTCGGGCTGATCAACGCGTCCACGTACATCGTGTCGCACGAGCTCATCGAGGCCATCGTCGATCCGTTCGCGAGCACCCGGGAGATCGGTGACTTGTGCCAGAAGGCGACCGGGACGAACCCGTGGAGCACGATGCCCTCGAATTCCGGCCCGCCCTGGCTCATCGCGTCGACGTGGTCCAGCGCCAGCAGCACCTGCTGGGTGAGCGAGCAGTCGGTCTCGACCAACGCGAACAGCTCCGGGTACGTGCCTTTGCCAAGTTCCACGATTGCCACCTGGACGTGGGACGACGAGTCGTACAAATCGTCAGGGTTTGCCGTGGCCCGCGGGCCCTCTCACCTGGATATCTTTTCGACCGAGGGGGGCGAGGGCGGCACGCAGGTCTTGACGACCATCTGGGACGCGGCGGCCGAGTACGCCGGGGTCGACGGGGCCAACTGGGCGGGCCTGGACTCCGGCTGGAAAGCGCTGGTGCTGCCGCCGCCAGCCATTCCCGCTTCGCCAGAGGTTCTCACTTCTACATCGGGGATCGCACCGCTCGCCGCCCCCGTGACGGCCGTGTCTCCGAGCCCGACCTTGATCTTTGCCTTCGTGGCCGGCAGCAACGGGCAAATCTACGAAGCGTCTTGCACGACCGGCGACGGCTGCAGGACCACCGGCACATGGAACTCGTTCGCTCCAATCGAGGTGAGCTCCGGCTCCTACACGATTGCGCCGGGGACGCCGATCGCCGTGGTGAGCCCATCCAATGTGATCGCGGATCCCCCGACGCTGTTTTTTGCAGGCGCCCACAGGGAGATCTTCGAGCTCGAGGACGTGATTCTCGTCGGATGGGCCGCCAGCCAGGTGGCTCCGGCGGGGACGCTGCCGACGGAACCGAACAACGCGGTGGGCAAGTCCTACGTGAGCGCGTTCTCGCGCTACGAGGTGACAAGCAAATCCTACATCTACGAGGTCTTCGCCGCCGGGACGACCGGGGAGATTCTCTGGTACTCCGCCCCGGCGGGGATCGCACCGTTCACGAGCAGCCCGATCTCGGGCTCTTCGGTGCAGCCGGGGACTCAGATAGCAGCTTTGAGCCGCGTTCCGGGGCAGATGGACCTGTTCGCGGTGGACACGCACGGCGCGGTCCAAAGCTATTGGTGGAACGAGCTGGTGGGGGGCTGGTTCCAGGTCACGAACCTCATGCCGGCAGGAACGGCCAACGCGGGTGCCGGGATCGCGGTGTCCGGGAGAGCCGATCACATGGACGTGTACACAACCACAAGCTCGTCGTAGGACACGGTTGGTTTGGTATCCGTGTCGTTCGACGAGGGCGTCGGATGGACGTCGCCGACGACCACCGCCGCAAGCTTTAGCCCCGGCGAGCCGCTTCAAGCGGTCAGCGTGTATCGAGACCGCGTGGACATCTTCGGGCTTGAGCCCGGCGGCTATGTGGATTGGCAGGGGTGGACGACCCAGTTTCAAGGGATCACGCAGCCGACCTGCAACTCGGAATTCAACTGCGGGAGCGTTCAGGAGCAGTGAGCCGCGCGCCCGCCCTGCGCTTGGACGTCGGGCTCGAGTCGCGCTGCTACACTCCTGCGCGATCAATGAATGGCGCCACCGTCCTTTCGCTCGCGCTTCTCCTGCTCGCGTGGGGGTGCGGTGGCGCGGTCCGGGAAACGGCCGACGGCGGGGGCGCCGGTGATGCCTCGATCGGTGCAAACGGGCCGGGGGTGAGCGACGGATCGGAGCCGGAGGTGCAGAGCCACGCCGACGGAAGCGACGAGGCGGACGCGAGCGACGACCCATCGTCGTCGCCGCCTGGCGGCGATTCGAGTCCGGTGCCCTGCAGTGACTACCTCTCGCCCGACGGCGGTATCCACGCCGGCTGCACGGGAGGCGACTGCACAGGGGGCAACGTGTGCTGCGGGTGCGACACGCTGGCCACCGGGATCTCGGTCACGACCCGTTGTGCCCCGCCTTCGTGCGTCACGAAGGGCGGCGGCCGCCAACTCTGCATCTCGGACTCGGAGTGCATCACGGGGACGTGCCAGAGCGCTGGTGGACTCGTGAGTCTCTGCATGACGATACCGGAGGCCGGCGGCGCCGCGGTCGTCAAGGACGGGGGCGACGAGGGCATCGTCGACGCCGCGGACCGCGACGGGCCACCCCTCTGCTCGGCGCCCTCTTCCGGTCCGTGCGCCGGGCAAGCGGCCGCGTGCGTCATCGGCGGGTGTGGGAGCAGTTGCTTCTGCAGTCAGGACGTCTGGGAATGCGCCGCCAACCCGTGTCCGCCGCCCGCGTCACAATCTCAAACTGTGACGCCAGCGGGCGTCATCAGGAGCGGGCTTCATGGGCGAAACCTTGCGTCACCGCCCGGTCGACCTAGATCAGCCGACCGACTTTAGGATCACCCGGGAGGTTCCCGTCCCGACTTTAGGATTAACGGCCACTTTGTGGACAAAGCTCCCCCTATGTCAACTCCACCGCTTGCGGCCATGACTCCGCTCCCAAACCCGCCCGCGATTGCGTCCATTTTCGACGGGTTCGACTGGGACGTACCGCCCGCTACCGCGCGGATGCTTGTGGAGCTCCCGTTCCGGTTCATGTGCGCAGACGCGACCTACCAGGTCACGGTCGACGGCTGCACGATCGCCGTCGAAGTCCTTGGTTCTCTTGTCGAGACGACTGCGGACAGGAGGAGCGTAAGAAGTGCAAACGGACAGGCGCGACCAAGGAGTCCACGGAACGCTCTTTTGCGGCCGTTGCAGCAACGTTGAAACGCGGACCGATTTGGAAGCCTAATTTTAGTCAGGTTGAAGAACGATATTGACGTGCTCGGGGGATGGGGGCGTGTTGCACGGAGACGCC
>Ga0302326_10021188_pt1 | contig 13340 bp, 12 predicted proteins | sample Palsa_T0_3_FD_202264 | JGI IMG/M metagenome (GOLD analysis project Ga0302326, IMG submission 202264) | Peat permafrost microbial communities from Stordalen Mire near Abisko, Sweden - Palsa_T0_3 | ecosystem: Environmental > Terrestrial > Soil > Palsa > Peat permafrost | place: Sweden: Abisko... | reverse complement strand
AATTCTGCCCTCAGCTTCGGTCCTCCTTCTTCCAGGATCTGAGCGAGACCCCTTAGCCTGGAGGCCGGCAAACACTTGTGCCCCCATGCAATTATCTCCATCAGAAGAGGGAGCAATTCGATGCCTCTTTCGGTGAGACTGTAAATGGCTTTCTGTTTATGGCTGGCGTCCCGAGACTTGACGATGATCCCCTGCTGGACAAGCCTTTGAAGACGATCGGCCAGAATATTCGACGCAATCCCTTCCACAGATTTGGTCAAGAGCTCGCGAAAATGCCGTCGGTTCATGAAAATGATGTCGCGGATGACGAGCAGACTCCACTGGTCGCCAAATATCTCGACCGTCAGGTTGATAACGCACTCTGACCTGTGATTCTTGTGCACTCTGCCTCCACTCCGGTTAGGCGTTGCCTGCGCAAATAATTGTACAACTGGTTGCATATGATAACTAGTTGTGTTGCCGGTAATGGGGCGTAGTTTCTGCCAACTTCTTCCATCTCAGAGGCCGTCGCAGCCAGGCCTAGAGGCCATTAGACTTCTCGTCAGCACCTAAATTACCAGCAATGCAACTAGTTGCAATAGACAACCGGTTGTAACATGCTAGTAGTATCCTTCTTTCCATAGAATCGTCGTTGCTAAAGTCCCGTTTCTTGTAGATGTGCGTTGGCTCTCCGCAATCAAATCTGCGGCCGAATGTGATTTCAAATATCTGATTTCATTCATGCCGTAACTAAAGCTGAGGTCAGGCGCCGGGAGCGGAAGTTGATGGCAGCTCAAATGCATTCGTACACGCCATGGACTGAACACCGCATGCTTCTGCTCTGAATTGCACATTAACGGTTGGACTACGCCAAGTAGGCGGCCGGCATGAATCGCCGAGATCGCGCCTCTGCACGTGCGGCTACTTGGACAGCCTGCGGCCTTGAGTTTTTGTTTGAGACGAACAAAACCGACTGGTCGCTTGCACAGAAGACGGGGCGAATCTGATGTCAACAGCTCTGGGCTAAAACGAGAAACTTCTCCTGCCTGGCTGGAAGGACCAGGCGGGACAAACTCGGCGGTGTCGCAAAGTAAGCGGAGCTGGCGGCATTAACGGCTTCCGTCTCCAAGGCAATCACAGAACAACTAAACACTAGCCGCTGCTTCTAAGGAGTTCCAGCACGAGCACTCACTTCAGATCAATACAGGAGGAGTTATGAATCGATTGCAGCTTTGGAAGGTAGTAAGTGTCGTACTTCTTGCGTGTGGTTTAGCAAGCGCTCAGCACATCACCACATTTAGTGCTCCGGGCGCGGGCACAGGCGCCGGCCAGGGCACCGGGGGATTTGGCATCAATCCGCAGGGGACTGTCGTGGGATCCTACCTTGACTCAGACAACGTGTTTCACGGTTTTCAGTGTGTTTCGGGCTGTGCTTCGCCCAGCACATTCACCACGTTTAATGCTCCAGGCGCGGGCGCAGGCGCGTTCCAGGGCACTATCACTTTCAGCATCAACCCGTGCGGAGTGATGACAGGTTACTACGTTGACGCAAGTAACGTGGCTCACGGCTTCGTGACTGCTGCTCCGTTCAAGACCTTCGCCATTTTGACCGATCCGGACGCCGGGCAAGGCTCCGGACAAGGCACTTTCGCGGGCAACATCAACCTGAAAGGGGAGATCGCCGGATACTACATTGACGCAAGCGGTGTATCTCACGGCTTCGTCACCGCTCCGCCTTACCGCACCTTCGCCTCATTCGATCCCGCGGGCTCCGCATCCACGGGTACCGCAGTAGCAAGCGCCCTCAACCTGGAGGGAGAGGTCACGGGAACTTACTTTGACGCGAGCGGCGCGGCTCACGGCTACGTGCGCGCTGCGAACGGCACCATTACCGAATACAATGTCAAGGGCGCTGGGACGGGCTCCGGCCAGGGCACCGAAGCCGCAAGCATCAGCGACCGAGGGCGGATCACGGGAAACTACATTGATTCGAACGGAGTGAATCACGGCTTCGTGCGCCACCGGTTCGGCGCCATCACGACATTCAACGTTCCGGAGGCGGGCACCGGCTCCGGCCAAGGCACCCTACCTGAGGGCATCGACCTGGCGGGGGAGATTACAGGACAATACGTCGACTCGAACGGCGTGAATCACGGCTTCGTGCGGAGTCCGTTCGGCGCCATCACCACCTTCGACGCTCCGGGGGCGGGAACGGCCTCTGGCCAGGGCACCCTTCCTGCGACGCCCAACCTGTTTGGGGCGATCACCGGACAGTATATTGACGCAAACAACCTGCATCACGGCTTCCTGCGGAACCCGTAAGCCCGCTCTGGGGTAAACAGGCATCAATAGCTGACGGTTAATTCTGCGACGCCGAGACGCGGGAAACCTGGATGTCCGATTGGAGGAGGGAGGGGTATCGTATCAACTGCCTCTCCCGACCTCAACACGCTGTTTCCTGCTTCTTCGCAACCATGGCTAACAAGATCAACGAGCGCGGACAAATCTCGGGCATGGCAATTGTGCTCAGCGGGCCGATGCGGGCGACATCCACGCCTTTCTGGCAACCCCTGTAAAAGGAAGAATGGGTATTTCGGTTGCAGATGTCGCACCCTCTCGTCCGAACATCAGTTTGCCCGCGATGTCCTTCTGCAGTTCTTCCCATTGCGTACACCGCAACAGTTATTCCACTCAGCGCCGCCGCGGCGGAGAAGCCCTGCACAGCGCAGGCCGCGTTAGTCACAGCCGCGACCTTCTGAAGGGGGGCGATTTTTCATAATGCATCGACCTCCGCGAAGGGTTCTACTTCTTATCGAGTGAGTGGGGAAACCTGATGTAATCCAGCAGTGCGTGGATTCTGTGTTGTATTTGCTCTCTTTCGGTCACGCTGATTTCTGATCCATCGTCCCACTTCGTCAAGTGCGCGGGATCGAGGGCGAAATGAAACCCCCATCGCCGTCGTGCCCCCTCCACGATGAGGCTTTGTTCGCCGACGAATGTGACCGACCTATCGCCTTCCGAGTACCGCAGTTTGCGCCCCCGAGGTACGCTCCCGACAAAGGCAACCTCGTATCCCCCGTCATTACGTGCCCCTCGCGCAAACCATCTTTTATGATGTGCCACGGTTCTCCATCATAGCCGTTGTAACATCGCCGTTACGCTCACCGTCGTCAAAAAGCGTTAAAGCCTGGTTCGCCAATTACTTCCGACCTGGCCCGTTATTCGGGCACGACGATTGCTGGCGTCAGCCAGCTCACGAGAGCCGTGATTAGAAAGTTAAGGCACAGGGCCAGGAAGCCGGCACTCCAGCCGAACAGGGGGTCCCGGTGACTGAGCATAAGCAAGGTGACGGTGGCAACTCCAGCAATCATGCCGGTAAAGACTCCGCGCATGGTGACGCGTCTCCAGTAGAGGCCCAGCACCACGCCAGGGAAGAACTGAGTGACGCCCGCATACCCTGTCAAGAGAAGGCCCACCAGCGTGGCCGATTTGTAGATGGCGAGCACGAGGCTGATGAGGCCGAGCACTACGACCATGACTCGCGCTAGTTTGGCGACCTGATCGTCCGTCATCGCCGGCGCGAGGATGGGCCGATAGAGGTTCTTGGCAAACAGGGTCGCAGCGGTCAGAATGAAAATGGAAGCGGGCACCATAGCGGTGAGGGCGCCGGCTCCGCCGATTACTCCCAGGAACCACGGCGGAAAGCTCTTGCGGACAATCGTCAAAAGCGAGACGTCGCCATTGGGCAAGCCAGGCACGACCAAAACCGCAGTAAAGCCGACAAAAAAGATAAAGGCTAGAGTGATGGTGTAGAGGGGCATTACCACGGCGTTGCGACGCAAAGTGTCGCCGCTTTTCGCGGTGAAGGCGGCCCCAAACGCGTGCGGCCACATGTAGAAACCCAGCGAAGTCAGAAGAACCGTGGAGATGTACCAAGTATGACCGAGGTTGGCGGTGGCGCCGGGCATGGTTAGGTGTGCCGGCCGGCTATGCGCCAACGCGGCGAACATGGGACCGATCCCGCCAAAGTGGATATAGGGAATGCCGATGCCAATAGAGACTGCCGCCAAGACCATCAGCACATCTTTAAGAACGCTGACCCAAGCCACTGCCCGAACACCGCTGGCAAAGACGAAGGCCACCAACAGAACGATCGAAATCGCCATAGCTGGTGTACGGCCGATTCCATCGAAGCTGGCAATCGAGACGATAATACCTACCCCTGTTATCTGGAGCTGCAGGTAAGGGATAAAAGAGGCGATACCAACGACACATACAAATCCGGCCAGATACTTGTTGCCGTAGCGCATGGTGAAGAAGTCGGATTGAGTCTGCATTCCGTATTTCCGGCCGACCTCCCAGATCTGCGGCAGGATAAAGAACGAGACAACGTAGGCCAGGGTCAGGTAAGCCATGATGTATAGCGTTGGGCCGCCACGGGAATAGGCCCAGCCGCTGGCTCCCAAAAAGGCGAACGTGGTGTACACTTCGCCCGCCATCAGCAGGAACATCAGAACAGCGCCGAAGCCGCGGCCGCCAACCGTCCACTGCTCCAGGTCCATCTTTTGGTGGACTCCAGCCAGGAAACCGATGGCAACGCCCATCGCGACAATGACGAAGATCGTGGCCAGGGAAACGGCACTGGGGCTCATTGGACTCCGGAGTCCTTCCTATCCCGCGCGATTTCCACTCGATAGGCCGCCCACATGCACAAACTGCTGAGCACGATCCAAGCAATAAGCCAGAAGAGATTGAAGGGGAGACCGAAAATCATTGGTTGAATGCGGTCCCAGAGCGAGACCGAGAGGCACATCGCAACGAAGGGAATTAGGCCGAGCAGGAGAGCGCCGACCGATGGTTTTTTCACGCGCACAGGTCCACGATTATAACCCGCCGCCAAACGCAGCATCGCGACACTCATTGACCGGGTCGTGAGCGTAAATGTCTCGTTGCGACAGTTGACAGTTCTGGAACGTCAGGGACGAAGATCATTGGGCGATGGTGTCGGCCCACCTTCGCTAAGTTTCACTTCGATCATCGGTTGTTCGTTGATTGTAGGGCTATGGCAATTTGGACGAAGCCGCTGGCGCGGCGGATGCTATCGCGTGTTCGTCGGCGGCAGTTTGTGGGGGATGCTGCAAGACCTCGACTGCGGGTGATAATATGCGTCTGTGTCCTTTCAAAGGACTTCATGGCCGCGTTAATTGATGCTATTAATGTCAAACGTAAGACTTTGTTTGAGCTTGAAAACACTCCCTTCTTGTGCCTGGAAGCAGAAGTGAACACGCCTACCGCTCGTGGCGGCCAGACCTTGGTGCGCCTGAAGATGCGCAACCTCCTTACGGACGCGGTCTTTGAGAAGACATTCAAGGCGAGCGACAAATTCAAGGAGCCGGACTTGCAGTCGGCACAGGCTTCGTATCTGTATAGCGATAGGGATGGTTCTCACTTTCTGGACCAAGAAAGCTACGAGACTGTCACCCTTAACGGTCAGATGGTCGGGGATGTGTTGGACTTCCTCATCGAAGGCGCATTGATTGAGTTGCGAAGGTACAACGGTAATCCGATTGGTTTAGAGCTGCCAATGTTCGTGGAACTGGCCGTTGCCTACACGGAACCCGCAGTTCGGGGCGACTCGTCGGGCGGCGGGACCAAGACAGCCCGGCTGGAGACGGGCCTGGAAATCCGTGTTCCCCTCTTCATCAAAGAGGGGGAAAAGGTGAAAGTCTCCACGGAGAACCGGGAGTTTGCGGGGAGGGCATGACTCGGTTCCAGATCGATGGCTGATCGTTGGCGAAATATCGCCATAGCAATTATCTCTTCGATGAGGTTTCACCGTGAAAGTTGGTAGGTGACCTGTATCTGTCTGTCGACAACGACAGATTGTCCCATTAGCAGGCAAGGTTTGTATTTCCGTCGACGCACCGCGGCCACCGCAGAACCCGCTAACTTCCGTGTGCGGAGGACAACGGATGGACACAAGGCGTACTCGGAAGCGGTAGATTGGGCCGTCTACCAGCTCAAGATCCGTGATGTCGCCGGTCTTGCTGATCTGCTTGCAAGCACAACCGTTCCCTGAATGTATGCGGAGCGGGCGTCGGCCGGATAGACGGGATTGACCCGCTTAATCAACAGGCCCGCCGTGACCCCATTCGCAACCTTCATTCGCTGTGGCTGCGCTGCATCCGGATTTGAGAGTACGCCTTCCGTGCCGTCGTCTTTGAGCCCGGTCGATTGCGAAGATGTCGTCGACCTCTGCTGGGGCAAAGGAGTGATCGAGTTGAGAGTCGCCACGATCGCGTCCAGTTCTTTCTCCTTAGGGGCGCCTGCACGCCAGACCAACAAATGGCCGCTGGCCGTACTGCAGATGACGCACTGATGACGCCCTCCAACACCGCGAGCCAAATTGACGCGGAAGTAGTCGCGGCCCGCTGCCGCCTGGACATCACCCTCTGGCTGGTCCTTCTTACCTGGAGAGTGGGCAATCATAGCTTCGAGGCTTTCTTGTAATCGGTCGCTGGCTGCCGCAACGCGAGGAGTGAAAAGAAAGGACTGGTTCTTTGACAGATTCGATTTGGGAACATATACCGCAGCCAGCAGAAGGTCGAAATTCGGAGCGGGATCGGAAGATTCGACCCTCCTCCGGAACCGCTTCGTTGCTCGGACCAATCGTTCGAGCGGGTAGACGAGTCCGAAGTCGGGAATTGAGAGCTGCGACCGCGCTGTGTCGGCGGCTTGGGGACGGCCTGGGAGTGAGCCCACGCCGCGGTCCAAATGAGCAGACAGGAACCCACATAACGTGAATCTCCTTCTCGGGAAAACGGGAAGGAGAATATCATCATTCCGGCCCCTACTGTTGTTACATCGCGTTACGCTCACCTGACAACGTGGGCCAACAAGAAGTGAGATCGTAAATAGAAAACAAGAGTGGTAGGCGGCTGGCGGATTTACGGTGATCTGCACGGCAGTACTCCACATCGGCGCAAGGAAATATACCGAAACCTCCTTCGTCTACCACGATCCGACTGCCAAGGCTTACCGATATCACGCAGTTGACCCAGCTACAAACTAGCTTACAGAACCTCTACCAACAAGCTAAGATGAGTCGCTTGTGGATAGTCCTGAATCTTTGGACACCGCTGGCGATTTGGAGGCCTACCGTGAATAAGCGTTGGTGCGTTTTATGCTTGGCTGTTTCCCTGGGAGCTTTGCCAGTTCTAGCGCAGGATGATGCGGCAGCGGCGCGAACTGCGGCGGGATGCGGTCCGAGCGGGGAGATGTTCAACGTGCAGATGACGGACCTGAAACATCCCGTTGGACAGACGGAACAGGGCAAAGCGCTGGTCTATTTTTTTGTAGATTTTGTCACTGCCCCCACGATGCGCGTCGGAGTGGACGGAAATTGGGTGGGAGCGAACGATGGGAAGTCATATTTCTTTTTTCAGGTCGACCCGGGAGAACATAATGTCTGCACGGAGTGGCAGTCGGGAGCCTTCAAGAAATCATCCGAGCGGGTTGGAGAAGCGATGCATCTGACGGCCGAGGCCGGGAAAACATATTACCTACGGCTGAACTTCAGCTACCAGCGGATGCAACTGGAGTTGACTGACGAGGCGGAAGGGCATTTCTTGATTGGGTCGTCATTATTCGCGACATCGCAGCCGAAGAAGAAATAAAAGAGAGTCGATTTCAAGCCCACCATGTCCTGGTTGGATGCTGTGAAATGTCTATTCAAGCATTCAAGCGAAGGGAGGAAGTGACGTAGGCCAGTCATCCACGCCGCGGAACTGCTTCCACGGAATCTCGCTGCCGAGTGCCGTCAGAACCGACAGGGTAAAAAGAACACCGAGCAGAAAGTTCCCCGGCGGCCTTGTCGTGTCCCAACATCGCAGAGTTGATCCCGCCTGTGGGAGCCAGACCTTTCAAGACTTAGATGCAGAAATCCAAGCAGCCTGCAAGAGAGCAATTCCAGTGATGACCCGAACCACTTCAAGAATAAACTTGCCACGCGCGTGGACTGGTGACTCTCGAGGACACGTCTTCTTAGGTTAGAAGCTGAGTTTCAGGCCCCATTCCATGGCGCGCGGTGCGCCGAGACCGAAGACGCCAGTTCCTGCACCCGTGCGGTATGGAAGAACTTCTCCAGTTCCTCCTTGGATGCTGTTGATGGAGCCGGCACCTTCATTCAGCCACCCGGACATTGTTCCCGGAGGCAGGTTGAAGTTGGCGAAGTTGAATATGTTGTAGATGCCTACGTTCGGCTCAATGGTGTAGCGCTCGTAGAAAGTGTGCTTCCAACTGATTCGGAGGTCGGTTGCCTTGACCCATGGCATTGTCAATTGGTCGGGAACAGTGTTAGAGACGACCGGAGCGACCGCGCCGATGGCCTGCAGTTGCGCGACAGTCATGAGACCGTGTTGGATCAGGACTTGCCCAGCCGGCGTAGGTTGATTGCCTTGGGTCGCATTGTAGTTGTTGATGGCGGCGTTTAGTCCGTTCAGACCGAAGTCCCGCATATACGAGCCGTTGGTGGTGCCGGGCATCGGTTCGCTGTAGCTGCCGCTCCCGTCGAAATTGGTCTGAAAGATCTGTCCACCGGTGCCGGTGTCCCCAATGATGACCGGCATGGAAAGCGGGCTATAGAAGTGGGCGATGAGCCCGAACTGAAAGCCGCCGGGCACACCGAAGTTACCGCCAAAGGAGAGCTGGTGGGTTCGATCCAGCAGCGACGGTCCCGTGTATTTGTCCGGGTTGTCGTTGTCAGACGCCTGATTGACGAAATCCTGGTCGCTGATTGCAACCGGAGCTGTCGGCGCCGCATTGCTCTGCCACCCCATGGGATCGACGAAGCGCGAGAGGGAGTACGAAACCTGGAAATTCGCGGTCTTCATCCCACGCATCGGGTTGGCAACGTTCTCCACCAGTTTGAGTTGCAGCGCGTTATAAACCGAACGGCCGACCGGTTGCAGGAAAGACGTCTGACCGTATTGCGGCTTGATCCCTGGAAAAGCGCAGGGGTAACCGAGCGGAACGTTAGGATTCGCTGGACTTGGCGCGTATAGGCAAGACGACCCCACATCTTGTGGCGTCCCCAACCCGAATGCCGCATAGTTGGAAATTGTCGCGCCAGCAGCAATTGCGCAATTGGTAGATGCGGCTGAAAAGCTTTCCCCACATCCAAGGGAGCTATTGGTGTTGGCGATGGCGGTCTGCGCCGACGTAGAGTTGAAGTAGCGTGCAGCCCCTACGTCGTTGGCGTCGACATTAAACAGGAAGCGGGTTTCGACGTTGCGCAGGTAATCCGCGTTGAAGACCATGCCGGGACGAATTTGGTGTTGAACACCAATATTCATCTGCACAGAGCGAGGAGTCCGATAGTCGGGCGCAAACAGACCGGTGCCGCTGTTCGATCCCACGTTCGCTCCTGAAGCGAGCAGGTTGCCGATATAACTTGGGTTGGGGTTGGTGAGGCTGAACGGCGAATGCGCCTTGAAATAGGCCGCGAAAGCGGCCAAGGGCGGACCCGCTGCACCGATGGTGCCAGCGCAATAGCTTGCGCCCGTCGCCGGGTTGAAACCCTCAATCTGATCGATGGTTGGGTTCCCCGGCAAAGGAATCTGCTGAGCGGCGCCGTTCAGGCAGGCTAGCGGAGTCGAGAGAAATGCGCCTTGTGACAAGCGGAACGGACGATCAAAAAGAACGTTGTTGAAAATGACGTTCTCATAGTAAAGGCCCACGCCGGCACGAACGACGGTCTTACCCTGGCCCAGCGGATCCCACGCAAGCCCTAATTGAGGAGCGAAGTTCTTGTTAGCATTGGGGATTGCATTGCCATATCCCGGGAAAGCCGCATTGATGGCGGCGATCGCGCCAAGATCACTATCCGTTCGTCCAGTGTCACGCTCCCAGCGTATGCCGGGAGTCATGGTCAGATTGCGGCGAATCTTCCAAGTATCGCCGAAGTATAGAGCGGTGCGGTTATCCGGGCCGAGGCCGCCGGCGGGGAAGCCCAGAGCCGACTCGGTGGTTGAATAGCCCTGGCCATTGGCGACTACGGCGTCCGCGATGGTGTCATTCAGCGGATTGGTGCCAGTGAAAGGAGTAGCACCGGCCACAAGCGGAGCGGTTCCAAAAAAGCTGGCGAACCCTCCACCCTGGATATGGTTCCAACTGCCTCCGAAGCGGAGGATGTGCTTTCCCCAAACTTTGCTGCCGTCGTACTTTGTCTGGTGGTCGCTTTGCGGAGTGCTTTGCGGCGCCAGCAAGTTCGGGCCGACAGTGAAGGTTCCGATGTTGATGCTGACAGGAGAGTCGGCGAACGGCAGACTCGAGCCGCGAACGCCATCGACAATCTGGTTCTGGAATTTCAAATACGAAAAGCGAATGGTGTGGGTAAAGCCTCCGGTGTTGAAATCCAGGCCTAGGACTTCATTTCGCGTGTAGTCTTTATTGTGATACAGCTGAAAACTGGACGGGAAGTAAGTGGCGTAAACGGAGTTGTCAAAATAGTTGTAGCGCCCGAACAGGCGGGCGGTTTTGGTCAAAGAATAATCCAGGCGGGCCATCAGTTCATTTTCGATGAAGGGAGACTGAAATGACCCCGAGTAGGAAGCGAGTGAACCGGATTCGGCCACGGGAGCGGCCAGGTGCTGCATGGTACGCTCGCCATCTAAAAAGAAGAACAGTTTGTCTTTGATAACGGGACCGCCGACGTTGGCGCCTTCCTGATTGCGCTGGTAGGGTGCCGGAATTAGCGGACCCAGGCCGGTGGTGGGATTTGCGGTTGCAGGATTGATCGGAGAAGGCAGAGCAGCCCCGCCCACCGCGCTGTCACGATAAGCGCCGTAAGCTTCGCCATGGAACGTGTTGGTTCCCGATTTGGTGGTAACGTTGACCGCGCCGGACGAAGTTAAGTCGTTCGAAAGATCAAGAGTGGACTGCGCCAGCGAGAATTCCTGAATGCCGCTGGCAGGAATATCTTCGGTGGTGGTGCCGACGGTTTCATCCGAGACATCGACGCCATCGACATCGATACGGGCGCTGCGCCCGAAACGGCCGCCGAACGAAATGGAAGAGTAGCCGACTTTGGTGGGGTCAAAATTTTCGCCATCCTGGATCTGAACGCCGGGCTCGAGTTGCGCCAGATCGAGGAAGTTGCGGCCGTTGACCGGCAAGTTTTCGATCTGCTGAGCCGTCAGTACGCCCTGCACCTCAGCCTGTTCCGTGTTGACGGCAACTTCACTCGACTGCACTTCAACGACCGTGCTTTCCTGGCCGATTTCAAGCTTAATGCTGACGTTGGCGGTGTTGTTCACCTGAACGTCCACCGACATTTGCGCCGTCTTGAAGCCTTTGGCTTCCGCGCGCACGGAATACGTGCCCGGAACCAGTTCGCCAGAAGAATACGTCCCGGCGCCGCCGGTGGTGGCATGGACGGTTTGCCCAGTGGGGCCGATCATGGTGACTTTGGCGCCGGGCACGACGGCGCCGGTGGCGTCGGTCACTGTGCCAGAAATGCTGCCGTTGGATACGGAGGTCTGGGCGAATGCCACAGAACACAACAGCGGCGCGGATAACGCAAGCAGCGCCAGCATTGCAAATCGCGCGCTGAGGCGACGGGGACTGAGGTTCAGCATGTTATGCCTTCCTTTCGGAATTGATTGAAACTTTCTGGATCAGTCCTTCGAAATCGAGGACTTTCTCCGCGGCACATACGACATCTGCAATAGCATTCGGATGACCATGGGCTTCATCGGTCTGAGCGCCGACCAACCAGAATGGTGAAATCGGGAATCAACCTACAAGCACCGTCAACGGGCAGACGTGATTAGCGCATTGGTGCAGAAAGTTGGAGGGGCTGGGTTGACGCAGAAATCTACCAAAACGGAGAGTTCTGCGATTACCGCCTACCAAAAACCGGATGATGATTCTTTCCTTGACACCGCGAAAGACACCATACATACTGGTTGGTATGTTTACGGTACGCAAGAATCCAAAACGGAGAGCTCCGAGGCTGCGCAATCCTGAGCGTACGCGGCACCGCTTGCTACAAGCGGCTTTTCACGAGGTTTACAGATACGGCTTCCAGAGTGCCGGGATCGATACAATTCTGGCCGCGACGAACGTAACCAAAGGAGCGCTCTACTACCATTTCGAGAATAAGGAAGCTCTGGGATATGCCATCATTGAAGAGGTCGTCGCAGAAATTACCCGCGCCAGGTGGGTGCTTCCTCTTCAAGGGAGCAGGGACAAGAACCCTATCGATGCTTTGATCGGCATTGTACAGGCGTTGCCATCTGGGCCAAGAGACGTAAAGAGCGGTTGTCCATTGGTCAATTTGGCCCAGGAGATGTCTCAGCTCGACGAACAATTCCGCAAGCGATTGAGGAGTATCTTCGAAGTCTGGCAAGAAGAAATTGCCATGGCTTTGCGGAGGGGGCAGTCTCAGGGAACAGTCCGCCGCGACTTGGTTCCAGAAGAGACCTCGAGTTTTCTGGTGGCGATGGTCGAAGGCTACGAAGTGTTGGCCAAGAACGCTCAAGATGCGAAGGTGTGGAGTATGGGGATCAGAAATATCGTAGACTGGCTGGGTTCTCTTCGCGCGCCGGGCAACCGCAAGCGCGTTTGATAGCATCTGGTCCAGGATATAGTAGTCCATTTACATACCAACCTGTTTGTATGCTAAGGCTGAAGAGGCTGCTGCTAAGGAGGAAATTCGATCGGATCTGTCCTTCTGATTACGACTGCGGCGACATTCCGCGTCTGAGCGATTGTGTAGGCCAGTGCCGGTAAAAACTGAGGTTCACAGTACAACCAAACACGAAACGTTCAAACCGCATCATGAAAAGGAGAACCAACAATGACAAGGACTACAGTGTCGCGCAGAAATCTGCTCGCAACCGGAACCTGCGCGGTGCTTGCTGCCGTGAGCCTGCCGGGCCTAGCAAGTACCAGCGCTTTGGGAGGGGAGAACTTAACGAACGAGGAGATTATCCGTAAATGGTACGCGGCCTGGGAAAAGAAGGACTTGGGCACGTTCGATATCCTGCTCGCCGACAACTTCACCTTTACGAGCGCGGCCGGCGACGACCACATCAGCAAGCGCACTTTCAAAACGCAATGCTGGGACACACAGGCTGATTTCATTGAACATTATGACCTGGAGCGGATTACCACTGGCGCGGACGATGCTTTTGTGAAGTACCTTTGCCACACCAAGAACGGTAAATCGTTCCGAAATGTGGAGTATTTCCGAATCAGGAACGGAAAGTTGGAATCCATGGAGTGTTATTTCGGCGCGCAATCCAGCTTTCCGTCAGCGGTAAGCACTGGGCGGAAGTAACCTGCGGGCCGGCCGATCC
>Ga0302326_10021187_pt1 | contig 13342 bp, 11 predicted proteins | sample Palsa_T0_3_FD_202264 | JGI IMG/M metagenome (GOLD analysis project Ga0302326, IMG submission 202264) | Peat permafrost microbial communities from Stordalen Mire near Abisko, Sweden - Palsa_T0_3 | ecosystem: Environmental > Terrestrial > Soil > Palsa > Peat permafrost | place: Sweden: Abisko... | reverse complement strand
TATTCGGTCGAGGCCGTGCGGGCGACCATGGGCTCGGTGTTCGCGGTGAGGATCGCCAAGGCAAGCGTCGCCGAGTTCCTGGTGTGGCGCGCCGCCTGGCCGGGCTCGGTGGTCGGCACGCTGCTCAGCGCCCAGGCCGACTTCCGCGCGGCGACCTACGCGCCGCCCAGCCTGATCCTGATGGGCAACGAACAGGCCGGCCTGACCCCCGAGCTGGCCGCCGCCTGCGATCTGACGGTAAAGATCCCAATGCGCGGCCGCGCCGACAGCCTCAACCTGGCGGTGGCGACGGGGGTGATGATCTATGCGGCGACGGGCGGCGCCTAGACCACGGCGTGATCCATGTTGCGCAGGTCGGTCAGCAGGTCCGGGCCGGTGGGGGTCCAGCCCAGCTGCCCGCGCGTCGCCGCGCCTGACGCCGCGAGATCGATCGTGACGAGGCTCGCCAGCGGGCCGAAGTAGTCCGGCGCGGCCTCCGGTGTGATCGACCGGGCCGGCATCCCCAGTGCGGCGCCGATCGCCTCGGCGATATCGCGCATGGCGACGCCTTCCTCGGCCACGGCGTGGTAGCGCGCGCCGGCCTCGCCGTTCTCGAGCGCCAGCCGATAGAGCCGGACGGCGTCGGAGACGTGCGCGGCCGGCAGGCGGTTCGCCCCCTCGCCGACAAAGGCCACCCAGCCCTTTCGCCGCGCCAGCCGGATTTGTTCGCTGATCCGGCCAAACCTGCGCGTGTCGTGCACCTGCGGCAGGCGCATCACCATCACGCGCCCGCCCTCGGCGATCAGCGCCTGCGCCGCCTCCTCCGTCGCCCCTCGGGGGTGCTCGGCCGAGGTGGCGGGCGCGTCGGTCTCCACAACCGGGGCGCCGGTCTTCGACCGGGCGAGGCCCGTGCCGGAGGTGACGATGAGCGGCCGGTCCGAGCCCGACAGCGCCGCGCCCAGCGTCCCGATCACCTGGCGATCGTTCTCGCTGTGCTGCGCCAGGTTGGAGAAGTCGTGGTTGAAGGCCGCGTGGATGACGCCGTCGGCCGCCGCCGCCGCGGCGCGCAGGCGGTCCAGGTCGTTGACGTCGCCGCGGACGACCTCCGCCCCGGCGCGGGTCAGCGCCTCGGCGCCGGCGTCCGAACGGCTGAGCCCGATCACGTGATGGCCCGCGTCGATCAGTTCCGGCACGAGATAGGAACCGATGAAGCCGGTCGCCCCGGTCAGGAATACGCGCATTCAGCAGATCCTATATGGGTTGTCGGAGTTGGCGGCTTTGCGCCCCTCCACCACGTCTGCTTCGCAGCCGCGGTCCCCCTCCCCCGCTTCGCGGTGGAGGAGCGAAGTCGCTCGATCCTGCTCCTCACCCGCATAGCGGAGCGACGCGGGGGAGGTGGATCGGCGCTATCAGCGCGACGAGACGGAGGGGGCGCAAAGCGGCGGCCCCCTCGAGCGATCACCACGGGATCGTCTCGCCTTCCCAGCGGGTGAACGTTCCCGTCGGACCCTCGCGGCCCATCAGGGCGACGCGGACGGCCTCGCGGGCGCCCTCCTCCAGCGTCTCCGTGCCCTGGAAGGCGTTGAGCGCGGTCCGGGTGTAGCCTGGGGAGACGGCGCTGACCCTGATCCCCTCCGGCTCCAGCTCGATCGCCATGGCGAGCGTCAGGGCGTTGAGCGCCGTCTTGGACGCCGGATAGACCGGGCCGAAGATCGCCCGGTAGTGGAAGGCCTTGTCCGAATTGGTGGTCAGCGAGCCGACGCCGCTCGAGACGTTGACGATGCGGGACACCGGCGAGGCGCGCAGCAGCGGCAGCATCGCCTGGTAGACGGCCAGGACGCCGAAGACGTTGGTCTCCCACACCGCGCGCAGCAGATCGAAGGACACGACGCTCGGCCGGGTCGACTTGGAGTATTCCGCGATCGTCATGCCGGCCGGCAGCCCGGTGTTCGAGATCGCCGCGTTCTGGATCAGCAGGTCGAGGCGGCCGAACTCGCCCTGGACGCGCGCCGCCGCGGCGGCGACCGAGGCGTGGTCGGTGACGTCGAGCTGAAGCGCGACGGCGCCTGGCCCGATTTCCTTGGCCGCCGTCTCGCCGCGCCCCAGATCGCGCGAGCCGACCAGCACGGTGAAGTCATGGCCGACGAGATCCTTGGCGATCTGCAGGCCGATGCCTTGATTGGCCCCGGTGACGAGGGCGATTTGCTTGTCCGGCATGGATTGATCCTCTGAATCGGTGAGCGTTGCCGCCGTTCGCGAACGCGCCTAGAAGCGGAACGGCATTCCGCATATATACGGAACATGGTTCCGTTTTGGCAAGGGGAGATTTGACGGTGAATGAGGCGGCGTCCCGGCCCCTGCGCGCCGACGCCCAGCGCAATCTGGACGCCTTGCTGGAAGCGGCGATGGCGGTGTTCGCGGCGTCCGGCGTGGACGCGCCGGTGCGCCAGATCGCCGCGCGGGCCGGCGTCGGCGTCGGCACCGTCTATCGCCACTTTCCGCAGCGCTCGGACCTGGTCGCGGCGGTCTTCCGCCACGAGGTCGACGCCTGCGCCGACGCCGCGCCGGTGCTGGCGGCCGAGCACCCGCCCGGCGAGGCGCTGGCGCGCTGGCTGCAGCGCTACGTCGACTTCATCGCCGCCAAACGCGGTCTGGCGGCGGCGCTGCACTCGGGCAATCCGGCTTTCGAACCGCTGCCCGCCTATTTCCGCGAGCGGCTGAAGCCGGCGTTCCGAACCCTGCTCGCCGCCGCCGCCGCGGCCGGCGAGGTGCGCGCCGACGTCGATCCGGGCGATCTCTTGAACGCGGTCGCCAACCTCAGCTCCACGGCCCACGGCGGCGGACCCGAGCAGGCGCGCCGGATGGTGGCGCTGCTGGTGGATGGGCTGCGGTATAGGGCGCGGACGTAGCGATAGTTCAGCGCCGCAGGCCTCTCCACCGCTTCGCGGTCCCCCTCCCCCAATGGGGGAGGAGAATTTGGGTGGGGCGTCGCGATCGAATCTCCTCCCCACAGGGGGTGGGTTGGAGGGGGCTCTCGCCGCGACAAAGACCGACTTGACGACGATTCACTGGCGGTGTTGGCTCCGACGCGCGGGATTACCTTTGGTCGCGCGCGGTCTTTGACATCGTCAATCGGAACGAATGACCCCGAAGCTCGGCTCGGGCGGCGCTTGCGCGCAAAAACTTGCCGATCGTCAAAATCGGGTCGCCGTTAAGAACGGAAATTTACGGCGACCTGAAAATCGTGCGCGGCCAAAACGGCAATTTTCTACCCTTCAGCCTCGCGGCTTGGCCCGCGTGGTGGGCGTCGCGGCGGCGGGGTCCTCCGGCCACAGATGCTTGGGGTAGCGGCCGCGCATCTCCTTGCGCACCTCGGCCCAGGCGCCGCGCCAGAAGCCGGGCAGGTCGCGGGTGAGCTGGATCGGGCGGTGGGCGGGCGAGAGCAGCGCCAGCACCAGCGGGACCCGGCCGCCGGCGACGGCGGGGTGCCGGGTCAGGCCATAAAGTTCCTGCACGCGGACATCGACGCGCGGCCCGCCCTCGGCGGCGTAGTCGATGGCGAGGCGCGAGCCGGTCGGGGCCTCGAAACGCGGCGGGGCTTCGGCGTCGAGCCGGCGCTGGGCGGCGTGGTCGAGGCGTGCGCGGAGCGCGGCTTCAAGACCCTGGTCGGTGAGCTGGCCGAGGGCGGACTTGCCGGCGAGGGTCGGCGCCAGCCAGACGCCCAGGTCGGCGAGCAGGGCCGCGTCGGAGAGGTCGGGCGCGGCGGGGTCGAGACCGTGCAGGAAGGCGGCGCGGGCGCGCAAGGCGGCCGACGCCTCGCCCCAGGGCAGGGCCGCGACGCCCTTGGCGCGCACCTCATCCAGCAGGGCGGCGAGGATCAGCGCCGGGTCGGGGTTGGCGATCAGGCGCTCCTCGACCACGAGCGCGCCGAACGCCACCACTTCCTTGGCCTTCAGCCGCCCGCCGGCGTCGCGCTGCAGCCGCGCCTCGCGGGTGAGGCGGTCCTCGAAGGCGGTCTTCAGCTCGGCGGGATCGAGCTCGGCGGCGAGCAGGATGCGGTCGCGCGCCTCGCCGCCGCCGAGCTCGGCGATGGCGAGCCAGGGCGCCTTGGCGAGCGGTTCGGTCGCCTCCATGAAGACGCCGCGGCCGCTGGCAAGCTGGAAGTGGCCGGCCGCGCCGCGCGCCTTGGCGACCCGCTCCGGCCACGCCTCGGCGAGCAGCAGGGCGTCGCCGAGCGGCGCAGCGGCGCTCGCCCTGCCCGCTTCGGCGGCCCAGCGTCGGGCCAGGCCGGCGGCGTCGCGCGCCCTCGGCCCCCGATCGCGGGCGAAGCCGTCGAGGCGGGTCTCCAGGTCGACGGCGCGGCCGCCGAGGCCCCGCTCGACCGCCAAGGCGGCGATCCGGGCGGCGCGCTCGGCCTGACCGGAGGCTGCGGCGCGCAGCACCATGTGGGCCAGGCGCGGCGGCAGGGCGATGGCGGCCATGCGGCGGCCGTGGTCGGTGAGCGCGCCGGCCGCATCCAGCGCGCCCAGCCGTTGCAGCAGCGCCCGCGCCTCGGCCAGGGCGGCGGCCGGCGGCGGGTCGAGGAAGGCGAGGCTGGCGGCGCCCCATTGGGCGAGATCAAGGGCGACGCGGGCGAGATCGGCCTCCAAGATCTCGGGCCGGTCGAACGGGACCAGGCCGCGGGTCTCGCGCTCGTCCCAGAGCCGGTAGCAGACGCCGGGCTGGGTGCGGCCGGCGCGGCCGCGGCGCTGGTCGGCCGCTGCGAGCGAGACCCGCACCGTCTCCAGCCGGGTCAGGCCGCTGGCGGGGTCGTAGCGCGGCACGCGGGCGAGGCCGGCGTCGATCACCACCCGCACGCCCTCGATGGTGAGGCTGGTCTGGGCGATGGAAGTGGCCAGCACCACCTTGCGGCGGCCGGCGGGCGCGGGGGCGATGGCGCGGTCCTGGGCGGCGGGGTCGAGCGCGCCGTAGAGCGGGGCGATCTCGACGGCGGGGTCCCGCACCCGCTCCGCCAGCCGGTCGGCGACGCGCACGATCTCGCCCTGGCCGGGCAGGAAGACCAGCACGCTGCCCCCCTCCTCCGCCAGCGCCCGGACGACGGCGCGGACCACCTGGTCCTCGATCCGCAAGGCGGCGTCGCGGCCGAGATAGCGGGTCTCGACCGGGAACATGCGGCCCTGGCTCTCGATGATCGGCGCGTCGTCCAGCAGGGCGGCGACCGGCGCCGGATCGAGCGTCGCGGACATGACCAGGAGGCGCAGCTCGGGGCGCAGCAGCCCTTGCGCGTCGCGGGCGAAGGCGAGGCCGAGGTCGGCGTCGAGGCTGCGCTCGTGGAACTCGTCGAACAGCACCGCCGCGACGCCGTCCAGCCCCGGATCGTCCAGAATCATCCGGGTGAAGACGCCCTCGGTGACCACCTCGATGCGGGTGCGGGCCGAGACGCGCGAGGCCAGCCGCACGCGGTAGCCGACCGTGTCCCCCACCCGCTCGCCAAGCGTCGCCGCCATCCGCTCGGCCGCGGCTCTGGCGGCGAGGCGGCGAGGCTCCAGCACGATCAGCTTGCCGCCGGCGACCCAGGGCTGGTCCAGCAGCGCCAGCGGCGTCACCGTGGTCTTGCCGGCGCCAGGCGGGGCGACCAGCACGGCGCCGCTGCGCGCGGCCAGCGCCGCCTTCAGCGCCGGCAGGGCCTCGTGGATCGGCAGCACGGCGCCAAGCCGGTTACTCGACCGGCGGATGCGTGCCCATCGTGGCGACTTCGGCCTCGAACCTGGCCACGCCGTTCTTGCCGAGCTTGGAGTGCCAGAGGCCGTAGGTGAAGTAGACCACGATCGCGATCGCCAGATAGACCAGGAAGAAATTCCGCGTCGCGGGGATCGCCATCAGGCTCATCAGCAGGAAGATGCACATCAGCACGCCCAGGACCGGCACGACCGGAAAGATCGGCGTGCGGAACGGGCGCGCCATCTTCGGGTGGGTGACGCGCAGGTAGATCACCGTGGCGCAGACGATGGCGAAGGCCGCCAGCGTGCCGACGTTGGTCAGGTCGGAGAGCGCATCGAGCGACATGAACCCGGCGAAGCCCGCCGCCGCGATGCCGACGATGATGGTGTTGATCCAGGGGGTGCGGAACCGCTTGTGGACCATCGCCAGCTGCGACGGCAGCAGGCCGTCGTGCGACATGGTGTAGAAGATGCGGGTCTGGCCGTAGAGCAGCACCAGCATCACGCTGGAAAGCCCGGCGATGGCGCCCAGCTTCACCAGGATGCCGAACCAGCCGATGCCGATCTGGTTGACGGCGGTGGCGATCGGCGCGGGACCGTCGAGCGAGGCGTAGGGCACGATGCCCACCAGCACCGCGCAGGTGGCGATGTAGAGGACGGTGCAGACGACCAGGGCGCCCAGGATGCCGATCGGCATGTCACGGCCCGGGTTCTTCGACTCGGCGCCGGCCGTCGAGACCGCCTCGAAGCCGATGTAGGCGAAGAAGATCACCGCCGCCCCGTGGATCACCCCGCCGAGGCCATAGTGGGTGCTCTTCGCCCCGGTGAGCACGTCGGTGAGGGCGCGGAGAATCTGGTGCCCCATGTCCATCGGCGTGCCGGGCGGCGGCGCGGGCACCTGGGCCGGGATCAAAGGCGACCACAGCGCCGGATGGACGTAGAAGGCGCCGATGACGATGAAGGCGATGACGACCGACAGCTTGATGAACACGATGATGTTGTTGACCGTCGCCGACTCCGACACGCCGACGACCAGCAGGCAGGTCACGGCGATGATCCCGACGATCGCCGGCAGGTTCACCACCCCGTGGGCGATGACGACGCCGCCCACCTTCACGGCTTCGCCTGGCGCGGCGGTGAACTGCGGCGGGATCAGGATGTGCATGTCCTTCAGCAGGCTCACCAGGTAGCCGGACCAGCCGACCGCGACGGTGGAAGCCGAGAGGCCGTACTCGAGCAGCAGCAGCGCGCCCATGATCCAGGCCACGATCTCGCCCATCGAGGCGTAGCTGTAGGAATAGGCCGAGCCGGAGACCGGCAGGGCCGAGGCCAGCTCGGCGTAGGAGAGCGCGACGAAGGCGCAGAGCAGGCCGGTGATCACGAACGAGATCATGATGCCGGGGCCGGCCCATTCGGCCGCGGCGTGGCCGGTCAGCACGAAGATCCCGGTGCCGATGATGCAGCCGATGCCGAGCAGGATCAGGTTGAGCGCGCCGAGTGTCCGTTTCAGCTCGCCGTGGTCGGTCTCGGCGTGGATCATCTCCACCGGTTTGCGTTGGAAGACGCGTCCGACAACCCCGACGTTGGCCATATTCGCTCCGCACACCCCCTGGACCCGACGCGCGGCCGAGCCGGGGCACGCTAGCCGGGGCGTGGGCGAGCCGCAATGCGGGCCGTTGCGGCGAAACGCCAACAGCCACTTTGCGCTTGGGGCGCCGCGACACTATCCTTGAAGCGCATGGAAAAGACCCAAGAGCCGCCGGCCGCCGGCCCGCCGATCCGCGCCATCGTCGAGCCGGTGACGCCGCTGCAGCAGAACTGCACCATCGTCTGGTGCGTGAAGACCAAGAAGGCCGCGGTGATCGATCCGGGCGGCGAGGTCCCGCGCCTGCTGGCGATCCTGGCCGACCAGGGGCTGACGCTGGAGAAGATCTGGATCACCCACGGTCACATGGATCACGCCGGCGGCACGGCGGCGCTGAAGGACGCGACCGGGGTCCCGATCGAGGGGCCGCACCGGGACGACGCCTTCTGGATCGACCGGATCGCCGAGAGCGGGGCGCGCTTCGGCATGCCGGACGCCCGCGCCTTCACGCCGGACCGCTGGCTCGAGGACGGCGACCGGGTGACCCTCGGCGAGACCGAGTGGGAGGTCTATCATTGCCCCGGCCATACGCCCGGCCACGTGGTGTTCTTCAACCGCGAGGGCCGCTTCGCCCAGGTGGGCGACGTGCTGTTCGCCGGGTCGATCGGCCGCACCGACTTTCCGCGCGGCAGCTTCCCGGACCTGGTGGCCTCGATCACCGGCAAGCTGTGGCCGCTCGGCGACGACGTTACCTTCGTGCCCGGCCACGAGCAGCTTTCGACGTTCGGCCAGGAACGGCGCACCAACCCGTTCGTCTCCGACGAGGCGCTGGCGGCGATGCGCGACTATAGCGGCGGCAACACCAGCGGACCCGGTTAGACTCCGCGGAACGAGGAAGGGCGGGCGATGGCGACCACGACACGGCGACGTCTTGGCCAGATCTCCGGCGCGTCCCTGGCCGCCCTGACTCTCGGAGGAACGGCGATGGCGACCGAAGCGAACGCCACCGATGCGCCGGCGCGCAAGCTGCGGATTCTGATCCTCGGCGGCACCGGGTTCACCGGCCCGCATCAGGTGCGCTACGCCCTGGCGCGCGGCCACAAGGTGACCCTGTTCAACCGCGGCCGCGAAGCCGACATCTGGGGCGGCCAGGTGGAGGAACTGATCGGCGACCGCAACACCGGCGACCTCAAGGCGCTCGAGGGCCGGTCGTGGGACGTCTGCATCGACAACCCGACCACCCTGCCCTTCTGGGTCCGCGACGCTGGCCGCGTGCTCGCCGGCAAGGTCGGGCAGTACGTCTTCATCTCGACGATCTCTGTCTATGCGGACACCAGCAAGCCGGGGGACGAGACGGCGCCCGTCTTGGCCTACGACGGCAAGGACCCGATGGCCGAGACCGCCGCGACCCTCGCCGCCTCGCAAGGCCCGCTCTACGGACAGCTGAAGGCGGTGAGCGAGCAGGAGGCCAGGCGCCAGTTCGGCGCCGCCGTCACCGTGATCCGCCCAGGCCTGATCGTCGGGCCCGGCGACGCGACCGACCGGTTCACCTACTGGCCGGTGCGGCTGGCGCGCGGCGGCGAGGTGCTGGCGCCGGGCGACGGGACCGACGCGGTTCAGTTCATCGACGCCCGCGACCTCGCCGAATGGACCGTCCGGATGACCGAGCAGCGCGCGTTCGGCGTCTTCAACGCCACCGGGCCGGCGCATCGGATCGACATCCGCGAGATGCTCGCCGGCGTCGGCGCGGCGGTCGGCTCGGACGCCAGGCTGGTCTGGGTCCCGACCAAATTCCTCGACGCCCAGAACGTCGCGGCGTGGAGCGACCTGCCGGTCTGGGTTCCGGGCCAGGGCGACACGGCCGGCTTCGCGCGGCGCGACATCCGCAAGGCGCTCGCCGCCGGCCTCAGCTTCCGCCCGCTGGCGACGACGGCGCGCGACACTCTGGCCTGGTTCCGGCAGCAACCGGAGGCGCGCCAGGCGAAGCTGAAGGCCGGCCTCGCGCCGGATCGCGAAGCGGCTTTGCTCGCCGCATGGAAGGCGCAGGCCTAGCGGGACGCTCGCGCCGCGTTACGCCGGTGTTGCAATTGAGACATTCGTGCGCCACAGCGGCCTACGAGCTTCCGGCTCATGCAAGCGGTATCCGAAATGGCGACATTGAGCGCCGAGCCCATCGAGAAGATCCTGGTCGTCGACGATGACCCGGGCATACGCGACGTGGTCTCCGAATTCCTCCAGCGCCACGGCTATCAGGTCGAGACGGCGGCGGACGGCAAGGAGATGGATCGCTCCCTGGCGCGGGGCGCCGTGGACCTGGTCGTGCTCGACGTCATGCTGCCCGGCGAAGATGGCCTGGCCATCTGCCGCAAGCTGGCGCGGCCCGACGGCCCGGCGATCATCATGCTCTCGGCCATGGGCGAGGAGACCGACCGGATCGTCGGCCTGGAGCTGGGCGCCGACGACTATGTGCCCAAGCCCTGCAATCCGCGCGAACTGTTGGCGCGGGTCCGCGCCGTGCTGCGCCGCCGCCGCGAACCGCGCGGCGACGACAGCCTCGACGCGGCCTGCGAGTTCGCCGGCTGGCGGCTCGATCTGGTCCGCCACGAGCTGCGCTCGCCCGAGGGCGCGGTGGTGAACCTGTCCAGCGGCGAGTTCTCGCTGCTGCGCGCCTTCGTCGAGCGCCCGCAGCGGGTGCTGAGCCGCGACCAGCTGCTGGAATACGCCCGCGGACCGCAGTCCGACGCGTTCGACCGCGCCATCGACGTGCAGATCAGCCGCCTGCGACGCAAGCTGGACGACAGCGGCTCGGGCCAGGAGCTGATCCGCACGGTGCGCAACGAGGGCTACATCTTCACGCCCAAGGTCTCGCGCACGCCATGATGCGGCTGCCGGCCACGTCGCTCTACCTCCAGGCCCTGGGCCTGGTGGGCGCGACCCTGGCGGCCGTGCTCGTGGCTACGACGGTGGTGATCTTCAACATCCCGCCGCCTTCGCCGGACATCTACACCGTCAGCGAGGTCGCCCAGGTGATCCGCACCGGCAAGGACGCGCAGGCGGCCGAGGGCCGGCCGCTGCTCGTCCGCCACGCCGACCAACCGCCGGTGTCGACCGGCCCGACGAACGGCGGACGGCGCCATGCGAACTTCCGCGCGGGCCTGGCGTCGGTGCTGAAGATTCCCGTCGACAATGTGGTCCTCGCCCAGGACGCGCCGCGCATGTTCTACGGGCCGCCGCCGCGCATGGGCCACCGGGTGCCGACCGAGCTGGGGGCGCCGGAGCAGACGGTGCTGTTCGGGCCGTTCCAGGTCGCCGTGCGGCAAGCCGGCGGCAAGTGGCTGATGGTTTCGCCGCGCCGTGAGATGCTGGAACCCTGGCAGCAGCGGATCCTGCTGGTGCTGGCGACCGCCGCCATCGCGGTGACGCCGCTGGCCTGGTGGTTCGCCCGCCAGCTCGCCGCGCCCATCGCCGCCTTCGCCCGCGCCGCCGAGCGCCTGGGCCGCGACCCCGACGCGCCGCCGCTGGACGTGCGCGGCTCGTCCGAGGTCGCCGCCGCCGTCGCCGCGTTCAACCTGATGCAGGAGCGCCTGCGCCGCTATGTCACCAACCGCACCACCATGGTGGCGGCGATCGCCCACGACCTGCGCACGCCGCTGACGCGGCTCAGGTTCCGCATCGAGGCCGCGCCGGAAGAGCTGCGGGCCAAGCTCGCGGCGGACATCGACGAGATGGAGGAGATGATCTCCGGCACGCTCGCCTTCGTCCAGGACGCCACCCGGCCGGTCGAGCGCACCAAGCTGGAGGTTTCGTCGCTGGTCGAGACGGTGATGGACGAGGCGGCCGAAACCGGCGCGGACGCCGCGGTGGAGCGGGCCGAGCGCGCGGTGGTCGACGGCGATCCGATCGCGCTGAAGCGGCTGGTGACCAACCTCGTCGACAATGCGCTCAAGTTCGGCTCCCGCGCCCGCGGCCGGGTGTTCGCCGAAGCCGGCATGGCCGTGCTCGAGGTCGACGACGACGGCCCCGGCGTGCCGGAGGGCGAGATCGAGCGCGCCTTCGAGCCGTTCCAGCGGCTGGAAGGCTCGCGCAGCCGCGAAACCGGCGGCGCTGGACTGGGTCTGGCCGTGGTGCGGGCGATCGCCCGCGGCCACGGCGGCGAGGTCACGCTGCAGAACCGCGCCGGCGGGGGCCTCAGAGCCCGGGTCACCCTGCCGCTGGCGCTGCGGACCGCCGGCCGCCAGCCCGCGCCGGCCGCCGTCTGACGGCGGTCAGCCGCTCAGCAGGCTGGCCAGGATATTGATCCCGAGCGCGAGCACGGCGGTGTTGTAGAAGAACGCGGTGACGGCGTGGGCGGTCACCAGGTTGCGCAGCCGGATGCAGGTGACCGTCGGGTCGGAGACCTGGGCGGTCGCGCCGACGCAGATCGCCAGGTAGACGAAATCCATGTAGGTGCGCGCCGGCTCGCCCGGAAAGGCGATGCCGGCAGCCTCCCCGCGCGCGGCGACGTCACGGAAGTGGGCGTGGGCGTAGTGCAGCGCGAACACCGACTGCAGCAGGATCCACGACGCCACCAGGGTCACGATCGCCAGGCAGGCCACCGGCCCCCGCTGGCCTTGCGGCAGGTGTTTGACCGACAGCATCACCGAGACGATCGCCGCCAGGCTGGCGAGAATCGCCACGATGATCAGCAGCAGGATCACCCAGCGCCGCTCGTCGTCGCGCGCCGCGAGGGCTCGCACGTCGGCCTCGGTCGCGGTCAGGAACAGCCGCCAGATCAGCGCCAGATAGGCGGCGACCGCGAGATTCCAGCCGATCAGCGCCGCCGCGGTGGCGGAGACGCCACACAGCTTCGCCACGACAAAGGCGATAACGCCGATGACGGCGCCGATCGCTAGCCTCCACTGCAGCATTCGCGCTATCACCTTCGTTGTTGCGTCACGTCGCCGGAGCGATTTCGGGGCCACTCCGACGGCGGCGCAACCGTAACGCTTCAACGGCGTTAGCGAACTTGAGAAGCCAGTGCCAGACCCGAAGGACCCCGACGTTCCGACCGAAGTTCCGTTTCCGGAATACGAACCCGGCCGCGCGCCGGAGGAATTTCCCTCCGACCCGCCGCCAACCGGAGACCCCGACGACGGACGGCCGCGCGATCTTTCGAGGAACGGATCGCGATCGTGAAGGAGAAGAGTACAGTCATGGATATCAACAAGGACGAGGCAACGCGGCGCCCCAGCCGGCGCGGTTTTGCGGCGATGGACCCCGAGCGCCGGCGCGAAATCGCCCGCCGCGGTGGGGCGAGCGTCCCCAGCGAAAAGCGTAGCTTCGCGCAGGATCGCGACCTGGCCGCCAACGCCGGTCGCAAGGGCGGCGCGGCGTCGCGCGGCGGCGGACGCCGTCCGTCCCGCACGCCGACGGCCTAGAGCGGCGCTAGCGAATCGCCGTCCGGTCGCGGCTTCCGCGGCCGGACGGCTGATCGCGCCTAGCCGAACAGGAACACCGCGAACGCCGGCGGCGGCGCGATCCAGCGCTCGATGAGCCGCCAGCCCGCCCGCCGCGCCATGCCGGTGATGTCCTCGACCGTGAACTTGTAGGAATTCTCGGTGTGCAGGCTCTCGCCCTCGCCGAAGGCGAACGCGGCCCCGCCCACCCGCACGGTCTGGGCGTTTCGGCTCACCAGATGCATCTCCATCCGGCTGTCGACCGCGTTCCACACCGCGCGGTGGTCGAAGGCCGCGAGATCGAAGTCGCCGTCCAACTCGCGGTTGATCCTCACCAGCAGGTTCTTGTTGAACGCTGCGGTGACGCCGGCCGCGTCGTCATAGGCGGCCGTCAGCACCGACGGCTCCTTGACGAGGTCGGCGCCCAGGATGAACAGCCCCTGCTCGCCCATCAGAGCCCTGGCCCCGGCCAGCAGCCGCACGGCTTCGGCGGGGTCGAAGTTGCCGATCGTCGAACCGGGGAAGAAACCGATCCGCTGCCGGCCCGCGGCGACCGCCGGCGCATCGCCGCTCACGGTGAAGTCCCGCGCCAAGAGCTCGACCAGCAGCGCCGGATAGTCCCG
>Ga0302326_10021185_pt1 | contig 13342 bp, 13 predicted proteins | sample Palsa_T0_3_FD_202264 | JGI IMG/M metagenome (GOLD analysis project Ga0302326, IMG submission 202264) | Peat permafrost microbial communities from Stordalen Mire near Abisko, Sweden - Palsa_T0_3 | ecosystem: Environmental > Terrestrial > Soil > Palsa > Peat permafrost | place: Sweden: Abisko... | reverse complement strand
CGACCACCGGTGAGAACAGGGCGATCCCCGATGCGGCCGCCCGCTCAGCCTCGGCGAAGAGCCCGACGATGGCCCGGGCTTCGTCTCCTGAGACCAATGCCGGGTTGGCCTCGTGGACCACTCGTTGGATGATGCCAACGGCATTTTTGAGCTCGTCCTGCACGGTTGCACCCTCGGTGCATGCGATCGCTACGGCCACAAGGCAAGGATACGAAAGGGGTGTGACTCAACAGAGAGGGGACGACAGAGAGGGCGTCCCGGACCGAATGAAGGTGGTCAATCGAGGCGCCGTCGAGCTTTACCGCGGCGCCGGGCCCGACCCGCCTTACGGGCCTTACCCGGTAGGTATCCCGCACGCATCGTTGAAACGGATGAGGACCCACCGGGACTGGGCCGCGATCCACTCCCACTCGGTCAGTGACGCGTGCACGATGCGCGTCCAGCCCCGCCGTGACGTGGCCGGGGGGATGGCCAGGTTGGCGATCATGGAGGACTCGATCACCCCGGCGTGCACGGCGGCCACCACCAGCTCGCCCGGGTGTCGTTCGGCCAGTTCCCGCACTGCGGCCGCGGCCCGGAGAACGAATCCGGACCAGCTCTCGCCGCCCGGCGCGATCACGGTGTCGGGGTCGGTGTCCCACTCGGGCACGCCGAACCGGTCGACCACCTCCTGCCAGCCCAGGCCGTCGGCCTCGCCCGGGTGGAGCTCGCTCAGATCACGGTCCTGCACGATGGGGAGGGTGCCCCCTCCCACCACCGGCCGCAGGATCTCGGCCGTCTCCACCGCCCGGGGCAGCACCGACGCGTAGAGCGCCGTGGCGCCGGCGAGCTCCCCGGTTTCCGCCAGGCGTGCCGCCAGGGCGGACACCTGGCGTCGCCCCAGATCGGTCAGGCCGGTGCACCCGTGCACGCCGCCGACGACGCCCTTGACGTTGCAGATCGCCTCGCCGTGGCGCACGAGCACGATCCGGGTAGCGCCGGGGAGCGGGGTGAAGACCCGGCGGATCCCGCTGGGCACGCCGAACGGCGCCCCCAGCGACTCTCCATCGCTCACGGGCAGCTCATGCCAGGTTGCCGACGAAATGCTCCAGCTGGCGCAGGGTCCGGCACTCCACCACCTCGTCGCAGTGGGCGGCGTACTCCCCCACGATCGAGTCGCCCGAGCCCCAGTAGTCACGGGGCTCGGGATTGAGCCAGAACACGTGACGGGCCTTGCGCTGCAGGTCCTCGACGACCCACGACGCCGAGGCGTGATAGTTGTTGCGGGCATCGCCCAGCAGCAGGACGCTCGAGCGGGACGTCACCTGATCGCCCCAGCGGCGGTGGAACTCGGTCAAGGCATGGCCGTAGTCCGAGTGACCGTCGACCCAGATGACGTCGGCCTCCAGGTTGATGCGGGCCACCGCCTCCGCCGGGTCGACCACGCCCTCGAAGAAACGGGTCACCTCGTCGATGCCGTCGACGAAGACGAAGCTGCGCACCTTGGAGAACTGCGAGCTGATGGCGTAGACCAGGTGCAAGGTGAAACGGGCGAACGACGCCACCGACCCGGAGATGTCGGCGATGACGAAGATCTCGGGCTTGCTCGGACGGGGATGACGGAACCGGGGCTCGATCGGAACGCCGCCGGTCGACAGCGATCGCCGCATGGTGGCACGGAAGTCGAGGGGGCCCTTGCGGCCGTGACGGCGCTTGCGGGCCAGCCGCACGGCGAGCTTGCGCGACAGCGGTTGGAGGACCCGGTGCAGGACGGCCAGCTCGTCCCTGGTGGCGTGCATCACGTCGATGTCCTCGGGCAGCGGCTTGCGCACCGAGCGGGCCAGCGCTTCGGCACCCCGGTCCTCGACCAGCCGGCGCCGGATCTCCGTCTCCACGGCGCGGCGGAACTTCTCGATACGGACCTTGTACTCGTCGCCGGCCAACCGCTCCTCGAGGTCGGTCAGCCCACCCGGTGCCCCGGCCTGGGCCTGGCCCATCAGCTTGGCCAGGACGCCGTCGAGGTCCAGGTTCCGCAGGGTCCGGTAGAGGTAGTACGTGCCGCCGACCGGCCGTCCCGGCTCCATGCCGGCGTAGCGCTCGACCGCATTGCGCGCCACGGCGTTCATCAGGGCGTCGTCGGCGGAGAGCAGGGACTTGAACAGCATCTCGGCCAGCTCCTCGGGCGTCATCGCCTCGCCCCCGCCGGATCCCCGCCCCCTTCCCCGTCCCGAGCCTTCGCCGGCACCCGCGGCACCTTCGGCGTCCTGATCGATTTCGTTCCCGTCGGCGTCGAGCTCGCCCGCGACGCCGTGACCCCCGGTGCGCACGGCGAAGAAGACCTCGAACGCCGTCTCGAAGGCGCGCCAGTGCGACGACGACTTGACCAGGGTGGCTGCCAGGGCGTATTTCAACGCCTCACGGTCCTCGAGCGGGACGTGGTGCACGGCTTCGGCCGCATCGAGGTGTTCGGTCAAGGAGACCGGCAGGCCGGCCCGGCGGAGCTCGGTCACGAAGCCCGAGAGCAGATCGAGCATCAGTCAGTGCCCAACATCAGTCAGTGCCCAACATCAGTCAGTGCCCAACATCAGTCAGTGCCCAACATCAGCCGGCGGAGAGGAGTTCCTTGGCAGCCCGCTCGATGTCGGTCTGGTACTTCAGCAGGATGTGCAACGTGTCCCGGGCCCCGGCGGCGTCGATGGTCTCGATGCCGAGGAGGACAAGGGTGCGCGCCCAATCAAGGGTCTCGGAGACCGACGGGGGCTTGCGCAGCTCCAAGGTGCGCAGCGAACGGACGATGCGGGCCACCTGGTCGGCCAACTCCTCGGTGATCCCGGGGACACGGGTGCGCACGATCGCACGCTCGCGGTCGAGATCGGGGTAGTCGATGTGCAGGTAGAGGCAGCGCCGCTTGAGGGCCTCGGAGAGCTCGCGGGTGTTGTTCGAGGTCAAAAAGACCATGGGCAGGCGGGTGGCCTTCACCGTCCCCAGCTCGGGGATGGAGACCTGGTACTCGCTCAGGATCTCGAGCAGCAGGGCCTCGGTCTCGAGCTCGACCCGGTCCACCTCGTCGACCAACAGGACGACCGGATCGGTCGACCGGATGGCTTCGAGCAGGGGCCGGGTGAGGAGGAACTCCTCGGAGAAGATGTCCTCCTCGAGCTCCTTCCACGACGGCCCGCGTTTCTCGCCGTCGCCCGCGGGCTCGCTCCCGGTGCCGGCGGGCCCGCTCCCGGTCTCGCCGGGTCCGCCGGCTTGGATCCGCAGGAGCTGCTTGCGGTAGTTCCACTCGTAGAGGGCCTTGGACTCATCGAGCCCCTCGTAACACTGCAGGCGTATGAGCCGGGCGCCGGCCAACTCGGCCACCGACTTGGCCAGCTGCGTCTTGCCCGTCCCGGCCGGTCCCTCCACCAGGACCGGCTTCGCCAGCCGGTCGGCCAGGTAGACCACCCCGCTGATGGAGTCGTCGGCCAGGTATCCGACATCGTGCAAACCGTCCCGGACCGCGTCGAGCGATGCGAACCGGGGCGGCCCGGCGTCGGGCAGCCCGAGCTTGCGCGATGTCTCGGCCGCGTCCCGGCCGGCGGCCGTCTTGCCCGCGGCCGTCCCGGCGTCGGCACTCACTGGCGGACCTGCCCGTCTCCCCGTACAACCCATTTCACGCTGGTCAACTCCCGTACTCCCATCGGTCCTCGTGCGTGCAGCTTCTGCGTCGATATTCCAACCTCGGCCCCCAGTCCCAGCTCCTCGCCATCGATGAAGCGGGTGGAGGCGTTCACCAGGACGGCGGCGGCGTCAACCTCGGCCACGAACCGGTCCGCCGCCCGGAGGTCGGTGGTGACGATGGCCTCGGAGTGACCGGAGCTGAAGCGTGTGATGTGGGCGATCGCGCCCTCGATGTCCTCCACCACGCCCACGGCGACGGTGGGCCCGAGGAACTCGGCGGCGAAGTCGGCCTCGTCGGCCACGCCGGCGCCGGGCAGGATCGCCCGTACCCGTTCGTCGCCCCGCAGCTCCACCCCTGCGGCCACGAGGGCCGCCGCCATCGGGGGGAGGAAGCGGTCGGCCACGGCGGCGTGGACCAGGATCGTCTCCGCCGCATTGCACACCCCGAAGCGGTGCGTCTTGGCGTTGACCACGATCTCGAGGGCCATGGACAGGTCCGCCGCCCCGTCGACATAGACATGGCAGTTGCCGTCCCCGTCGAGCACGTAGGGGACGGTGGCGTGCTCGAGGAGCGAGGCGATCAGGGCCGGGCCGCCTCGGGGGATGAGGCAATCGACGAAGCCCCGCAGCCGCATGAAGGCGACCGCGGTCTCGTGCGAGGTTTCCTCCACCAGGGCCACCGCGTCCTCGGGCAGGCCGGCCTTGGCCAGCGCCCGCCGCAGGAGCGCCACGATGGCCCGGTTCGACGCCAGCGCCGAGGCCGAGCCCCGCAGGAACGCCGCATTGCCGGCCTTGAGGCACAGCCCGGCGGCATCGCTGGTCACGTTGGGGCGGTTCTCGTAGATCACACCGATCACGCCCAGCGGCACCCGCACCCGGGTCACCCGGAGCCCGTTGGGCCGCACCCAGCCCTCGACGACCTCCCCGACCGGATCGGCCAGCCCGGCCACGCCCCGCAGGCCGGCGGCCATGGCGGCCACCCTCTCCTCGGTCAGGCGCAGGCGATCCTGGGCGGACGCCGCCAAGCCGCCGGACTCGGCGCGGGCGAGGTCACCCCGGTTGGCCTCCAGCAACGAGGCGCATTCCTGCTCGAGCAGGTCAGCCGCGATGCGCAGGGCATCGTCGCGCACCGGTCCCGGAGCGCCGGCCACCAAGCGGGAAGCCGCCTGGACGCGGCGCGCCAGGTCCTCCAGATCCGGTGTCGGCAATTCCGGTGTAGGGAATTCCGGTGTAGGCACCGAGTTAGCGTACAAGCACCAGGTCGTCACGATGGACGACCAGGTGGGACATGTCCTCGGGCAGCTGGTCGCTCCGGCGCCCGATCCATTCCGACGAGCGGGCGGACCCCAGGCGGGCCAGGCCCTTGGCGAAGATCTTGCCGTCGGGCCCCACGATCTCCACCGCATCATCGGGCCCGAAGTCGCCCTCCGCAGCCACCACGCCCGCCGGGAGCAGCGACCGCCCCTTCCCGGCCAAGGCATCCTGGGCACCCTGGTCGACCACGAGGCGGCCCGACGCGCCGAGGGCGAAGGCGATCCACAGCTTGCGGGCCGAAAGGCGGCCGGGACGGGCGCGGAACACGGTGCCCACCCCCGGCTCACCCGCCACCGCCGCCGCCACGACGCCCGGGCGGGCGGCGTCGGCGATGATCGTCTCCACGCCGGACCAGGTGGCGATTTTGGCGGCCGCCACCTTCGAGGCCATGCCGCCGCTGCCGATCGGGCTCCCGGCTCCGCCGGCCATCTGCTCGAGATGGTGGTCGATCTCGACCACCTCTTCGACCAGTGAGGCCTCGGCGAAGTGACGGGGATCCGCCGTGAGCAACCCCGGGGCATCGGTCAGGAGGAGGAGCAGCTGGGCCCGGACCAGGTGGGCCACCAACGCGGCCAGACGGTCGTTGTCCCCGAAGCGGATCTCCTCGTCGGCCACGGCGTCGTTCTCGTTGACCACGGGGACCACCCCGAGCTCGATCAGGTGGGCCAGGGTGCCCCGGGCGTGCAGGTACTGCGTGCGGTGGACGAAGTCGAGCGGGGCCAGGAGCACCTGCCCGGCCAGGATCCCGTGCGGGTCCAGGCCGTCCTGCCACATGCGCATGAGCCGGTGCTGCCCGACGGCCGAGACGGCCTGCAGCACGGCCGGGTCGCCCGGGCGCTTCTCGCCCCGCCCCAGCGCGCTCCACCCGGCCGCGATGGCGCCCGACGTCACGACCACGACGATGTGCCCGGCAGCGCGCACGGCGGCTATCTCGCCACACAGCCGCTCCACCGTGGCCGGGGTCACCGACGACGAGCCCACCTTGACCACCACCGATCGGGGCGTCGCCGCCGATGGACCGGTGGCACCGCTGCTCACTGCTCGCCCCAGGTGAACGTCATCGCACCGACAGAGACCTCGTCGCCGTCACGCACGCCGGCCCGGGAGAGGGCCCGGTCCACCCCCAGGCGCCGCAGCCGCTTGACGGCTTCATCGAGCGCGCCCAGGTCGTTGAGATCGGAGAAGGCCACGGCCCGCTCGGCCGCCCGCCCCACCACCCGCCAATTCCCCGGGCTGACCTGCTGCACGTCGACGCCTTCGGCCGCGGGCCGGTGCACCACGACGGCACCGGTCGCCTCGACGGTGGCCGCAGCCCGCGCCGAGCCGACCAGGACGGCCAGCTGCTCGATCAAGGGGCGCACGCCGGCGCCGGTGGCGGCCGAGAGCACCAGATCACAGACGGGAGCGCCCGAGGCGCCGGAGCCGTCGCCCCCGCCCGGGTTGTCGCCCGGCGAGAGGTCCAGCTTGCTCCCGACGACGACGCGGGGTCGTTCCAACAGTGCGGGCTGGTACCCGCCCAGCTCCCCGAGCAGGATCCGCAGCTGCTCGCCGGGGTCGTGGACGGCCTGGGGATCGAGGTCGATCAGGACGACCAGGACGCGGGCCCGCTCGATGTGGCGCAGGAACTGGTGGCCCAGGCCCTTGCCCTCCGCCGCCCCCTCGACCAGACCTGGGATGTCGGCCATCACGAACTCGGTCCCGTCCCGCACGCCGCCCACACGTACCACGCCCAGGTTGGGTACCAGGGTGGTGAACGGGTAGTCGGCGATCTTCGGCTTGGCCGCCGACACGGTGGCGATGAGGGTGGACTTACCCGCGTTGGGGAACCCGACCAGGGCCACGTCCGCCATGAGCTTGAGCTCCATATCGAGCCAGCGCTCCTGCCCCTTCTCCCCCTGCTCGGCGAAGGCGGGCGCACGGCGTCGATTGGAGAGGAAGCGGGCGTTGCCCCGCCCGCCCTGGCCACCCTCGGCGATCAGGAAGCGGTCGCCGTCACCGGCCAGGTCGCATTGCACCTCGCCATCGTTGTCCCGCACCACGGTGCCGACCGGCACGGGCACCACGATGTCCTTGCCCCGGGCGCCGTGCTTCTTCTGCCCCGACCCGTGCCCGCCATCGGTCGCCCGCCGGAAGGGGTGGTCCCGGAAGCCCAGCAGGGAGGATTGGTTGACCGAGGCCACCAGCCAGACGTCTCCTCCGTGGCCCCCATCCCCGCCGTCGGGCCCACCGCGATCGACATGGGCCTCGCGCCGCCACGACACCGCTCCAGCACCCCCGTCGCCGGCACGAGCGTGGAGCTGAGCCTGATCGACGAATCCTGCCATTTCGGTCCAGCTTAGGGGGCAAAAAGGCGATGAGCCCGCTCCCCCACCTCTGAACGGGCCCGTTCGGCGTCAATGCTGACGCACACGCCGTCGACGACCACCGCCGCCCCGCCCACCCAGACATCGGTCACGAGGTACCCGGCGCCGGCCCAGACCAGGTGCCCGAGCAGCTCGGCTTCGTTGAGCGCCGGCACGAAGCGGGCGTCGTCGGTGCGCAGCCGGATGACATCGGCCGGGCGCCCGGCCTCGAGCGAGCCGACGGGCAGTCCGAGGGCCTCGCCCCCGCCCCGGGTGGCCAGCCGCAGGGCGGTCGCCGAGCTGATGACTCCCGGATCCGCCGCGGTGGCCCGGGCCAATATGGCGGCCAGGCGCATCTCGTCCCACAGATGGAGGTCGTCGTTCGATGCGGGCCCGTCGGTGCCCAGCCCGACCCGGATTCCCCGGGCCAGGAGCTCGGCCAATCTGGCCACGCCCGAACCCAGCTTCCCGTTGCTCCCGGGGCAGTGCGCCACGGCCACGCCGTATTCGGCCAGCAGGTCCATATCCGCCTCGTCGAGCCAGATGGAATGGGCGGCCAGCACGGGGCCGTCGAACACACCCAACGACGCCAGCAGCGCCGGTGCGGACATGCCATGGCGATCGGCGACCACCCGCCCCTCCGCCTCGGTCTCGGCCAGATGGATCTGAACCATGGCCCCACGGCGCTGCGCCTCTTGTGCCACGGCCGACAGTCCCGCCGGGGGCAGGCTGTACGCCGCGTGGGGGCCGAACCCGACATGGAGACGGCCGTCGCGCCCGTCCATCTCGTCGAAGACACGGCAGGCTTCGGCCAGATGGCCCTGCCAGCTACCTGCCGGATCGATCCCGGCTACGTCGAACACCCCCGGCGTGAGCACGCAGCGGATGCCCGAGGCCAGGGCGGCCTCGGCGACGGCGGCCGGGTACAGGTACTGCTCGCACGTCGTCGTCACCCCGTTGCCGAGCAGCTCGAGGGCGCCCAGGGTCATCCCCCAGAACACGTCCTCCTCCCCGTGCAGGGCCTCGCGCGGCCATACCGCCTCGGTGAGCCAGCGGTCGAGCGGCAATCCGTCGCCTGCGCTGCGCACCAGGGTCATCGGTGAGTGGCCGTGGCAGTTCACCAGCCCGGGCATCAGCAACCCGCCCAGCTCCCGCACGTCGGTGGCCGCACCGGCCGGGACGTCCCGGGGATCGCCTACCCACGAGATCAGGCCGTCCTCGATCTCCACGGCGCCCGGCCGCAAGATGGTCTCGTCGTCATCGACCGTGAAGACGGCGTCGGCGACGAGCCGGGTGGTCACACCGAGCCGACGAAGAGACGGTCCGTGAGTTCCGCCGAAAGATGGAGGGTCTCGTCACCGCCTTCAACCTGTACCTCGAGGTTGTCCTCCCCGTCGCGGGCGCCGACCACGGCCACCACGCCGGGAATGAACCCGCCCTCGCCGAGGAGGGTCAGCGAGCCCAGGTTGAGCTCGACCTCTTCGCTGATCCGCACGAGGCGGACCCGCTCACCCGTGCCGACCTCGGTCAGGGGGCGGGTGCTCACGGCCACCGCCGTCGACCCCGAGCCCGGGATCGGGTTCCCGTGGGGACAGGTGGCGGGGTCGCCGAGCAACTCCACCAGGCGGGCCTCGACGGCGTCGGAGATCACGTGCTCCCAGCGGCCGGCCTCGCGATGGACCTTGTGCCACTCGAGCCCGATCACGTCGACCAGGAGGCGCTCGGCCAGGCGGTGCTTGCGCACGACCTTCTCGGCCAGGGCGCGCCCGCTCTCGGTCAGGCTGAGTCGCCGGCCCTCCCGGGAGACATAGCCGTCTTCGATGAGCCGGTCGAGCATCTCGGACACCGACGGGGCCGAGCGGCCGAGCCGCTCGGCGATGCGCGCCTGAATGACCGGGACGCCCTCCTCGGCGAGCGAGAGCATGGTCTCGAGGTACTCCTCGACGGGTGGATGGAACTCCTGGGGCGCGTGGCTCTGCTCAGGCCCCATGGCACTGGTCTTCTGGGGTCGCGGGCACGTCGAGTGCGGGATTGCGGTCGAAGAACCCGACCGGGATGAGGCTGAAGCCCGTGTACTCGACCGGCATGACCGGCCAGTCCTCCGGTCGGGGAATGTGGGTGACCCCGAACGAGTGCCAGAGCACGATGTCGGTGTCCACCAACGAGCGGTCCTGCGCCGTCCACTCCGGCAGCCCGGCTCCCCCGCCGTGCTGGTTCGGATAGTCGCCGGCGGCGCGGCGCTCGTCCTCGGCGAACGGCGTCACCCACAGATTGTGGGCGGCGAACGTGGCCCGCTGGCCCACATTCGAAGACGGGTCGGCCAGCAACGTGGGCGTCGATCCCGGCACGAGCTTGTAGGCCGTGGGCTGACCCACGGCATTGACCGTCGACCGATTGACGATCTTCCACGAACGGCTCCGTAACGGATCGACGTCCCGCTGAGCCGCCAGCTCGGTCTCCAACAAGGTGGCCACCGGGGCAAAGGCGTTCCCCCACGGGTTCTCGTCCCCGAGCGGTGACCGCACGGTGTCGACCTCGAAGACGGCGTTGTCGCCACCGTCGACCTCCATGTTGAGGCGGACGTTGAACATGTGCTGGTGGTACGGCGCGGCCAGGCCGGGAGCCACCATGCTGGCGTTGGCGCCACCCACGCCGTCCGCCACACCCATGGTCGACATGATGCCGGTCAGCTTGACCTCGAACTGCATGGTGCCGTCCAGGTAGAAGTACCAGTAGAAGCCGTACTCGTAGTTGCCCACCGTGGCGATGGAGCTCACGACGAGGCGCCGCGAACGCCGCACCTCGGTCCGGCCCGACGTCATGTCGACGTGCTTCCAGAGGATCCCGTAATCCTCCTCGTGCAGACAGATCGCATTGGGACGCGTGTGCGGCCGACCCTGCTCATCGGAGAACACGTCGTCGAGGTAGACGATCTCGCCGAGGCAGTCGCAGCCGAGCGTGAGCGAGTTGGCCATGCGGCCCAGGCCCCATTCGCCGGCGTCGAAGGCGCTCTTCCACGAGTGCATGGGCCCCGGATCGCCGTAGGGGACCACCATTTCGCTGACCGAGGCCCGGAACACGAGGGGGCGCACCCGTCCCCCGTCCTCATAGCCCACGGTGTGCAGGACCAGGCCCTCGAGGGGGTCCATACCGACGCGGAGGGACCACTTCTGCCAGCACACCAGATTGCCGTCGACGCTGAAGCTGGGGCCCTGTGGCTGGGTGATGGTGAGCGGGCGCAGGTCGGTGCGCAGCGGCCCATTGTCCTCGGGGTAGTAACTCCCGCCCTGGGGCGGGAAGGGCACCACGCCGAAGTCGACGACCTCGAGCACGGTGCCCCGTCCCATGTCGACGTAGGCCAGGAGACCCTCGAGGGGACGGGCGTAGCCGTTGTCATCGGGCGAGTCACGCAGGTAGGCCAGCGCCTTGGTGATCCGCCTGTTCTTCTCGTGGTCGGATCCGAAGGTCCCGGCGGGCCAGGGGTCGATCTGGACCAGCGACTTGTCCACGATCCCCCGGCGGTCCAGCGCGGCGTTCCATTCGGGATCGGCGCGGAGGGCGCCGATGACGGCGATGGCCTCTTCGATCTGGAGGTTGGGCCGGACGTCCGCCACCTCCACCCAGCTGTCGACGACGCCGCGCGTCACGGACACGATCACTTCGACGACGGTGGCTTCGGGACCTTGCAACAGCACGGCGCGCACCTGTCGGTCGACCGTCACCGCCTCCCCGCGGTCATAGGCGTGCACGAGTGCCTTCGGCGGATCGCAGAGCCCGACGTAGGCAAAGCGGACATCGTCGACGGGAATCGACACCTGCCCGCTGTCCAGCACGATCTGGCGGGCAGCCGTGATCTCGTTTCCGTCGAGCGGGGACAATGGATGGCGGGGCGCGGTAGTCATGCCCGCGCCATGATAAGCGGCCCGCGACGGCAAGCCCCTACGCTGCCCCCATGACCGAAGCTCCGGACAATGCGGCACGCACGGCCCGCGAACTGGCACGGCGCACCGGGGTCGAGCACCACGACGTCCTCGTGATCCTCGGCACGGGCCTGGCCGCGGCGGCGGAGCGGTTGGGGGCCACCGGCCCCTCCATCCCCCTGGCCACCCTGCCCTTCTTTCCCCGCTACACGGCCACCGGGCATCACGCCCAGGGATGGTCGGTCCAGATCGGGGGCAAGATGGTGCTGGTCTTCGCCGGCCGTTGCCACGCCTATGAGGGAATCGAGCTGAGCGAGGTGGTCCACCCCCTCAGAACCGGGATCGCCGCCGGGTGCTCCACCGTGATCCTGACCGCCGCGGTGGGGGGGATCCGCCCGGATCTGGGCACCGGCTCGATCATGGTCGTCTCCGACCACCTCAACCTGACTGGCCGCTCACCCCTGGTCGGCCCCGAGTTCGTCGACATGGTGGACGCCTACGCGCCCGAGCTGCGCGCGCTGGCCCTGGACGCGGCGGGCCCGACCCTCCCGACCGGCACCTACGCCCAGGTGCTCGGACCCCAGTTCGAGACGCCGGCCGAGATCAGCATGCTGCGCACCCTGGGCGCGGACGTTGTCGGCATGTCGATGGCGCTCGAGACGATCGCGGCCCGCCACGCCGGAGCCGCCGTTCTCGGACTGGCTGTCGTCACCAACGAGGCGGCGGGAACCACCCCGGGCGACACCGGCATCGACGGCATCGTCGCCACCGGCTCGGCCGCAGTGCCAACGCTGGCCGAGGTCATCCGGCACGTCGTACTGTCTCTGCCATGACCCTCGCGCCCACCGGACTCGACCACGTAGCCCTCAATGTCCCCGACGTGCCTGCCGCGATCGAGTTCTATACCAAGGTGCTGGGGTTGAGGCAGAACTTCGAACGACCCGACTTCGGGTTTCCCGGCGCCTGGCTCGAGGCCGGCGGGCAGCAGGTGCATCTCATCGAGCTCCCGGCGCCGCCCAACCTGGGCCAGCACTTCGCTCTGCTCTACGACGACATCGGCGCCGTCGTCACGGAGCTGCGGGCGCAGGGGCTCGAGGTGAGCGATCCCGTGGCGAGCGGGCCGAACCGCCATCAGGCCTTCGTGTCAGACCCCTGGGGCAACGCGATCGAGCTGCACCAGCACCCCCGTTGAGGGACCGGGGGCCGAGCGAGCCTCCTAGCCGGTCAGGATGTCGACGTGCTTGCGGCCCCGCCGGGCGCCGAACTTGACCACGCCGTCAGCCGTGGCGAACAGCGTGTCGTCGCCGCCCCGGCCCACGTTCTGGCCCGGGTAGAACTTCGTCCCCCGCTGGCGCACGATGATCGAACCGGCGGTCACCGTGGTGCCGTCGAATTCCTTGACCCCGAGACGCTGGGCATTCGAATCGCGTCCGTTGCGGGTTGAACCGCCGCCCTTGGTCTTAGACATGGTGAGCTCCTTCGCCCGGCGCCGTCAGCCGGCTGCCGTGATGGCGGTTATCTCCAGCGTGGCGTAGTGCTGGCGGTGGCCCCACCGGCGACGCTGGTTCGACTTGTTCTTGTAGGTCATGGCGTTGATCTTCGGGCCCTTTTCCTCGCCCACGACCTTGGCGGTCACCGACGCACCGGCGAGTTGGGCCGGGGTGGCCAGGACGGTGGCGCCGTCGACGACGAGGACGGGCTGCAAAGACACCTCGGTGCCGACGGGCTCGCCCAGCAGCTCGACGCGGACGCGTTGGCCCTCGGCCACACGTTCTTGCTTCCCACCGGACTTGATGACTGCGTACATAAGGGGGAGACCTTACCGCAGAACCGAGTCGTCCAATGTCACGCCCCGCCCCCCGCAGACGGCGCACTCGGTCGAAAGCGTCTCCAAGAGGCCCTCCGAGATGCGCTTGCGGGTCATTTCGACCAGGCCCAGCTCGGAGATGTCGAAGACCTGGGTCCGGGTCTTGTCGCGGGCCAGGGCGTTGCGCAGGGCGGCGGCCACCTTGTCCCGGTTCTCCCGGATCTCCATGTCGATGAAGTCGATGACGATGATGCCGCCGATGTCGCGCAGCCGGAGCTGGCGGGCCACCTCCTCGGCCGCTTCCAGGTTGTTGCGGT
>Ga0302326_10021182_pt1 | contig 13344 bp, 9 predicted proteins | sample Palsa_T0_3_FD_202264 | JGI IMG/M metagenome (GOLD analysis project Ga0302326, IMG submission 202264) | Peat permafrost microbial communities from Stordalen Mire near Abisko, Sweden - Palsa_T0_3 | ecosystem: Environmental > Terrestrial > Soil > Palsa > Peat permafrost | place: Sweden: Abisko... | reverse complement strand
GGCTCACAGAACCAGTCGATCGTCTCCCGCAGGCCCTCGTCCCTGGTCAGGCGGGGCTTCCAGCCGGTGCGCTCGCGAAGCTTGGTCGCGTCGCAGACGAGCCGCATCACCTCGGATTCCTTCGGGCGCAGTCGCTGAGCGTCCTCCACGATATCCGCTTCCACGCCCATCAGCTTGGCGATGTCTTCCGCGAGCTTGCCGATGGCGATATCGTCGCCCGGCCCGCAGTTGAACACCTCGCCGAGCACCGCCGAGGCCGGGGCCTCGCCCAGCTCAATGAAGGCCTGGACGGTGTCGGTGACGTAGGAAAAGTCCCGGGTCGGGTCGAGCGCGCCGAGTTTGAGCAGGCGCGTGCCGGTCGCGAGCTGCGTGATGACCTGCGGGATGACCGCCCGGGTGGACTGCCGGGGGCCGAAGGTGTTGAACGGCCGCAGCGTTACCGCCGGGACGCCGAAGCTGAGGTGGTAGGACTCGACCAGCTTGTCGGCGGCGATCTTGGAGGCGGCGTACGGCGACTGGGCCTGCAGCGGATGCGATTCGCTGATGGGCACGGTGCGCGCCGTGCCGTAGGTCTCGCTGGTTGACGTGTGCACCATTCTCGGCGTGTGGCAGGCGCGGACGGCCTCCAGGACGTGCAAGGTGCCGATGGAGTTGTTGTCCACGAAGGACCTCGGCGCACTGTAGGAGTAGGGCACCGATCCGATCGCGGCCAGGTGATACACGACTTCCGCGCCCTCAACGACCTCACGCGCCGACGCGGGATCGCGCACATCGCCGAACACCACGTCGACGTGGTCCATGACGTCCCGGTCGAGGGTGTCGAGCCAGGCACATGAGCTCCACATGTTGTACAGCACCATCGCCCGTACCCGGCATCCGCGTTGCACCAGTGCCTCGACCAAATGGGATCCGATGAATCCCTCGGCACCGGTGACGGCTACGACATCCGTCATGGTCATTCCTCCTACATGTGGCGCGCTGATTTCGCGCGGATTCGAACGGTCCTAACTGGGCTGGCGACTAGCCGTGACGTATCGCTGCTCCCAGCGACATGAAGGCATAGCAGCCCATCACGACGAGCAGCACGGCAGGCGTCACTACCTGCACTATCATGCCCTCGTTGTGGAGAATGAGCTCGGCCGCCAAGGCGGCCGAGGCGATGAGAAGCGGGATAGCGCGGATCTGCATGGTCTGCATCAGGAGCGCGAGGAACATGGCCGCCCCCAGCATCAGGTAGGCCGCCATCTCCGGCAGGTCGGCCCAGCCCGGGTGAGCGAAGCCGATCGCGCCCGCGATGGCGGCCCCGGCGGCCATAAGCGCGGCCGTGCCGCACACATACTGCAGCAACGCGACGAACAGGCAAAGGCGCGAACGGAGCCGGAAGCCGCCCAATCCGCTCATCGTGCCAAGCAGCCGCCGGGTCCGCCGCCGGTACCACAGCAGGCTCCACTCCGCCGCGCCCATGCTCAGCGAGAGCGGCAGCGAGGCGAGCAGCGCGCCGGTATTGAGGCCACCATGGCCCTGCGGGCCTGCTATCACAGGGAACGTGAGCAAACCGGCCGCCACCACGCCGAAGGCGATGGCCGGCACCGCGGCCCACAGTTCCGGCGCGGCCAGCAGGTGGCCGACCCGGGGACCTTGCTTTCGCGTGCATATCAGCGCGATCAGGCAGGCGAGCAGCGGCGTGGCGCCGAGGAGGACCCAGGTCAGATGCTCAAGCCCGGCCGGACGGCCGAGGTAAAGGAAGACGCCGCTGCCCACCACACCGGGGACGAGCGCGACCGGAAGCCACGTTTCCGCGCCCACCACCATGAGCACGGACGCACCGAGCATGTAGACGCCCTCACCCGCGCCGAAGAAGAGCACCAGGGGGTGAGAATGCAGGTAGAACCGGGCGGCGAGCATGGCCAGGGCCACCAGCACCAACCCGGCACCGAGTCCCGCCCGCAGCACCCGCCGCACTTGCCCCTCGTCGGCGGTGCCGGCCCGGCGCAGGTATCCGATGGCCGCCACACCCTGGCTGACCCCCCACGCCACGAGCAGCGCCAGCACCAGCGTGGGCAGCACGCCCGGGCCGCCGAGCAGGCCCGCGGCCGCGGGAAAGCAGACGGCAGGCAGCGCGTAGAGCAGACCATGCAGCAGCGGCCTGAGCCGGTTCACCTGCCATGGGTCGGTGGCCGGCGCCGGGGCGGCCGGCCGTCGCGACACGCGCCGGTACATCGCGCGCGCCAGGGCGAACACGTCCTTGACGCCGTACTCTTCCTGGACAGCCCGGTCGTTGAAGCCCTCGAACTCCAGCGCGCTGGCCACTTCCAGCGGATCTACGGCCGACTCGCACACGGCGCTGAACTTGTCGCACAGGGCGGCCACCGACAGCGTGTCGATGCCGTAGGGATCCAGTTCCTGAAGCCACTGCGGGGACTTCCCGTTGATCGTCGCGACCGGGCGCGCGTCTTCCGCGCTGTCGGTACTCACCTCATCGCCTCCGTCAGCTGGGACCCCGCCGTGGTCCGGTCCTCATCGCCTCGCTCGGTGAACTGCTCCTCGCCCTCGTCCCCGCGGTTCGCCTCGGACAGCTCAGCTTCAGACAGCTCAGCTTCAGACAGCTCAGCTTCAGACAGCTCAGCCTCGGACAGCTCGGGCACAGACAGCTCGGGCGACCTCCCGGCCGCCACCGGGAGGATCATCGTCTGGTCGACGTCGGGCTCGGCTGTGTCCTCCTGGAGTACCTCCGGGTCCGGAACGGGCAGGCCCGGCCAGGTCGCGCGCAGCACGGCCAGCGGCTGGGTCATGTCCGAATCGAGCGCGCCGGAGAACGCGGCGGGCCCAGGAGCGGGTGCCGGCCAGCCTCGGCCAAGCGCCGGCAAGATCTGGGTCATCTCTTCGTCGGTGTGCACGCGCTGCGGACCGGCCTCGGCCGCTCTGACCGTATCCGGCCTGGGCCCGACCAACGTGTTCTCTTCCTCGGCGGGCAGCGTGATCCAGTGACCGGAGCGGGACGAGGCGCCGGATTCCTGCTGGCCTGCCGCCGGAACCTGATCGGGAACGCTCCCGAGCCTGGTGTACATCTCGTCGAACGCGCTGATCGCCCGGTCCACGGTGAAGTGCTCGATGGCCCGCTCCCGGGCGGCGACGCCCATCTTCCGCCGCATGCCGTCATCGCGCAGCAACTTCAGGCAGGCGTCCGCGAGGGCCGCGGGATTTCGAGGCGGCACCACGAGGCCGGCGTCGTCGCCCAGGGCCTCGGTGACCCCGCCGACGTTGGTGGCCACGCAGGGCCGTCCGCACGCCATGGCCTCGATGAGCGTGTAGGGGAAGCCTTCGGTGATGCTGCAGAGCACGACGACATGTCCCGCGGCGTAGGCGTCCCGGATCTCGGGCACCCGGCCTTCGAACGTCGCCTGCTTGCTGATGCCCAGGTCGTACGCTTCGGCCCGGCAGTGCTCCAGGTAGGCTTCCCCGCCCTGCGGCGCTGAACCAAAGATGCGCAGCCGCGCCTCCGGCATCTCCCTGAGGACCAGGGAGAACGCGCGCAGCAGGGTGATGAGGTCCTTGAACGGGTCGATGCGTCCCGCCCACGAGATCGTCATAACCTCGGGTTCGGTGTCCACGACGGGAAAGACAGCCGGATCCACGCCGTTGTAAACGGTGCGGACGCGCGCCTCGTCCGCACCGAGCTCCGCTTCCCAGCGCTTGTTATAGATGTTGCCCGGAGTGATGATGTCGGCTTCGTGGTAACCCAAGGTGCAGAGGCGGCGCAGGAAACGCAGGTACAGGTCTTTCACCGGCCAGCCGAACTCCGGGCGGCGCAGGTGCAGGTACTGCTCGCGCATGTAGACGCCGTGCTCGGTGACGATCATCGGCACCCCATGCCGCCACTTGGCCGCGAAGGCGGGCAGGGCACCAAGCCCGTTAGTCACCGTGTGCACCACGTCTGCCTGCACGGGCGGATGGGAAAACGGCCGCAGCGCATGCTCGAGAAGCTGCATCGCGGTGACCGCGTCGCCGACAGTCGGCACCATCCGGCTGAGCCCGGGGTCACCCTGGGCGGGCCGGCCGTTAACCTCGTCCTGGGCGGGCCGGCCGTTAACCTCGTCCTGGGCGGGCCGGCCGTTAACCTCGTCCTGGGCGGGCCGGCCGTTAACCTCGTCCTGGCCGGCCAGCCCGCTAAAGTGGTCGCCGTCGATGGCGGCCAGGCCGTTCGGCAGGCCGGCGGCGGCGCTCTCGGGCAAGATATCCGGCCACTGCTGCCGCCACGCGTCGCTGAGCAACTTCACCCCGGTCTCGCTGAGCAGGGCGCGCCGCAGGTTCTCGGTCTGCCCGAAGGTGAACAGCTCGTGCATCACCTCGGAGAACCTGTCCTGGGCCTGGTCAGGCCGGGTGAGCAGCACGTCGACCAGTTCGGCCAGCAGGGAGTCGGCGCGCCGCCGGGACAGCCGTGCGCGCAGCGGCACCGTCGGCGGGCGGCCCCAGAGCGGGATCGTCACGACCGACTTCACGTTGCCGGGAAGCTCCCACCGCATCGGCTCGTTTCCGGTGGCGACCAGCGGGATCAAGGTGAAGTCATACTGCGGCAACCCGCGGACAAGCTGGTCGCACCATACGCTGACGCCACCGAACTGATGCGGATAAGTACCTTCTCCTACCAGTGCCACCTTCATATCAAGCCGTGTCACCTCGGTTGCAGACCGGCATCTCGTACCGTCCGGGCGGGGGATTCCTCACACGGTCTCCCGCTGGGCGGAACCCGGCTGCGACAGTCCCCGGCGGCGGCGAGCCGCCAGCCGCCTGGCCGGCCGCCTGCGGGACGCGGCGACCTGCTCGTAGAGGTCATCGATCTTCTTGACCACCGACGCCATGCCGTAGCTCGCGAAGACCGTCTCGTCAGCTTCGCGCGGTTGCGGTCCGGCCTCGACCGCCTTGCGAATCTCCGTGCCCAGGCCCTCGACCGTTCCCGGCACCTGGCGGGCCTGGCTGGTCGGCAGGCCGTCCAGGGCCGGGCAGACCGTGTAGAGCACGGGCAGGCCGCTGGCCATGGCCTCAAGGACCGACAGCCCGAACGTCTCCTGGACCGAGGCGGCGACGTACACATCGAAGGAGGCCATCATCGCGGCGGTATCGGACTGGAAGCCGCCGAAGATCACGTGCTCGCGCACCCCGAGCCGGTCCACCGCGGCCTCGACCCGGGCCTGGTCCTCGCCGCGGCCGATGACCAGGATCTTGCACTGGTCGCCGAGCACGGGCATGGCCGCCTCGACCACCAGGTCGATGCGCTTGTTCGGATCTAGCCGGCCGAGCGCGCCGATCACGTAGGTGTCCGGGGAGATGCCGAACTGCTCGCGCACCCGCTGGCGCGCCGCGGGGTCGAAGGCGAGCGCGGGAACGTCCAGCCCGTTGGGGATAACGGTGATCTTCCGGCCGGAGACACCCCATTTGATGAGCCGTTCCTTGACGACATCAGCCACGGCGATCGTGGCGTCGGAGAACAGCTCCGAGGCGAGGTAGAGCCCGCGCACCGTCGAGGTCATCTTGCGGCGCTCGATGTGCGTCTCGCCGATCGAGTGCTCAGTGGTCAGCACCACCGGCGTGCCGGCCAGCCAGGCCGCCGGGCGGCCGTAGATCTGGGTCCGGAACAGGTGGGTGTGCACGACGTCGTAGCGGCCCTCGGCGATGAGTGAACGCAGCCGCAGCAAGGCGCTTATCTCGGTATTGCGCCGCATGCCGATGTCGCGCACGCTCGTGCCGCCGGACCTGATCAGGTCCGCCACCGGACCCGGGTTGTACAGCGTCACCACGTCGGTCTCGTGCCTGGTGTACTTCAGGATCAAGGCCAGCTGGATCTCGGCGCCGCCGGCATCCAGGCCGGTGATAACATGCAGGACCTTCATGGGCGTATCCCCTTAAGTGCTACGTAACCCCGGTAGAGAAATCTTTTGGCGGTCATCCGAGCGGCGCCGTCCTGCTGACCGACGTAAACCCTGGGCAGAGCCATGAACCCGAGGTCGGCCCTGGGAGTCTGCACGGCACACGCGTAGTCGTAGCCCGCGTCGTGGACCGCACGGCGGGCGGCCGCGTCCATCGAGCCGTACGGGTAGGCAAAGCCACGGACGGGGGCGCCGGTGAGCTCGCTCAGGCTGGCCCTGCTCCCGCTGACCTCGGTTTCGAGCTGCCCGGCCGGCAGGCCGGCCAGCCGGACATGGCTGGCGCTGTGCGAGCCGATCTCCATCCCGGCGGCCGCGAGCTCCCCCACCTGGGACGCGGAAAGCAGCGGCCAGGCGGGCCCTTCGTCCCACTCGTTAGTGCCGCCGAGGCGGCCTGAGATGATGTAGACGCTCGCCGCGAAACCGTGCCGCTTCAGCTCGGGCAGCGCGGACTCGAGCACGTTGACGTACCCGTCGTCGAACGTGATGCCGACCAGCCCGCGCGGCCGGCCCGCGCGCATCGCGTCGACGAGAGTGGAGATCCCGACGCCGCGCAGGCCAAGCCGTTTCAGCGTCGCGATCTGCTCGGCGAAGCGGGCCGGCGTCACGCACAGGTGGTACGGATCGCTGGCCACCTCCGCCACACCGTGGTACATCAGGATCATCGGCACCCGGCTCAGGCCGAGCCGGGTCAGGTCAGGGGCGGTCCTGCCGTTATGCCCGAGAGCGGTCATGACCCCGCCCCCCGGCCACCGCGGACCACGGTCGCCAGCGTCCGGGCCAGGATGACCACATCCAGCCAGACCGACCAGTACTCCACGTAGTAGTTGTCGAAGCGGGCCCGTTCGAAGATCGACGTGTCGCCGTTGAGCCCGTTGACCTGCGCCCAGCCCGTCAAGCCCGCGGGCATCCGGGTTCGGCCCGCGTACCGCGGGATCTCGCGGCTGAACCGCTCGGCGAAGTGGGGCCGTTCCGGCCGCGGCCCTACCAGCGACATGTCACCGCGCATCACGTTGACTAGCTGAGGCAGCTCGTCCACGTGGGTGGCACGCAGCCACCGGCCGAACGGGCTGAGGTGCTCGGCCGCGGTCCAGCGGGTGTCGTGGTCAGCATGTACGGCCATCGTGCGCAGCTTTATGATCGGGACGACCCGTCCCTCGCCGGTCACCCTGGCCTGGCGGAACAGCGCCGTCTGGCCCGAGCGCAGCCGGATCGCGATGGCCAGCGCGAGCATCAGCGGCGCGGCCACCGCGAACAGCACCACCGAGACAACAACGTCAAAGGGACGCTTGAGCGCGAGCGCGACGCGCGAATGACCAAAACTCCGCAGTGGAATCAGCGGGATGCCCCAGATCTCGTCCAGGCAGCCGCGCGGCACGGCCATGCCCAGCTCGTAGAGCCGGGGGACCACGTACACATCCGCCCCGAGCGGACGGCTGGCGCGCATCACCGTGACGATGTCCTCATCGCGACTGTCGGAGGAGAAGCACACGATGACCCGGCGGATGCCGAGCCGCTGGACGACGTCCGACAGGTTGGACGGGCTGCCCAGGGAGGGCACCGAGAGGTCCCGGCGGGGCGGGCCGTCGTCGAGCAGGCCCATCGGCCGCAGCCCGAACTCGGGGTGCGTGCGCATCAGCTCGGCGACATAGGCGCCGAACGTGCCCGCGCCGACCACCACGGCGGGCTCGGTGAGCAGCCCGCGGCGGTGGGCCTCCCGCAGCACGACGCAGAGCACCAGGCGGCAGGCGAAGACGAGCCCGCCCGCCCACAGCGCGAGCGCAAGCACGCGGGTGCCGGGCATCCAGGCGAGCAAGGCGAGCACCGGCGTGGTCGTGGCGATCAGGATCCGCCCGGCCTGGTCGGAGACGCGAAGGCAGATACGAAGCCGGTGCTGGCGGCCGGCCGCCAGGACGACGAGCACGGTGACGACATAGAGCGCGCAGAGCAAGCTGTCCGTCGTCCCGCCGGTGCTGGCTCGGCTCAGGGCCACCGCCACCACGAGAGCGACGGTGTCCGCGGCCGGCAGCGCCAGCCGCCGGACCGCCGCTGGCACCCGGCGGCCCGGGCCGGCCGAGGGCCCGCCGCCGTGATGAGCGCCGAGGGAGCCGCGAAGCCTGGCTCGCGGGCCGGCCCGCGAGATCGCCAGGGCGTGCTCGTAGTCCCTGGGCATTACCGGCCTGCAGCCACAGCCGCGGAAGACTTCCGGCCGGAAATGCCCGCCAGCGCGCGGCCGACGGTGGTCGCGGCGTGCTCCGAACCGAAAACGAACCTCATGACCGGCCCCATGCTGGGGGCTACGGACGGCCCGATGAAGTAGAGCCCGGGGACGGAGGACTGGTAGTCGCCACCGACCGCCGCGCTGCCGCCCACGGTCTGCAGCGAGGACCGCACCGCCTCCGGCAGGAACTCCAGCCGCTTCAGGTCGATGCGGTAGCCGGTCGCGGCGATGACGCGGTCGGCGGTCACGTCGGGTCCGCCGCCCGCGATCCGCAGCTGCACCTTCTCGTCCAGCGTCTTGGCGGATATCACGGTCTGGCCGGTCCGGACCGGGAACTGGCCCTCCACCCGCGGCCGGAGCCAGCTGGCCCCGGCCGGGCCAAGCGCGGTGCGCGCGCGGTACACCCTGGTGCTGGCCGGCAGGCGCCGGAACAGCTCCGGGTGGTTGGAGTAGAACCAGGTGGACCAGCCTGAGCCGAGTCCGGCCTCAGGCTCCCGCAGCCGCTTGTGCAGCGGCCGGACCGGGTTCAGGGGCTGGCCGTTCCACCGGATGACGTGCCTGCGGGCCAGGACCTGAACTCCCGCGCCGTTCTCGTGCAGCAGCGCCGCCGTCTCCAGGGCGGACTGACCGGCGCCGATCACGACGACCTCCTGGCCGCCGAAAGCCGCTAGGTCCGTGTGGGCCGAGCTGTGCGTGCAGGCCGAGGCGGGCAGTTCGGAAAGCGGGGAGGGCACGTAGGCGAAATGCTCCACGCCGATCGCGACGACCACCTTGCGCGCGGTGAACTGCTCACCGTCGGCGAGGGTGAGCTGGAACACCTCACCCTGCCGGACCAGGCCGGTCACGAGAACCTCTTCGACCTTCAGGTCCAGCTGGGAGGCGAACCACTGGCCGTAGTTGACGAAATTCTCCAGCGATACCGGCAGCCCGTAGCTCTTGTAGGGATGGCTCGTCGCCTGGCAGAAGGCCTCCAGCGTGTGGGTACCGCGAGGGTCGGAAAGGTTGGAGGCGAAGCCCTGGGACTTGAGGTACATCCCCTCCGGCATGGCCGAGCGCCAGAGCCTCATCGGCACGCCGAAATGACGGTAGTTGACTCCGGCCGCGCTCAGGTGCGCGGCCAGCGAAAGCCCGTAAGGACCGGCCCCGATGACGGCAACATCGACGACGTCGCTCATATTCGTGTTTCCTCCTTTTGCGGCTGCGGCACTGTGGGCCGGCCGGCGGACATCTGGACGCGGGCAGATGCCGCGCGGCCAGGTCGGTATCGGATAGGGGTCGGGGCCGCAGGCCCCCGGTCTGTGGCGAACGGGCGGCTAGCCAGACGCCAGCCCATCCGGAGGCACATGAGGCCGAACGGCCTCAGGTCATCTCGCGCGAACCATGCGGCTTCGTCAACCGTGCGCAGCGATGCCACCCAGGCCCGCGGCGTCAGGCGACCGCCGCGGATATGGGCAAGAGCGCTGATCGGATCGTAGTTTTCCACCACAAACCCACGCCCGTTGATCTGCTCACCCGGTGGAATCTGTTGACCGGTCAGGTCCAGGTAGGCGGCGAGCGCCACATCGGTACCTGCGGTGTCACGGAACAGCCGGAACTGCGCGCCGAGCCTCGGATTGAAGTCGAGCAGGTTGTACTCGCCGTTACGCTCATCAAGGCGGATATCGAGATCGAGAAGTCCCCGGTAGCCGAGCTTGACCAGCAGCGCAGTGACCTGCCCACGCAGATCTTCGTTGGCGACCGAACGCCCGAGGCTGGTCAGCCCGGCCTCGGCCGGATAGGACCGTTCCTTGACGCCGGTAAAGGCGGGCCGGCAGGTCGAGTTGACGTCACAGTACCCGTGGAAGAACCAGTCGGTGCCCGGCCCGCCCGGGATGAACTCCTGCAGCATCAGACCGGCACCCGAGGCCGCGCAGGTCTCGTAGGCCGCCGCCAGCTCTTCCGCGCTGGCCACGACCGACGTGCTCCGAAGCCCGCTGCCCTTGGTCCACGGCGTGGTCAGCTTGGCGATCAGGGGGTAACCAGCGTCCGACGCGAACGCTCGCGCCGCCTCCAGCGAGTCGGGTATGACCGTCTGCGGGGAGGATACGCCGAGCTCGCGGCAGACCTCGAACAGCGAGTACTTACCCGCGAGCCGCCGCGGCAGATCCTGGGGAGGATCCGGGAAAAGGAACCATTGGCGCAGGTCACGGCCATGTTCCGCGAGAAAGATGGCCCCCGCGTCGTCGGTCGTGAGCAAGACACTCGGCTGCCCGATCTGCTCCGCAAGCCGTTGCAGGCCCAGCAGCACACGATCCACGTCGGCCGGGCTCGGCCCCCAGAAGAAGCGCCCAGACAGGTACCTGGACGTGGCCGCTGGAGCCCACGGTCCCTCATGCACGCCGTAGACAGGCACGCCCGCCCGTCCCAGGCTACGGATAACGCCCAGCCCGCCGTGATGCATGACGTTGGGATCGAACTTGAGTACGACCGCCGGCGTGCTGGTGTCGACTGGGTACTTGGCCCTAGTCATCGCGACGCGCTAAACAAAATTGGGTAGTGACATGAGCTTCTCCCCCTAGAGAAAACCTCAGCAAGACTCGGGCGGAACTCCCGTCACAGCGAGATGGTCAGTCGTCTCGCGCAGCCAGTGGCTATGGGCTCGCGCCTCGGCCGAGCCCGGCGCACCGTAGGTGGACAGCCTGAAAAAAACATAGGTACTTCCCCCACTCCCATGTCCCACTGATGTGGAACCGTATCACTACACAGTGCCATATATTACAACAACACCGCGCATTGGCGAAAGGTCTATCTTTGTGAGGATTATGCCTGAAAGATCAAATTTTTCCGGCAAAAAACCACATGTAAGAGTAGATCTTCGGCGTGCCCGAAGACCTGCAGAACGGCAGAACACGGGCCACCAGCCGCGTAGCGGCCGACGGTCCCGGCGCCTCCCCAACCCTCCGCGGCAGGTGAGGACGGCTGCGTTTTGCCCTCATATAACCAGACGCGCTACATGGTCGGTCGGTTTACTCACTGTTGTCAGCAGTGTTCATAACAGAGCAACAAATATGACGTTTGCGACCAGGGTGCTATGGGAGAGCCCGAAATCTGCCGGTAGGCGTCACGGGCCCGACGGACCGGCCGACGTTGTCCTGAGGCTGGACGCTTTGTCCCCGGGCGGACCTCGGGCGGTCTTCAGGGGGTTCGTCAGTCGGTCTTCAGGGGTCCCGTCAGGGGGTCCGTTAGGGGGCCTGCCAGGAGGCGTCAGGGGTTCGTGGCGTCGCGTTCCCAGCGGCGCACCAGGTCCAGATAGCGGCGCGCCGCCGCACGCAGTTCCATCTCGGGGTCACGGTCTGCGGCCCGGGCCGCGGCCACCAGCCGGAAGAGTTCGCCGCCGATGTCAGCTCCGGAGCCGACGTCCGCTCCGGAGCCGGTCTCAGCTCCGGAGCCGGTCTCAGCTCCGGACCAGGCCGGTTCACCGGAACCGGCCTCGGCCAGGCGGGCCAGTTCGGCTGGCACCCCGGCCCGCGCTGCCCGGCGTTGCAGCTGCGCGGCCAGCGCGAGCGCAGGCTGCCCGAACGGCACGCCATCAAGCGCGGACGGAGCAGCCTGGCCGGACCCATCGAGGCCCTGCCGTTCCGCCTTGGCTCTTTTTTCTTCCCGTTTGATCTCGTCCCAGTTGCGCTTGACCTCATCGGCACCGGAGACCGTCACGTCCGCGAACACGTGCGGATGCCGCCGTACCAGCTTGGCGACGATCCCGTCCGCGACGTCGTCGATCGTGAACGAGCTGTCGTCGTCGCGCTCGGCCGCGATGCGGGCGTGGAACACGACCTGCAGCAGTACGTCGCCGAGTTCCTCGCAGAAAGCCTGCTCATCGCCGGACTCGAAGGCCTCGACGGCCTCGTACGGCTCTTCCAGCAGGTGCGGCACGAGCGACGCATGGGTCTGACGCGCATCCCAGGGACACTCCACCCGCAGCCTGTCCATGGTCGCCACCAGGTCCATCAGGTGCGCGCCCGGCAGGTCAGCCGAGCCGTGCAGCAACTCGGCATCCGGCGGGACCGGCGGGTCGGCTCCCGGCTCAGGCAGCCAGACCACCACGACGTCGGCCGGCCGGGTGTTCACCGGGGGGCCGGGATCGTCCGTCACCTGGTACCTGATGCCCGCCTCGTCCAGCGCCGGCAGCTGCGGATGGCCCGCGGCGGCCAGCACGGCGTCCGCCGACCGCAGGGCCTGCCAGGCCGGCCAGCTGAGCAGGCCAGGCGCTACTCGCGGGCTGGTCGCCAGGACGATCAGCAAGCGGGGGTCAGCCCGGATGTCGAGGCCGCCTTGGCCGGCCCCGGCGGCGCCGCCACCGTCGACGGCACGGTCACGACCGCGAACTGGCTGTAGTTCAGCCGGCCGAACTGGGGGTTGACCTGTATCTGCAGGGTCTTGGCCGCCACGCACTGCGCCTGCTGGAGCTTGGCCGTCGTGGCCGTCTGCGCCGCCGTCGAGGTGGGGACCTTGCCGCCGTTGACCTGCTCGACATACTGGGTCTCGATGGCCTGGTACCGGCCGACCTCGGGCGCCAGGTTCGGCGGAATCCCGATGTAGGACAGGATGTAGTTCAGCGTGACGTCCGACACCCCCTCGGACTCGAGCTCGGACTTCGCCTCCGCGTAGATCGCCGCGAGCGCCGCCTGCGCCTGAGCGGTCGAGACCGTGATGCCTTCGGTGCGGGCCAGCTGCTCGTTGATCTGGAACCTGATCAGCCAGGTGAGCGGGTCCTGGGTCTGCTCGACCACGCTCAGCGACCCGGGGTTGTGGTACTGCTGGACGTTCTCGCTGAGGTTGGTTACCTCGGTATCGAGGGTGGCGACCGTGATCCGCTGGTTGCCGACGATCGCCGCGGAACCCACCTTGACCGCGGAGCACCCGGTTGCCACCAGGCCGACGCCGAGCACGGCGGCGGACACCGCGATAAGCCTCCGAAACACCGGACTGCTCCCCTTCATCTGAAGAATAACGCTCCTACCGCCAGGTCAGCCAGCACCGAGCGGATCACCTCGCCGCACCAGGCCAGCAGCTCGGTATCCCGCAACGGCTGCCCGCCAATGGCGGCGGTCTTCGGCACTGGTACGAGCATCGTACGCACCGCCGGTTTCAGCACTGTCTTCGGGTACAGCCGCTGCACCCGGACCTGCCGCGAATCGGGCAGGTCGACCGGCGCGAACCTGA